>Ga0209610_1000034_pt1 | contig 64230 bp, 48 predicted proteins | sample LakKivw275mmetaG_FD_184137 | JGI IMG/M metagenome (GOLD analysis project Ga0209610, IMG submission 184137) | Anoxic lake water microbial communities from Lake Kivu, Rwanda to study Microbial Dark Matter (Phase II) - Lake Kivu water 275m metaG... | ecosystem: Environmental > Aquatic > Freshwater...
ACTTTATGCCCGCCGTTTCAATCCCCCCACAACTTCCCTCGCAGGAGGGGAGACCTTCTCCCTCTGACCCACATTTTCCCCCTCCCAATAACATCCCTCCAGATTCTTCTTTTTTTATATTCGTCAAGCTCAAACTTTCAAGTCTAACCAAAGACGGGTTGATAAGATTTAAAAGAGTGTAAGAACCGACAGCCAATAAAATGCCGAGAAGGGCAGAAAAAATTCTTTCTTTAGCGGCGGTAATTTTTGTTGCGTTGCCGCCCGCGGCCATCCATTGAAAACCGCCAAAGATAATCATAACAATACCAATCACAATGATAGCGCCAATCGCCCAGTTGTAAAAAGCGTTAAGATAATGGGCAAAGGTTGTCGGGGTTACCGGTATCGCCGCACCCGGGGCAATGGTGGTCGTCCCGATTTTTCCTCCGGGGATTCCAACCTGAGGCTCGAAAATAATGTCTTTAGCCAAAGCAAAATCAGACAAGATTAAAAACTCAATAATAACCAATAAAACGATAATTGTCTTAAAATTTATCCGTGGCATATATATATTCTTCTTTATTCTGTCCGAAATAACGATCTAATCAATTCCCAGGCTATTCCCGGGAGCGCTTTAATCAATTCTTTCCATGTATCCCAATCATAAGCCATAACAATAATGCTAAATATGACCAAAATAACCAAAACAATCGTTAAAAAAATCAAATCAAGAATAAAAACAATAACAATCTCTAACAAAGATAGCTCCGGCGTCAGTTTAGATTTTAACCAATTGCCTAAAATCAGCTGCCCGTTCATGACGACAAAAGTGACAATTAAACCGACAATCGTTATCCCAGTCGTGCCATTGACAATCCGATAAATGGTTCTTAGCCGTCTCATCGCCCCTTGCTCCTGGTCAACCTCTCTTGTTATCTTACCGCCGAAACCCCCTCCCGCTGTCTTAGCCTCGCCCTCTTTGGCTCTTTCCTCTCTTAGTCTGGCGGCAATAGCCCTTGGCGAACGGGAGACTGCCCGATCATCTCCTTCGCCTTTTTCTGTTTGGTCAGTCTCCCCCCGGGCTTTTGATTCTTCAGCCCTCGTTCCCCCCAATGCCGGAGCGGCTTTCATTTTTTCAGCCATTTGTTTTTGTTTCTCAATTTGCTGCTCACGCCAAAGCTGACGCTTTTGCTCTTGTTCTTGTTGAGCAATATCAATAACCATAATCCCTAAATCTTAATCACTAAACTCAATACTGTCAACTTTCCATCCTTCTCCCTGTTTAAGCATTATTAGCCTGACCGTTTTCTGCAAAATGTTTGTCTCCCCCGGACGCATCTCCTGTTCCTGAACTTGGGCGACAAAAACGGCCTGAACGTCAGGAACAAACTCGCTAAGGTCGATAGAACCAATTTTGACAATAAAAGAGAAAAAATCCTGTTGCTGTCCCGGTCCTTGGGCAATCTTCATTGAAGTCTCCCCAGCCAATTTCTCGCTCATTAAGGGCAATAATTCCTTTAGGTTTTGATACCCGCTATCCAAAGAATAGGTTCCATACCTTTCAATAAAAGCTCTTGCTTGAACGATTAATTGGGTTTTAAGCACCGCTTCCCGGTCAACCGTCGGTGTCTCTGTTTTACTCTCTCCCGAAGATTTTTTTTCTTCTGTCTCTGATTGAGGACTGGCCAGCTTTTTAGACCACCAATTTGTTTTAAAACCCCAAATTAAAATTACCGCCACCAAAATAACAATTATGACGATAATAATGATATTTCTTTTAGACATAAGCCAAATAATTTAAGAATTAAAAATCAAAATGACAATTCGGCTCGCATTCATTGCTATTTTTCCTCTTCTTGGGCAAATTCCTGTTTAGCTTTTTCAATTTCCAATAATTGTCTTGGATCGGAAGTAATTAACTGGTCTTCGGAATAAGAAGCCACCACTTTAATCGCCGCATGCTTTGTCCCGGCGAAAAATATGCCTTCGCCAACTCCGCTCTCTAAAAGCAGATATTTCTCCCCTTCAGTCAACATAAATGTTTTGGCCACTGTATCAATCGCCGCCGGCGATTGTCTTAGAAGCAGCTGCATGGCGGAATTGGTCACAATAGCCCGGCCATAAGGGGAATTTAAAAAATCATTAACGTCCTGAGTAACGGTGGTCACCCCTAAATAATATTTTCGGCAACGTTTAACTAAAGCGAAGATAAACTTAGCCGAATCCTCGTGCTGCATCAACCACCAAGCCTCATCAATCAACAAAATTCTTTTTTTCATTTCTGAACGAACAATGTTCCAAATATAATTAATAATTGTATAAATAGCCATCGGCCTCAATTCATCTTCCAGGTCGCGGACAGAAAAAACCACTAATTGATTATCCATTTTGACATTGGTCTGATAATTTAAAAAACCGGAGAAGGTGCCAGTAGTATACTTTTTCAGCCGTTCAGCTAAATCAGCCCCCCCCTCCATCCCTTCTAAAACCTCCTGAAGGTCGCTCATCGTCGGCGTTTCTATTTGGGCTAAATCGCAACCCGGAACAATATCCTTTTTAGCATAGGTCTCCAAAAGAGCCCGGTCAATCAAAGAATCTTCTTGGGGGGTAAACCCCTTAACGCCTTCTTTAGTATATTCGCCAATCATAATTTTCAATAGTCCTTTGACGGCAATGACGCCGGACCGAATAATATCGGTTGTTTTTTCATCCCTGCTTTGGGCTCTGGGTAAATCAAAGGGATTAACTTTCGCTTGCGAAGCCAGAGAGATATTGACGTAAGTTCCGCCGGCCGCATCAGACAAATGCTCATACTCTTTTTCCGGGTCAATAATAATCACCTCTGTCCCTATCATTAAAGAGCGAACGACCTCCAATTTAGTAAAATATGATTTTCCAGACCCACTGGTGGCAAAAACCGTAAAATTCGCATTAGGCATAGAAAACCGGTCAAAAAGAATCAAACTGTTATTATGGCGGTTAACCCCGTAAAGAACGCCATTGTCCGAAGTTAGGTCGGCTGAAATAAACGGAAAACTTGAGGCGCAAGGAGACGAGTTAATATTAACCGAAACCATTATCTTGTCGTTGACTAAAGGCAGAGTAGAATCAAAACCCTGCTCAGACTGATAAAAAGCCCGCCGGGTATAAACAAGTTTTGAAGCAAACAAATTTTCTACCCTCTCAGTTAATTCATCTAACTCTTTCGCGCTTTTAGCATAAATAGTGACATATAATGAAAATTGAAAAAAATGTTCAACTCCGGTAGTTAAATCATTTCTCAATCTTTCAATGTCTTGCAGGGCGGTTATTTTAACCGGGTCTTTAGGCAATCCCTTTTCCTGCTCCGCGCTCAAATCCGCTTCAATGTTGCCAACCCTTCTTTGCAGTTGTTTGAGAATGATTTTTGCCTCAATTGGATAGAAAAACATCGCAATGTCCACCGAGGCGTTGAAGTCAATAATCGGGACAAACCAACCGACAGAAATATAACGGGGGAAAGCAGAGACAAAAATAGTCCGCAAATACCGGTCGCCCAATTGAAGATACATTGGATTAACCTTTAAAGATGACGGCGCGATTAAATCGTGGACAGAAACCAACCCCCGACGATAAGCCTCTTCTGTTTCCAAAATTTCCTCAACCTGCTTATCTTTTTTGGTTTTTGTTTTGCCCTTTCCTTCGGTAAAGGACTCTTGTTCAATTGTTAGCTCCTTGAGAGCCGACGGCTGGATAGCCATAATTTGATACTTTATTTTTTATCTTTCCACCCTCAAATTTTCTATTTCTGTCAAACTTTGCATTTCTGACTCGGTTGGATTATAAATATTATAAAAAAGTTCAATTAAACTCTGGGTGTCAAGCGGAACCGCTTTGAGCCCCAAACTTGATAATTCAGAAACGACTTTGTCAACCCTTCTAAAGAGCGTTTCCCGATATTTTTCAAATTTTTCCCTTTTAACTTTGACGACTTCGGCCGTTTTGAAAAGACCGATGGCTCTGGAAAAAAATCCCCGCTTTTTGTCGCCCAAGGGACTATAAGAAACAACGATTAAAAACCGCCGACTCATTATTTCGCCAAGCTCAACCAACTCTCTGACAAAGTCTATATAGTCGGCCATTTGCGCGCCGAGCAATTCGTTGGTCTGTTTTTTTCTGAGTCCCTCTAAATAAATCAAATAGGGCTTTATATTAAAAGGTCTGGACTGAACAATAATCTGCAAAGGGAAATCCAAGCTATTTAAAAATCCGATATAACCCTGGATAATTGCCCGCTGTTCATCTTCTGACTTAAGGGTAAAATTGATCGAAGAAACCAAAAGGACGGCGCAAAAATTGCCATTTTTTAAAACAACGCAATCGTTTTTAATTTCAGAAATATCAAGATATTTTTGCGTTGAAGGGATTTTTGTTTTGCTATTTGGCATAGAGTAAATTTCTCTCTTCCTGCCCGGCCAACAAAAGGCGAATCTTAATATTTTAACATCCGTCTATTCTACTCTTCCATCTCATATTCTCCTCCAGTATCAACCGTCAAAGTAATTTGTGAAAGTCTTGAGGTTGATAAAGGTTTGCGCGAAATAACCATTTCTTTTTCTCTTGATCTCTCAACTTTTTCCCCGACTACGGGAACGAACTCCTTGCGCCAGATTCTTAAATTGGGCTTTCTTAAACTATGGCCGACATTCAAGAAAAAATAATAAACCGGCTGGTGATTAACTTTGACAAAAGCGACGGTTATGCCTAACCCTAAAATAACTACGCTTTCAATGAGAAACAAAACAAAATCGGCTAACTTATAACAAATAAAAATAAGCCCGGCGGTTATAATAAGAATAATAAACTGCTTGGGCGTAACCGGCCCAATAATCTTGCTCTCAACATCAATAAATTGCGGAACGACAAACTGCATAAACCTTGTAAAATAACCCCGGCCCGCGAATAAAACAATTAAACTTCATGTGTTACTCGGGGTATTTGGATTATTTGGATTATTTTATTTTTCAAAATCTTAATTTCTCGTTCAGTTCCACGACCGTGTTAAACTCCTCTTCGGTTAGGGTTAGATGTCCTTGTTTTTGACGTTCAACAATAATTTCTTTGACCGAAACCCCGTTATTGATTGACTCTTCGCCAATTTTTAGATAGAGCCGGTTAATCTCCGATTCTTTCCAAGCCTTAATCCCTTCGGCTTTTTTGCTTAAACCTCCTTCCTCTTCAGCTAATAAATTGATTTTATCTTGAACCATTTCAGCGGCCTGCTGGGCCGTACCCCACCGCCGCCAGTCAGCCAAGGTCAAGGTTCTTAATTCATCAACCGGACTGTAAGCTCTTGGTTTAACTTTAATCTCCTCCAATGGCTCAACTTTTTTCTCTTTTTGAGGTTGAATAACTTCAACTTCTTTTTCTTTTTGAGACTCAATTTCGGCAATCTTTTCTTGAAGGGGCAGAATTTCCTCAGCATTTTTTTCTTCAGATTCCTCGTCTTTTGACTGAAGAGATTGAACAGCCCCGACTTCTTCCTCTTTTTGGGAAGATTCGGCTTCGGCTATTTTTTCGTGAGAGGGCTGGACTTCCTCAATAACTTTCTCTTCGACCTTCTCTTCTTTTGGCTGAAAAGATTGAACAGCCTCGGCTCCTTCCTTTTTTTGGGAAGATTCGGCTTCGGCGAAAGATTCTGCGGCTTGAGTCTCGTCCGGCCCTGGCTTCTCAGCTAATTTGACCCGCGGCTTTTGTTCTTTTAAATCTTCAATAATCTCATCCACTATTTTATCATCTAGTCCCGCTCCGCCAATCTTGGGGTCTCTTTTCAAAATAATCCTTGTTTCAATTTCGCCGCGGGCATCCTGCAAAAAAGACCCGGCAATATTTTGAAAACGCTTTTTTTGGTCCGGACTGACAAAATCCAAACCTAATCCCCGAACAATATTATCTACCGCTTGGGACAAACCGATTAACGGCAACGATGGAATTTGTTCCTCTTCAATTTCTTTCTTCTCTTCTCTCATTCTTATGCTCAAAGCGGGAATTTTTGGCTCACCCAACCTAATCACATCCACCACTTTATCCCCCTCCATAATTTCCAATCTGTCCCCTCGCTTGATCGCCCCGCCCTCCTCTATTCCCTCAGGTGTCAAAGATGACAACTTTAACTTCTCATACAAAGCGACCAATCTTTTTATTTTTGCCTTTTCCTCAGAAGAAAGTTTAAGAATATTCGGATTGGCGGTCAAAAACTTCATCTGTTCCAACTGTCCGACTTCGCCCGTTCCAAAAAGCCGGTTATACTCGCCGAGCCAATTAGAAACTGTCGGCTGAACCATTTTTCCGTTAACTAAAATATCAGCCGAGGTAATCTTTTGGCTATTTTTAAGCATTGCTTCCCTTAATTCTTTTTTGTAATTATCCCTCTCCTCTAATAAAGGAACAACTAAAAACTTAACCTTTAATTCGCTTTCTAAAAGACATCCCTCTAAATTAAAAGCATCAACTAAATTTTTTTCAAACATCCTGATGACTTCGTTAAAATTCAAGAAAGGGAAAGAAATCCACCTGACCTTAACCAGCAGATTTTGCCATCTCTGCCAAAGAAGACTGTCTTTTTTCTCCAAATCAAAATAATCCCTCAAAGACGATTCTATTTTTCTCATCAAGACAAAAGACTCTTTTGTTTTGGTATATTCTAAAATGTCAGCCGCTTGTTTTTCCACTTTTTCCAAAACTGACTTGTCAGATAAATCCAATTTTTCTTCGGTCATATTTAAAATATATTTTTATTTATAGTTTCCATTTTTGCCTTTATTAGGCTGCGACAGATTCATCTTTTTTTCCTTCCCCAGACTTAGTCCCTTGTTCTTTGCCCTGGCCATACCATCTCTTCCCTTGCACCGCTTTCAAATGTCCTTTTAATTTTCCCCAATTTACCATTTGCGCCCTGTCAAGGGATATTTCCTTATTTTTTATATTCTCCTCAAGTTTTCTAAGAATCTCCGGGTGAGCTAAATATTCCTGAATCGCTTGAGGCATTCTTCCCCGGGTGACTATTTCAGAATAAATGGCGTCAAATTTATCAGTAAATACTCCTTTTACATATTCGTCCCAAAGCGGTATTCTGGAACCGTCTTTGTCTTTCCCCTCTCTAAAAAACGACCAGCGGGGTAAATTTCTAAAAAATCTCTCGTTTTCAATTTTCCCGGCTTCAACCCGGGCCCAAGTGTCGTGGTCTTTCCAATCGGCTTCTTCAAATTTTAATCTTCCTTGTTCGTCGATTTTACTAACATAAGCACAGCCAAGTTGAAACTGTCCCTCATTTTTCAAAGTTATTGAAATATCATTGCCTATTCTGTTCGCTTCTTCTTTAGGCAATTCTAAGCCCTTAATAAAATCTTCTTTTATTATCTTTTGCAATCCTTGCCAACTGACTTCAAAACCCCGTTTTTCCAAATATTCATTGCCGTCTTTTTGGGCGTATAATTTCATTAAAATAGCTTCCATAGTCGTTACTTCTTTGCGCGACTTTGCCTGTTCATAAAGCTTGCTTAATTCTTCCCAACTGCCGATATCCTGAATTCTTTTATATTCTTCCATTTTAGCTTGCTGAATTTGAATTCTATCTTCATAAGGCATGATACTGGGAGAAATTGCTTCCGCCCGACTGATAAACTCTTCTCTCTTTTCGATTGTCTCTTTTAACTCTTCCCTATCTTTCTCTTTTGTTTTTTTAGAAACAGTGTTTTTCTCGGCCTCATTTATCTTTTTACTAATTTCACTTATCGCCGAATTTGAAGATTCAATATCTACTTCCACCCTGTCCAATTCGTTTACAGTTTCCTCTTGTTGTTTTTTAATATCTCCTTTTTTGTCTTTTGGCGCCGTTTTAAATTCTTTGTCTAAATCCATTTTCTTTTTTTCTAAATCCATTTTCTTTTTTTCTAAATCCGTTTTATTTTTGACAAAACTATTTTTTTCATTTTTCATCTGGACTACTTCTTCCGGCGTGAATTCGCTATCCACCCTTTTTTGAAGATTATCTCTTTTTTTTGTTAATTCTCCCGCCTCATTTCGCCAATGCCCCGCCCGACCGGCAAATTTCTTAATCAATCTAACCCCTCCTTTAAGACTGACGTAGGTATCAAAAAATCTGGCTGGCGTGGGGATTCCTAATCTATGCGCCTTTTCTATTCTAGCTCGGTCTCTTTTTATATCCACCCTCTTTTGCCATGCTTTAAAAGAATCTTTCCATAAAGACGGACGGAGCGACAAACCAGTAGCTGACTCAATCTTACGAACCCCCCTTTCACCGGCATATTTAAGTCCTTTTAAAGGAGCGCTCATGGCCATTCCCTGCATTTTCCCAAAAACATTGCCGGCTAAATTGGACCCGGCCACACCCAATTCCTTAGCAACCATTAAAGAACCGACTAACATCGCAATCCCGATCATAAAATTAAGCGTATTTTGGGGGGAGGCGGCTTCAGTAAGTTTATTTTCATATTTCCCCGGGGCTCCTGTTTCTGATTTATATTCTCTCATATCCACGTCAGCTATGCCGGCGTTCGGCCGGACCGTGGCAAAAGAAAGCCAAAGCATAAAAGCTAGAACCGGACCAATAATCAATTCGCTGCTAAATTTTTTCCACCACTGCTTGCCATAACTGCTGGTGGATTCCAAAACGCTGGCCATAAAAGCCAAAGGCGAAAGAACCACTAAAAGCCATATCATCACAATTCTAAAAATAAGAACTAAGGTAATAACGCCAACCACAACCACGGCCACAACGCCCATAACTAAAGCCAAGAGCACGGCCCCCAGCACATCGGCGTCGCTGACATTCACGGCTGTTTGGTTTAGGCTCAATAATTTGCCCAAGCCAAGCATAGTAATCAGGTTCGCGTCAGCCACCTCCTTAATCGCGCTAATAAAAGTCAGCATTAAAATCTGGGAAAAGTCAATAAAAATCCCGCAAATCAATTTGGAAAAATTAACTAAAACCGCCGCGATTAAAAAACTCGGCAACAGCCGCTTGGCCGAATATTTCTCCGACTTCAAAACAGTGGAAAAAGCAATAACCAGCAAAACGACGACAAAAAACATATTGAAAACATCCCTGACAATAATCCAACCTTTAGAAACGGCGGCTGAATCAATAAAATGATTATACTGAGCCACGGAAACCAACGCATTAATCAATAAGGTCAGCAGCCAGCCGACTAAAAAATTGACTATATGCAAAACCACCTGACTAATAATTCTGGCAACGGCTATCCCTATTTTTCCCCCTATTGAGGGATCCTCCTCCCCCTGTGCTAAAGCAAACCGGGGAATTAAAAAAACAAAAATAAGCAAAAAAACCAAGAAGATAATCAGTCCTCTGGATTTTGCCCAGCCGCCAATTTTTTTAAGTTTAAATTCCATCCTTGTTTTAATTTCTCTTTTTTAAATGTTTTACTGACTGCTGCTCTCGACTATAACCTGTCCGCTATAAGCCGTGCCAGCTCCGTCTATTTCTAGGCAACTTTTTTCGCCGGCATATTTCCCACCATTGCACCAACCCCAGTTATCTTTGATATAAACTTTGGGCTGGAAATAACAAGAGCCATTTGACCACGTTTTATCGCCTGCCTGACAATTATAAACATGCGTAAACTCCCAAGACCCCTCAACACAAGCATCTGGAGAATTGCCAAAATCAGCCCCCCCGCACTCTGGCTTGCGATTCTTGGCAATTATATTTTGGGGCACTGGCTTCGCATCGCCCCAATCAATGATAATTTCTCTGATTGGCATCTGATCTTTGTCAGCCCAAGCGTAAAATTCCAATGTTATTGGTTCACCCGCCTTTTTGGAAATACCCCCCCCCTCGTCTTGGCCGACAATAGTAACTTTCCCTACCTCAAAGGAATCTCCTACTGAAGCAACTATTGGACAAATATGGTCTTGGGGCAGAGTCGTTGTAAGATCCCAGCCTTCGCCAGCATCATCATATAACATGGATTCCCTAAATCTAAATTCCCTTTGGTCTCTAACTTTGGCAAAGAGTTGTTTTAAATCCTCGGTTGAATGAACTATCTTAGTTGTATTTAGCAAACAGTCCTCAGCGTTTTTATCAATCTTAACCAAACGCTTTAATGAATCTTTTTCAACGCCGCTCGCTCCATAAGGAACACAAATATCACTACGTGAAATATTACTAGAATCTGATAATAATAATTGATAATTACTTCTCTCCCACAAGCGGTCAGTATAAACACCTTCGGCTAGACCGATGCCTTGCTTACCGCCATCATTATCAGCCGCAACCTTAACCATAGATTGGCAGCCGTTAATAAGATAAATATCCGCTTCATCAAACCTAGCGCTGCCATCGCCGGCTGACTTATCTATCCTCTTTACTTCAAAACGATCTAAAATAGCTTCCGGGTCATTATTTTTACAATCTTCGTCTTTTCCAAAACAAACCCTGATTTTTAGACAAGTTCCACCGCTGTCACAATCGCAATCATAATCATTATTTCCTGCGCTGTCGTCTTCTTCGTTAGCCATCCAAGGTGTTTCTGAATCAGGGCCTATCTCGTGATAACCACGGCTGTCAAGGTGCTCCCAAGCGCACTGCCCAGCGGCGTCATCAGCCCCTATTCTTACCTTAATTTTAGCGACTTCTCTCATTTTAATCTCAGGCAAGCCGGTGATTTTATAAATCGATTCTTCACAACCATCAACGCTGTCATCGCAATGATTGCCGACAACATCTGTCCAGTGCGGCCCCTCCCCAATCTCGCCCAAACAATACCACTGCCGGTTATCCGCAGGCCAGTAGCCGGCCGAAGATTCTGGTTTTAAGCCTCCTGTAGCTCCGCCAGCCCCCATTCCAGGCCACCAAGTAATGCAAGCGTTTTTTTTGGTCGGGTCCGGCTCTAAACAATAACCAGTCAATCCGATAAATGTTTTGACTGTTCCACTCTCCGAAAACTTACCAATATCATAATATTTAGTTGTCCCGTTGTCCTCCACTTTGTCATATGAACATTGGCATCCATTATTCTTTTCGCAAAGATTAACATTGGAATAATCTGTCTCTGGTGGGAAGGGGGAATCCCTTTCTGGATAAATTCGGCAAGTTTGTTCAATCTCATCACCCTCTATATCCTTGGCTGCGGTAGTATTATCATAAGCCAACTTATAAACATCACTCCCCTCAACCTTGGAGGGAAGCAATAAATCAACAGGATACTGGTTATAAAGCGAATAACCGGAATAATCCAAGCCATAAAACGAAACGTCCCTGTTCTTGTAAACTTCTTCAGTCAAAATCTCCGGCTTGGTATTAATATAATTTTTACATTGAAAATCTTGCCCGGCTCTAACAAGCTCATTGCAGCGACCGATGCCGGTGCAAATCTGACGATACGACCCGCTCGCTTTATCCCAGCTTAAATAAGAATCGACACAATTCAACCATTCTGCGCAAATCCGATCGCGCTTAACTTTAAGAATCACATTAGCGTCGTTGGTTGTTTGCCTGAACGGCTGGCAATATAAGCAATAATCAAGTTTAGCGTTCTCTCCGCCGCAGTCTTCAAACCTTTTGGTACAGTCAACTGGAGCAACTGAATCCCCGTCTGTTCCAGCCGCCTTTTTATAGGTGGCAAAACTATTGATCTTCGGTTTGGGACCGTCAGGGTCTAAGAGAAGAACGCATCCCTGTTTTAAGGAAAATTCAGGGCAAGTGTCTAATTTTTCATTATTAAGATAATAATAACTTTGCTGGGATAAAACCGGCGCCGCCGCTAAACAGAGTGCTCCGTCAGACTGACAAACCGCATTATTAGAAACGCAAGTTCCGCTCCGGTCGCAAGCTCCGTTATCAGAAACGCAAACGCCTTGGGCAAGTTGGCAAAAATCCGGCTGGTAACAATAACCTGTCGAGGTTCCACAACAACAGTCCTCTTCTGAAAAACAACGTTCTGCTGTGTCACCCTTAACACAACAATGCCCTGGAGGTTTCTCACCACCATAACAATAAACCTGAACGTTTGGGCAAGGAATTCCCCCTGGGTCTCGGTCGCAACCGCCCTCAGGGGTCGGCGTGGTCTCACAAGTGCCTTGACTGGCAAAACAAGTGTCCCCCACTTCTCCGCAATCAACATCTTCATCTATTTGGCCGTTTATTTGACAATAAACAAATTCACAAGGATTGCCGGCGTCATAACCGCAAACTAAACCCTCATTATTAGTGCAACGTTGGCACCATTTATCCGCCGGCGCCGGTTTATTTGTACAATCACTCCCCGGGACCAGACCGCCAACGCATTTACTTGTTGCGCAGCCGGTTTGCGGGTTGCAAGGAGTTCCCCCGACAGAACAAGTATAAGTTTCGCAGTCCGCGTTCGTGATACAATCCTCGCCCCTCTGTTTCCCGCTGACGCATTTTTTATATCCGGATTCATCCCAATTAAAATCAACAAATCCCGTGCATCCAGTCTGGTCAAACGGGCAAACCCCGGCCCAACCTTTATAGCCAACTTCTCCAAATGATTTAATCCCGGGAATACCTTTAACCTGATACGGCTCGGCACCGAGATAAGAGCAGGGTTCCCCGGTATCAGCCTTAAACCAGCCGGGATTATTTTCATTATACTGGCAAACCTTCCCTTGCGGTTCCGGGTCTTTAAAATAAATTCCATTTTCGTACGCCTGACACCCTAAGTCATTACTTTGACAAAGGGTCGGCTTGGAGTCGTATAAATCCGGGTTATTGCGCAAATAAAGGTCAGACCAGCCCATAACCGCGCCTTCCTGATTCAATTTCGGCAAACCCATTTTCTGACAGCCCTTGTCTATGGATTGACAATATATCTCCGGGTTATTGACCAGATAAACCAACTCGTCCGCCGGGACAATTATCCTTGACATCCTGTCTTTGCTGTTAAACGTTTGCTCAAATGGATAGGCGGAATTCTGGGTTTTAATCATTGCCTCGCAGCCAACCGCTTTTTCCGGACAGAGATGGGCAAAAGATTTAAGAGACAAATTCTCGCCTTGCCGGTCGGTATAAGCCCGGCAGCCAATCATAAAGCCGAAACTATCCTGCCCGGACAAATCCTGATTGCAAACTAACGGGGTTAACCAAGAATCTTTAATTAAATAAATATTGTCCTGGACTTCCTTTAAAACGATATTGTCAAGATAATAATCTTCACCCTCGCCGATAATCCACAATTCTTCATCTGAACTGATTGGACGAGAAAAAATTAACGGACCAAAAATATATTCATTCCAATCAAGGTTAATCGGTTTTCGGCCAAACGATAAGTCATTTCCCCCCGTCCCTTTAAACCTCGACTCCAAAACAGAAGAATTCGCCGTTCTGGTTTTGGCCCAAAAAGACAAAAAATACATTTTACCCTGACTGACCGAATCGACAACATTTGTTTTCACGCTGGCGGTATCTAAAAACGCCTTATTTTGAACAGCCATTGAATGTCCCGGAAAATTGACTGATTCGGCTGAATAAACAAGGTCAATTCCGCTTTCTCCCGCTTCCCAAGGAGCAAGACTGCCGTTTTCAAAATTATTCCAAAAAGCCCGACGGATATTGCCGGCGGCTGGCCCTTTGTATTCCCGGCAGCCGACATCTTTTTTCCCGCAAGACTCGCCTTCGGTTAAAACGGACATTTTAACTTCTCCAGTGCTCGTTTGGCGGTAAGGATGGCAATCTTGGGAACAAATAAGGGTATTTTTATAAAGCCGGTAATAAATTTTCCCCTCCTTGTCATAAAATTCTTTGCAATGAGGATTATTCAAGGCGTCGTTTTTATCCCGGCATTCATTCCAAAACCCTTTTGCGTCTTCATAATCCATAACTTCGGCCGGGCCGCCGTCAGTTTGGGCTTTAAGAGTGTATTTTTTTAATTGATAACCCGTATTTTCCGAACCAATCCAGGTAAAATAATTCTGGCAAATGTCCGTCCGCGGAGGTTCAATCGGCTTGGAGTCGCTGTCAACGACCGCTTGATTCTGGGCGTCCACTTTAACACACTGCCGCAAATAAGCATAATATTCCAAGCCCTCTCCCCCCCGAGCTATTTCATCTAAATTGGTAAATTCTTCGCACCCCGGAGCAGAGCAGGATTGCCCGGTTTCGGGGATAAAACTAATCCAATCTGGATTATTATCAAAATAAGTCGGCGCCTGATTAAAAGTCTCATAACCCAGACATTCGGCTGGACAAACATTTTCCGGTTTAACCACTCCGGACACAACCGGGTCATCTCTGTCGGCCGGAAAGTAAAATTGGCAGCCGACGTCTTTTTCCTGGCAAGACTCGGGATTTTTCAAATAAACTTTATTATCGCCCGCTTGGTAATTTGAATACCCATAATATCCTCCATATCCTCCTCCCTGATATTCAAGCTCCTGTCCAGCGGCGATTCTGATATATTCATTGCAGCCCTCGGCGCTGGCTGAACATTTCTCCGCCTGAGAATTAAAGAAAATCGATTTTCCCATTCCCGGACCGTCAAGACAATTCCAAGTGCCTTCACTGCCATCTTTCCATTCCAGGCAATACCATTGACAGCCGACACTGGTTGAATCGCAATCGCCAAAATCCAATGTTCGGGCTAAATAAGAAAATTGCTTTTTGTCTTTAGACCGGACATATGTTTGGCAGGTGGCGTATTGTTCAGCGCATTGGTCCCCGCTCATCCGCCAAATGTTTTTTTCTCGGGTGCAATAAGCCCAAGTGTCGCAGGAGCCGTCCTCACTTTCATGAATGCAATCTTTTAAATCAACGCAGGTTTCCTGACGTTGGGCGCTGTCCGCCTCGGGCACGGCTGAATAACCCCTTACCTCGCATTGGTAAGATGAACTTTTTAAAACCCAATTTGGATTAACCAAATGACAAAAGGGCGAAGCTTCTTGCCAAATATATTCCGCCGGCGCGGTTGAACCGATGGTCAACTGAACTCCGTCTATCAATAACTTATTGTCAGTAGGCACATTGCCATATCCTAAATTGCCAATACCAAGTTCTTTTAAACAATATCCTTGACGATTGTCGCTGTTGTAGCAATCAGTTGTCATCGCCGCCGGGATTGTTCTGGTGCTTTTATATTGAGTCCAATTTCCATAATCCCCGGCCGGAATAGAATCAAAACCCAAACCCGGATAAGGAGATTTTTGGCCCAGTTGATTAAAGGGAGGCTGGCCTCCAGCAGAACTTTGGCTGCACCACCCAATCTGGTAGCAAATAGTTTGGTCTGCCCGCCGGTCTATTTTCCCTTTATACCAAAAACTTAAAGTGATTTCTGTCCCGGCTTTAAAAACGTTTTTTAAATCTTTTTTCAAAGCCACCCATTCATTGTTTTTATTGTCAGAATTAGCCTTTTGAAATATTTGAACGGCTAACAAACCGAATTTCCTGTCATTAGAAATCACCTTTATTTCGGATTCGCATTTGCCGGAGACTGGATCTTTTCCACCCTGTCTTTTATCCCATCCGTCCGGAAAATCATTTTTATCATTATCTATTTCAAAGTTTCCATTCCAAATTGAACAATCGCCTAAAGAATTTGTTTTATTAAAATCATTGACAATTTGACCTAAAGTATAGGGCGGAGTAATTAATCCTTTATAATTCTGATAAGCGGCGATCTCCAAACCAAGAGGTAAAATTCTTGCCCGGCGCAACTTTTTAACATTAGGATAAGATAAAAGGTCGGTTGGTTGAGACGAGCAGCTGCCCTGAGCTCCGGGCTGGCCAACAACAACATCCGGCAAAAAACCCTTATCCAGAGCTTCCTGAATGGTCAGTCCTTGTTCCACTGCGTCAAGCAATCCCCCTTGATTCAATAAACAATTCATTGGCAAGGCGTATAAAGAATTAGTCGGAAAAACGGCGAACTCGTCGTAAATGCTGATTTCACCTCCCTTTTTTAAACTAAAAGTGGTTAAGTCGGCAAACATAGTTTTGCTCTCCTGTTTGCTCGGGCGATAAGGTTCATCCGGAGATAAAGCCGACGAATCCTTGCCTTTTGGGCTGGCCGCTGGATTAAAAAAGCCGGTTATCACCTTTTCCATAAATTTATTGGTCAAAGTGTTGGTAAAAACGCCGAGGGCGTCGGCCAGAGCCACTCCGGTATACTGCTTAATGCTCGCACTGGTGCCCTTAACCGCCTCGCGGGTCGTCTCGTCGATGTAGATTGAGGGGGTCAAAGATATGCCGGAAACTAAACTTTTCTTGTCGCTCAATCTCCCTTGCAAAATTTGGAAAAATTTCGACTCTTCCACTTTTCTGACCTGCCGGTCAAACAACTGGGATTGCAATTCCATTTGCACCTCAACATCGCTTCCTCCGGGAGTATACATTCGGCTCAAATCTTCCAACGGGCTTATCTCTGGCAGGGCTATTTCCTCTTCGCTTGGCTTTGTCTCTTTAATCATTTTACCCAAAGTATTTGCCCAATCAATTGTTTGTTTAACATATTCGTTAAAACGTTTGGTATAGGCCAAAGCATTGGCGTATTCTTTTCCCTGGCAGTCCTTGTCTTCCCCTCTGGCTAGCTGGAAAATCCTCCGGCATTCCGGAGCTCCGCAAAAATCCGCCTCCTTTTCAACCGCGCATTTCGAAACATAAGCCTGCCACCACCAAAGCGGTATTTCCTCGTCGCTGGCTGCCCTTAGTTTAGTCTTATCCCATTCTCCTTTTTCATTTACCCCCATTACTCCCCAAACATTGTCCCGAATCTTATTTTCCAGCCTTTCCAAGGCTAACTTAACCGTCCCCGCCGCAATTCGAATATCTGAGGAATAACTTTCATAGTTCTCCATAATCCTCTCCCTTTTGTTTTCTAATTTCTTTTTTTTCTCATTTAAATCCTGGCAAGTCCTTTTCTTTTTACAAGAAGCGATTCGCGATTCAAGGTCGGCAACCTCTTGGTTAATTTCATCAATTTTCTCTTTAAGTTTTCCTTGCTCTTCTTTTGAGCTTTGGGCTTCGCCCCAAGCAACAATAATCTCTTCATATTCGTCTTGAACCTCGGCTAATTCATTAATTTTATCCAATAAATATCCCGCTCCCGCGTTAACAGCCGGACCAGCGTCGCCGGCGGGCTCGCAATCTGTCCAGCCTCTCTTTTGACAACATAGGTCGCCTTTAGTGTCTTTTACCAAATTATAATAGCCGTCATTATGGCAAACCCAGGGTCCGGCCGATTTATTTAAAACCACATCCTGAGCAAGGAGGATCTTCATATCAACCTTAAGCTTTTTTACCGGGCCTTCTTTTGTCTCAGCGACAAATTCAAACAATTTTTTCTTTCTCGCTTCTTTTAACCTACTCTTAATGACGCTAAGCGGACAATCCAGTTTATCCTCAAATTTTGACTCTTTATACTTGGGTAAATAAAGAGTCATCATCTTCAAACGAATGGTCGGGTCAATCGGGTCGCACAAACTACGCCCAGTAAAACCATAGGCTATTTCATCAAGAAATTCACCCTTAATTTTATCGCCCATATTAGTCCAAAATTTTTCGCTATTAACAAACATTGGTTGTTGCCCTTTACCGCCGCTGGCGATATACTCGGCGCTTTGTCTGGCTACCTGACCTAAAAAATAATTAAGAGCATTTTTATAAGCCACCGCGCCGCCGGCCGTCCAAGCTTTGCTAATCGCAGTTTTAATCCAATCGGGAACCCAACCGGAAAGAATATCAATTATGTCCGCCCGGGCTGGTTTGGGATAAAATAAAACAGCCACTGCCGTTGACAAAACTATCATCAATAAAACCGTTCCAGTTAAAAATTTTTTAAATTTTATCTTTAACATTTTATAGTGGCTTAAAAATATTTCTTTGTTAAATTATTATTTTATTTTCACCCTTTCCCTGCCAATTTTTTACTCAGACAACGATTGCAAAAACATTTGCTCTAAAGTCGCGTCATCTACCTGCTCTAACCTTGCCGAATCAACCCCTTGCTCAATCAAAATCTGACGTAATTGCGAGACATCAAAACTTCCCTCAAAAAGCTGCTTTTCTGATAATGCTTCTAAATCAATACCTGTCTCCTGTTTAGTCTCATTATACAAGTTTATCAATGTCTTGTCATCAAGTTTATCCACAACATCTTTGCTCAAACCAACTAAACTAACCAGCAAATCCCTAATTCCCTGAGCTGAAATTTCTTTTTCGCCAAAAAGTCCGGTCTGACTCGTCTCTTTTTTAGGAAGTTGAAGTTCCTCAAGACTAAAAGTTTTTTCCAAAGAATTTGATTGGGCTGATTGAACCGAGCCGGGGACAGAACCTCGGTCTAAAGGACTGCTCCCCGCCTCTATTTCTTCTTTATCAGAAAACCCGTCGCTGTCTGAGTCGGGCAAATAAGCCGAAGTATAATAAACAAACTGTTCATCAAAATCCGTCAACCCATCCCCATCTGTATCCTGATTAGCTAAAACAGACAAAGCGCTTTCAGTTTCACTTTGTTCCGACGTCTGTCTTCCCGCGATTTTAAAAGGAGCGTAAATCGCCCCTCTAATTTGAAAATAAGCCAAACCAACAGCCAAAATAGTTGCCCCAAATAAAAAGACAAGTAAATGAATCCTGGATTTCGCCTCAGACCTTGAAAACATGATTAAATTATATCACTTTTTAATAAAATGTAAAGTGGCTGGCTTTGTTAGAAAACTCACTTCGCCAATGTTAAATAAGAAGACAATTTTGTAATAATCAACAAAGATAAATTTAGAGCAGGGTTGACAAAATCTTAAAAATTTGTTATCCTTTATTTAATAAATAAGCTATTTAACAATTAAATAAAATAAAGGAGGATACAATGAAGTTAAAAAATTTTCCGCTATATCTGTGTCTGATGATTCTGGGGCTAACTGGATGCAACAGTCCGACCCAGCCAGAAGATGATTGGGAAAAGACCAGTTGCCCTGGGGGGGTTATTTCCTGCTTAGCCATCAGTTCCGACGGTTATGTTTTTGCCGGAACTGACAGCGGAATATATTATTCCGCTGATGGCGAGGATTGGGAAAGAATCGATAGGTTCCCTCCTCGCAAGTTGGCAGTCTCCGCCACCGGTATTTTTGCCACAAATAATATAACGGATCGCCTTTTTCAGAGACGGAGAGACAACTCCCTCTGGACGTCAACCCTTCTAGACCATTATTGTTTTTGTCTGGCCATCAGTTCCGACGGTTATGTTTTTGCCGGAACTGAGGATGGAGTATATTATTCCTCAGATGAGGGGCAAAGTTGGGAGCAAGTCGGGTCAAGCATAAACGAGGTCCAATGTCTGGCAATCAGCCCGTCAGGCTGGATTTTTGCCAGCATTGGCTACGGAGTGAAAACCTATAAAGATGGGTCTAACCACTATAACGGACTCTACTCTGTCAACGTCCGATGTTTGGCAGTTAGTTCTGGGATGGTCTTCGCCGGAGCCGATAACGGCCCGCATACCCCTGAGGACAATGGAATTTATGGCAGTTCGGACAATGGACAAAGTTGGGTCCAATCCGGACTGAAAAAAACCCACATCCAGTCCTTAGTGGCCAGCAGCGGCCAAGTCTTTGCCGGCGCCGTTAAAGGCGGAATATATTATTCCGCCGATAACGGGAAAGACTGGAAAAAAATCTCCGAGCTGATGGCAAATTGTTTCGCCATCGGACCTGATGGGAGGATTTTTGTTGGCACTGAAGAAGGGGTCTTCTTCAGTGACAATTATTAGATGAATAGCGGATAAAGGAAGGGACCTTTTAGTAAGGTCCTTTTCAATTATTAAAAAACATTCTGCTAAAAACAAAAATTTTAAAGTCAACCATTCTTATTCAGGTTTTTAATTTTCTCCGCCAACTCAATCCATTTTTCAATTGATAACTCTTGGGCTCTTGTTTTCGGATTCAACCCCATTTGCTCAAATATCTTTGCTATCTTTTTTTTATTTTCCATAATTAACCCTCTTTTGAAAAAATTATTAACCAGATATTTCCTTGGCGAGGAAAAACCGGCCCGGACGACCTGAAAAAAAATTTCTTTGAGATCGGACTCTGAATCTTGAGTCAGCCGACCTTGAGCCGGACTGGGAAAAACAATTTTCATAATTACAGAATCAACTCCCGGTTGCGGCCAAAAACCACTCTTATCCGCTTGACTGATAATTTCCGGCCGGGCGCAAGATTGAACCGCCACGGCCAATAAACTCATTTTAGGCGGCTGGGCAATAATCCGTTCGCCGACTTCCTTTTGCAATATCAAGACCGCTAAACTCGGCCGTAACTCTTGACTTAAAAATCTTTTTAAAACCAAACCGGTAATGTTAAAAGGTAAATTGGCCACTATCTTAAATCCATTGCAACCTTGCAACATTTTAACATTACAACATTTCGGGTCCAAAATACTGCCTTGAACAACCTCAATATTGCGATAATTTCGCAACTGGTCGTTTAAAACCCGAATTAGTTGTTTATCAATTTCCACGGCAATGACTTTGCCCGCCTTAGCGGCGATTTCTTTAGTCAAAGTTCCCAAACCGGCGCCGATTTCCAAAACAAGGTCATTCTCTTTTAGCTCAGCGGCGGCAATCACTTTTTGAATAACCTCCCGGCTGATTAAAAAATTCTGCCCCCTTCTTTTTAAGGGCTTAAATTGATATTTCTGACATAAACTTTTAATTTCTCTAATCATAATAACCAAACCCAGAGATAAATAAATTTTAATCTCTCTTTAAAAAAAGTGACCTTGACAAATTTTTAAAATCCGCTATAACTTTAATAGAAAATTAAAACCTTTAAAATGGAGGAAGAGAAGAAATGAAAATCAGCAAAGAGGAAAAACAAGGCCTAATGGCGATAGTGATTGTCATCGTCATAATCGCCGCCGCTGTCTTCGCCATCAAAACGAGCGAAGACATCGCCGCACTGAAGTCCCAGGCTACGAGCCTGGAAACCCAGGCGGCGGAATTCAAAAATGATATTATGGCCACCCTGGCAGCGATGGACGCAAACATCGCCCTGGTCGGCCAAAGGGCTACGGCTCTAGAAAAAAGATCTGCGACTCTAGAAAAAAGAGCCTGGGCTTTGGAAAAAGCCCAAAAGCAGGTCCAATCTCTGGCCAAAATCGGCAACCAAAAGGTTAATAACATTGTTGACCTTTTGGCCAAATACGTCTACGCCAAAGAAGGAAAAATCGAGGCCGACATTGGCAACAGGATAAAAAAATATTCCCAGACCGCAGACCAGAAGGTTTGGGACCAGGTCTGTCAGGACCTGGAGAAAAAACTGACTACTCAGTAAAAATTAAAGGGGCCAACCAGGCCCCTTTACAATTGTAAATATTTTATTCTTTTAACCCTTAAAATCAACAAACCATTCGGCAATTTTGCCTGGGTCCCTTTGGAGGACGTTAAGCGCATTCTTCTTGCCTAGCATTCCGACAGCGTGTTTGAAAAATCCTTTAGCCGTACTTTTATCTAATCCCATATCTCGCCCCCAATCAAGAATAGCGTCTTTCACCGCCCCTCTCCCGCCAGCAGCCAAAACTTTGCCCACCTTATCTATGGATTGAGAAAAAGCGTCTCCAAAATCATCCAATCTTGACATCATTTTAACAGGGTCAACCTCTCCGCCCTTACTAATCAATGCTTTTAAAACCTCTGGCGTCATATGATTCTTTAGATACTCGACAAACAACTCCGCCTTTGTCCCGCTAAATCCATAATTTCTGGCAATACCTTTAAACGCCTCAGCCCCGAGGCCAGCCAAAACATCTTTCCCTTGACTTAAGAGTTCATTCAATCGCGTCACTGATTCGCCGGCTTTTTTAAGAACATTGCTAATCTCGGGCGTGGTTTTACCGGCTAAAAACTGATTAACGCCTCCCACTTCTTTAATCCGGGCCAATAATCCCGTGACGTTGTTTGTCTCAATCGGCAGCCTGGTCTTGGTCGCATATTCCAATAAAAGCCGATTATTTTCCAGGATATTTGTTTTATCCGCCAAGGTTAAATTGGCCATTTTATCAAAAACTCTAAGGTCGGCTTGGTTTTTTAGCCTAAACAACTCTCCCCATTTTATATTCTGGAGCTGTTCCGGAGTTATCTTATCCGCGTTAAAACTCTTAGGCAAGCCGTATTGCTCCGGGTTGTTAAAAATTTTATCTTTAAAATTGTCAATTAAATAAGTTTTTTGCGCCTGGTCCAGGTGACCATAAGCCGCTCCCATCCTGGCTTTTAACTGATTCTCCGCTTCGTGCCAGATATCTTTCCCCCCTTGATAACCAATGGGCGGAACTTCCGGAGCGGGCGGAGATTCCGGAACTGGCGCCTGTTCCGGTTTGGGCGAAACCGGTTCTTTTTTGCCAAATAATTTGTCTAAGACACCTGTGGCAATAGCTCCGACGCCAATGGCAACTACTTTTCTGACTGTATCTTTTCTTTTTTCTTTTTTTCTGATTCTATCCAAACCTTGGTCAGCCTGTTTGATAAATTCATCCAATTTCCCCTCTAACTTCCCCGCTTTCTGTTCAGCATATCTGGCCGAAAGCTCTTTGCCTAATTTTTCATAAGCCGGTTTTTTCAAAAATTTATTATCCCCAGAACTTTCCGCTCTTTGTTCAAAATAAGCCATTCGGTCAACCAATTCTTCGGTGGTTAATTCTTTAATATCTTTCTCTCCCAAATTCTTCCCCAGCCCCCAAACATCCTGCCTTATTTCCCCTCCTATTTTCAACAAATCATAAGTACCAAAAGCAGTGGTTGCACCCCTAAAAATCTTCCGACCGATTGTCGCCCCGACTAAACCAATGCCCCCGCCGCTAAGAACGCCTATCCCAAGCAAACTGGTGCTGATGAGTGTTCTTAGCGATAGCCCTCTTAAAAGGACTTTTGTTACTCCTTTAAGAGCTCCCTTAAATAGTCTGGTTAATTTACTACCTTCTGATTTAGCGTTTATCTTTTGGACGAATTTTTCTCCCCAACTGGTCTTTTTCAATAACCATTCCGCATTATAATTTCCCAATTTTTTATAACCGTCGTAAAACTTTTTGCCAAAACCCTTTTCTTTATTAAATTGCTCGGCTCTGAGGTCGGTAATGGCAATTTTTTCTTCGGCAATGTCTTCCATATATTCGGCTTTTGCTTCCTGATATTCTCTCAACATTTGCTCGTACTCTTCTTCAATTTTCCCTTTTTCTTCGCGAGATTTAAATAAACCCTTAAAGCCTTCGTATTTCTTTTTTAAAACTTCCACCTCAACCAATCTTTTTCTGGCTTCTTCCAAAATTTCTTTGGCTTTTGTTTTTTCCTCGGCAACCTCTTCAAGGATATTTTCGGGTTCTGCCTCAGGTTTTTCCGCCCCCTCTTCTCTCTCCGCTTCCTTTGTCTCTTTTTCTTTTTCCTCTTCTTCCCCAACGACTAAACCCTCTAATTGACTGTTTAACTCAACAATATCTTTATCAAGGTAGGCGTTCGCCGCTTTAAGATTAAATTGGTGCTTTTTCCTTAACTCTTTATTTTCTTCCTTGTCTTTTTTTTTCTTCTCAATTTGGCCGACCAACTCGCGGGCTGTCTGATACGGCTCCAACCCCTTTTCAAGGTCTTTAATTTGCGATTCAATCAACTGAGAGGCTTTTCCTTTTTTGTTGGCTTTAATCTCGTTCAATCCCTGAAGCTCGTCTTCTTTGTTAAACAAAAATTTTTGGAACTCCTCCACTGAATTGAACTTTCTAATATTTTTTTCTCCCTCCCCTTCTTTAGGAGAAGAACCTAATTTTTCAATTTTCATGGATTTAATTTAAAAAACTTTAAATATTTAAAATTTTTTCTTATGAAAAAATTTCTTCTTCTATTTTTTCCGACTCGTCAAAAAGCTCTTTTTTAACCTTTAAGGCTTCTTCCTCAATGATTTCATCCAAGTTGGCAAATTTTTTTTGCAAGAATTCGGCTTTTTCCTCGTCGCCCTTGTCAGCGATTTCTTCAAATTCCCGATGTCCCTCCTCAGGCAATTCCTCCATCAAACGTAAGACAATTCTTTTTTCGGCTAACTCAGAAAATTTTTCAATTAAAGAAGCTTTTCTTTCTTCGGGCAAATCCTCCAAACCCAGAACTGAAATAATATTCTCATTAATTAAATTTTTTAAATTCTTTGTCTCCATAGTTTTAGATTTAACCAATTAGATTGATGATTATAATCTATCACAAAAATCACTTTTTGTCAAGGGTGGTTTTAGACAACCAAATTAATCAACTTTCCGGGAACGAAAATGACTTTTTTAATTTTTTGACCGACCAGATATTTTTGAATTTTTAAGCTATTTACCGCCGAATCTTTAGCTTCGGATTCAGAAATATCAACCTCAGCTAGGATTTTATCTCTGATTTTACCATTGACTTGGACAATCAGTTCGATTTGTTTTTTCTGAACCATTTTCTCGTTAAATCTCGGCCATTTTTCCTGAAATATACTATCTTTTTCCGACAACTTCGGATTAATCTGATGCCACAACTCTTCAGTCAAGTGTGGCGCAAAGGGAGCTAAGAGCAAAATCAAAGTCTTAAGGTAATCAATTGATAATTGATAATTGATATTTGATAATTGATTAGTATATTCCATCAAAGCAGCCACGGCCGTATTAAATTTCATTTTGTCCAAATCTTGGCTGACTTTTTTAATGGTCTGATGCCTAATCTGTTCTAATCGGCTTTTCTCCGGATTATCCAACGCTTTCTGATTTTTGTTTTGTCTAGAAATTAGGAACTTAGAACTGACAACTGCCAGATTCCTAACCTTATTCAAAAATCGGCTCACTCCTTGAATCGTCTTCGTGTCCCAAGCAATGGCTTGATCAAAAGGCCCCATAAACATTTCATAAACCCTTAAAACATCGGCTCCATACTCGGCAATAATCTTATCCGGATTAATGACATTGCCGAAACTTTTGCTCATTTTCCGGCCGTCTTCGGCTAAAACCATGCCGTGAGAACGACGTCGGGCATAGGGTTCCAGCGTCGGCACCACGCCGATATCAAATAAAAATTTATACCAAAACCGGGAATATAAAAGATGAAGAGTGGTATGTTCCATCCCGCCATTATAAATGTCAACTGGCAACCAATAGTCCAATTTTTTAAAATCGGCGAAAACCCGCTTATTTTTAGGGTCAAGATAGCGTAAAAAATACCAATTTGAACCAGCCCAGTTAGGCATTGTGTCTGTCTCTCTTCGCGCCGGTCCGCCGCATTTCGGACACCTGGTTTCGACCCACTCTTTAATGCCCGCCAAGGGCGATTCGCCGGTTGGCAACGGCTGGTACTTTTTAACATAAGGAAGTTTGACCGGCAAATCCTTTTCCGGCACCGGCACTAACCCGCATTTTTGACAATGAATAATCGGAATCGGTTCACCCCAATAATGCTGACGGGAAAAAACCCAGTCCCTGAGCTTATAATGGATTGCCTGGCCGCCCAGTTTATTCTGTTCCAACCAGGCAGTTATTTTTTCAATCGCCTTTTCCGACGACAAACCGCTAAACTCTCCTGAATCCACCAAAACCCCATAATCCGTATACGCTTCTTCTGGTTTTTCTTCTCCCCTATTTTTATCTTCCCTCGGTTTAATCACTTGTCTGATTTCCAACCCATATCTTTTAGCCAGAGCGCAATCGCGCTTATCATGAGCCGGGACAACCATGACCGCCCCGCCGCCGTAAGTGGCAATAACATAGTCGCCAACCCAAACCGGGACATTCTCATTATTGGCCGGATTAACCGCAAAGACGCCCGCCAAAGGCACGCCGGTCTTTTCTTTTTCCAAATCAGTCCTTTCTAATTCGCTTTTTTTCTTTGACGCCTTAATATATCCCTCCACTGCCCCTTGATTGTCAATTAACGATAGATTATCAATAATAAATTTATGCTCCGGCGCCAGCACTAACGCTGTCACTCCGAATAACGTGTCTACCCGAGTGGTAAAAACCTCAATCAACTGGTCGTTAACGGCCAGGGGCTGATTTTTGATTACTGTTTTAAATTTAACCACGGTCCCGACCGACCGCCCAATCCAATTGATTTGTTGGGTTTTGATTTTTTCCAAATAATCGACCTTTCCCAAATCTTGAATCAGCCGGTCGGCATAAGCGGTGATTTTGAGCATCCACTGCCTTTTTTCGCGCCTTTCCACCTCAGCGCCGCAACGCTCGCACTTACTATTAATCACCTCCTCGTTAGCCAACCCAATCTTACATCTCGGGCACCAGTTTATCGGAATCTCGGCCAGATAAGCCAAATTTTTTTCATAAAGTTTTAGGAAAATCCACTGCGTCCATCTATAATACTCGGGGTCAGAGGTGTTAATTTCCCTTGACCAATCAAAAGAGAGCCCTAAACTCTTTAATTGACGTTTGAAAAGCTTAATGTTCCTTTTGGTGATTTCTGCCGGGTGAATCCCGGTTTTAATGGCGTAATTTTCCGTGGGCAGACCAAAAGCGTCCCAACCAATTGGATACAACACATTATAACCCTCCATCCTCTTTTTCCGGCTTAAAGCGTCCAAAGCGCTATAACTTCTGACATGACCGACATGAAGCCCGTCTCCAGAAAGATAAGGAAATTCAATCAAAATATACTGTTTTGGACTTTTCACCGACTCCTTAGCTTGATAAAGCTTCAATCTTTCCCAAATCCGCTGCCATTTTTTCTCTATTTTGCCGTAGTTGAACTCATTTTTAGGGTGTTGATAACTCATCTTGATTATTTGAAATAATAATGCTAATATACAACAATATGCGAATGAGACGGATAAACCATAGCATCAAATCTTTAATCAGACAAGCCCGCTTAAGTCCTCTCCTTAAAGATTTAGGCAGGCAAATTAATAAACTGGGCCGGCGACTAATCCTGGCTCTAATTTATGTCGTCCGAACATCTTATCAACAAACAAAGAAGCTACTTCTGTCCCATCTGACCAGAAGTCTCATTTTTATAATATTTATTATAATAAAAGCGGCCAAAATAACATTCAGAAAAATCTCTAACGGAATCAGACAATCTCCAACAATCGCCCTTGTCCTCGTTTTCTCGCTTTTCTCCTATTTTGAAATCCAGACAATCTATAAAAATTCTCAAAATAACGGTTTATTAACCAGAATAACCTCCGAAGAAGAATTTTTTATTGAAACGGGCCTACCAAAAACGATTGAACAAGAACCTGAGGATGCCCGAAGGGACGACTTTCGGATTGCCGCTTTTCGGGAAGAAGATGACCTGGATGACCTTGAAGAAATTATCCTGACTTTGGGCGGAAGCACCCTCATCATCCCAGAAACAGAGTTTGACAAATCAATACCGTTAACTCGGACTGAGGTAGAAAAATATATTGTCCAGCCGGGCGATACAATCTCAACCATTGCCCAAAAATTCGGCCTTAAATGGAATACTATTCTTTGGGAAAACAATCTCAATTACTGGTCAATTATTCAGCCGGGGAACGAACTTAAAATTTTGCCTTTAGATGGCGTAACTCACAAAACAAAAAAGGGAGAAAATCTTTCCTATATTGCTCAAAAATATAAAGCCAATTTGGGAGATATTTTAAAGTTTAATGATTTAAACGAAAATTCATCTCTTGAACCGGGAGATATTCTAATCATTCCTGACGGAACGCCGCCGCCGCCACCGCAACCTGTTTACCAGACAAAACCTATCTTTGTCCAAGAAGACTATTCCAGCTACTTAGATTGGCGGCAAAATACTCAATGCCATAAATTTGTCTATAAACAGTGCACTGATTGGGTGGCTTTTAAATGGGCGACCGAACAGGGCCAATGTGTTCCTCCTGACTGGAGCCATGCTAAATATTGGTTTAATAAGGCAAAAAACGCGGGATACGCTACCGGGGACAAACCCCGTCAAGGAGCTATTCTGGCTTTAACCTGCACCAGTTGGATTTGTGGAGTTTGGGGACATGTAGCTTATGTGGAAAGCTTTGACGCCAGTACGGTCACTTTTTCTGAAATGAATGGATTGAAACAACAGGCCTATTCAAAACGTTCCCTTAAAAATGTTACTAACCAATGGCAAAACGGCTGGAAAATCCTCGGCTATATTTATCCGTAAAAATAACCTAAAGACAATTAAAGCTAAAGGTTACAGAGGTTCAATCTCTGTATTTTTTAATACTTTAAAATAATCCCACTGGGAATTAATCGACAACCCCCATTCCTGAGGTAAAATTCCATGAAAATCAGAACCGGCGGTAATTATTAAGCCTGATTCTTTGGCAATTATTTGCCAATGTTCTATTTGTTGCCAAGAATGATGAGAAGAAATCGCCTCTATCCCGTCCAAGCCCATATTCTTCAAATCAACAATTAAAGCATTGTCTTTCCAGGAAAGACTTACTCCGGGATGGGCCAGAATTGTTTTTCCTCCCGCTTGTTTAAGCAAGGCGATAGCTTGGTCGACGGGAATCGTTGTCTCTGGACAAATTGAATGTCCTCCGTAGATTGAATGGCTGTTTTTAATAAAATACTTAGCTATAATTTCGGTAATCGGAATGATTTTACCGGGAAACCAATCAAAATCTTTTTTAATTCGTGCCCAATTCCTAGGGCTCTTTTTTAAAAAATTCGCCAAATGAACCAACCCTAAATAAGAAGCATTTGTCTCAAAAATCTCTTTTTCTCGCATTTCCCAGCCCTCGTTTTGTAAAATTTCAATCGCTTTTTTTATCCGAGGGATACGCTGTTTTTGAAGACCTTTCAAAACTGAATTTAATTTTTTGTCTTCTAAATCAAATCCATAGCCCAAGAGATGAAGATGTTTATCCCTAAAACGAGTGTAAATTTCCACCCCGGGAATAACTTTCAGCCCGATTTTTCCCCCTTGCTTTAAAAACTCCTTAACTCCATCAAGACCGTTGTGGTCTGTTAAGGAGACAACTGAAAAACCGGCCAATTTCATTTTCTTAGCCAACTCTGACGGAGAATAAACCCCGTCAGAATAATAAGAGTGAAGATGTAAATCAATCATAAATAGTAATTAAAGGTAACTATATATATTGCCCCGCCCTTTCAAAGATCCGCCTAACCGGATAATTAATTTATAACGACATTAATTCTCTCAATTTTTGTTCTGCTTCGATTAGTAATCTCTTTATCCCCATTGCCTTATTCTTCTCATTTGGTTCAATAAACCCCAAAATAGCCGCCATTTCCAACATCTTTTGAATTTCAAAATAAAGCAAGCGGCTTTTCAACAAAGGAGATAAAGGGGAAACAAAATAACTTTTTAAAAAAACTTCTCTAATCCGCCGACCTTCTCTTATAAAACTCGGCGCATAATAACGAAACATAGAATCGTTCTGGGCTAAAAATCCTCCCACGTCTTCCAATGGGTCGCCCAAAAAAGCTGCGCCGAAATCCATAATCTTAAAATCATTTTCCCCGACTTTTACCACGTTTCCCCAATGAAAATCTCCATGAACTATACTCGTTTTCCCCTTGCTTCTTCCTAAAAAGCGGCGGGGAGAAAACCGCCAAAGTTCTTTTAAAAGCCGACTGAACGCGGGATAGAAATCCGGAGCACACTTCCTGATTAAAAAAAACCAATGTCGGCGCTCTTCTTTTTCCTCCCGGATGGTTTTAAGCGGCAAAAAATGAGGTTTTTTAGAAATTCGATGGATTCGATTTAGACATCCGGCTATTAAACCAACAAATTTTAAATGCTCGTTTATCCGCTTTTGAGAAAGTAATTCTTCAAAAGAAACGCCCGGCGCTTCCGAATAAAAAAATATATTTAAAGGTTTAAAATAATCCAAAGGCAAGGGGACTCTTTTCCCTAGCCCAGACTTTCTTAAATAATTAAGAATCTGCCACTCCCTTTGGGGAGCGTCTTTGCATCCATTTATCTTAGCCCGAATAGTCTTTTTCTCTTGATCAGTAATCACCTCATACTTTAAGCTCATATTTCTGAATTTATTTCGGAAATTTCTGACTAAATGAATCTTCAAATCAACCAACTTTTCTCCGTCTCCTAAAAATCTATGTCTTCTTTTTTGAAAAACCGAAAACATCTGGTTCCTGTCTAAAGACTTCATTGTGTCTACTTTGTGACGGATTTTAATAAATATCATAAACGAGTCGTCAATATTTGAGGGACGAAGCCCGACACCTTAAATTTAAAACCCTGTCCTTGCTCGGTCAATCGATAAACAATTTGGGCAACTAATTCGCCTTGTTTGTTTTTTTTGAAAAAAACAGGAGACCACTTGTTTCCCTCGGACAAAATGGCTAACTTTAACCACTTACCTTGATAAGTGTCATTATTTTTTAAAAGTTTTAAAAAACTGCTTATCAAACTGCTCGAACCGACTCTTATTTTTATTTTTTTACCTCCATATTGATAAAAACACTGACCCGGCTGATGAAAACTCCCCCTTTGTTTAAACTTTATCAGACTCATCGCGTCCCAACCATATTCGCCTAACCAATATTCTATCTCCTTTGAAGGAATCTCGCAAAGATAAAAATTATTATAATTGTCCCAAGAAAACCCCAGAGGATGTTCTTTTTTGTTCTTTTCTTTAAACGCTTTCCTGATTTCATTAAATAACTGTTTTGGCTGCTTCTTCCTAAACTTTTCTTGTTTAAAACCAATAAAATGCTTTTTGGCAAATTTCGAAAATTCCCCCGGCGCATGCTCCCAATAATCTTTTAAAGATGGAATAAACCGCGTCCGGCGCAGGTCGTCAACCACATGCAAAACGTCATAAACATCCAGACCACTTTTCAATTTATAAATCGCGTCTCTCCATTTAATCGCTTTCTCAAACTCCCGGTCTTTAACTGCCTTATTCATCTCGTTCTCAAATTCCAAAATTATGGAATTAAACTGGCCGGCTAAAACCCTTTTTTGATAAGGTCGTTGCTTAACTGTCTCAAGGGCTTGTTGATAAGCCCGCCGGATTTTCCCGCTTCTTTGCCGCTCGAAAGCCAAGTCAATAATTCGGCGGTAGTATTCTTCGGCTCTTTTTTTATTTTGTAAAGAGACGCCGGGAATCGACAAAACCACATCTTTTAAGATAAAAGCCCCTTGTTCAATCATCTCCAAAGACCACCAAGGTTTGGCCGAAGCCCACCAAAATTGGTCGGATTGTAAAGCTCGGTCTAATTTCTCCCTTATCTCCTGATAAGCGGGCGACTCCTTGCTTAAATTATTTACCAAGTCAATGGTGAAATAAACAAACTCCCATTGCTGATGATGAATTGGATTCTGGGGGTGGCGCCAAAGAGTGAAAGAATGCTCTTTTTCTTTTCCCAACCAAAAATCCTGTTCTTCAGAAGACCAGGTACTATTTCTGGGTTCAATTGATTCTCCAACGGCAAATTTTTGGACTAAATCAGAGACAAAAACCTTACTAATCTTTCTGTCGCTATATATTTGAAAAAGAAAGTTCCCCAGACCTGGCCGGTGGTGACCAAATGTCTCCGCATCCATAACGGTCAAAACATAACTATCCTTTTTAATTTCCTCCTCTCCGATTTCTTGAATAAAAGACTTGAAATGGCGAACGATGGCTGAAAGAATTAAAACGCTAATTCTTTTATTGCGAAAAACTACTTTAAAATCAGGGATATCTTTAATGTTGTATATTTTTTTAAAATCTGGTTTCTCCGGGCTGGCCAATTCTTCAGCCAAAATCCATCCAAACCCGCATTCCTTGGCTATTTGAGCCACTTCTTTATTATAAGCCAATTCCGGCGAAAAAAAACCTCGAGGCCGCCAAAACTTGCCAAAGTATTTTTTATTCGTCTCCTCATTAAGCTCAATTTGCCTTTTAATCTCCTGTTTCGGCAAAAGAGGCAAGAAAGGATGATACTTCACTCCGCCGGTGAATTCAATCTGGCCTCTTTTGGCAAACGTTTTGATATTTTCAACAACATCTGAATAACCATTTTTGACTAATAATTCGGTTAATCCGGCGTTAATATTAAGAGTGATTTTCATTTTTGGATTAAAAGACAACCCGCCAATAACTTGACGGTAGCTTTCATTGACAATTCTCTCTAAAATATCCGCCTGCTGATTATATGGCTGATAAAAGTGCAAAAAAAATCCCCATTTCATCCCGTTAGAGACGGGGAGCTTCAGTTTCCGTGAATTAGTTTGTCGTTGATTTGTCATAATTAATCTTCTCGTTTTTCAACTTTTTCAGCGCCGGAAAAACTATGCTTTTCAAGGCTTGCCTTGAATATTGATAATCCGGTTTCCAGTCCCGTTTGGCAAAATAATGCCAACCAACGCAGGAGTGAAGAGCAGGCAAAGTCCATTTTAATAAATCTCTAAATTTTTTATCTTTAATCGCTCTTTCTAATCCGCCCCCTTCTTTAATTTTTTGCTGGAAGACCTGATTAAACTCTTTAATCAACCCCTGCCATTCAATCATTCTTTTCTTCCTAAATGGTTTGCACCGCCGCCAAATTCTTCCCTGTTTACTCGGCTGCCACCAAGGAAAAGGATTTTTAGGAATTGATTCCATATCCCAAGAACCCGGAATAATTTTGTTAACGGAAATAACCTTCGCTTTCCCCCAATTAACCTGACTGGGAAGACGAAAATCTATCCGGTCTTTCAACTTTAAAAAATTGCCAATGTCCTTAATAACCCGCCCGCCGACAGCCATACTTATTTTTCTTAAACCCTTTTTTGAACCGGCGTTTTCCCAATCCCTCATCAAAATAAAATTACTTTTATCAAGATATTCCAAAATCCGCAAAAATATTTTAGGGGAATGAACTGCCCGGCGGGCTTGAGCCCAAACAAGGTCTTTGGGTAAATGCTTCGGTCGCCTGATATATCTCGGTTTTCTTCTATAGTCCTCGGCGTTCATAAACAAATCTTTAAGCAAACAATTAAAAACCGCCGCCTTTTGAAAACCATCTTTGAATCTTATTTTTACAAATTCGTTAAAATTATATCTGCCAATAACTTTATCCGGAATCAGCAGAGTTAAATCGGGACAAACTTGATGAATTACTTTTAGGGTCCGCTGATCAACCGCTCCTTCCGGCGGCCAAAACCAAGTCACCTTACCAAGATATTGCTCAACCGCTTGCCTGTCTAAAATAATCTGCGTTTTAATTAAATCGCTGCTTAACATCGGCAAAACCGGATGGGTATAAGCGCTGATACCAATTTCAATCTTCCCTTTTTGATTGGCGATTTTCAAATTCTTAATTGTTTCTTTGGCTAAATCCCTTATTGGCTTTTTGGCTTTCAGCCAGGATTCGATGGTCCAACCCTGAAGTTGAACGGCTCGAGGAATTAAACCCTTTTTCATTGCCAAAGAAGTGGGTAAAAACTTGTCTTTAAGGTTTTTCTTAATCCATTTAGGGATGAAAACTAATGGATCAAATGGCTGATAGCCATGAATGAAATCATAAATGATCATTCTCGCGGTGTTATCGTGTTATAATGATTGATGATTTCCGCCCTGATATTTTTTTGTCACTTTATTTTTTCCAGACTCTTTCTCCTTTCTAATTCATTAAAAATATCTCGAGCTATTTTTATGACCCTGTTTTTAGATCCGGGATTAAGACTTTTTTCTAATAACTGACTAATTTGGACAAAATCCCGCGTCCCCCTTTTAATAATTCCCGGGCTCCACCAAGGATTAGCCGAAGCCCACCAGTACTGATCGCTGGCCAAAGCTCGGTCAAAAAGATTTCTCGCCTTTTTATAATTCGCGTCCTTTTGGCAAGACTTCATTATCCTCAATAAGGTATCGGTTAAACGCCATTGCCATTGGTGAACCTGATTCCGGGGATGACGCCAAAGCGGATAGGGAATATCTTCTTTTAAATCTTTTACTTCAGTCGACCAGGTTGAAATTAACGGTTCAACTTCAATCACAGGTCTTGTTGGCAAAAATTTAAGGTATTCGGAATAGGTGACGGTTTGGATACCCGGCTGATTTAAAATCTCCCTCCAAATCTCAATTAAATATTTGTGGTGATGACCTAAATTCTCCCCGTCAAAAGAGGTGACCAAAAATCTGTCTGACCGCTTATCTTTCTTAATCGCTGAAAAAAATTTATCCATCCCCCTATCCTTTGGAAAACTTGCCTGTCCCAGCTGGTCGGAACTATTTTGAACAGGGGAGAGAGAGTCTAACCATTGCCCAAAAAAAAGCAAACTCAGGCCCCGGTTGCGAAAAATCACCTTAAGTTTTTTCTTTTCTTGGTTTGGGAATAAACCTTTTATCTCATAACTCCGGTCAAACAAAACCCGGCCGAATCTCCCCTGATAAGCAATTTCATCTAAAACAATCCATTCATACCCTAAGTTTTGAATAATCTTGGCTGTTTTTTGATCATAAGCCAATTCCGGAAGGAAAAATCCCTTTGGCCTCGGCCGCCAGATTTCGCCAAAACATTTTTGATTTAAAGCCTCATTAAGTTTTACTTGCCGAATTACTTCCGACTTTGGCAAAAATGGCAAAATGGGGTGATATTTTGCCGAACCGACTAATTCAATCTGACCCCGGTTGGCCAATCTCTTAATCCGATTAAGAATTTTTTGATGACCACATTTAAGCAGCTGTTCGGTCAAGCTGGCGCAGATATTTAAACTAATTTTTACCTTCGGCAACGCCTCCAAAACAAACAAAATCCGCCCATAAGACTCCCTGACTACTTTGTCAATAATTTTTCTTTTTTGAAACGGCGGCTGATAAATGTGCAAAAGATTTGCCCAAAGCATAGGCGCCTTTCTTAATTATTATCTCTTTCGCTCTATTACTTCTCTTTTTTTATTTTACGAATTGCCTTTCTGTACAAAGTGGCATATTTCTTAGCCGGCAGTTTCCATGAATACGATTCTTGCATGGCTCGACGAACTAATTTTTTCCAGACTTTCTGGCGTTTATAATTTTCTAAGGTCCTAGCAATGGCAAACAATAAACTGCGGGATTCGTAAGAAGTGAAAACAAAACCGTTACCTCGGCCAGTCTTAGGATTATAATTACTGACTGTATCCATTAATCCGCCAACTGCATGAACAATGGGGACGGAGCCATAACGCAAACTTTTAAGCTGGGAGATGCCGCAGGGTTCAAAACGCGAAGGCATTAAGCAAATATCCGAGGCCGCAAGAATTTTTCTATCCATATCTTCCCGAAACGGAGAAATAAATAACAGTCTCTTCGGGTGCTTTTTAGCCACCGCCCGAAAAAGATCGGCATATACTCCTCTGCCACTGCCAACAATAGCAATTTGTAAATCCAATTTTAACAAAAGATAATCCAGGATATTAACAATTAATTTAAAACCTTTTTGCTCGGTCAATCGGTTGGTCAGTCCAATTAAAGGAGTGTCCGGGCTAACCTTTAAACCATACTTCCTTTGTAAAAGGACTTTATTTTCAATTTTTTTATCCAATGAGTCAAGATCATAATTAACATAAACATCTTTGTCAAATTTGGGATTAAAGACGGTATAATCAATACCGTTAACAACGCCAAAAACATCACGTTTCCGGCCGCGCAAATAACCATCCAAACCATTGCCAAATTCTGGAGTCAAAATTTCTTGAGCGTGACGCACGCTTACGGTATTGATAATATCACTATAAAGAATCCCTCTCTTGGTGAAATTAATCCACTTTATTTTTTTAAAATCCTCCGGCGGCAAATTTTCTCCCTTGTCTATTTTTTCCGGCGGAATTTTCCACCAATCTTTCGGCCCTTGAAAAAGTAAATTATGAATAGTAAAAAGAACGGCTACGCCCTGCAATTTAGGGTCGTCCTTATACTTAATTTTTAAATAATTAGGAATCAAACCGGCGTGCCAATCATGGCAGTGAATAATCTGAGGCTCAAACTTCAAAATTTTAATCAACTCAAGAGCGGCCAAATCAAACAATAAAAATCTCAAGCCATTATCTGAATAATTGTACAAATACTGACTTCCTTTATAGCGAGAACCAAAAAGCTTCTCCTGACAGACAAAAAAAACCGGATAATTATCCGGACACATTATTTTTTTAAAACCAAACTTATAAATCTTGCCGGCGAACTCTAAAGATAATTTCTTGTTTAAATTCTCTAAGGGCCAATTTTTCTTTCTAATAAAACCATAATAAGGAGTAATGACCATTACTTTATGGCCTAATCTTCGCAATGATCGGGACAAAGATCTAACCACGTCAGCTAAGCCGCCGCTTTTTGAATAAGGCGATATTTCAGAGCTGACATGAACAACACGTAAGGGTCTAACCATAAGAATACTTGCGTTAAAAAATAAAGATAGGATATTAAGAACCTGCCTGCCGGCAGGCGCTGGCCTGCCGCCCCTGCCACTCTACCTTAAATAAAACAAATAGTCTTTATATATATCCCAAATAATGACTAGCGATAACAAACATAGAGTGAGACCAAGCCAAAGGGTAAATCCCTTTTCTAAAATCGTCAAAAATTTGCTCTGGGATATAATCTTTATATCCGTCTTGATTCAATCTTCTTAAAACCCAAAGATAGTAATTAAGAGCCTTAGTTTTATCGCCGGCTAAAAACCAAACAATAGCCAGCCAAAAGTTAAGGACGGGCCACACTCCTCCTCCTTCCTGGGCTGAACCTTCGCCGTCGTAATAATCAAACTGATAACGATGAACTCCGCCGTTAATAACTATTTTTTCTTCAATTTTTTTAATCATATTAATCATCTCTTCGCTTTTTGGATCATAAATTTCAAACGGCCAAGATAAACCCAATAAAGAGGCATCAACGTTTTTATCGTTAATTCGGCCGAACATTCGATAAAAATATTGATTTTTCTTATGATAAGCTCTTTTAATCTGCTCAATCATCTGCTCGGCTACCTTTTTCCAAATAGAATTTGATAAAATCTCGCAAGCCAGCAAGAGCCCTCTGGCGCAAGCGGCCAGAGAATAGGTAAAATTATTTTCCATCGTCGCTGAGGTATGGCGGTGCGTTTCTTCCCAAATGTCCACTGTATGAATGCTAAAACATGTCTTATCCCAATAATTAACAAGCCCGTTTGCTAACTGCTCAATCAAATCTTTAAATTCCAGCGCCTTTTTTAAATCCTTTTGATAATGATGATAAACGGCCCAAAGGACTGCCCCGGACTGGTCAGGTTGAAATGTTGTCCCCATACTGCCGATCCGACCATTGGTGGCATAGTTGGCATAAAGAATTCCGCGGCGGGCAAAATCTTGGGGATACTCTTCCAACCACTGAAAAAACGGTTTTTGAATGGGAATTTTTAAAATATCAGCCGCGACGCAGACAAAAGCGGCATCCCGCGGCCAAACCCAACGATAGTTAGCCGCTTCTCGGTGAACGTAAGATTTATCAATATTAACCGCGACAATCGCCCCATTTTCTAAAGCACAATCTTTAACGACCTCCCGCGAAGTTTTAATAAGTTGATCTATTTGGGCTTTCAAAGCCAATCTATGAGAATTTCTTCTTACCATATAAGCTAAAATAACGCTTGGTTTAACATTCTTATTGCCCCCATAGCTTCTTAGTCTGGGCGCAGCAAATAGCCGCGGCCAAAGCATCAGCCGCATCGTCCGGTCTGGGGATATTTTTGAGATTAAAGACCGTCTTAACCATTTTCTGAATCTGCTGTTTGGAAGCCCGACCGTATCCGGTCAAGGCTTGTTTAATTTGTAAAGGAGTAAATTCAAAAACCTGTTTTCTCTCCTCAGCCGCGGCCAAAACAGCTACCCCCCAGGCTTCGCCAACCTTCATGGCAGTTTTCATATTTTTAGCAAAATAAATACTTTCAATGGCTATTTTATTTGGCTCGTATTTTTTAATTTTTTCCCTTAATTCTTGATGAATTTCTAACAACCTTTGAGAAAAAATATCGTCTTTCCGGGTCTTAATACACCCATAATCAATAATCGAATATTTATTATTCGATAGCACTTTAATAATTGCAAACCCTGTTGTCGCAACGCCAGGGTCAATGCCCATAATAATCATAAAAACATTAAAAGATAAAAACGCCTTGCCCCCGTGTTCTCGCGTTTTAATAAAGCTATTCAATATTAGTATAATAATCATTTACATCTGGGTCTTCGTCCAACTCAGCAAAGATCAGATCAATTTTTCTCTGGGTCGGCTGACTGATTTTAACCGGGTCTTTGGCAAACCACTCTACTTCTGCATAATCAACCTCGATCCCTTCCTTTTCCAGTCCCTGTTTCACTTTTTCTAAATCCTCTAAATTAGTATAAACGGCTAAATCGCCATTCTCTATTTTGATATCCTCGGCTCCCAAGTCAATAGTTTTCAATTCAAAATCTTCTAAATTAATAATTTTTGATTGATAGTCAGCAATTTTAATTATCCCTTTTCTCTCAAACATCCAGAGAACAGAATTCTGCCCGGACAAACCGCCGCCGTACTTGTTAAAAATGCGGCGCAAATTACTAACTGTCCGATTTTTATTATCAGTCAAAGCCTGAATAACTATGGCGGTTCTTTCTGGACCAAAGACTTCATAAATCACCTCTTCAATTCGCTCCCCGGCCAACTCGCCGGTCCCCCTTTTAATGGCTCGGTCAATGTTATCTTTGGGCAGATTAGCTTTTCTGGCGTTTTCAATGGCTAAACGTAACTTAAAATTGATTTGAGGGTCGCCGCCCTGCCGAGCGGCAATGGTAATCGCATGCCCCAATTTGGTAAAGATAGCGCTTTTTTTTGCATCAAGCGCCCCCTTGAAATGTTTTAATTTAGCCCACTTAGAATGCCCACTCATAAAATTAATTTAACGTTTTAACATTTTATTATTATAACAAAATAAAAAATAAAAACAATCTGTCTTGTCAAATCTCTGGCCAATGTTACAATGTTAAAATATTAAAATGACGTTTTATGGTTATACTTGATGATTTAAAACAAATAAAAAAGATAGACAAGTCAAATATGTCTAATTTTATCGCTGACTTACCCGACCAATTTTTAAGGGCTTATCAACAATCCCAAAAAATAAAACTGCCGAAGAGTTATCAGAATATCTCAACTAAGGGAATCGTCTCCGCTTCCAAAGGGAAGCCAATCTCGGATTGGAAAAATATTGTCATTTGCGGCCTGGGCGGTTCGGCAATCAGTGGCGATTTAGCTAAAATAATAATCAGCGACCAACTGGCAATACCTTTAATAATTAATCGCGATTGGACTCTCCCTTCTATTATAATTAACGAAGAAACGTTAGTTATTTTAGTCAGTTATTCAGGCGAAACTCGAGAAACCTTGTCTTGCGCTAAACAAGCCCTTGAAAAGGGAGCAAAAATAATCGCCATCACCAGCGGCGGGAGTCTAAAAAAAATAATCCAACATCCCATTTTTTGCGGGAAGACAAAAGAACAACCGCCCATTTTCAATTTTCAATATAAATCTCCCCCCCGGGCAGGTTTGGGATATTTAATGATGCCCATCTTGGTTATTTTAGAAAAACTTAATCTAATCGACCTGAAGAAAATCAAAATTCAAACTTGTTTGAAAGAACTTAAAAATTTTAATCAAACTTTTTATCCTAAAACGCCGACTGAAAAAAACATAGCTAAATATTTAGCTTATTTTATTTTTGACCATCTACCCATTATTATTGTCCCGGAAAAACTGGCTGGTTTGGGCCGACGATGGAAAACGCAACTAGCAGAAAACAGTAAAAATTTCTCCTTTTTTGAAACTCAGCCTGAAATTTTTCACAATTTCGTCGAAAGCGAACTGCCTTGGCGCTTAAAAGACGAATTTGCTCTTTTAATAATTGAAAAACCGGCCGCTTTTGTTTCAGGGGCGCCGGGGGATAAAAAATCAGTCGAAAATAATTCTCTGACCGGACTTGAAAAAATCTTAGACCAAGAGGATATCAAATGGGAAAGAATTCCTTGTTTTGGTGGCAATTTGCTGAGCCAAGTTCTTTCTTTGGTTTTGTTGGGCGATTGGGTTAGTTTTTATTTAGCCATACTTAATAATATCGATCCGACGCCAACCGAACGAATCCAGTGGCTCAAAAAACAATTAAAATAAATGAATCCCGGGGAATTAATTAAGGAAAGAGAGCAAAAAGTGGTGAGGAATTTTTTTAATATAAAAAACTTTGAAATCCCGCCGCTCCCTGATTATTTAAATGAAACAATTATCCAATCTTGGCACCGGCTAAATTTTAATATCCACTACCTCCCTAAAATCTCTCTTAAGCAAAAATTGAACTTGCCTTTATGGAAAGACCGGCCAGACAAAGTCTTTTATGAAAAGATAAGACAAGGCAAAATTAGTCAAAAAGCCATAGAATTGCCAGGCAAGTGGATATTAATTGATTCTCGGGACAAACCTCAAAAAAGGGAAATTTGGATAACTAGTAATGAAGTTTTCTTTTTAAGAAAAATACAACCTGGTCTGGAAGACTATTTCAAGAAAAAAAACAAACAAGTTCATCAAAATGAATACTTAAGAAAACCTTTAAATAAAATGGGGTTCAGCTCGAGGTTTTGTCTGTCTATCAAAGACATAAATAAACTCAAACCCTTTATCTCGCGTCTTTTAAAAATAAACGACAAAATCATTCGGCTGCCTTATTTCATTGAATACAATTATTTGGGGAACGCTGTCTACCACCAGTGGGCGGAAACCAAAACCTGGGAATGGTTTGAAGATATCTACGATGAAAACCAACATTTAGCCGGAGGGAGCAACTCTGTCGGCATCATCGGCTGGGACCCAATAAACTATTGGAGCACTATTTTAAGTTTTAGACCGATAATAGAATTGTAACCAATGACAAAAATATTTTTGAAAGAGGGAAAAACAGATTTTCTTTCATCCCGCCGAAGTTGGTTTTTTACCAATGAAAGATTAAATAATTTTTTAAAAAACTCATTTACCCACGAAGACAAACTAAAAAAAGTATTAGCCGTCGGCGGAAGCGGGGACTTTATCTTTAATCTAACCTCTTTGCTAAACATCGAAAAAATTGATATTTGCGATACGGAAATAACGGCAATCTCAGTTATCGACTTAAAAACAGCTTTGTTTAAAGAATTTAATAGGATAGAAATGGCAAAAATTTACTCAAATTTTGAAATCAATAATAAAAACAAAATTTACTTAAAAATAAACCGGCACTTGCATCCCGCCAGCCGACATATATTTGAAAACATATTCAGTCATTGCCAAAATAATAACTTTTTAAAATGTTTGAAAAAAAGCAAATTTTGGCATAAAGACAGCTTTTTCCCCGGCAAACATCAAAACGATTATATTTTATATTTAGCCAGCCCGGAAGGATTTAAACGAATGCTCAACCATCTGGATAAAATAAATATTTTCCAAGAAGACTTGATTAAAACCTTAATTTTGTTTAAAGAAAACTATTACGATTTAATTTATGTCTCCAACGTCTTAGATGGTAAATCTTATTGCGAAAACAAAAACTTATATTTAAATATTCTTAAACAGAGTCTTAAGCGCAACGCCCATTTACTGCTTGCCACTTGTTGTCATCCCTCTAAAATAAAAAAAACATTGGAAAACATTGGCTTAAAATTGGATAAAGAGGAACTGCATAAATTTAAGTTAATTGATTCCCTCAAAGGACATTACAACTATTCTTTTTTATTATTTAAAAATATCTAATGGGTAGGTTAAAATGACTCAATTGTCACGGCTCAACCGCCCAAATTTTTCCTTAAAAGACTTGGGCGGGTGGGGTTATTTCTTAATTTTTGGTTTAAGTTTCGTTATTTTCCTTTACGTCCTCGCTCCGCCCGGGATTAAGTGCCCAGACAGCTTTTATCACACCAAAGCGGCTTTGATGATAAAAGAAAACGGATTGATTCAGTCCTTTCCTTGGACTCAATTTACCACTTACAATGACCTGTTTGTTGACCACCACTTTGGCTACCATTATCTTTTAATTCCTTTCCTTAGCCTGCCGACCCCGAAGAATCTCGATTCTTTTTCCGCAGAGATTGATCCCTTAATAAAAGCAAAACTAGGCACGGCAGTTTTCGCCGCCTTAGTTTTTCTTGCTTTATTTTGGTTCTTATGTCGTTTAAAAGTCAAGGCGCCCCTGTTTTGGAGCTTAACAGCTCTCTTAATCTCCCCGTTTTTAATCCGACTTTCTTTAACCAGGGCTCCGTCTATCTCTATTATTATTCTTATTCTAGGATTCTACTCTATTATTAAGAGAAAATATCCCTTACTTTTCGTTCTTTCCTTCTTCTACGTCTGGGTTTATGGAGCTTGGCCCTTAATGCTGGTGGCGGCAGTTCTATACTGTCTGGCAAGCGCGGTTAAGGAACTGATTGGCCAATGGCCAGCAATTCAAAATCAAACATCAAAAATCAAAAAACTGATTTTTTATATCTCACACCCTGCGCGTTTTATCTTTTCTAAAACCAATTTTAAGCTCGTTTTTACCTGCGTCTTGGGGTTATTTGCCGGGCTTATTATCAATCCCTACTTTCCAAAAACCTTGCCTTTTTACTGGTTTCAAACAATAAAAATCGCTATTTTAAATTACCAAAATCAAATCAGTGTCGGAATAGAATGGTATCCGTTTGGTCCGGGATCTCTTTTTATTAACACCTTACCCATTCTGATTTTTTGGATCATTTCTTTGGCTTGGTTTATTTATTCAAAAAAAGAGCAAGAAACTCAATCCTGGTTTTTCCTATTCATCTCTATTTTCTTTCTTTTTTATACCTTAAAAGCTCAACGAAATATTGAATATTTTATCCCTTCGGCTATGTTTTTCTCGGCTCTAAACTTCAGCCAAATCGGCAAAAAGATAAATTGGTCCCAAATTAAAAATCGTTTTGGAGAACTTTTCCGAAGTACAGAAAATATTTTCTACTTTATCCTGATTATATTTTTAATTGTCTTAATTGGATTTTTCCTGCTTTTTTATCTAAACCATAGCCTTAAGGAATTACGCGATTCGTACGCCAATTATAGCCGACCGATTAATCACCTCCAAATGGCTTCTTTTTGGCTGAAAAATAACACCCAACCGGGTGAAATTATTTTTCAAGGTAATTGGGACATTTTTCCAGAACTATTTTATTTTAACACTAATAATTATTATATTAACGGGCTTGACCAAACCTTTATGTATGAAAAGGACAAGGGTTTATATGAAATCTGGTTAAATCTGATTAGCGGTAAAACCGACCCTGATAAAACTGGCTCAATTATAAAAGAAAAATTCCGGGCGGGACATATTTTGCTCGATAAAAAAAATAAAAACTTCGGTCGGCTGTTAGAAAAATCAAAATCCTTAGGAAAGGTTTACGAAGATGACGAGGCGATAATTTATAAAATCAAATAAGCAAAACCGGAAATTTCTTAGAGTTATAAAATATATGAAAATTTCCATTATCATCCCAACTTACAATGAAAAGGAAAATCTGCCGGTCTTGGTCCAAAGAATCTTTAATTTAAAAATCTCAAATTTAAATCTAATAATTATCGATGACAACTCCCCTGACCAAACCGGGCAGTTGGCTGACGATTTGAGTAAAAAATATCCGATTCAGGTCATTCACCGGCGGCAAAAAATGGGGCTGGGCAGCGCTTACCGGTTAGGATTTGGAAAAGCCCTGAACCAAGGCGCTGATTTAATTTTTGAAATGGACGCTGATTTGTCCCATAACCCCGCTGATCTGCCCAAATTCATCCAAGCGGCTGAACAAGCCGACATTGTCCTCGGCTCTCGGTATAGACCGGGCGGTAAAATTATTGGCTGGAGTTTATGGAGAAAATTCTGTTCCCGGACCGGCAATCAAATCTCAAAAATAGTTTTAGGGCTAAAGCCAAAAGACGTAACTACCGGATTCCGCTGTTATAAAAAAGAAATTTTAAAAAAAATCCCTTATCAAGAAATTAAAAGCGAGGGTTATTCTTGGCAAGAAGAGATTCTGCTTCTTGGACAAAAACACAAGGCTAAAATTCAAGAGATTCCCATTACTTTTGTTGACCGAAAATTGGGGCAATCAAAATTTGGCTGGCCAGAAATCTGGGATTTCTTTAAAACCTTGATCAGACTAAAAACAAAACCAGTTAAACTGATTATCGAAGTCTTATTTATTCTCCTGTTTGGTCTGGCCAATCTCTTTATTATTTCATTTTTATCCTTAATCTCCGGCAACTTGTTTTTAGAAATGTTCAAATGGGGTCAAATCATAATCGCCATTTTCGTCTTACTATATTTATTTAAAAAAATTAATAAAGTGGCCGCATTTTTATCCGCCGGTGTAGTTTACCTCCTTTATTTGATTACCGCGGCGTATTTCATCGTCACCCAAAGCCAACTAGACTTTCATTTTCTAAAAAGGAATATCGGAGATATCAACAGTATCTTGCCCAACTTATTTTATCCTTTAACGGCTATATTTGTCATTGCCCTAATAGGCGCGGTCTTATTTTATAAATTCCAACCAATTATTAAAAATAAATTCGTTTATTTACTCTTGCTGCTGATTATTGTTTTTTCTTTGGTTCTGGGCCGACAGGAAGATAACAATGAATTATTCAACTTTATTAAAAGCATCTATCATCAAGATAATGTCATTAACTATTATCAAACCGTCTACTCTCGGCTAATTGAAAGCTCAATTAGAAATAAAAATGACCTTATTTGGCAAATAGAAAAAGTCAATCGCCAACGGCGGCCGGAATATCTTGATAATATCATTATTCTACAATTAGAAAGTTTAAACGGATTTCTGGTCAATGAGAAAAATACACCGAATTTTATTAAAATCGCTCAAACGGGCATTTTCTTCCCGGAGTTTTACAGCAATAGCGTTGAAACCATCATCTCCCAAGAAAATCTGCTTTGCTCGCTGCCAACCTCATTCAAGGCAAATTTGACAGCCAGTAATTTGGATAAAAAAATCACCTGTCTGCCGGAAATCCTCGGTTATTTAAACTATAAAACTTTTTTCTTAAAAAGTTATCGGTTGGATTTTGCCCAAACCGGAGAATTTATGGATAATTTATCTTTTGACGAAGTTCACGCCGATACTTTAATGCAACCGGGCGACCCTCAATATCTCTGGGGGTATAGGGAAGACATTTTTTACAAAAGAGTTTTTAATTATCTAAAAGAAAATATAAAAGAAAAATATAACTTTATTTATATTGAAATCGGACCGACCAACCATTGGCCGTTTTCTACTCCTCCTGACCTTAAAAATTTTGTTCCTTATGACCTGCCAAAAAAATTCCAAGAAAAACTTATTAACACGACTTTTTTGCAGGACCGATATTTAAAAATTGCCTGGGAAGAACTAAATAATCTCTTCCCTAAAAAGAATTACACCCTATTCATTTTGGGCGACCACGGCTGGCCAGCTGGCTTTCATAAAAATAACACTTTTAACCAAAATGGGGCTTATGAAGAAAATTTTATCACCTCAATGGCAATGGTTATTGGCCAAGAAGAAAAATATATAAACAAAATCGTCACCGCCAAATGCAGCCAAATGGATATTTTGCCTACCATTTTAGATTTTTTCAAAATTAACCAAACAAACAATAAATTCAGTCGTTCCCTCCTCAAAGAAATTAATGGAAGTGAATCTCCTCAAACTAATATTATTTTAATCCAGCCGTTTGCCGACAAATATCTGAGTGTTATTACCGATTCTCTGAAATACCAATATAACAGTCGAAGAAAAAATTTTACTTTATACGATTTAAAGAACGACCCAAGCGAGAATAACGGTCAAATTATCAGCCAAAACAAAGAAAAAAATCTACAAATCATTAAAAAATTATTAAACTAAAACCCCGCCACCCCTAAGATAAACGGTCTTATTTTTTAAAACGGCCTTTTAACTTAGGTCTGACGGGGATAATTATTTAGCCACTTGAGCCAATTCTCTAATAACAAAATGGGTAGCCGCGTAAGCTAAAATAACAATTATCAAGCCAATAACCGCGTTAGCCATCAACCCTTTGGCTTTTTTGACTTTCTCATCGCTCCCGCCTGAAGTCATCCACATAAACCCGCCGATAACCAACAAAACCACCAAAAGCAAACCCATTAAACTAAAAACAACCCCCAATATTCTGCCAATTAAAGACGATAGATCCGTATCTCCTTTTAAACCAGCCTTTTCCGCCACTCCTTCCAACTCGTCCAACTGAGCCAAGGTCGGATAAGCTAAAACAATCAAAAATATTATTGCAGACACAAAACAAATCCCTCGTCCTGTCCAAGCGAGACTTTTCATATTTATATTAAACTAAAATGAGGACAACTTTCTATCCAGCGACAGTGCCCAGCTTGTTAATAATGAACGCAGCTGCGGCGTAAGCTATGATGACGATAACCAACCCAATCACGGCATATCCCATCAAACTTTTGGCTTTTTTGACTTTCTCCTCGCTCCCGCCTGAAGTCATCCACATAAACCCGCCGATGATAATAATAACCACCGCGATTAAACCCATTAAACCTAAAACAATGTTGACAATCCGACCAATGACCACTGGTAATGCAGTGGTTGTTCCATAACCGGCCTGGGTCCCAAAATTTTCCAACCACTCGTTTCCTAAATTCATCGCTTGAGCAGAAACAACTAAAGGCACGGCAAGCAATAATCCGGTACTAATAAAAAGTAAAAATTTTTTCATCTTATTACTCTTCTCGTCCCACCCATCCTCACCCGCTTAAATTTTATCTAATAAAATTCAGGCGGGATTGTAGGACGACTTTTTTTAAACAACCGACCTTGATGCTTTATTATAATAATATATAAAACAAAAAACATTGTCAACCCCGCATCTCCTTATAAACAGAATACAATAATTTTCTAACTGGGTCAAATCCTTTTGTGGATAACTATTTTTTGTCTGTTTTATTTCTTAACGAGGCCTGTTCATTAAAACCCTTAAAATAAAATCTAAAATAGCGTAACTAAAGAAGATAAAAGCCAGTCCTAAAACCGCCCAGACAATAGTGTCTTTCCCTTTTTTAACTTTCTCCGGACTCCCGGCCGAAGTCATCCAGGTAATCCCGCCAATGATAAACATAATCAAAGCCAGAATCCCAACCATCCCTAAAATGGCCTTAATCACCCTGGTATACAACTCTACTAGTCCTCCCTCACCCAAATTCAAGGGGTCTGTTAATGTGACTTTCTCTTCGTCAACTATTGAATCATATTTTTTACCCTCACCCAAATTCAAGGGGTCTGTTAATGTGACCGATTCTGCCGTCAGAAATAAATAAGGCAAAAACAACCAACCGAAAACAATTAAGCTGAAAAAAAGTGCTTGATATTTTTTAGAACGCATATAATTAAAAATTAAAATTTTTACCCATAAAAAACTTGCTCTAAATACTGTTTCTCCGCGCCTCATTGACAAGGCTTCCAATCCATTGTTTTGAGAGTGCCCCAAAGACCAGCCCCAACCATACCGGTTACGGTTAATTTGTTGGCTTTTTGGAATTTTTCAACGCAAGACTTTGTTTGCTTATCAAAATTAGAGGTCTCTCCGCATCCGCAGTCCAGTTCATTAAGTGCGGCCTTAAAATCTTTTATTTCGTTTCCACCCTGACAACCCCTTCCTTCTCCACCCGTCCAGGTGCATCCATAACACCACTCCCGACCTGATTTGGGCGGTATTGGACAAGCCGGCCAAGGAACATTGTCTCCTTTTTCCGAGACCACGCCGGTTATCTCTGTATATTTTTCTATCTTAATCCCAAGCGCTTTGCCTAAAAACTTAATCCCGGAAAAGGCGGCGAAGGCTATAACCATCCCAACAATCGCGCCGACAATCATTTTCTTGCCTTGGGCCACTTTTTCCGCCGACCCGGCCGAAATTATCCAAACCACACCACCAATAACAAAAAAGACTAAAGCGACAATTCCGATAATCTTTATCGAAAGATTGGCAAAATTGATTCCCAAGACGAGAAAATCCGTCAGAGTGCAATCGCCGCAACAGGCGCACTCGGGATTGGTGATTAACAAGCCAACCTTACAATCGGGAACGCAAGCGCTTTTTGCTTGAGCAAAATAAATAATCGAAAACACAAAAACCAACATTAAAAACATTAAAATTGTCTTTTTAAAAAACATAGCTAATAGGTCAAATTAACTTTATTAACCGCATAATCAATCGCTTGTTTGGCGTTTTTTTCTCCGACCAAAACATCTTTAACCATTTCTTGAAACGCCTCTTCAACTAAAGAATAATTTTTGCCCCGATACCATGTCTGAGCTGTTAAAACCCCTTTGGCAAAAGGAGCTAAATCAAAATCCTGTAATTGTTCGCTAATTAAAATCCGGTGGGCTGTCGGGTGTTTGGTCCTTTCAATGAATGTCTTGGCGTTTTGAGCTTCTGTGGCATAGAGAATAAAGGCCCAAGCCTGGTTGGGATATTTTGTTTTTTTAGAAACCGTTTCAATGGGATAGCGGGCATAATTTATCTCTTTTAGAGAACCGCTGATTTGAGGCGCTTTCGTTATATCAAAATTCAATTTCGGGGCCTGTTGTTTGATTAAAGACAAATAACCCGAATAGCCAAAAATGAACCCCACTTTACCGGAGATAAAACTGTCTAAGTCCCCGGGCATATCTTGGTCCCAGGTATAAATTTCAGAAGCCGGATTGGCAAAACTCAGATAAAACTGGAGGGCCTGCTGAGCCGGATAATAACCTGGTTCACTCGGCAATGATTGGTTAAAAGTCGCCCGGCCTCTTTCATCCACCATTGGGGTACCATTTTGGAGCATTAATAAAGAGAGAACGTCGGTCAGATAAGTAATATTTTCGGCTGTCCCAATCGCTGCCCCGGACTGGATAAAACTTCCATAACGATCCTGCAAAACTAAAGCTTTAACAACATTAGCAAACTCCTCCCAGGTTTGCGGCGGGCTGACAATCCCGGTGCTATTCAAAAGGTCTCGGTTATAATACATGGCTAAAATGTCCAGAGATAAGGGCAGTCCGTAAATTTGGTTATCAATAACAATATCTTTGGGAACTGTCTCAACAAAAGCTTCTCTTAACTGCCTCAGGTCGGGAGCTTTTTTCTTCTCCTCTATAATCTTTGGCTGTTTTTTAATTGTCCCAGTCATTATTTGTTTAGCCATAGTTATCTCGCCGGTTACACTTAGGGGCAAAATCTTGCTTTGATACTTACCCAGCCAAGTGTTGGGGATGGAAAAAATATCTGGCCCTCTGTCTTCAGCCCAAGCCTCAAGAAGAGATTGCTCGTATTCTTCTTCTCTAATCAATTTATAGGTAATGGACACGTAAGGATACAATTTTTGAAACCCCTGAATAATGGCGGAAAAAGCGTCTTGCCCGTCTTTTATCCGCCAATAAACCAAATTAACTGGTTTAAGTTTTTCAGTCAATTTTTTAGACGTCCCTTTGCATCCTAAACCAGAAGTAATCAGAAAAATACCCACCAGTAACACAATGACTAATTTGGAATATTTTGTTTTTTTATTAAACATACTGATAAAATTTCCAACTATTAAAAATCAGTTCTTAGAAATTTTTAATCGTCGGGGTAATCAAAACTTTATCTTTTTCAAAAACCTTCTCAACCCTTCCCCCATCTCTTTGTCTTTCAGCCCAAGGGCGATATTCGCTTGCAAAAATCCCTGTTTGTCGCCTATAGTATACCAATCCCCTTCAAATTCGCAAGCGTAAATTGGCTTTTTTTTAATAAATAAAGACTCAAAAGCGCTATTGATCCAAATCTCCCCACCCTTTTGAGGGCGGGCTAAAACCAATTCCTTTAAAAATTCCGGGGTGATAATATATCGACCGACTATGCCTAAATTAGAAGGGGCCTCCTCTGGCTTCGGCTTTTCTACGATTTTTTGCACCTGATAAACTCTCTTTTCTAAAGGGATAACTTTAGTTGAACCGAAGTTCTTAATCTCACTTCTTTTAATCCTTTTGACTCCTATAACCGGACCGTTATACTTTTTAAAAACCTTAATTAACTGTCCTAAACAAGGACTCTCGCCGTCTATTATATCATCTCCGAACATAATCGCACAGGGTTCATTTTTGACGAAATCTTTAGCGCAGAGAATGGCGTCGCCGGTTCCTTTCGGCTGCTTCTGACGAATAAAAATAAATTCGGCTAAATCGTGAAGTCGGCGGATGCTTTTTAAAGCATCGGTTTTCCCTGTTTTTTTAAGCCGTTCTTCCAATTCAAAATTATAATCAAAATAGTCTTCCAGCGATTTTTTGGTGTGACTGGTGATTAAAAAAATCTGTTTTATTCCCGAATCCACCGCCTCTTCAATAATATATTGAATTACCGGCTTATCAACCACAGTCAGCATTTCTTTGGGTTGAGATTTAGTCGCCGGTAAAAATCTTGTGCCTAAGCCGGCGGCGGGAATAATGGCTTTGGTTATTTTCATAACATGATTTTATCGTCCATCTATCATCTTAAATGGATTTTGACAAGTAAACTCTAATACCCTGAAATGGAGAATAAGAATACTCGCAGTTTTCGTCTTTATTTTATTTTAATCTTTATGAACCTCCTCTTCCCGACCTTAACGACCGCTTCGTTTTTCGGTTCAATCTCACAACTCCAATTGTTAATTATGTCGTTGTTTATTCTCACGGCGCCTTGCTCAATTAATCTCCTCGCCTCGCTTTTGCTGGAAGTTAATCTGCTACTGACCAAAATATCAATTAATTTATAGCTCCCCTTTTTTACCCGATAAACCGGGATTTTATCTGGTAATTTTTTATATTTAAAAATCCGGTCGAACTCTTTTTGCGCTTTTTGAGCCTGCTCTTCTCCGTGGTATAGTTTAACAATCTCATAAGCCAATCTGGCTTTAAAATCACGCGGGCTAGCTCCTTGCTTCAATTGTTTTTCAAACTGTTTGACCTCAGAAAATGATAGTTTTGTATACACCTTGAAATAAGAAACAATAAGATGATCGGGAATCGACATAATTTTTCCAAATTTATCTTTAGGAGTGTCTGAAATGGCAATATAGTTTCCTAAAGATTTAGATTGCTTTTCTTTCCCGTCAATACCCGGAGTGATAATGGTGGTAATAATGCTCTGGGGCGTTTGGTTAAAAATCTCTTGATAATCACGAGCAATCAACTCGTTAAACAATTGATCTTGACCAATAATGGTTAAATCTGATTTAAGCATCACAGAGTCATACCCTTGTAAAATAGGATAAAGCAATTCGTGAATATAAATTTCTCTGCCTTGCTTAATCCGCGACTGGAACATATCTCTCTGAATCAATTGGGCATAGGTAATTTTAGACAATAACTGAAAAAAATCATTTAATTTAATTTTATCATACCACTCGGAATTATAACGTTCCTCAAAAACAGACGGCTTAAGCAAAAGAATTTTGCTAATTTGCTTTTTGTACTCTTTGGCGTCTCTTTGGATTTGTTTTTCAGATATTTGAGGTCTGGCCATCGATCTCCCTGTCGGGTCGCCGATCCTAGTGGTAAAATCACCAATCAAAAAAATAACTTTATGCCCCATTTCTTGCAGTTCGCGCATTTTCCAAAGATTAACCGCGTGTCCCAAATGAAGCACGGGGCTGGTTACGTCTACCCCGTACTTTATCCGCAACTTCTCGCCGGATAAAAGCCGCCCCTCTAAACTTTGGGCATCAATAATCTGCTCAACATTATGGGAAAAAATAGATCTTATTTTTTGTTGATCAATCTTTGCCATATTTTTATTCTAATGCTTAAAAATAAAAAAACAAGATGAATAAATCTTGTTATTATAATATGATAATGCTAAAATATCACCATGTCTAGACAAAGGGTAAAAAAATCTACCTGGCGAATACGGCCGATCATAACTCCCCCTCCCTTAAAACCCCGAAGAAAAAGAAAAAAAACGAAACTAATAAAAAAATTTCTCATTTTCTTTGTTTTCTTAATTTTATTGGCTGGTGTATTAATCAGCGTTAATTTAGCTTGGTTAACTCACAACCTGCCCGACCCAGAAAGACTCCTCCAAAGAAGTATCGCCCAAAGCACTAAAATCTACGATCGGACCGGCCGAGTGGTTCTCTATGAAATTTTCGCTGAGCAAAGAAGAACTTTGGTTAATTTATCAGAAATTCCCCAATATTTAATTCAGGCTACCATAGTCTCGGAGGATAAAGATTTCTTCATCCATCCAGGATTTGATTTTAAAGCTATCATTCGCGCTTTAATTGTTGATCTTATCCGAGGTGGCAAAGTTCAAGGCGGATCTACCTTAACTCAACAATTTATTAAAAACGCCTTTTTGACCCAACAAAAAACCTATCAACGGAAAATAAAAGAACTGCTCCTGGCTTATCAAATAGAAAAAAAATATTCCAAACAAGAAATTCTACAAATGTATTTTAATGAAATCCCTTACGGTTCAAACGCTTACGGGGCTGAGGAGGCCAGCCAAATTTATTTTTCTAAATCGGTTAGGGATCTGACCCTTGACCAAGCGGCTCTCTTAGCTGCCCTACCCAAAGCGCCAACCTACTACTCGCCCTATGGCGACCACCGAGAAGAATTAATCATTCGGAAAAACTATATTTTAGACGTTATGGCTGAGGAGGGATATATCACTGAAGAATTGGCTGAGCAAACGAAAAATATGAATACATTAGAAAAAATCACCCCCCGCCATGAAAATATTATTGCCCCCCATTTTGTTATGTATGTCAAATCACTCTTAATAGAGAAATACGGTCAACGTCAAACAGAACAAGGCGGGCTTAAGGTGATCACCACTCTGGATATTGATAAACAAAAAGCGGCCGAACAAGCCATCCAAAAGTACGCCCAAAGCAATGAGAAAAATTTTAAAGCAACCAATGCCGCCCTGATCGGCCTTGATGTGGACACCGGCCAAATTTTAGCCATGGTTGGTTCAAAAGACTTCTTTAATGAATCAATTGACGGACAAGTTAATGTCGCAATTAGACCGCGCCAACCAGGGTCTTCTTTTAAGCCCATTGTTTATGCCAAAAGTTTTGAAAAAGGTTATACCCCTGAAACAATTATTTTTGACGTGGAGACAAATTTTGGCCCGGCCGGTCCGGAAAAACAGGACTATATCCCGAAAAATTACGGCGAAAAATATCACGGCCCGGTAACGATGCGTCAGGCCTTAGCCGGTTCTTTGAATATCCCGGGGGTAAAAACACTTTACTTAACCGGTATAAATAACGTTCTTAGTTTAGCTCAAAAAATGGGTTATACTACTTTAATTGACCCGAGTCGTTATGGGCTATCCTTGGTTTTAGGCGGCGGCGAAGTCAAACTGTTAGAACACACGGCTGCTTTTTCTATTTTCGCCCGCGAAGGTAAAAAAATCCCAATTATTTCTATTTTAAAAGTACAGGATAACGAAGGTAATATTCTTGAGCAAAACGACCCAGAGCTACTAATCCCGGAGCAAGTTATTGAACCGCAAATTGCCCGCTTAATCAACGATATTCTATCGGACAATCAATCGAGAGCTTTTATCTTCGGTGAAAAAAACTTTTTAACTTTGCCCGACCGGCCGGTAGCGGCCAAAACCGGAACGACTAACGATTTTCGCGATGCTTGGACAATCGGCTACACCCCTGATTTAGCCGCCGGCGTTTGGATTGGTAACAGCCGCAATGAAACTATGGGAGAAAAAGCCGACGGGTCGACCGTAGCCGCACCTATTTGGAACGAATTTATGAAACAAGCTTTGGTTAATACTCCGCCAAAAACGTTCAATCCCCCAGAACCAATTATGGTCAACAAACCAGTTCTTAAGGGAGAAATGCCCGGGGGAGATATTGTTTTAAAAATCGATAAAGCCTCAAACAAACTAGCCACTGATTTGACTCCTCCCTCTTATTTAATCGAAAAAACATTTAAAAACTATCACTCTATTCTTCATTATGTGGATAAAGACGACCCCCAAGGGCCAGAACCTGAAAATCCCGCCGCTGATCCGCAATATAGTTTTTGGGAACAGGGAATTAAAAACTGGTTATCTTCCTGCGCCGAATCTTTAGAAGACGAAAAGGGCGGGGAAGAAAAAAAATGCCCCCCTGGATTTGGAGTTTCTGAAACGCCGCCAGCCGACTATGACAATCTGCATATTCCGGCCAATCAACCAACTTTGACTATTCTCTCGCCCGAAAGCGGCGCCATAGTAAATGAGAGTATTTTAAAGCTTGAATTAGAAGCCGCAGCTCCCCGGGGAATTAAAAAAATAATCTGTTATCTAGATAATGTCCCCTTTGACACGGCAAGGGAAAAATTAGACCGATGTCTACTTAATTTAGCCGGAGTAAATATTGGAGAACATAAAATCAAAGTTACAGCTTTTGACGACATTGACAATAACAAAAGTCAAGAAATTTGGGTGACGACGACACAATTTTCTGAAAAAAAACTTTCCTGGCTAAATCCTCAAAATAATCAAATTATTGACCAAACTGATTTCCCCTTAACTCTTTCAACCCTTACTCCGGCAGTAAAAATTAAAACGATTAAATTTCTTGTCCAAAGACTGGACTCTTCTCAAACTCTCCTTTTGGGCACTATTTTTAACCCGGAAGCCAGTGTTCAAACCGATTTCATCTGGAAAACGGCCGAACAAGGAGACTACAAACTTTGGGCGGAAATAATTGATTCCGATAACCAAATAATTACAAGCGACGAAATAAAAATCAAAATAAGATAATTAATTCCGTTAAGGTTCGCCCTATCCCAAGAAGATAAATATCTTAAACTAAGTAAGATATAACTCTTTAAGCCAAAATGCAAATCAACAAAATAACCGAGGTGAACAAGAACAACCAACCGACGGTATAAAAAAGCAGGCTGATTGACTCTTTTTTATACCCTTCCAAATAAAAATAGGCGACCCGACCAAAAACCAAAAGACCAACTACCGCCGCTGACAAAACAAATAAAAGTAAAAAGACAAACGGCCCCCAAAATTTTTCCATTTTGCCGAAGAGTTCTTGCCCGGATGAAATCAGCCGCGAGACAATAAAAACATAAATCGCCACGCCCAAAGAATCAATCAAGCCCCATAACTCTAACCGTATTTTCTCTTTATTTTTTTTATTTTCCATAAAAGATAAAATTTGATTAAAAAAATAAATCAACCCCCTTGTTCCGGCATTATTCCTTTTCCACCACAATCATCGCTCTTTGTCCTTTTAAAATCTCCTCGGCTTTAGCGTCTTGATCAAGGTCGGTCATTTCTCCCGGCGAATACGGCCAATCATAAATAGCTTGGAAAAAAATGTCGTTAGAATAGGCAAAATTCGCCCCTCTTTTAGTCCCCGGATCATTGGTAATTATTTCCTCACTATTATAACCCTTAACCACCACCATATGATAAGCTGGCCCGGGTCGACGAAAATAAGGATTGTTTAAAAGCCGACCGGCCATTGGGGTAAGGACTAAATTCCCCTGGCTCAACTGATATTTAATATCATTAATATTTTCAATTGAAGTAAAGTATATTTTCCCCAAACCGAAATACTGGTTGCCTAGTCTAACAACGTCGGAAACATTTAAATCATAATGGCCACCAAAAGCCTGTTCTTGCCACTGAACCGCGGCTAAAATTTCCTGTTCAGACGCTTCTAGGGTTAAATCCCGACCACTTAACCAATACTTAGCCATAATTAGAGCCGCTTCTTCACAAGCTTCATTGTGTAAATCGTCCCATTTGGCAAAAGGAGCCTGAACAGTAAAGGGAACTGTCAAATTAACTTCTGGTTTTATGTCTAAAGTTTCCGTCGATTGTTCGTTCGCCTTATTTTGTTCTCTTTTTGTCTTTTTTACCGATAAAGGACTGAAATCCTGATAATCTGGTCCAATGGTCGGCTCGGCATTTGTAGGCAAATTAGGGTCGGCCGATTCTTGCCCGGGCTTAGACCCAAAAAACTCCCTTGGAGAAAACAACCAAAAATCAAAAACAAAAATAGTTGCTAAAGCCACTAGAGTAATGACTATTTTTTGTAATATTTTTTCTTTTTTTGACCTATCCAACCCCATATTCGCTAATTGCCCAAAGGCTATCTCTAACTACCACCGTATTCAATAATCCGCAATAAAATCAGTATGATTAACATTTTACCTGAATGTCCAAAATTTGTTAAAACAAAAATTCCAAACCGTGACCACGGCGCAAGCGAAAACCCAAGACAACCGATAATCAAATTCAATAAATTCCGTCAAACAATAAATCACCAAAGTGTTAATAATTAAACCCGAAACTGAAATAACCAAGAATTTCAACAATTGATTTAAAGCTTTTTTGCCTTTTCCTAGACTGGAAAATGTCCAGAATTTATTGACCAAAAAATTAAAGGCCGCCGCGACAATAAAGCCCAACACGGCCGAAAATAAATACCAGATGCCCAACCACTCGGTTAAAAAGTATAAAAATAAAAAATTAATTGCCGCACTGGTAGCGCCAACAACCAAAAATTTTATCAACTGCCGCAAATAAAGATACTGACCGATAATTGGCAATTTAAATAAAAAATTATCCGCCCAACGGAATAGGTCTCTCCCCCTTAAAAAAACATTTCTCATTGTTTAAAATAAATACTTTTATTCCTATTATGCTCCTCGACTGTCCGACTGAAAATAGTCTGACCGTCTGATCCAGTCAAAAAACAACAATAATCGTTTTCCAAGGGATTTATTGCTGCCTCAATGGCCGAAAGACTCGGGTTATTAATCGGACCCGGCGGCAGTCCGACATATAAATAAGTATTATAAAGGGAGGGTATTCTGGTATCTTCAAAACTCAATCTCGGTTTGGCGTTTCCTAAAATATAATTAACCGTAGCGCAAGACTCTAAAGCCCATCCGGCATCCAGTCTTTTCCAAAAAATATCGGCGATTAAACGGCGATCCTGATCCAGGGCCGCCTCTTTTTCAATTATCGAAGCCAGGGTGACAACCTCATAAATTGTCCGGCCCGACTCTTTAATTTTATTTAATATTTGTTTATCTATTTTTTTGTCGAAATTCTCTAACATTTTTTGAACAACCGCCCGGCCAGTGGTTTGTTTGTAAAATCGATAAGTATCAGGAAAGAGATACCCTTGCAATTTTTCTTTAGGAGCGACATTTTGCCAATTTTCAGGCAGAAACTCATATTTCCCCACCAACTCCTCGTCCCGGCTTACCTCATCTAGGGCAGTAAAAAAATCTTCCTGACCCACCAAATCCTCCTTTTCTAAAACCTCGGCAATTTCCTTATTGGTTAAACCCTCAATAATGGTAACAGCCGCTTCTGGAGCTAAGGGCTGACTAATTAAAACTTTAACCAATTCCTTTAAGCCAGTCCCCGGTTCAAGATGATATTCACCCGGTAGAAATTTACTTCTAGCGTTTCGTAGAAAGGCGTAAATCTGGAATAATTTACTATTTTTAATCAACCCCTCATCTTCTAATCTATCGCTAATCTCTTTCAACCCCTCCCCCTCTTCAATGGCAAAGATTTTTGTCTTAACCTCTTCGTTTAATAACGAACTCCGTTGAAAAGAAAAATACAAAAAGACGACTATAATAACAAAAATCAAATAACCAAAAATTATTCCTTTTTTACTCATCTAAACCATTGTTAGACAAGACCCTTGCCGCCAGACGGCACTTAGTTTAATGAGAAATAAATTTTAAATATAATTCTCTAATTTGCCGTTTTTGTTCTTCAGTATTTAAAGTCCCCCGACGGAGGCGAGCTTTTTGTTGACGGATATATTTACGTATTCCCCTTGACAGCCGTTTTTTCTTTAACATAACCCCTCTTATCTGTTATTATCTATTATTTTATCATAACAAACAATAAACGTTAGAACAAGGGGCAATAAAGATTTAGAGAAGCCGCGGTTGCAAGAATATTAGATGACGATAGCCACAGGCTCGGCAATCGCCGCAACACTTTCTTTTTGACTAAAAACTTGTATAATTGAGGATATGAGTTTTTCTGTCGGAATTATTGGTCTGCCCAATGTAGGTAAATCAACGCTTTTTAAGGCCTTAACTAAAAAACAGGTTAATATTTCTAATTATCCGTTTTGTACTATCGACCCGAATGTCGGGATAGTCAAAGTCCCTGACGAAAGATTGGACCGATTAAGCAAAATTCTCCATCCCGAGCAAACCCTGCCAACCCACATTGAGTTTATTGATATCGCCGGGTTGGTGAAAGGAGCGCATGAAGGGCAAGGATTGGGCAACCAGTTTTTATCCCATATAAGGGAGGCCGACGCTTTAGTAGAAGTGGTCAGGGATTTTTCCGACCCGGAGGTCAGCCATATCACCGGCAAAATAAATCCCGACTCCGACATTGAAACTATAAAGTTAGAACTTATCTTTGCTGATTTATTTTCAATAGAAAACAGGCTAGAAAAAATCCAAAAAGAAGTAAAGAACGAAGATAAACAAACGCTGAAATTATTTGAAACATTAAAAAAAATAAAAACCGCCCTGAACCGAGGTCTAACTATAACTGAAGCGAATTTACCCGAAGATGAAGAACCTTTACTCAAAAACCTTAATCTTCTAACGGCTAAACCCATTGTTTATGTTATAAATATTGACGAAAATAAAATTAAAGAGCGGAGATCAACGAATAATCGTCAAATTTATCTTTGCGCCAAATTAGAATCGGAACTGATTGACCTGCCCGAAGATGAGATAAGGGAATATCTAAAAGGATACGGCCAAAGCAGGTCTGCCTTAGACACTTTAATTATTTCCTCCTATAAACTACTAAACTTAATTACCTTTTTCACTTGCCAGAATCAAATTCTCCAAGCCTGGACAATTCCGCAAAAAACAAAAGTATCCAAAGCGGCTGAAAAAATCCACACTGATATGGCGAGGGGATTTATTAAGGCCGAGGTTACCGGCTGGCAACATTTAGCCGACAAAGGGACGGAACACGGAGTCAGAGAGGCGGGGCTGATGCGCACTGAGGGCAAGGAATATGAAGTTCAAGACGGCGATGTGATCCACTTTAAATTTTCTATTTAATCCCGTTTACCAACCAATCAAAAATCTTTTAACTCGATAAGGGTCCAAAAATATCTTCCCAATTAAAATAATCGTCCCACTTAGGATCATTAGGTCGGCTATATTAAAAACTGACGAAAAAAAAGAACAGTTAAAGTAATCTATCACCCAGCCATACTTTAAACGATCTAATAAATTGCTTGACGCTCCGATAAAAATCAAATTAAAACACAAGATATTAATTTTGTTCCCCTCTCGGTAACTCTTGATTAAACTGAAAACTACAATATAAAAAACAATAACCAGTAAAAAGTAAAAGAATAAACCCCGAAAAGAAAGAGAAAGAGCAATACCCGAATTTTTAAATAAAAAAAGTTTAAAAAAAAGAAATTTTTTAACCGTCCCAGAGAGGGCGATTTTTCTTAGGGTTCTATCTAAAATAAAAAAAGTTAACGTCAGAGTATTAACCCAAAACACCGGCCTTTTTAAAAAATCTTTAAAATCCATGCTCTTTATCCTTGCATTGTGAACAGTACTGAGCCGTGGGCAATATCTTTAGTCTTTTCTTATTTATCGCCCGCTTGCAATTTTCACAGACTCCGTACTGATTTTTGTCCATCTTAGACAAGGCCAATTCTACGGCCGCTAAAGAATCTTCTAAATTTTTCTCCAGGGAAAGACTATCGATAAAGGTCGCCACCTCTTCAGCATTTTCGTCGTCAGTTCGGCCATACTGCGGAAACCTGGCCTCGTAGTCGTTCTTATTCCGACTGCTTTTTTCAGCTATCTCCTCAAGTTGTTTTTTAATTTTTCGACGACGTTCTTCCAAATCTCTTCTGAGAGAATCTAAAAAAAAATTAAACATTGGAAACGGTAATTAATAATCCCCGTTAGAGAGTAATTCAAGTGTATTTTCCTGAAATTTTGTCTGGGGGCCTTCTAACGAGGTAAAAGATTGGTTAGCTGTTTTACTCTCGTAGTATATAATTAAAAACGCATATGGCAAGGGGGGTTATCCACAACCCAAATCATCCTAATATCATAACACGATAGCATCTGTAAGGGTTATTTTTATTTTTTAATAATTTACCTCAATACACCCCTCCATCCCCTTGTCTGTCTCTACCAACACTAAACTCTTTATTTCTCCTTGACCATCTAAATTAAAATACATTCCCTTATTAAAACTCTTGTTTTGAAATTGCAAAAGACAAGAATTCACCCCCTCAATTATATTCTGAGCTAAAGAAAGACTGTTACAAATAAAAGTATATTTTTCATCCTGCCAAAGAACAATCTCTAAAACTCCTTCAAGATCGCCACACTCATTTTCGTTTAAACATTGGTCGTCTTGTCGCCAATAACGTACCTCCCTATCCTTAATTTTTTTATCTCCAAAATTGAAATCTTCTGAATCGGCGATAAGTTCGACAAACGTCGATTTGTCTGGCAAAACAATCTGCTTTTCTCTCGGTCTGTTTAGAGCTAGATGAGCCTTAATTTTATTTTCTAAAAGATCAATTGGTTCATTTTTGGGGTAGATAAAAACAAAATTTAGTTCAACTACATTATCAGGCCGAATAATATCTGTTGTTGGGTTAAAATTCCGAAGATAGGAATCAGCCGAATCAGACAGAGTGACCTCAAAAAATAAATTTTTATCTGAAATTTCATCTAAATCACGTTGGGGCGAAATAGATTTAAAAAAAGTATCAGGCAGCCAATAGAGATAAGTTTGTCTAAATTTTTCAGAAAAAAAATCAAACGGACAAGTCAATAAAATAAAAATCGATAAAACAAAAACAGCTAAACCTAAAATTATTTTTCTCCGGATAAATTTCACTCCGCTAGAAATTATCGCAAATTAATTCTTTTCCAACCCCTTTTAGAAATTTTAATTAAAGACCACAATCTATTTTATTGATATCATTTTGCCATAACTCACCAAAAGGAGTGAGTTATCTAATAAAACAAATACCCCAACTAATTGAATTTTCACCGAATATTTAGGGGGCGGATTTTTATCAAAATATAAAATCTCTAACGGGATTATAAAAGTATAATAAAAAGTTTCCCAAGGCTTGTCAATACTTTATAAAACCGCTATAATAAAAACACTAAGAACAAAAACATGTCTCGTTTTTGATTTCAAAATAAACAACTATGCAGGATTTAACAAACAAAAAAGACTATCTTGATTTAATTAAATCTTTACCTAAGGTCAATGACCTGATTGAATGTCAGGTTCTTGAGATCGGTCGCAATGAGGTCTACCTAGATATAAACGGACTGACTACTGGCGTGGTCAGGGGGCCCGAACTTTTTGACGAATCGGGGGAATTCTCGGGTTTAAAAAAGGGTGATAAAATTTTAGCCACGGTTATTGATCTGGAAAATGAAAGGGGATTAACCGAGTTGTCCTTCCGCCAAGCTAGTCACAAAAAAGCCTGGAATAAACTAGAGGAATTAGCTAAAAAACAAGAATTGATTACAGTCAAGATAATCGATGCGAATAAGGGCGGGTTGATTATTCAATATGGTAAAATACAGGGGTTTCTCCCCGTTTCTCAATTGAGCCCCGAACATTACCCGCGCGTTGAAGGGGGCGACAAATCCAAAATTCTAGAGAAACTAAAAACCTTTGTTAATGAGATGATGAAGGTAAAAATTATTACTGTTGATGAAAAGGATGGAAAACTGGTCGTCTCTGAAAAAGAAATTGTCCCAGCCGAAGAAGATAAATCAAAACAGAAAAAATATAAAATTGGCGACATTATTGAGGGAAAAATCAGCGGCTTGGTTGATTTTGGCGCTTTTATCACTTTTGATAAAAATCAGGAGGGGTTGGCCCATATCTCTGAGTTAGCCTGGCAGAGATTGGATAAGCCTCAGGACGTCGTCAAAATAGGCGACAAGGTAAAAGCAAAAATCATCGGGATCACCGAAGACAGCAAGATTTCCTTGTCCATTAGAAGATTAATTGACGATCCTTGGAAAAGGGTAAAAGAAAGATATTCTGTCGGCCAAGAAATTAAGGGTAAAATCCTAAAGGTTAACCCCTTTGGATTATTTGTTGAATTAGACCCAGAGATTCACGGCTTAGCCCATATCTCAGAATTATCAGACAAACCAATAAAGGATATTAAAACAATTGCCAAACCCGGGGACATTCTAAAATTCAAAATTGTTTCCATTGAGCCTGAAGACCATCGGTTAGGGTTAACAATGATAAAACCAACTCAACGGTTAGGCGGTTAAAAAATCTTGTTTTAGTGGAAGAATCTTAGTTTATTGAAATGAGATATTTGTTGGTTTATTAAATTAACAATTATGAAATCTCTCCTCAAAAATTTTCTTATCTTTTTAATTATTTTTTTAATTATCTCTGGAATCTTTAGTTTATTAAATGTCAATGAGAAGAAAAATCAAGAAATCAGCTTAGATCAATTGGCTCAAGAAATTCGCCAGGAAAAAGTAAAAGAGATTGTTGTCGAAGAAAATAGGCTAAACATTTTGTTAACCGACGAGACCAATCGATTTGCCTTTAAAGAAGCAAATGAGTCGCTAATAGAACTGCTAAACAACTATAATATTTCTCCTGATCAAATATCAAAGGTTTCCATTAGGATAAAAAGTGCCAGGGGAAAAGATGTCTTTTTCAATGTTATTCTCCCTTTTTTAATCCCGCTATTATTTCTTATCGGTTTGATTTATTTCTTTTCCCGCCAAATAAAAGGAGCTGGGATGCAAGCGTTTAAGTTTGGCGAAAGTCAAGTGAGAATAATCAGTCCCCAAGATAAAAAAATAAAAACCACCTTTAAGGACGTGGCTGGAGTTGAAGAGGCAAAAGAAGATTTAAAAGAGGTGGTTGATTTTTTAAAAAATCCCAGAAAATATGTTGTTTTGGGAGCTAAAATCCCCAAGGGGATTTTATTGGTGGGAATGCCAGGAACGGGAAAAACTTTAATTGCTCGGGCTGTGGCCGGAGAGGCTAATGTCCCCTTTTTTCATATTTCCGGTTCGGAATTTATTGAAATGTTTGTTGGAGTCGGAGCCAGCCGAGTCCGGGACCTTTTCCATAAAGCTAAAAAGAATCTCCCGGCTATTGTTTTCATAGATGAATTAGATGCCGTCGGCCGTCAGCGAGGAGCCGGGTTGGGCGGATCTCACGACGAGAGAGAACAAACCCTAAACCAAATCTTAGTTGAACTTGATGGTTTTGAACCGAATATCGGCTTAGTGGTTATGTCGGCAACAAACCGTCCAGATATTCTCGACCCTGCACTTTTACGACCCGGCCGGTTTGATAGAAAAATAATTCTTGATTTACCAGATATCAAGGCCAGGGAAGCCATCCTAAAAATTCATAGCCGGGGCAAACCCCTCGCGGCTAATGTTAAATTAAAAAGGGTGGCCGAAAGAACCCCCGGCTTTACTGGGGCGGACTTGGAAAACCTTTTAAACGAAGCTTCTATTTTGACGGCTAAAAAAAATAAAGAAAAAATTGACTTGCCGGAAATACTGGAAAGTATTGAACGGGTAATTCTTGGCCCTGAAAGAAAAAGTCATATTCTTTCAGAAAAAGAGAGGGAAATTGTTGCTTTTCATGAGGCTGGCCACGCTTTAATTAGCCATTATCTTCCGGGGTGCGATCCTGTCCAAAAGGTATCTATCATTGCCCGTGGCCGAGCCGCTGGTTATACCTTAAGAATGCCGGAACAAGAAAAATCCCTACAGACAAAATCGGAATTTTGGGACAATTTGACCGCCCTACTGGGGGGCTATGTCAGTGAAGAAAAAAGGTTCGGCGAGGTAACCACCGGAGCCGCCGACGATTTGCACCAAGCAACCCAATTAGCTCATGAATTAGTCACTAAATACGGGATGAGTATGTTGGGCCCCCAAACTTTTGGCGAAAAAGAGGATTTAATTTTCCTTGGACGGGAAATTGCCGAAAGAAGAGATTATTCTGAAAAAACGGCCGAAGCCATAGACAAAGAAATTTCAAGAATTATCAACCTCTGCTATAATAAAGCCAAAGGTATTTTAGAAAAAAACAGAAAAAAATTAGAAAAAATCGCTCAGATTCTTTTAAAAAAAGAAACTCTGGAAAAAGAAGAATTCCTTAAAACAATACAGGTATAAGACTGTTAGATATCAACTGATAAAAATTTTAACAAAAACTTGTTGACCTATATTATAT
>Ga0209610_1000035_pt1 | contig 64174 bp, 71 predicted proteins | sample LakKivw275mmetaG_FD_184137 | JGI IMG/M metagenome (GOLD analysis project Ga0209610, IMG submission 184137) | Anoxic lake water microbial communities from Lake Kivu, Rwanda to study Microbial Dark Matter (Phase II) - Lake Kivu water 275m metaG... | ecosystem: Environmental > Aquatic > Freshwater...
AAGGACTGGAAGTGAAGCCGCGCGGTCCGGAGTCCATGCCCCCAGCAGCACCGGAAGATCTGGAGAAGCAGAGGAAAGAAGAATTTGAGAAATACCAGGCCGAAGAGAAGAGCAAAAGGGAGGAAGCGGCCCGCCAGCTCGAACAAGAAGCGATGAAACCCGCGCCGTACTCACGGGAAAACGTTCGAAGGCAGACTGAGCTTCTGGATCGAGCCCAGAGAATCCGAGCCGGCCAGGAACCCCTGCCCGCCCCGAAGGAATGACTTCACCGCCCTTCTCGATCCGTTGTGCCCGCCGCGAACGTTCAGTCGACCGCCTTGAATACAATGTGCCGGTCAAGGTGCATCTGCTTGAGGAGATGGCAGATTTCCTTCGACACATTGGTCACGACCAGCTCCCCGCCTGCCTTCCGGAGATGGTTGCGGGCTGAAATGAGAACCCCGAGACCGATGGAGTCGATTACGTTGACACCCTCGAGATCGACAACCAGTTTTCCCGGCTTTTCACCGATAATCGAAAAAATCTTTCTCCTCAGTTCCTGCGCCTCGGAAGCAACGATGTCTTTATGGGGTGCGATGAAAATCTGTTTGCTCATGTTTCCCGACCTCAGTTACGGGATCTTTTTTCAACCCCATCAGATGTAACTCCCCATCAATACGCGGGCCTTCTTTATTTCCGAAAAAAGCATCTTCGACGAGAAGAGCCTCTCCAGGTTGTGTCTGTCCACCAGGGGGGCGTATGAATAGGGCAGGGCCTCGATCGTAAAGACGCTGCGCTTGTCCTCGTCGACGAACAACTTGGCTATCTGATTGGCCATGAAGAGCGCGACCAGGTGTTTGAGACGCTCCACATCGGCACCCAGTTCCTCCAGGGGCACAGAGGACAGGTGGTGATGCATCTCCACGGCATAGATCATGGTATCCGAAAGACCCCACTTCTCGAAGGCCAGCCGTCCGATGAGACAGTGATTGATGCCGAAAAGGCTGTTCTCATCGTAAATACCGAAACCACCGGCGTAGGGGAGCGTGTAATCTCCGGTAAACTCCATCGTGGGGAAGATCTCGGCGTTGACAAATTTTCCGACGTCGTGGAGCAGCCCGAGCGTGAACATGAAATCCCGATCGAGGCCCTCAAAGGCCCCGGCGACATGAGAGGCGCAGATGGAGGTCACGATGGAATGTTCCCAGAGGAGTTCGACAACGACATCGGTGAGAGATCCCTTTTTCCGGATGACCCTGGAGAAAGCCTTGTGGTAGACAATATTCTTGATGTTGTTCAATCCCAGCAGATGCAGCGCCTGGGTGATGGAATCGACTTTCTGTCCCCCGAAGTAGGCGGAGTTGGCCGTGTGCAGGATTTTCCCCGTCAGCACGGGATCGGCCTTGATCGCCGCGGCGATCTGGGAAAGACTGATATTGGGGTCACCGAGATACTGACAGACCCTGTAGGATGCACCGAAGTCTTTCATGCTGTTGGTAATCGCCCTCACACGCTTGGTGACCCCGGGACTCACATTTTCAAGGGTGAGAGGCCTCTCCTGGGCGAAGGTCACCGCCGATCCTGATGAAAATATGGAAGAAAGCCCCTCTGTGACCCTTTCCATCAGGATATCATCCTGCTCGTCCGTCCACCTTCCGGATCCAGGGGTATAATCACTGTTCTCGCTGGCGCCCGGGCCAACTTCCTGCGCTATTATTTCCGTCGCTTTAAGAGATTCTCGATCCCGCTGTCGCATTTAAGAGCCTTTCTTATGCTGTACCGGCTTGATGTTGTCTGGCTAAGTGCCCGTCTTCATATGGATTTCCTGCACAACTCGGCCGGCGATCCCCGGATTTTCCAATAGGATGTTCCAGGTCGTTATAAAAAATGCAAAAAGGGTGCCCCGGAAAGTCTTTCCCGGGGCACCCCGTAGGGATTTGCCTGTGCTTTTGAGGACGGCAAGAATGTCTCGTTCATTGGCGCTTAATTGTTTGTAGGTCTTCGGCATAATCCGCAATCATAATGCGGAAGCCTAAAAACCGAAAGTGTTGCACTTGCTTATTGAACTCGTGATTTTCGAAAATTCCTCTTATCCTCCACCGTATTGCTCAATACCTCTTACAACCCCTTTTTCTCGAACCACCAGAAAAGGGCAAGGCAGGCGACGACGAAGACGGGGATGACGATCCAGTGGCTGACACCAAGCACTTCCGGCAGGGTGATCTTGCCGAAGTTCCCCCAGGTATAGACCGTTGCCTTCAGGGCCGGATAGAACTCTGCGAAGACAGCCGCCCCGAGGATCATCCCGAGAATCCCCCAGATGGCATCCCAGCGGCCCTCTCCCAGGGCGCCGGCCTGCGTAGCGGGACAGTAACCGAGAAACCCCCAGCCGACTCCGAAAACGAGGCTCCCCAGGATCACCGGTCCGAGGATCGTCGGTTTGATGGAAAGTTTCGCGAGCCCCATGTCCTTGAGCAGGTACACGCCGACCATCCCGACCAGGACGGCCGAAAGCATGAACTTAACGATCGTCATATCCATGAGCCTCAAGGCCCCCATCTGTTTATCGTAGCGAAGCACCCGGCCTTTCTGTAAAAGAAAGCCGAACAGAATCCCTGTAATCAACCCGTAGATCAGCATCTTCATTTGCGCTCACCTCCATAAAGGATACGGGCAATAAGGATGCCGCCCAGGAAAAAGCCGATGAAGGCAATGAGGCCGCTAACGGCAAGCTGAAGCGAACCGCTCAGCCCATGACCGCTCGGTCACCCGTCGGCCAGGCGGGCGCCGAAGATAGCGATGGCTCCGCCGATGAAAGCAGCGACGGCCCGTCTCGAGATGCTCGGGCCGAATCGCTTTTGCCACATGTCTGGAACGGCTTTCCACTCAAAGCTCTGGGAGGTCGTGGAGGCAATCAATGACCCGAGCAAAACGCCCGTGACAAACATCCACTGCCAGTCGATAACAGGTGGTGTCTTCACAAAATATTCGAGGCTCTGAACCCGCTCGGGCGCAAAGAGTCTCTCCAGTGCACCCGCGAAACGCACGAAGCTCGTTGACGCGCCGAAATAATGCCCGACAAACCACACCGAAAGCGTCGAAACAACACCGGTGAGCGCACCCGCCAGATAAGGGCTCCAGCCGTTGTCTTCCGCTCTTGCCATAACCGTTAACCTCCTTTCTCCGAAATGATCTTACCCCTTCTTGTGAAAAACCTCTTTGAGACATATACTTAATCTTTTTATAACATCAAATAAATTTTTTCAAAAAATTTTGTCCCGTTGAAGTTTCCCGGGTAATCGTTTAAGAATAAAAGTGTTCATACGGTTTCCATCAGAATGACACAGGCATAAGGTGTGTCGATTGAAAGCATTCTCCCTTCAGAGAGTGAGTATTCCCGTGGGTGCGAAATGGACCACCTCCGGGCTTCTCGCCATACCCGGTCGATACAGGGAGGGGAAGGCTGTCGTCGTGGCCCACGGGGCGGGAAACGACATGGAAACCCCCCTCATTTCTTCCCTCGCGGGAGGCCTTGCGGAAGCTGGATACCTCACCCTCCGGTTCAACTTTCTGTACCGGGATCGAGGCGCGAAGACCCCCGATGACGAGAAGACACTGGGGGAGACATGGCAGGCGGCTTATCGCTTCATCAAAGAAGAGACGGGGTTGCCTGTAAACGCCTTCATTGCCGCCGGGAAATCCCTCGGCGGGAGGATCGCTTCCCGGATGGTCTCCGCGGGCCTCCTTCCCGCCGACCGCCTGATATTCCTCGGTTATCCCCTCCACCCGCCGGGGGACCGGGAAAAATTGAGGGACGCCCCTCTTTACGCCATACGCATCCCCATGCTCTTTTTCGCGGGCACCCGCGACCCCTTTTGTGATGCGGACCTCCTGAAATCGGTCCTGAGCCGCATCAGAGCCCCCTGGAAACTCTGCACGATCGAGGGTGGGGATCACTCCTTTCATCGGCACGGCGGTTCTCCCGATCCGTCCGTCCATGACATGATCGTGCGCGAAACCCTCATCTGGCTTGAGGAGCGGCAAACCGCAATGAAAGGACAGGACCCATGAAAACCCTGATGATCTTTTCTCTTGTCCCCCTGCTGGTAGTGTTCTCAACAGGCACAGCGGCCGCGGATGTCGTCGCCCACGACCTCGTCGCGGTGAAGGGGGAAGAGGTCATGCTGAGGGCTGACACGAAAGGTCTTTTCTTCGAGAAGGGCGGGGTGCTGGTGGAGTTCTTCGTTGACGGAAAATCCATCGGAAAGAACCTGTCGGGCAGCGGCGGTGTCGCTTTGAAGCCCTACCGGGTGCTTAAAACAGGTGTCCACAGGGTCAAGGTAAAATCGGGGAGCGACGAGGACGAGGGGATTCTTCTCTCATTGACCAAGGGGTCAAAAATCGTTTTTGTCGATATCGAAAGCGGGCTCTATGTCGAAGGAACCCCCGGCAGGGCAAAGCCCGGAAGCCGCAGGGCTCTGAAGGAGATCGGCTCTCGCTACCCCGTGGTGCTTCTGCAGTCCGGCATGATCGGGGCCAGGATGCACAGACTCTGGCTCCGGGAGAACGAGTACGAGGCCTATCCCGTCTTGCCCTGGAATAGCGGGGCCATCTTCGACGAGATAAGTCGCAAGGGACTCAAAATCAGAGCCCTGGTCGGGGGGCCGCACATCATCGAATCGGCCGGGAAATACAAGCCCCCCGCTTTTTGGTTCGACAAGGTCGACAACGCCGAAAAAGTGAAAGACTGGGAAACCCTTCAAAAGAAGCTGAAATAGTAGTCGATGGATCCATCCGTTCAATGTCCTCCCAAATCCATTTGCTATCGGGTGAGCGAGCCCTTATAATGCACCCAAATCTTCATGTTTCCCCTGTCCCGGCGAGCAGGTCATGAAAATCCAAGTGATAGGTTATCACGGATACAAGGCGAACGAAAGACCCCTCAAGTTCTACATCGGAGACAAGGAGCTGGAGGTCAAAGAGCTGCTGGACCGCTGGTATGGTGAGCAGGACGATTACTTCAAGGTGCTCGCTGATGACGGGAACACATACGTGCTCAAATACAGGCGGGAAGAGGACAACTGGGAACTCGCACTCTATACGTCCCCGATGCTCCACCAGGGTTTGAAAAGCGGGATTATTCAACTGGAGCCATCGGGCAAGAAAAAACATTAGTTCCCCCGCCGCGAGGGGCGAAACGGAACAGAGGATGGGCGCTCTACTGGCTGTCGATTTAGGCCTGACAACAGGTCTTGCACTCTACGACCGGTGCGGAAAACTGCGCTGGTACCGCTCGCAGCACTACGGCAACATGACGAGCCTGAGGCGCGCCATCTACCGGTTGGTCGGAAGTATCCCCGACCTCGAGCTTGTTCTCCTCGAGGGCGGCGGTGACATTGCCGACCTCTGGGAGCGGGAGGCTTCGCGGCAGGGTGTCAGCGTGAAGCGGGTCAGCGCAGAGACCTGGCGCCGGCACATCCTCTATCCCAGGGAGCAGAGAAGCGGCACCGCGGCGAAAAACCGCTCCAGGGATCTCGCCCGGAAGATCATCGAATGGTCCGGCATCCGGCTTCTCAAGTCACTGAGACACGACACGGCGGAGGCGATTCTCATCGGCCTCTGGGGGGCTTTACAGATGGGATGGCTCGACCGCCTGCCGCAGGCCCTGCGGCAATGAGCCCTTTGCAGCAACAACCTTCCAGGTGCAATCCAACATGCTGAACATCATCAAGGATCTTTTCGGGATCGGGAAAGACAGCGAAAGCATCATCCGGGTTCTGATCGAGGCCAGAAAGAAGACGAAGGGCGTCAAATACCAAGTCCTCTCCGAGGCACAGTTCAACACGAGTCTCATCCTCGATCATTACCTGACCCGTAAAGCCGACGCCGGGAAGATCATTAAACACTTGAAAACAGGACATCTCTCCAGGGCCTTCGATGAGGGCTTCGACTTCCGACGGATCCAAAAGGGAAGAGTCACCGAAAAGATGGTTGTGAACACCCCCTTCCTGAAAAGCTACACCGGCCTGGATTGCGAGGGTCTTCTCAGGCGCATCCTGTTCCACATTGAGCAGCTCAAACTCCTGCCGGAACTCTACGCTATCGAAAAAACCGACCGGGTGGACATCCGCAGACGCCTGGAAAATCTCGGAAGGCGATACGTCCTGTTCGCAAGATTCCTGAGGTCTCCGTAGCGTTCCCGTCGCAAAAAAGAACCGCCGCGACCTGAAAATCCATGCCCATCATTTCTTTGTCCTTGACAAACATTCCTTTGTCTGCCAAATAATTCTTCACGATTTATTTTTATATTATCCCGAGTCTTCACCTGACGTTCAAACCATTTCCTTTTCTGCCTTTTCAGGATGAAACCGTGATCCGGACATTCGAAGATCTCGACAGACTTGCCCCCGATAAGGGTCCCAAAAAGTTTATCGTCCTTGCCCCCGAGGATGAGGAGTTCATGCTGGCTGTCAAGCACAGCTGGCAGAGGGGATACATCGAGCCCGTTCTCATCGGGAGCCGTGAAAAGATCGAGAGGCTGGCCGGCCATGTGGAATTCGATATCGCCCCCTTCGAAAAGATCTTTGAATCAGACCGCCAGGGGATCGCCAACCTTGGCATCTCCATGCTGTTTTCGGGGGACGTCGACATGGCGGGAAAGGGCCAGATCCCTACGGCCTTCATCTACCGCTCCATCATCCGGGAGGAATCGAAGGTCCGGAAAGGCACGATGGTCAGTGTCATCTCCCTGTGGGACATCGCGGGGCTCGGTCACCTGACCTCCCTGACGGATACAGGCGTCAATATCAACCCGGATTTTGAAAGCAAGACCGAAATACTGAAAAACGCGGTTTTCCTCTTTCACCTGCTGGGATATCCGAAACCGAGGATTTCCGTCCTTTCCGGTCAGCGGGAAATAGGCGGCACTTTGGAATCCTACCGCGATTTCACAAGGCTTCGGGAGACCGCGCAAAAGGGGGATCTCGGATCCTGTGAAGTCATCGAAGCCACATCTTTTACCGAAATCTTCCTGCCCGGCAGAAAGGTCTTTTCACGCTTCTCCGAGATCGACATCGGGAAGACGGATTTTCCCGAGATCATACTGATGCCCAACCTCTCCACGGGCAACATCCTGGTGAAGCTCGATTTCGTCATTCCCCGTGTCCGAAGACGTTCTCTGGTCATGACGTCGAGGGGTCCCGTGATCATCCCCTCCAGGTCGGATTTCCACGACGCCATCACGGGTGAAATCGCGCTTGGTGTCGTAACCGCCGACAGGGTCAGGAAGGCATAGGGAGATGTTACGGAACTTTCAAGACATCAGGGAAGCGGCTCGGAAAGAGGGGAAGAAAAGGATCGTCCTCACCCCCTCGGGGCCCGAGGGCGGACCGGAAGCCCTCTACGATGCCGTGAGGGAGGGATGGGTCACGCCTGTCTTCATCGGTGAACGCTCTGCGGCGGATAAAACACTTCGCGAAAAAGGCTTCTCTGCTCACGACTTTGAAATCATCAGCGAACAGGACCCCCGGAAATGTGTGATGCTCGCCCTGGACATGGTGCGGGGGAAAAAGGCGGATATCGTCATGCAGGGGACCATGGAAAATCAGCTCTTCCTCGACCTCGTGCTCGACAGGGAGAAGGGGTTGATGCAGGGCCGTGTCGCCAGTTTCGTGTCCATCTTCGACCCGCCGACCCTGGATCGGCTCACCATGATCACCGACGCCTATATCAACAACAACCCTTCCATCACGGAAAAGATCGCCATCACGGAGAACGCCATCAAGCTGGCCCGCGTTCTCGGCATCGGATCACCGAAAATCGCGGCGCTGTCCGCCATAGAACAGGTCAACCCGGCCATCCCCTCCACCATGGATGCGGCCATCCTCTCGAAGATGGCTGAGAGGAAACAATTCGGGGATGTCATCATCGAAGGTCCGCTGGACATTGATTGCGCCGTGAGTGGGAAGGCTGCGGTGCGCAAGGGCGTCCAGAGCAGCGTCACCGGCCAGGTGGATATCTACCTTGTCCCGAACGTCGAGGCGGGCTACCTCACGGCCCAGATCTCCGTTTTCATTGCCGGGATGCCCATGGCGGGAGTTCTCATGGGTACATCTCACCCCGTCATCATCCATGTGCCCATCACCTCGGGCGAGAACAAGCTTGTGGAAATTGCCCTTGCCGTTCTCCTGTCAGGAAGATAAAAATGAACAAAGCACATCGGATTTTTGCCATCAATGTAGGGTCCACGTCGACCAAAGTCGCCTTTTTCGAGGGCGCAAAGGCCGTCGCTCAGAAAACCATTGCCTACAGTAGTCAGGAACTTGCGGGCTACGCAGAGCTTCGCGATCAACTCCCCCGGAGAAGGCAGGACGTCGTGACCTTCATGGAGAAAAACGGGATAGCCCTCGATCAGCTCAATATCATCATCAGCCGGGGGGGCCTGGGCAAACCCGGGCCTGCCGGGGCCTATATCATCGACGAGGCCATGTGCGAGGACCTCCTGGCGGGCCGTTACGGAAAGCACCCTTCCGCCCTGGGACCGGCCATTGCCCTAGATATGGCGAAGCCCTCGGGGATCCGGGCGATCATCGTTGACCCCCCCAGCACCGATGAGTTCGAACCCATGGCACGGATATCCGGTCTTCCCGATATCGAAAGAAAAAGCGCCTTTCACGCCCTGAATCAGAAGGCCGCTGCCAGGAAGGCTGCCGAGAAAATGGGGAAGAGCTACGATACGGTGAACCTTGTCGTGGCACATTTAGGGGGCGGTATCACGATCGGGGCTCACCGCCAGGGCCGCGTCATTGACTGCACCCATGGCCTGAGCGAAGGGCCCTTTACGCCGGAACGGTCGGGGAGTCTGCCGACCCTCGAACTCGCAGAGCTTGTCCTCGGCGCAAAATACACGCCGAAAGACCTGCAGCGGAAGCTCGTCGGCCAGGGCGGGCTGGCAGCTTACCTGGGCACGACGGATGCTATTGCCATCGAATCCGCGATCGATAAAGGCGACAAAAAGTCAATGTTCATTTACCAGGCCATGGCGTACCAGATTGCCAAGGATATCGGCGCCATGGCAACCGTTTTGAGCGGACAGGTGGACGGAATCGTCCTGACCGGAGGGCTCGCCCATTCAAAAAGGCTCGTGGGCTGGATCACGGAGCGCACTCAGTTCATCGCGAGCATTTTACTCTACCCCGGTGAAGATGAAATGGCCGCCCTGGCAGAGGGGGCTCTGCGGGTGCTCCTCGGCCAGGAAGAAGTTGTTTGACCCCATTTCTAATACAGCGCAATTAAATGGGATTTTTTTCCGTTTCTGTCACTTTTCTATTCACATCGACCTCGAAAGATGCTATAAGAAATTTAATTTCACCCTTCCCTGAACGGGGAGCACGTCCGTTTTTTTCCCAAGCCAAACGACTGGTCCGTAGCCTTTTGGTGGATTTCTCCAAGTACTTTTTTTAAAAGAACGACTTCCCGTCAGAGGGGGGTGACTGTTCGCCCGACGAATCGTCACGGGACCTGACGGTAAATCACTCCCGTCGATGTCCTGACGTTGGAAAATGTATTGATGGACTTACAAAGGAGGAGGTGAAAAAGGGGGATTCGGGGTCCATCAAAAATAATTGATCATGAAAGGAGAGGTTCTATGTCAGAGATGATTAGAAACGGCAGAGGTTCCGGAATCGTGATCGTCCTTGCGCTCGGCCTGGTCTTCCTCTGGGCCTGCACCGCAAAGACGCCCGTGCTTCCCGGAACAGCGACAACGGGTGCGGCAGGCGCAGCCGCGGGTGCGGCAACCATGGTGGGAGAATATACCTTCTCGAACATCTACTTCGATTACGACAAATCAAGCATCACGCCGGCTGCCGGGGATATTCTCAAGAAGCACGCCGCCTGGTTGAAGAAGAACGCCGGCTATGATGTCAAGGTCGAGGGATACTGCGACGAAAGGGGCACCGAGGCTTACAACATGGCTCTCGGCAAGAGGAGGGCGAATGCCGCCAAGGCTTATCTGACGAAACAGGGTGTCAACGCCAAGAGAATCTCCACGGTGAGCTACGGTGAGGGAAAGCCCGTCTGCACGGAAATGCTGGAATCCTGCTGGGCGAAGAACAGAAGGGCCGTGTTCGTCGTGACGCCGAAGAAATAAGACATCCAGCCCCTGATTTTGTATGACCTTCATACCCAAACTCGATCTTGAAAAGGAGGCGAGCAAGATGAAACGTTTACTTGCACTGATTATTATAAGTCTGTTCATCATCGGTTGCGGAGCAACAGGCAACTATTCGTATAAGAGCTGGGATCACCTGGTATTCAGCGCAGGCGGATATAAGAATTGCACCGCGGAGGACATGGAGAAAGCAAAGCAAGAGGGCTGGTGGGGAGAACTCGTTCCCTGCCCTGTCAAGAAATAACTCCTCCTATTTTCCGACCCTCTTGAAGACATAACCTTCAGCATCATCAGTCGAAGTGTGCAAGAAGCCCCGATGACGACCGCGGGGCTTTTTGTTTTCTGGATTCAGACACATGGCTTTTGACCGGCGCTAACAGCCACGGAGATAAAATAACAGACGGCGTCCGACCGGGTTCACCGGTCGAATTTTGATTGATCATGAGGATGAAACCCCTATAAGATGAAAAAGCAACCGGGACATACGTCCGGGACCAAAATCCCGAAGGGAGTGTAAATGACATGAACAAGGAGCGGCTTGTTGTCATCGGGGGAGATGCCGCTGGAATGAGCGCGGCTTCACAGGCCCGTCGCCGCCGAAAGGATCTGGAAATCGTCGTTTTCGAGCGCAGCCCGCACACGTCGTACTCGGCCTGAAGCATCCCCTACTACGTCGGCCGTGTCGTCGACGACCTGGAGTCCCTCGTTGCCATCACGCCTGAAGAATTCCGTGAAGAGAGGAACATTGACGCCCGGACCCTTCACGAGGTCACGGAAATCGACCTCCAGAATCGCCGGGTCCACGTGAGGAACCTCCGTGGGCAGAAAGAATTCCGGGAGCCCTTCGATATCCTGATGATTGCCACCGGCGCCGTCCCGACGTATCCGGATGTCCCGGGTGCGGATGCCAAAGGGATTTACGGCGTTCACACGCTGCAGAGCGGTATCGAGGTCAGACGGGTGGTGGATGAGGAAAAGCCGGGACACGCCGTCATCGTCGGTGGAGGTTACATCGGTCTGGAAATGGCGGAGGCCTTCGTCATGCGGGGGATGGACGTCTCCCTCGTCGAGCGCTCCGCGCAGGTGATGGGTACGCTCGATCCCGACATGGGGGCCCTCGTATCCAATGCCTTGTTGAAAATAGGCGTCAAGCTCTACCGGGATGAATCGCTGGAGAGCTTTGACATGAAGAATGGTAGGGTGGCCGCCGTGGTCACGGACCGGCGATCCATCCCTGCCGATATCGTCATCACAGGTCTGGGCGTCCGCCCCAATACCGACCTTGCCCGGCAGGCGGGCATACCGCTCGGCGCGAGGGACGCCATCAAGGTCAACGAACGGATGCAGACCTCGATGGAGGGCATCTGGGCCGGTGGTGATTGCGCCGAGTCATTCCACCTGGTGAGCCGAAGGCCCGTTCACTTCGCCCTGGGGACGATTGCCAACAAGCAGGGGCGCGTGGCCGGCATCAACATCGGCGGGGAATACGCCACATTCCCCGGGGTGGTCGGCACGGCCGTCAGCAAGATCTGCGCCGTGGAGGTTGCCCGGACGGGGCTTCAGGAAAAGGAGATCCAGGCACTGGGCCTTCAGTACGTCACCGGCAAGATCGAGAGCATGACGCGCGCGCACTACTACCCCCATGCAGGAAAAGTAACCGTCAAGGTTCTCGCCGAGAAGGGGTGTGGAAGGCTCCTCGGCGGGCAGATCGTCGGTGTCGAAGGCGCCGCCAAACGCATCGATGTTCTCGCCACCTCCCTGCACGCGGGATTCACCGTTCTTGACATGATCGATCTGGACCTGAGTTATGCCCCGCCCTATTCGCCCGTGTGGGACCCCGTCATCATCGCGGCCCGAAAGGCCGCCGAGGCCCTGTGAGGCTGAAACAAAGGACGCGAACCCCAGGGGACTCTGTCCGCACTACCCCTTGGGCCGGCGGGGGATGATGAAAGAGGTCCTATGCCTGTAGTCCACGTATGCCTTTCCGAAACGGAGTTCCAATTCCTTCTCCTCGATGATCCGGATGTAAAGGACCAGCAAAGAAAAAAGAAAGATCGTCACGGCAACGGCCATGGGAGAGCCGGCCAGAAGGCCCATGCCCAGATAGAAAAAGAAAGTGCCGAAGGTCATGGGGTTCCTGCAGAGGGCGAAGGGCCCTTCCACAACCAGCCTTCGGGTCGGCATCAGCGGGGAGGGTGTCCCTTTGCCGATCCTGTGCTGGGTCACAACCGTCCAGGCTGCGAAGGCGAATCCCTCGATCACGAAGAGAGCACCAAAGACAATCGCCATCCCCTCACCCCGGAATCCCACAAACCCCAGCCTGCGGTCCAGAAACTGAGAAAGAAAAACGACAGCAAGGGGGCCTAACGCCCCGAAAAGAAGACCCTGCGTGACAATCGCGAGCAAGCGCTGGATCTCGCTGTAACGGCGCAAGGCCAGCCGCCTGAAGATCTCCACATCCATTGGCGCCCTCCTCCATCCCGGGACGAATGTCACAAACGGGTGTGATTTGAAATCACATGCCCGGTTATTCTTATCATAAAAGCACCGGGTAAAAAACACCCGGAAGGGTCTTCAGCCGGGGAAAGGTCCTTCGTGACCGCGCATAAGGACTCAAGTCTTATCGTAATCTGCCGATGATCTTATGGAAATAACCAGTGGGGACGAATTATGTCGAATGCCTTTGGCATCGCCCTTTCGGCCATCAAGACCCTTTTCACGAAGCTAGACGTGACGGCCAACAACATTGCCAATGCCAACACCAGCGGTTTTAAAAAAAGCCGCGCCGAATTCCAGGAGGTTGCGCCGGACGGCGTCAAGGTATCCATCCGAAAGATCGACACCCCCGGAGATCCCCTTCCCCCTGCCGAAGGCGAAACGGACTACCAGGAATCTTCGAATGTCTCCCTCGAGGAGGAGATGGTCAACCTCATCGTCACGCGTTACACCTTCAGCGCCAACCTCAAGACCATCCAGGCCGAGGAGGAGATGCAAAAAAACCTCCTTGACATCAAGGTCTGAAAACCAGGTTCCGCCTTTTTCGGTATCAACCGAAGCGGTCGATCATATCTGCTCCGGCGGAATCCCTGACGGATCATATCCGGCCACACAGGGGATACCGACCTTCCGGAGTCTTTTCTCCACATTCCCGTAAAGAACAAGTTCCTCGACCTCCGTCTCGTCGATACCGATGGCCGCCAGTCTCTCCTGAAGGCTTCGAACATCTTCGGGCGTCGAGAAACTCACCATGACGGCGGGATAAGCCCGGACACCCGCCCCGATGAGGTTCTCCAGGGCCTTCAGCTGCAGAAGAAATGCCCGGGGATCCGCACCCGTTAACCGCGAAAATTCTTCTTCGCTTGTCCCCTTGAGGCTCACCCTCACGCAGAGGAAGGGGAATCGCGACAGGTCTCTGGCATAGGACGGGTCGTCCCCGATGAGGATCCCGTTTGTCTCGAGAATAAACTGGTAACCGGGCGGAATTTTTCCAAGTACCCCGAGGAGATGATCCCTCGCGAGGGTGGGCTCGTTCCCGCTGATACGAAGCCGCTTGAAGCCCTTTTTGCGGGCGATGCCGACAAGCTTCCCGGCAACTTCGGCGGGTGAGTAGAACCGCCCCAAAGCTTCCGGAGAGACAACCTCGTCCCAGGCCCAGCAGAAGAGACAACGAAGGCAGCAACCGACACAGTCCGCCGTTGCGATACCGTCGTAGAACCTCGCAGCCCTGAAACGGTAGTATTTGCGCAAATCACCCCGGCAGATGACCCGCGATGTTTCTTCGGCTTTCCTGACAGGATCATACATGACTGCGATCGCTCCAGGAATTTTCTATCCCGCGGGGGAGAGTTGTTTAAGTCCGGAGGCTTTTGTGGTATATACCATCACCGGATATAATCCCATGACGGGCCCAGGGGGGCCGATCATGATCCATACGTCATATAACACGCTAAGGGATTTAAGAGTATTTTAAGTTCACCGGGCCTTCTATACGCCCGCCGGTTTTTTCATCTTTTTCTTAACCTGATGGTCCCCACGCCTTACGGTACGTGCCCTGTCGGGCACTCACCGGGAACATTGAATCCGAGGAGAGGGATGAACCTATCCTGTCACCATCCATTTGCGCATACGAAGGGAATGTGGCTTCTCACGGTCGCATTGCTTGCCCTTCTGCCCTGCCTGGTCGCGTTTCTGCCCGCCATCAAGGGCCGCGGCCCCCATCCCGACCGTATCAAGATGCCCCCGGGATTTGAAATGAAGCTCTTCGCGCAGAATGTCAAGAACGCCCGGTCGATGGCCATGAGTCCCGGTGGGGTTCTCTTCGTTGGCACCAGGGAGGCCGGCAGGGTTTATGCCATCGTTGATCGGAACGGGGATCATGTGGCGGACGAGGTCCTCACCATCGCGAAAGGGCTCAACATGCCCAACGGTGTCGCGTTTCGAGACGGCTCCCTGTATGTCGCGGAGGTCAACCGGATCCTCCGCTACGACGGCATCGAGACCCGGCTCTATAACCCGCCAAATCCCGTTGTGGTGAGCAGCCAGTTTCCGAGTGACAGGCACCACGGCTGGAAATATATGGCCTTTGGCCCCGATGGCATGCTCTACGTTCCCGTGGGGGCGCCCTGCAACATCTGCGAGCGAACTGAGAGGCCCTACGCAACGATCATGCGGATGCAACCCGACGGCACGGGCCTGGAAGTCTTTGCCTCGGGCGTTCGAAACACGGTCGGCTTCGACTGGCACCCCGGCACGGGAGACCTCTGGTTCACGGACAACGGACGGGACTGGATGGGTGACGACCTGCCGCCGGACGAGTTGAACCGGGCACCACGGAAGGGTCTGCACTTCGGTTTTCCATACTGTCACGGCGGCACCATCCCCGATCCGGATTTCGGAAAAAAGCAAGGCTGCGAAAATTTCACGCCGCCGGCCATTCAGCTTGGGCCCCATGTGGCGGCACTGGGCATGCGCTTTTACAGGGGGAAAATGTTCCCGCGGGAGTATGAGAACCAGGTCTTCATCGCCGAGCACGGGTCGTGGAACCGCAGCGCGCCCGTCGGTTATCGTATCACGCTCGTGAGGCTGAAGGAAGACCGGGCGGTAAGGTACGGGGTCTTCGCCGAGGGCTGGCTGGAGGGTTTCATGGCCTGGGGCCGTCCCGTCGATCTTCTCGTCATGCCCGACGGCTCCCTGCTCGTTTCGGACGACCGCGCGAACGCCATCTACCGGATCACCTACCGGCAACCCTCATCGCTTTCAGAGTAAAGCGTATTTCAAAATTTCATTTCAGGAGGTTTTTATGAAGTTCAAGACGCTCGACGATGTTCTCAAGTTCGCCATCGGGAAGGAGACAAAATCAAACAAACTTTATCTGATGTTCCAGAAAAAGGTTAAGGACCCGGCTGCCAAAAAACTGCTCGGCGAGATGGCGGATCAGGAAGCGGGTCACCGGAAGCTTCTGGAGGAAGCCCTCAAGACGCACAAGATGCATTCCATCGGTGGAAAGTGCGAAGTGGCGGACATGAAGCTGACCGATTACATGGTCGAGCGGGAGCTGAAACCGGACAGCGACCCTCAGGATGTGATGATGTTCGCGATGCAGATGGAGAAGCTCTCCTACGATTTCTACCAGGAACTCCTGAAGAACTATGAGGGGACGAAGCTCGCCGGCGCCTTCGCGAAGCTGACCGACGAGGAACGATGCCACAAGGAAACCCTGGAGAAGGAATACGAAGAGCACTTCATGCAGTGGATGTAGGATCGGGAGAGCCGGCGCAGGAAAAAAATGCCGGCCTCTTCAAACCGAAGGGCCGGACCATGGGTGACCATTTTCCGTTTTTTCGCACCTACTCCATGAGGGCATACAACCAGGCGCCCAAAACGGAAAAGCTGATCAGGACTACAAAGACATATTCGATCATCTCCCCAACCTCCGAGCAAAGGGCAACCAGGATACCGACGTCTTTGCCGACGCGTGTATCCCAGTGAGCCCCATGAGTCTCTGATCTACACTCCCGCCGAATAGTATAACCGTTCGCCCGATAACGGGGTTTCGGTTTATCTTGATGTGCTGAAGTTAGTCGAGGGACCCATGTTTTTTGCCATCTCTAATATCGGATTCCAACCGCTCAGACTTTAGTGCGAAAATTGTGCCATATAATCCGGGAATGGAACCATCACTTCAAGACTCAATTCCCCAATGTTAAGGGAGGGTTGCGTTTTTACACCCGCTTGAGAGAGAAAAAAGTTCTACAGGAAATATATCCCTGAACCGATGGATACCCGTCGATGCTTGACCCTGCGTACCCCTTCGGGTTTATTACCGTCGTATTTTTGACAGCGTCGCCGTGGCAACACAGGACAGAAAATGCATGAGACATGCAAAGGGAAAAACGGCCTCAAAAAAAGATCGGGGGAAAGAGAAAGCGAAGGACGGCATCCGACGGAAGGAAGACAAAAAATTGTTGTTCAACGCGTCGGTAAAATGATAATAAAGGGGGCAAAATCCAACCAAGGAGAGTGTCATGATCAAAAGATTCAGGAAATCATTGCTGGCCATTGTCGTAACCGTTTATATGACCATCTTCACGACTTCCCCGGCTTTAGCCGGAATGGTCTCCTCCTTCACCTCCTCACCGGAGATGGCGACCACGATGAGGGGCGAGGAGATCGGCAAGGTTCAACGGGCCCTTGAAAATGAGATCCTGATCGAGAAATTCAAGGCCTACGGACTCAACCCCGGGGAAATCAGCGACAGACTCCAGAGCATGTCGGACGAACAGATCCACCTGCTGGCCCAGGCATCGGATCAACTGCTCGTCGGCGGTGATGCACTCGGCTTCGTGATCGCCATTCTGGTCATCATCCTCCTGGTCATTCTGATCCTCAAGCTCTACGACAAGCAGATCGTTGTCAAGTAGCCGACATTGAAGTCCCTTTTTCTCTCCTTACTCATTGCCGCAGCGGCAGTAACGCACGTCATTAAGGGTGTACCCTTTGTGAAGCAGGACTCACAGTACTGCGGTCCTGCTTCGCTTTCTTCCATCCTCAGCTATTACGGTGATCCCGTCGACCAGCAAACCATCGGCAAGGAAACGTACTGCGAAAAACTCAAAGGAGCCCTGATCACCGATCTGGAGAACTTCGCCCGCGCCCGGGGCTTCAGGACCCGGTCGGGCAGCGGCACGCTGGAGGACATCCAATCGGCCGTTTCCGGGGGAACACCCGTCATCGTGCTGGTCGATCAGGGTTTCTGGGTGGTGTCTCAACCCCACTATCTGGTAGTCTTCGGCTATGACGATACGGGATTCACTGCCCACAACGGATACCAGGCTTCTCAACGATATCCCTACACGGAATTCCGGAAGATATGGACAAAGGCAGGATCAACATACCTTTTGATCTACCGCTGACGGCAGCCCTTGTTCTACTCCTCTGTCTCATCTGCGCCTGCGCGATGCCCCAGATCATCATCCTCGAGGACACACTGACGGCGGAGGAACACAACGACCTCGGGGTGATTTACGAGAAGAAGGGTCTCGCCGACCTGGCGGAGAAGGAGTACCTGAAGGCCGCAGGAAAGCGCGAGGAATGGATGGTCCCCTATTTCAATCTGGGGAATCTCTGCTACAAACGCGGTGATTACAGCCGGTCCGAGGGTTTTTTCCGCGAGGCCTTCGAGCGGGCGCCGGGGAATCCCGATGTCATGAACAACCTCGCCAACGCCCTTCTTATGCAGGGACGTCTCGGCGAAGCAAGAAAAATCATCGAAGACACCCTGGCGATCGATCGCAAAGAAGAATACCTGGACACGTACCGTAAGATTCTCGAGAAAGAATCTCGAAAGTTTTGAGTTTTGAAATTTGAGTTAAAATAAATTCAGATCCTTTATAACTCAGCATCCAGCGCTTAAAACCGGGGGATGCGCCATGGCCTCCTAGACGAAGATCTCCATGACGGCCTCGGCCATCAGCCTGTAACCCATGACCGTCGGGTGGACGCCGTCAAACTGCACAAGTTCTCCCAGATCAACTCCTTCCCTGACCCGCCGCTTCCAGTGCTCGTGGACCCTCGCGATCGAAAGTTTGTAGGTCCGGGCCAGATCCTCGAGACGGCCGTAAAATGACTTTTCGATGACCTCGTTCCACTCGTTCTCGCCGATATAGGATGAGGTCACGAGGACAATCTCGGCCTTCGTATTTCCCAGGATCTCGCTGATGGCGGTCTCAATGTTCAGACGATAATCATCGGGCGTGTAGCCCACAAAGGCATCGTTCAGGGCAAACTGAAGGAGAACACAATCCGGGTTGTAGAAAAAAACATCGGGGTCGAGGCGATGAAGACCTCCCTCGGCCGTGTCGCCGGGGATTCCTTTGTTGATGAGCCTGAATCCGGTTTTCGGATATTGCTCCGTGAGCATCTCCTTCAGGAAATCAAGGTAGCCCTTTTTCACCATCCAGCCGTAGGTGAGGGAATCCCCGATGGCCACGATGGTTGCCGACTCGGTCGTCCGGAGCTTTTCGATGGTCTTTACAGGTTTCGTCATGTACTTCTCCGCGTATCCCTTCACCCTGAATCGTTGCTGCTCGCCGCGCGATACCATACAACATCACCCTCATTATTTCCACCCTCTTCATCGGTATCGTCCCTCCAAGGCTCCAACGGAATATAAAAAAATAGGGCCCCTTATTTCAAGGCCCCATCATTCAGGTCCGGAACGACCTTCTCGCATCGTTGATCAGGTGCCTGGCCATAGACCCTGGAGACTGGAGTAAAAAAACGGCGATCTTCGAAAATCCGTCATCGCCGCACCTCAGTTTAAGTTCCTCCGCTATGGCAGGAATATCGTATATCCCACGACATCACGATAGAACCGCAGTTCTCTCCTAGCTCGCGGCCGCCCCAAGGGGCGTGTCCTGGAATTTGAGAGCGATGCAGTCTTTCCTCCACAGGCAGGAAAGTTCGCGACAATATTCGACCCGGTCCGTACCGTAACATTCGGGGTTATTCTCTTTCCGCTGTATGGCCCTGATGAGGTCCGTCTTTCTCATGCCGAAGGAATTGATCCCTCTTGCTTTTGCTATTTTTTGAATGTCCTGATATTTCATGTAAACATTGCCTCTTTTTTTAAAGGCGATCCGAGATCGTTAAAAACAGTGATTGTCCGCTTCGAGGGCGACAGGTGTGCTGCACACCATGGCCGCACCCGGGAGCTATTCCGCGATGTTGACTTTGAAATACCGATTGAGGGCCCCCTTGATGGCAACCTCGCAGTCATTCTTTTTTGCCGGGGCGCCGGAGCCATTTCCGAAATACCGCATGTTGGCGCGTAGAATGGCCGACTCATGTTGGGTCAGATCCCCGGGCCGACCGGGCTGCTTATCTATGGCTTCTGTGGAGATGTCGATCTTTGACATGGGCGTCTTTCAAAAACCATTAAGGGAAAATTGACGAACCTGGGTCTATCGGCTGCGTCATTTCAATTACAGTATGACATAAAAGCAAGGCGAATAACATATAGAATAATACTGGAAAGATATCAGGTCAAAACTGATATTATGTGAGACTGAGCAGAAAAGACCTCAGATTTGCTTTTTTATTTTTCAATCCAAGCTTGATCCTTATGTTGTCGCGGTGGAACTCCACGGCACGGCTGGAAATGTTGAGGACCTCCGATATTTCCTTCGTCGTCCTCCCCTCCCGGATTAGGGTCGCGATCTGGATCTCCCGGGGTGTGAGATTAAGGTATTTGGAGGTCATCTTACGGAGAAAGGGGGAAAGGATATCGTCCAGGTTGGACTCGATGATATCCGTGTAAGCCAGCTGGTCACCCTTGAGGGCTGTTTTCTTGAGCTTTTCGAGGTAGGGAAGGACGAGCTCTTTGACATTGGAGAGGATCCTTTCTTCCAGTTCTTCCCTGTCATCCTCGCGGTGCTTGAGAAGAACTTTGAGGGCCGTGTTCAATTCTTCAAGGTTCCGAGACTTAATCTCCAATTCCTCTTCTCTCTCATGCAGTTCCATCTCCGCTTTCTTGCGCTCGCTGATGTCCAGAAGGGAGGCCACACTCATCCTTGTTCCGGGAATAATGGCAATCGTCATAAACGCATCCCGGGCCCTGCCGGCTTTGTCCCTGAAGCGAAACTCGTAATTCCGAGGTGTGGCAGCCTCGTTCACGCGACGGAGATAATGGTACTCGATCATTCGCTCGAGCATGCCCTCACCATCGGCTATGAACTCCGTCCATTTCATCTTTTTCTCCACCTCGGCTTTCGTGTAACCGCTCTGCCGTTCGAACTCCGTGTTCACCATGAATACCGTCATGTCTTCCTCCAGGATCATGGTCGCTGCTGTGGTGGTCTCGAAGATGGTCCTATACCTGATCTCAGATTCTTTCAGGGCCTGTTCAGCCCGAACGCGGTCCGTGATGTCATGGCCGACACCCTGGTACTCCACGATATTGCCCCCGTCATCGAAGACGGCCCGGTTCGTCCACATCTGCCAGCCGATCTTTCCGCCCGGCATGAAGACGCGGTGCTCAACGGCGAATAAAGTCATTCCTCCGGTCATCCCGTCAATCATGTCCTCGATCTGCTTGCGGTCCTGCTCGGGAACGAGGTTTTTGAAGTCGGAGCCGATGAGCTCTTCCCGCGTCATGCCGAAAAATTGGCAATAGGCGTCGTTGACAAAGGTGAGCGTCCCGTCACGAAGATAGCGGCAGATCAACTCGGATTGATGCTCGATGATACTCCGGTATCGCTCTCCTTCCCTCTTTTGCTCGAGGAGCTCCGCTTCAAGCCTGTCTAATTTTCCCCGGATTTTTTCGTTATCTTTTTCCATATGTTGTCGCCCTGCATTTCATCGCTTGAAGTCCCCCGAAACAGCCATGCCGGCCCTGGGACACAATGATTTCAGCGATTTAAAATTACCTTTTCCCTTCATTCCTGTCAATGCCCCCTTTGAGGCATCCTCGAAGGCGCCGCAAGACGACCCCTATTCTTACAAAGCGATACGGGGGGAGTGAACTATCCTGCATCTCAAGAGAAAGGCCGTGAGGGGAGCCTTCCGGGTAAGATGAAATCCCCTTTGAAAAACCAGGACTCAGGGCCGGGAATGATCATTTTTCTTGCATCCCGCGATGTCAAAACGATATTATGAAGCCCGATTTTTGTCGTACCCCGGCCAGAGCAGACAGACAAATCGCGCTCGTTTTGTAAAGGTTCCCTTCTCAAGAACCGATGAAGGGTCCTGAGACATATATGATTGGGTGGTTTATTCCGGCTTCTCGCACAAGGAGGGGGCATCATGAGACAGCGCACTTTTCTCACGGTCATTCTCTTCATCATGGCCTTACTTACAACCCCGGCCATGGCGCAAATCTCCATCACACTCGACAGGGCCGAAATAAACGGCCAGGACATCACGGCGAGCAGGCTCATCGTCGTCCAGCCGGGCGAGCCTCTAACGGGCTATCTTGAAGTGACGGTACAAAGCAGTGAGCCCGTCGGCACAACGGTACCCGTGGCAGCCACACCGAACTGGTGGTGGGACGGCTACAGGACCAATGCGGAGATATACACGCCCATTTCACCGGGGGCGCCCCAGGGCGCGCATACCTACCGTTACGATCTCCCCGCGGATCTGTGGTCACCTTACTTCCCCGCCGGGGCCATCTATTATATCGGCGTCTTTGCCGGTGCGGTCGAAGACGAAGCGCATCTCATGTCCTGCGACAAGAATAACGGCCAGTATGTCTGGAATGCCTACCCGGAGAGCGGGACGAACGCCCTGGACGTTGCCAACTGGTCAAACGTCTACTGGGACCAGGCAGTCTCCGTAGAAGGCTCTGTCCACGGTTTCAAGTTCTGCAGCGGCGCAGTCTGCGGTCCCGGCAGTTATGGCGGTGCGGCCATCATGGTGCAGATCGCGAGCCCACAGGTCGAGAAGGAGCTCACCCTCTCGCCCGCGGCCGACACCTTTGTAAGCTCGAGTAACAGGCGTTACCGGGACTACAGGAGCCCCTACTCCACTTATGAAAAATATGTCAATTACGGCGATTCAAGCGGCCTGGCGATCGTGCGGGGCAAATTCGGACTATTCCGAAGCTTTTCCGACTGGAGGGCAAGCCTCATCCGTTTCGACCTTTCCGAGGTTTCACCGGACGCGACGATCGAGGAAGCCAACTTGTGCCTCTATCAGTACATGATCTGGAGCGAACAGGTCTCCATCCATCGCATGAAGAAAGACTGGAAGGAGCTCGAAGCCTCCTGGTACGAGTCGTACAAGGGTGGTGAGCTCTGGTGGGGCGGCTGGACGAATGGTCAAAACTATGAGCCAACGGCGAGCGATCTGAAATCGGTGACGAAAGAAGGCTGGTTCTGCTGGAACGTCCAAGAGGACGTCGGGATCTTCGTCAATACCCCCGACGAAAACTTCGGTTGGTTCCTGAAGTCCGCGGCAACGACGGGAAGCGATGAAACGGCTATCGCCTTCTATTCCAGAAACGCTCTCCGGAATGACTTAAGACCGTATCTGTACGTTCGCTACACGGTCGGCGGCTCTGGACCCATAGGGCTCTCCCGGTAATACCTGAAAGGCTCCGGTCTCTCTCCCCGAGGGGCCGGAGCCTTTTTTTCATAAGGCCAGCAATCGGCACGAATCATCGTCCTAAAGCTTTCCAGGTTTGTGCCGATATAGAAAACAGAGTTCATGCGTCTGAAAAAGGCAAACCACGCCGAAAGGGTGGGACGCAAAGCCACGGGCCTAAATCCGAAGCCGTCGGATAGGGTAGCCGGGTTGCCAGGCGAAAGCAGCACTTTCCTGTGCTGAATTTCGTCGGCCCAGCAAATTCAGCCATATGGAGGTGCTGTTGTCATGTTGACGACACATCTGCGGGTGAAGTTTGCCCGGGGGATCGGTCGTCTTCTCCCCGTGATCAGCCTTGCCATCCTGGTCACGTCGATCCTCTCTCTCCATATCTTCACGTCCGCGGTCCACGCCGCCCAGATCAGTCTTGAATGGGACGCCAACGGAGAAGCTGATCTGGCAGGCTACATGGTCTACTACGGGACATCGAGCGGCAACTACACCGCCTCAACCGACGTCGGCAACAACACCCACTGCGTGATCTCCAATCTCGAGCCGGGTGTCACCTACTACCTGGCGGCTACGGCCTACGACTCCGAGGGAAACGAAAGCGGATTCTCCGACGAGATCGTCTATGCCGTTCCCGCTGCTGTGCCATCTGGTCCGGGTTCGTCATCGTCCGATGAAGGCGGAAGCGGTGGAGGCTGCTTCATCGCCACGGCAGCGTACGGCAGTTATCTGGCCCCGGAGGTCATGGTCCTGCGTCAGTTCAGGGATCATGTCCTTCTCACAAATGTTCCCGGGAAGGCCTTTGTGAGGTTCTACTACCGGGTTTCCCCCCCCATCGCCGATTTTATCCGGGAGCATGAAAACCTGCGGTCAGTGACACGATGGGCCCTCTCACCGCTCGTCTACGGCGTGAAATACCCGAGGGCGTCGGGTGCGATCCTTCTCGTATTGCTGGCGCTCGCTTTCATGATCTGTGTGGGAAGAGAAAAATGCGAAGAAGAAAATCTGCAGAATAACGACCGTTCATTCGTGAAATATTATACCGTCTCCGACCTCCGACCCAAGGGTGACTAACCCCTCCCTGAAGATAATCCCCGGCCTCCGCGCCGGGGATTATCTTCCAACTCTCGGAAATCATGAACATCCTGAACTGAAGCGTACCGCCGGATATCCCAGCTCCGGGTGTATCCTTCTCAGGCCGCCAGAGCTTTCTTGCACAGCTCCGTAATGAACACGGGATTGATGCCGTCATCCCGACAGAGTTTCCGCAGGTTCAGGTAACACATGGGACACAGAAAGACCATGGCCTCGGCCTTGACGTTTTTCGCGTCGTCGATGTTCCACTTCTTCACCGCCGCCGCGCGGTCCTTGTCACGGGCCATCAACGGGGCGCCGCAGCACAGCGCGTTGACCCTCTCGTACTTGCGGGCCGGCCTTTCCACACCCAGAAGCTCGAAGAGCTTATCGAGATAGATGTCCTTCCCCTGCGTATATCGCGAGGCGCAGGGAGACTGGTAGGCGATTTTGAGGGGGATCTTCTTGATCTTGTCCTTTCTTTTCAGCATTTCCCTGTAGAGATACTCAAAAATATGGATCGGCCGGAAGGGCACCTTCAGTCCGTACTCCTGGGCCAGGGTTGTCAGCAGGGTGTAACAGTCATCGTGGAAACAGACAACCTCCTTGGCCCCGAGGGCGGCGAGGTTGTCGATAAACCGCTTCGCTTCTTTTTTGACCGGACTTGGTCTTCCCAGATGGATGTACCCCACGGTACAGAAGTAGTCTGCGCCTTCGACGATTGTCAGGTCCTCGAAGAGGGGGTTGTCCAGGAGTTCACGAACCATATCCCCGACGATACAGAGATTCAGCACGGGAGCACCTTTTTTGCCCTTCTTGACAACCGTCGGCAGGTTTTGGAGCTTGGCGAAATTCTGCATGGCCTGTTCGGGAATCTTAAGCGCGCCCGTCTTTTCCTGGCGCTCGTTGAGCAGGTCAAAGGGATTGGCCTGGGTGGGGCAGACCAGGTTGCAGGATGCGCAGGTGACGCAGAGACCCACGATGGGCGGCGTCCCCCCCGCTACGAGCTCTTTCATTTCCTTCTGGGCGCGCTCCAGGTCGTAATCGACATAGGGACAGAACTCGAGGCATTTTCCGCAGAAATCACATCTTTCAGTATAAAACATAGCTATCCTCCTTCGCTTTGAGAATTCGCCCAATAATAGCCCTCTTCACCTAGCACAAATCGTTGCTGAAGGGCATGATTTTTATTGAGATACGGTGATGAAGACACCCTTTTTCAAAACCCCCAGAAGACCTCCACGGGGTCTTCGTCCACTTCCCTCAGGAGGATCTCGAAGTCCGCCTTGGGGTTGAGGTAGTAGGCTTGCCAGTTCGACTCGCGGTCCTTGTAGTAAAGCGACCACATCTTCTCTCGTTCAATCCATCGGAACTGCGCCACATCCAGACCCACCCACTGACTCGGATCGTCAAACCCCGCCCGCTGCTCGAAGATCGTAACGGAATCCTCCTCGATCTTGAAGCCAAGCCGGAGCCTGCTTCTGTAATGAAGGGGTATTTTCTCCCGGCAGAACCAGGAAAGCCTCGTCTCCACGAGCTTTCGTGTGAACTCCGATAATGCCATGATTAAAAATCATAGCACGACTAGGGCTCAACGGTCAAAATCCGGCTCGTAGCCCCTCACATGGCAGGAAAACTGCAATGTATGGCTTCCGGTCGCAGGATCGAGAAAATATTTCCAGCATCGACGCATGTTGCATCAGACCGGTGTCGATGAATCGTGAGAATCATCTAACTAAGCAATAATCAACGGAAATTCATGTCAGAAACGGCCGGGCACAGACATTTCATCAAGGGGATGACAGAAGTCATCATCGCGGAATCCCATGCCGTGGCCAGGCTTTTCATGCATTTTGCCCTCGATAACGCCATACCGGGCATGATCTACGACGCCACCATGCTCCCTTATGAAAAAGAATTCATCCGGAATGCCTGCGTGGTCTGGATGCAGACGAACAGGAAGGACCCGGGGATGAAAGACTGGAAGGTGGTCTTCCCGATCCTGGCGCAATTCCAAAACGGCGTGGGTCTCATGCCGCTGGGAATCAATTTCGCGGCGATGGACTATGAGGACATGAGCGAAGAGGAAATTTCCGAGTACATCTCCCGGAGCAGGATCCCGAGCCGGGAACTTTCAGAGCGTGTCGCAAGGGAATATGAGGAGCTTCTCTCCATTGTGGAGAGGATCCTGCCCTGACCCCCGCTCATTTTTTTATTTCCCGCCCGAGCCTTTTCTCAATCGATTGAACCTTCCCCGTGATGCGGTCCGGCTTTCCCGGCCGGTCATCAATGGATATGGACGTCAGCACTCTCGACGCGCCCCTCAACACCTCTTGATGGCACTTTCTGATAAGGGTCATCACCTCGTCCCATCCCCCCTCGACGACGGTGCCCATGGGATTCGTCTTGTAGGGAAGACCGCTTTCATCGATAATCCGGATGACCTCCGCGACGCCTTCGCTGATGCTTTCACCGGTGCCCAGGGGCACAACACTGAACTGGACGAGCATGACAGGCCTCCTTTCGATAGAGCCGGGATTCGCCGGCGCAGGGTCAGGATGCTTCTACGATGGCCACGGGGCGGCACCAACCGGCGCTTGCCCCCTTGATCTTGACGGGGAAACAGCAGACGGTGAAGCCGTGAGATCGCCCGATGGCGGAGAGGTTTGCCATTTTTTCCATGTGGCAATAGCCGATTTCGATGCCTGCGAAATGAGCCTCCCAGATGACCTTCGGGTCTTTCGTTCTCTTGAACTCCTCGGCGATGAATGGAAGGGGCCGGTCCCAGCTCCATGCGTCGATCCCCACGACCTTGACGCCCTTCTCCAGGAGGTAGAGTGTGCTTTCCCGGTCCATGCCCGCCCCCCTGACCAGGTACTCGGGTGTACCCCAGGCCTGATCGGCGCCCGTCCAGATCAAAACGATGTCGAGGGGTTTGATCCTGTATTGGATTTTCTCGATGGCCCTCTCCACGTCCTTCACGGTAATGCGCTCACCGTCTTTCTTGCGGCTGAAATCAAGGACGACACCGTCGCTGAAGCACCACTCGAGGGGAATCTCGTCGATGGTGGAAGCCGGCTTGCCCCCGTCCATCGTGGGGTGGTAGTGATAGGGGGCATCCAGGTGGGTCCCGCTGTGGGTGGTGAGCGTCATGAACTCCAGCGCCCATCCGAGCCCTCCGGGAAGCTCTTCCTTTCTGACTCCAGGGAAGAAGTCCCTCATCTGCTCGGCCCCCTGGCCATGGTCCACGTAGTCGATCTTCGGGATCATCATCGGGGGGTCGCTCGGCAGCCCCGCCTCGATGGCAATACTCAGATCCACGAAGCGTCTTTTTTTCATATCCGCTCCTTTTCGGTTTTTGCACGGGTATTCTTAAAGAACGACGGGCAGGTAAACGAACATTCATCTCCTTGATGACCGTGTCTATACAACCGTGATCACCAGTGAGTCAAACAAATAAGGATTTCTTCTCCCCCGCCCTTACCCGATGGCTTCCTTGAGGCTTCGGGCGAAGGCTTCGACGGTACGTGCCAGGTCCGGCCTTCCGGCATGCTCCCCGATGAGGCGAACGATGGCGCTTCCCACGACGACGCCGTCTGCTGCCGGGGCGATTTCCCTCGCCTGTGAGGGACTTGAAATTCCAAAGCCCGCAACGACGGGAAGAGCCGACATTTTCCGTAGGGCGGAAACCTTGTCCCGGATTTCCTCGAGGACGGGCCTCCCGCTCCCGGTCACACCGGTGAGTGATATGTAGTAGATGAAGCCGGAGGCGCGCTTCACCATCTTTTTCGCCCGGTCGATTCCCGTCGTGGGCGCAATAAGCGTGATGAAATCCAGACCCGCTTCATCCGTGCTCTTTCTTAACTCCGACGCCTCTTCCACTGGAAGGTCGACCACCAGCACCCCGTCGGCGCCGTTCGCCGCGGCCTGCCGGGCGAATCGCTCTGCACCGAAGACAAAGATGGGGTTGTAATAACTGAACAGAATGACGGGCATCTGAGTCGAACCCCTGAGATCGGCAACCAGGTCGAGAATCCTCGCGAGGGTCACGCCATTCTTGAGCGCCGCCTGAGAGGCCCCCTGAATGATCGGGCCGTCGGCCGTGGGATCGGAAAAAGGAATCCCGAGTTCCAGAACATCGACGCCTGCCCTGTCAAAAGCCAGAATGATTTCCCTCGTCGCCCTGATGTCCGGGTACCCGGCCGTCAGGTACGCCACAAGGGCCTTTTCCCCTTTCTTTTTCAACCCGGAAAATTTCTTCTCAATGCGTTTCACGCCCGGCACCTCCCGTGATCTGTGAAATGATCCCCGTGTCCTTGTCCCCCCGCCCCGACAGGTTGATGACGATGACCTTGTTGCGGTCGAGCGTCGGCGCCAGCTTCATGGCGTACGCGACGGCGTGGGCGCTTTCCATGGCGGGGATGATCCCCTCGCATGTAGAGAGCAGAAGAAAGGCCTCGACGGCCTCCCGGTCCTCAATGGAGACATAGGACGCCCTTCCCGTCTCCTTGAGATAGCTGTGCTCCGGCCCCACGCCCGGATAATCGAGCCCGGCAGCAATCGAGTAGGCATCATGGACCTGGCCCTCCTGATCCTGCAGGAGGTACGTCTTGTTCCCGTGAAGGACACCAATATGACCGGCCGAAAGCGTCGCCGCGTGCATCCCGGTTTCGATCCCCCGACCGGCCGCTTCAACGCCGATCATCCGGACATCGCGATCATTCCGAAAGGGATGAAAGAGACCCATGGAGTTGCTCCCGCCGCCGACACAGGCAATCAGGTAATCGGGGAGGCGTCCCTCGATGTGAAGGATCTGGCGTCTCGTCTCTCGCCCGATGATGCTCTGGAAATCCCGTACCATCACGGGGTAGGGATGCGGCCCCGCCGTGGAGCCGATGATGTAGAAAGTGTCCCGGACATGAGTGACCCAGTGCCGCATCGCCTCGCTCATGGCATCCTTGAGCGTCGCCGTGCCCGCAGTCACAGGGACAACCTCAGCGCCCAGGATCTTCATGCGAAAGACATTGGGTGCCTGGCGGTGAATGTCCTCCTCTCCCATGAAGATCCGGCATTTCATGCCGAAGAGGGCCGCCACCGTCGCCGTGGCCACACCATGCTGACCGGCACCGGTTTCGGCGATGACCTTCTTCTTCCCCATGCGTCCGGCCACCAGGGCCTGCCCAAGGGTATTGTTGATCTTGTGGGATCCCGTGTGGTTGAGATCCTCCCTCTTGAGATAGATCCGGGCGCCTCCGAGTTTTTCCGTCAGGTTCCTCGCGAGATAAAGGGGGGTTTCCCTGCCGGCGTATTCCCGCAGGTAACGGTCAAGCTCCCTCCGAAAATCTTTGTCGGCACGGCATCCCCGGTAGGCCTCTTCAAGCTCGATCAGGGCCGGCATGACCGTCTCGGCCACATACCTGCCGCCAAAGACACCGAAGTGCCCCCGTTTGTCCGGTTGTGAATTTCTTCTCATGATACCTCCGATATTTTTCCTGTCCTTTATACCCTCTGAAAAATTCTGTCCGCCGGGGCAGGGGTTCTCGCCGGCCCGGAGCCCTTTACAGCCGCGATGAATGCCCTGATCTTTTCGGGGTCTTTTTTCCCCGGCCTCGCTTCAACGCCACTTGCGATGTCGACGGCCCGGGGCCTCACGCGCTCGATGGCCGCATGGATATTCCCGCTGTTGAGCCCCCCGGCAAGAATGAGCGCGCACCTCTCTCCAGCCCGCTTCGCGAGGTTCCAGTCGCAGGTCTTCCCTGTCCCGCCCGACAGTCCGGGATCATAGGCATCAATGACTATAGCCTTCACCGGATATTCGTTCAGGACGGCAAGATCCTCTTCGGAGCGGAGGGTCACCGCTTTGAGGAGAACGGAACGGGGAAAGCGCCTGCAGTAATCAGGTGATTCATTGCCATGGAGCTGAATGAGATCAAGCTTGCAGAACCGCGAAATTCTTTGGACCTCACCCGCATCGCAGTCAACGAAAACCCCGACTCTGCATACGCTCACCGGCAGCAGCGAGGCGATCTCTTTTGAACGCTCGGGAGTCACATGCCGCGGGCTTGCGGGGTGAAAGATGAATCCCAGGGCATTTGCACCGGCCAGGGCTGCGATCCTTGCATCCTCCAGGCTCGTGATCCCGCAGATCTTGATCTCCGTCATGACCTCCCATCCTTTCCCATCAGTTCCCTGATCTTCCGGGCGATGTCCCTCTCCATCAACAGGGCCTCTCCCACGAGAAATACCCGGATGTCCGCCTGCATCAATCTTTCGACGTCTTGCCGCGAACGGATGCCGCTTTCACTCACGATGATGATCCCCCCCGGCACCAGGGGCGCAAGCTGAATGCTTGTCTCCAGGTTGGTCTTGAACGTCGACAAATCACGGTTGTTGATACCGATGATCCGCGCGCCCGCGGAAACGGCTTTTCCCAGGTCGGCCTCGTCGTGAATCTCCACCAGCGTTGCAAGCCCCATCTCCGACGAGAGTTCGATGAGATCCCGCAGTTGCTGAAACTCCAGAATCCTCGCAATGAGAAGGACCGCGTCACCGCCGAAGAGGATCGTCTCGTAGATCTGGTAGGGGTCGATGACAAAGTCTTTTCTCAAGAGAGGAATACCGGCCCGATCCCGAATTTCGGAGAGAAATGACACACGCCCCTCGAAATAACGATGGTCCGTGATCACGGATACGGCTGCGACGCCGTTTTCCTCGTACGTGCGTGCGATGGCCAAGTGATCAAAGTCCTCGCGGATCCGTCCCCTGGAAGGGGAACTCTTTTTGACTTCTGCGATGATGGCAACATCCCCGGAGTCAATGGCTGCCCTGAAGTCGCAAACCGGTTTCATGTCGCTGATCCTCCGTCTCAACTCCAGCAGTGACAGGGCGGCCTTCTTCCGGCTGACCTCCTCGATCTTGTGTCGAATGATTCTGCCCAGGATCATGAAAGCCTCTCTCCACTGTGCGTGAGTTCGATCAGTGATCGGAGCTTTTTCATGGCGGCGCCGCTGTCGATACAATCCTCGGCCATCTTGATCCCCTCGCGGATGGTATCCGCCTTACCCCCGGCGACCATGGCCAGCGCCGCGTTCAGAAGGACGATCTTTCTCCTGGCCCCATTGTTGCCGGAGAGGATCCCCTTGGTGATCTCCGCGTTGGTGGCGGCGTCTCCACCCACAAGCTCTTCGGCCCTGAAGGTTTCGCCGAAGAATTCCACCGGGTTGACATTATAAGTTGTGACGATGCCGTCCCTGAGCTCCGATACCCTCGTCTCCCCGGTAATGGTTGCCTCATCGAGCCCGTCGAATCCGTGTACGACAAAGGCCCGCTTCGTTCCGAGGTTTTTCAGCACCCCGGCAAACATCTCCGTGAGTTTCGAGTCGTAGACACCGATGAGCTGAGCCGTGGCCGAGGCCGGGTTCGTGAGGGGCCCCAGCATGTTGAAGACCGTCCTCAGCCCGATCTCCCGCCTGGGACCGATGGCGTATTTCATGGCCCCGTGCAGTTTCGGGGCAAAGAGAAAACCGATCCCGATCTGCTGGAGGCACTCCTCGATGATGTCGGGCGGTGCGTCGATGTTGACACCGATGGCCTCGAGCACATCAGCGCTTCCACAACCGCTGGAGACGGCGCGATTCCCGTGCTTCGCGACCATGAGCCCCGACGCCGCCACCACGAAGGCCGATGTCGTCGAGATGTTGAAGGTGTTCCGCCCGTCGCCGCCGGTCCCGCAGGTGTCGACGACGACCGAAGAGCGGGCATCGATTCTCGTCGCCTTCTGGCGCATGATCCGTGCGGCCCCCGTGACTTCTTCGACGGTTTCTCCCTTCATCCGCAGGGCCGTGATGAAGGCACCGATTTGCGCCGGCGTGGCCTGACCTTCCATGATCTCCGTCATGGTCCCCATCATTTCCGATTCCTGAAGATCTTTTCCCTGTACGATCTTCGACAACGATTCTTTGATCATCTCATCATCCTCCTTGCTTTCCCCCGGACGTTGAGGTCCAGGAAGTTTCTTAAAATTCTTTTTCCGTTCGGCGTCAGGACTGATTCGGGGTGAAACTGGACGCCTTCAACAGGATACTCCTTGTGCCGGATTCCCATGATTTCACCTTCCTCCGTCTGGGCACTCACCTCCAGAAACGCCGGCATCGTTTCTCTTTCCACCAGGAGGGAGTGATAACGTCCCGCCGTGAAAGGGTTCGGGAGTCCCCGGAAGATCGTTTTCCCGTCGTTGAAGACGGATGATGTCTTTCCGTGCATGAGCCTTCCGGCCCGGACCACCTCGACACCGAAGGCGTAACCGATGGCCTGGTGACCCAGACAGACACCCAGGATCGGCACGCGCCGGTAAAAATGACGGATGACATCCACGGTGACCCCTGCCTCCTTCGGCGTGCAGGGACCCGGCGAGATAAAGATGGCTTTCGGCTTCATGGCCTCGATTTCTCCCAGGGTGATCTCGTCATTGCGGTACACCGCCGTCGCACGACCGAGCTGGCCCAGGTACTGGACCAGGTTGTAGGTGAAGGAATCGTAGTTATCGATCATGAGAATCATGGTTTGCCTCCCCTGTTCTATTCTTTTTCCGTTATTTCAAAACCCGATGCCGCCATCCGCACCGCTTTCATCATCGCGGCCGCCTTGCTCATCGTCTCTTCGTATTCACGTTCCGGATCGGAGTCGGCGACAATGCCGGCACCCGCCTGAATATAGAGCCTGCCGCCTTGCAGCACCATCGTCCGGATGGTGATACAGAAATCCATGTTCCCGGAAAAACTGAAATAGCCCACCGCCCCGCCGTAAGGACCCCTTCCGGAAGGTTCGAGTTCATCGATAATTTCCATGGCCCTGATTTTCGGGGCACCTGTGAGCGTCCCTGCCGGGAAGGCGGCTTTCAGGACATCAAAACAGTCTTTCCCCTCGGCAAGCTGGGCCTGAATGTTGGAGACCAGGTGCATGACGTGAGAATAACGTTCGACGGTCATAAATGAATTCACCTGGACGCTTCCGACACGCGCGATCCGCCCCAGATCGTTTCTCCCGAGATCGACGAGCATCACGTGCTCCGCCCGTTCCTTCGGGTCCTTCAGGAGCTCGTCGGCCAGCATCCGGTCTTCCTGTTCCGTGCTGCCCCTTCTCCTCGTGCCGGCGATGGGCCGCAATTCCGCAACACCGTCCTCGAGACGGACCATGACCTCCGGCGAAGAGCCGATGAGGTAGAGATTGTCGAGCTTCAGAAAGAAGAGATACGGCGACGGATTCACGAATCGGAGGGCCCGGTACAGGTCAACCGGATGGAGGGAATTCCCTGTCTCGAAACGCTGGGAGAGGACCACCTGGATGATGTCCCCCTGGCCGATATAGTCTCTGGCCCGCCGGATGATTTCCTCGAATTCTGCAGCTGACATGTTCGACTCAAATGCGACATCCGGCCTGCCGCCCTGCGTCACCGACGAAGCATCCCGGAACAGGGACTGGCGGAGTGACCCGATGATACCGTCAATCTTCCCGACCGCTTCTCTGTAAATGCCTTCCAGTTCCTCATCCCCTTCTTCGACGCACGCGCAGGAGACCACCTTGATGGTGTGACGAACGTTATCGAATATAAGGAGCGTGTCGCTGATGAGAAAAACGGCATCGCTATCTTCCGTCTTGCCGGCCGAAGCCTTCATCAGCTTTTTCTCGAAGTAGCGAACCATCTCATAAGAGAGGTAGCCGACGGCACCACCGTAAAAACGCGGCAGTCCACCCACCGAAACAGGTTTGAATCTGGAAAGCAGCTTCTTCAGACAGGCCAGGGGATTTCCGCCGTGCTTCAGGCGCCGTGTGCTTCCGTTTTCCCGGATCTCGACCTCATCGGACACTACCCTGAAAACGATCCGCGGGTCGGCACCGAGAAAGGTGTACCTCCCCCACTTCTCTCCGCCTTCGACGCTCTCCAGGAGAAAAACGTTGGCGTTGGATTGCAGCTTCATCAAAGCCGTTACGGGTGTTTCCTCGTCGGCCAGTATTTCACGATAAACGGGGATCAGGTTTCCCCTCTTCGAAAGTTTCTTGAACTCATCAAGTGGTGGGTGGTACATGGTCTCTCCCCGACTGATTTTATAAAGTATCCTTTCAGGCGGTTTAAAAATGTCCAGATGCAAGGCCCCTATGATGCGTGAATAGTGATCAGTGATTAGTGATTGGCATTTTTTGAAAAATATTTTTTCCTTTCACTCACAACGGACCCCTCTATTAAGAGCGTACGTCGCAGCGACGAAGGATGAGGGAAACACAGCAGATGGGCGTTTTTCAACAGCCTGCCTAAAACAAAAAGGCCGTGCTCCTATGCACGGCCTTTCATTCCCCTTATCATAAACAAAAAAACCGTGGAGCACCTCCGGGGTCCCCCACGGCCTTCGTTTCGATAATCTATGTCATCAAACGCTCAGCGGGCAGACCCCTCCTATGAAGCGCTGCCACCACCAGCTGGTTCTTGAAATGTTCGGTCTGTTCATATCGTCTATCTCCGAAAGTGCAGTCCTTATAACAGGCTTTGTGTCGCCTGTCAATCCCTTTTTAAAAAAGAAGAAGTGCCTTTTTCAAATCAGACACATCGTTCCATGCAGGCCCTGAGTCCTGCTGTATCGCCTTTTCTGATTTTTTCCCTCAATTCGGCAAGGCTCGTCTCGTAGAGGCCACAGATTCGTTCGACGTGGGGGTTCAGGGTGAGGATCTCGGCATAGAGTCCCGGCCGTTCAAAGACCCTCTCCATGATTTCCACCTTCGCCCTGAAGATGGGCGTCATAAAAGCCTCCAGGTCTGCCGGTTTCATGCCCGTTTCGTGCAGAACGAGTCCCAGGACAATCGTATTCAGGTGATTGAGCCCCTGGACAACCGCCATGATCTCGTCATGCCGCTCCGGTGTCGTCACCACCAGACGGGCACCTTTTCTTTCAAGAAGCGCCTTTAACCTGGGAAGCCAGCGCTCTCCCCGGCCCGGGCAAAGAACGACATTCTGCCCCTGGAGAGAGGATACGCCGGGCCCGAAGAGCGGGTGGAGACCGATGACCTCGGAGGCAGAAGAGGCCAGCATGGCGCGCACCGGTTCCGCCTTGAGCGAAGTCAGGTCCATGAGGAGGGCGTCCTCTTTCAAAAAGGGTCCCACCTTGCGGATGACCTCGCAGGTGACGCCGATGGGAACACTCACGATGATGATCTGGCAGGCCATGGCAAGATCCGGTATATCCATGCCCGTCATTCTTCCCGTCACGTGAACCATGTGTCCTTCCTGCGTGAGAAAGTCAGCAAACGAACGTCCGATACCGCTGGTGCCGCCGATGATGCCGATAGAAAATCTATCCATTCCCCGAATCTCCTTCGTGTCTCACCGTTCACTCCGCGTTTCTCTTATTGAGCCGATCCCCGGAAATGGCCTTCTGACGTAGTAGTTGATCCGCGAGCACGAGGCAAACCATGGCCTCGCAGACCGGGACGATGCGCGGAATCACACACACGTCGTGCCTCCCCTGGATGGAGATCTTCCGGGATCTCCCCCGAACATCGATCGTCTCCTGCTCCAGACGGATAGACGGGATGGGCTTGCAGGCTGCGCGGATGACGATCTCCACACCGGTCGTAATGCCCGCCAGGACACCTCCCGCGTGATTGGTCCTGAATCCTTCCGGCCCGATGGGGTCGTTACATTCCGATCCCTTCATCCTCGCCGCCCGGAAACCCGCGCCGATTTCCACACCCTTGACCGTCCCGATGCTCATGAGGGCCGCGGCAAGCGCCGCATCGACCTTATCAAAAACGGGCTCCCCCAGGCCGGGGGGACATCCCTTCACCCGGATCCTTACGATACCGCCCAGCGAGTCACCCTCCATCCTCGCCGTGTCTAGCCTCTCCCGAATTTTTCCCGCCGCCACGGCATCAGGACACAGGAGGTCGTTTTTCCGAATCTCCTCGGGAGAAAATGTTTCGATCGCAACACCGCCGATCTCCTCCGTGAAACCCAGAACCTCGATCCCCTCCCGGGCGATAACCTTTCGGGCAACGGCCCCCGCAGCCACGCGTGCCGCCGTTTCCCGGCCCGAGGCGCGCCCTCCGCCGCGGTGATCCCGGATGCCGTATTTTCTGAAGTATGTGATGTCCCCGTGACCGGGTCTGAAAACATCCCGAATCTCCTCGTAAGAGGCACTGTCCACGTCCCTGTTCCGGATGAGCAGTGAAATCGGTGTCCCCGTTGTCTTGCCCTCAAAAACGCCCGAGAGGATTTCCACACGGTCTTCTTCGCCTCGCTGTGAGGCCAGCGGCACGGCACCGGGCCTTCGCCGGTCGAGCTCTTCCTGGATGTTCTCCCCGGCGAGTTGGATGTTCGGTGGACACCCGTCGATGACAGCACCGACGGCCGCGCCGTGAGACTCCCCCCACGTGGTCACCCGGAAAAGAACTCCGAAGGTATTCCCTGACATATCTTTTTCCTTTCAAAACCTGCGCCCGTATTTCGGATTGGTTCACGCACCGATCTCGACACCCCGCGCCTTGATCACGCTCACGATTTCAACAACCAGCTCATCAACACTTCTGCCCGTCGTATCGACAACGAGATCGGCATGCGCGCGGTAGACTGGAACCCTCTCCGCAAGCATTTCCCGCACTTCCTCTTTTATCCCTCCGACCCGGAGAGGGGGCCGCAGTTCCTCGTTCACATGGTCGTTCATCATGCGTTCGAGGACGGACGCCTCGTCCGCCTGCAACCAGATAAAAAATCCCTTTCCTTTCAGGACTTCCACATTCTCCTTCTCCGTGACGGCACCGCCTCCCAGGGCAATGATGACCCCGTCCACTGCGGCAAGCCCCGCGACGACGGCCTTTTCGACCGTCCGGAAAGCCGGCCATCCCCCTGCAGTCACGATCTGCCGGACGGACTTACCGGTCCGCTGCTTGATCATCTCGTCGGTGTCGTAGAAAGAAATGCCCAGGAGCGTCGATAGCCTCCTCCCCACGGCGGTCTTCCCCGATGCCCGGTATCCGATTAATATGATGTTCATGGCCTGAGGTATAATTTTTTCATTTCCTCCCAGAAGCCCGAAAAAGACTTTTGGACACATTCCCTGTCGCGAATGTGAATGCCTCGGACAACAAGCCCGAGCATGGCAAAACTCATGGCGATGCGGTGATCGTTGTAGGTCTCGATCTCCGCGCCTCGGGGCCTTCCCCCTTCGATCACCATTCCGTCTTCCGTCTCCCCGGCCTGTATACCGACCTTCCTGAGTTCCTCTACCAGAGCTTCCAGCCGGTTGCTCTCCTTGATCCGGAGGTGGGCTGCATTCCTGATAACGGTTCTGCCGGGCCGCACAGCGGCCAGTACCGCGAGGGTGGGTACCATGTCGGGCATGTCTCCCATATCAAAAGAGCACTCCCCCGAACGGAGCGTTTTCCCGGTGACTTCCACCCAGGAATCACCGGTGGACACCGCGCAGCCAAGATCCTCCAGGATTCGGAGAAACCCGATGTCGCCCTGCAGTGTCCGCGGATTCATGTTGACGACGCGGACCCTGCCGCCGCAGAGGGCTGCCGCCAGGAAGAAGTAGGAGGCGCTGGAGGCATCCGCTTCGATGAGGAAGCGTCCGCTCTCGTAGCGGCGGTCGCCCCGCACGCGGAAGCCGTTTCCGCCCTCTTTCTCGACGAGCACACCGAAGGCTCTCATCACATCGACCGTCATGTCGATGTAGGGCCGTGAGACAACGGGCCCCTTGAGCTCGATCTGCACGTCGCCTCTTGCATAGGGAGCGCTGATCAGGATCGACGAGATGAACTGGCTGCTTTCAACACCGTCAAAATGCAACCGCCCCCCCTGGATCCCTCCCGCGTGAATGACGACAGGGGGGCATCCTTCCTTTGACTGGCAGGTTGATTCGACGCCCAGAACACGGAGCGCATCGAGCAGAGGCTTCATGGGCCGTTCGCAGAGGCGGCGATCACCGGTCAGAAGGAAATCACCTTTTCCAAGGGCGGCCACACCAGCAAGAAACCTCATGGCCGTCCCGTTGTTCCCGAGATAAATCCCAGTACCGGGATTCGCGATTTTTCCGCCCGTCCCCGTAACGATGATGTCTTCACCTGAGGATACGATCTCCGCGCCGAAGAGCCGCAGGGCTCCCATCATGTACCGTGTGTCCTCGGAAAAAAGAGGATTCCTCAGGAATGTTTTCCCTTCGGCGAGCGCCGAGATCACCAGGGCCCGCTGGGTATAACTCTTGGAGCCCGGGACACTGACGACGGCATCGAGTTTTTCAATGGTCCTGATCTCGTCAAGATTCGGCATATCGGCTGTCACGATTCTTTTTGTCTTCCGCATTTTTCATGCTCCCTCGGCGGAGCAGTTCCTCCCTGACGGGGCCGGCCATGACGTCCACGGGCGGTCTCATCTCTGTCCAGATACGGATCTGTTCGGCCCCCTGATGAACGAACATCGAAAGACCGTCGATCACGCCGCACCCCGCTGCCTCAGCATCCTCCAGGAGCTTTGTCCGCAGGGGATTGTAGATCATGTCCATGACCCACTTGAAGCGCTCCAGGACATTTGCGTCCACGGGTGTCTCTCCCCCGCCCGGCGCCATGCCGACGGGTGTTGCATTGATCAGGCAATGGGCCGTCACCGTATCCAGGCGGGACAGGGGCAGCGCGAGGCATCCCAGATCCCTGGAGAGAGCCTTTCCGGCTTCCGGATTCCTGCAGAATATAACGGGAATGCCCCCTTTCCGGGCGATGCCGAAAACGGCCGCCCTCGCGGCACCACCGGACCCGAGTACGGCAAACCTCTTACCCCGTATTTCCAGGCGCTCCGCAAGGCTTCGGGTCAGGCCGAGCCAGTCGGTGTTAAAACCCTTGAGACTCCCGTTGCGGTTCCGGATCGTGTTGACGGCACCGATGACCCTCGCGTCTTCGTCCACCTCATCCAAAATAGCCATAAGGGTCGTCTTGAAAGGGATCGTCACGCTCGCACCCCGGATATTTTTTTCGTGGAACAGCCGGATGATTTCTTCCGGATTTCGTACCTGGAATGCCTCATAGCGGGCCGGAAGCCCCATGACCCCGTAGGCCGTATTGTGCATCAGGGGCGAGAGGCTCTGCCCAACGGGATTCCCGAAAAGGGCGAATAACTCTTGTTGTCCTGTCATGCTTTTAATTCCCTCATGGTTCCGGACCATTGGCCCCGATGAACCGCAGCGCTTCTCTCATTTCGGAAACGGTGAGCTGCCCGGGGGCCGTCTCGGTTCCCTTTCGCAGGCTTGCGTAGCTGAGCGTCGATCCGAATAATGGCGCAAGGATCCTGCTCACACGGCCCATCGGGCCCATGCAGAAAGCGACGATCCTCTGTCCTTCGCCCAGGGCCCTCGGGATGAGCTGAAGGACGCGGAGGTTGTCCTCGACGGCGTTCGCGTAGGTGACAATCTTCACCACGTCGGCGCCCAGGACCCTGCAGGCGTTAAGCCTTCCCAGGAGAACCTTCCAGGATGGCGTACCGTTGAAGTCGTGATGCGACACCATCGCTTCCGTGATTCCTCCTTTTACCTTGATCGCCTCGATAAGCTCGCCGATCAGCGTCTTTGCCGTGCTTGCTTCAATGTCCACGCAGTCAACGCCCAGGGCCACAGCCTCCTTTAAAAGATTCACCCTGCTCCGTTCATTTCCTTCGAAGAAACCGCCCGCTTCCTTCATCCGGTTGGTCACGATGAGTTTCCCTCGCCTGGCGCCGATGAGGAAAGGAAGGTCCGGGGCCTTCATTCGATCGATGCGGAGCTCTACCGCGTCGGCAACGGCAAAGGCCCTCTCCATTCTTCGCAGGGCGTCGTTGTTCTTTTCAGCCAGAACGGAAACACAGATCATCTGCTTTCATTCCCCTTCGGGTAGGACCCGAGGATCTTGAGGAACATGGTTCTCTTTTCCAGCCGCCGCAGGCAAGCCCCCACCTCCTTCTCCGCAGTGTGGCCCGCCAGATCCACGAAGAAGAGATACTCCCACATCCGGCCGCGGATCGGGTACGATTCAATCCTCAGCAAATTGATCCCCGCCCGGCTGAAGGGCCCGAGCGCCGCGTGGAGCGCGCCGGGTATATGAGGGGTCCCGAAGAGAATCGAGGTCTTGTCTTCCCCCGTGGGCTCACTCTGCCCTTTGCCGAGAACGATGAACCGCGTCGTGTTCGTCGGGTGATCCTCTATGCCCTCCGCAATCATCCGGAGGCCGTACGTCTCGGATGCGATTCGGCTTCCTATGGCAGCTCCACGCCGGTCCTCGAGGGCCCGGACGGCGGCGCTCGCCGTGCTGTCCGTTTCGACAAGTTCCACCCGGGGCAGATTCCTTGCAAGCCATGACCGGCACTGGGCCAACGCCTGCGGGTGGGAGTAAATGGTCCTGACACTCCCTTTTGCGCCCCGGGATAGGAGGCAGTGTGAAATCCTCAAGAATATTTCCGCCCGGATCTTGAGGGAGGTGTCAATCAAACGGTCGAGGGTAAGCTTCACGGACCCCTCGACGGAATTCTCCAGGGGTACGACGCCGAAGGAGACCCTTCGCTTCTCCAGTTCGTCAAAGACCTGACCGACGGTCTTCTTCGTGATCACCCGGGCGCTCCCGCCGAAATGGGAAAGAGCCGCCAGGTGGCTGAAGGATGATTCCGGTCCAAGGCAGGCCACGGAAAGAGGCGCCTGGATCTGCCGTGAAGAAGAGAGGATCTCCCGGTAGATCTTCTCGAGGGCTTCTCCTGCCAGGGGCCCCTTGTTGATGTCCGCAAGGTATCCAAGGACCCTGCTTTCCTGCGAGGGGTTATAAACCTCTACCCCCAGAAGATTCTTGATCTTGCCCACCTCCAGAGAAAGCGATGCACGCTCGTTCAGGATCTGGACGATCTTCCTGTCCCTCTCCCTGATCTCTTTCCTGATGTTCTCCATCGTTTTTTTCTTCATGCCTTCATGGCCTCGATCGTCTCTCTGACCAGTCCCATAGGCACGCCCCCGTTCACGAAGGGCATACCGGGCTTCTTGAGAAGGACGAAATGGATGTTTTCCCCCTCTTTCTTCTTGTCACGCTTCAGCCGGGATAGGATCCCCCCCGTGTCCAGGGTAACGGGGATGCGGTCCGGAAGACCCATATGCCGGATGACCGAGAGAAGGTTCTCCTGGTCCTCGCCGGAGAGGTATTTCAATCGCTCCGAGAGGATCGTCGCAGCAACCATACCCATGGCCACTGCCTCGCCGTGTGAAACGGCAAATGAGGACTCGGCCTCGATGGCATGGCCCACGGTATGGCCGAAGTTGAGGATGCGGCGAAGACCTCTCTCGGTCTCATCGATCTCAACGATCCCCTTCTTGATCCGACAGGACCTGGAAACGATCATTTCCAGGAATTTCATGTCCCGCTCGCGGAGCGCTTCGATGCCGGTCTGCAGATCTTCCAGGAGGTCGGGGTCCTCGATGATTCCGTACTTGACAATCTCCGCCAGGCCGTTCACGAACTCACGGGGGGCAAGAGTCTCCAGAAAATCGAGGTCGATGAAAACCGCCTTGGGCTGGTAGAAAGTCCCCAGCATGTTCTTCGCCGCCGGAACATCAACGCCGGTCTTTCCACCGATGCTGCTGTCCACCTGGGCGAGAAGTGTTGTGGGAACCTGCACGTAGGGGATGCCCCTCATGAATATGGAAGCTACAAGGCCGGTCATATCCCCGACGATGCCACCGCCGAGGGCGATGAGGGCCGAGGTCCTGTCAGCGCCGCGCTCGACCAGCTGTTCCGCAAGACCGATGCAGGTCTGAATATTCTTTGAAGCTTCGCCTGCCGGGAACTCTATTTTTTCGACAAGAAGCCCCATCTCACCCAGCACGCCGGCGACCCTGTCCCCGTGAATATGAGAAACGCGGGAGTCCGTGATCATGAAGTATCTTGAGCCCCAGCTGTTTTTGGACAGGATAAGGGCCAGTCGGTCCAGGATGTCCCGGCCTATGTGGATATCATAGGAAGCGGAGAACTTACGCTCGAGGTGTACCTTGATCCTGTTCATGGGTGCGCCCTCATCTCTTTTTTCATGATGTTATCCAGGAGTGTGACCTCCTCCATGAGCTGGTAGAATTTCTCGGGCTTAAGCGACTGCATGCCGTCGGAAACAGCCTTCTCGGGCTCGGGATGCACTTCCACGATGATGCCGTCAGCCCCGACAGCCACAGCGGCGCGGGCCAGCGGTGTCACGTACTTCCAGTAACCGGCGGCGTGACTGGGATCGACGATCACCGGCAGGTGAGTCATCTCCTTGAGGACCGCCACGGCGCTCAAGTCCAGGGTGTTTCGGGTGGCCGTCTCGAAGGTCCGGATACCCCGCTCGCAGAGGATGACCTGGCTGTTGCCCGACGAGAGGATGTACTCGGCCGACATGAGAAGCTCCTCGATGGTCGTCATCATCCCGCGTTTGAGGAGGACAGGTTTTTTTGCCTGGCCGACCTTTTTCAAAAGTGCGAAATTCTGGACGTTACGGGCGCCGATCTGGAGGATATCGGCATAGGCCTCGACCATGTCCACTTCTGTCGTGTTCATCACCTCCGTGACGACGGGAAGTCCTGTTCTCTCACGGACCTTCTTCAAAAGCTTCAGGCCCTCCTCCTCCATCCCCTGGAAGCTATAAGGCGAGGTCCTGGGCTTGAAGGCGCCGCCCCTCAGGATATGGGCCCCCGCCTTCTTCACCACATAAGCGCATTCCATAAGTTGCTCCTCGCTCTCCACGGCACAGGGGCCGGCCATGACGATGAATCGCGGCTCTCCGATCTCGAGGTCGCCGATCCGGATGACTGTGGCCGTCTCCTTGAACTCGCGGCTTGCCAGTTTGTAGGGTTTGAGTATCGGCATCACTTTTTCCACACCTGAGAGAAAGGCGATAGACATGAGCTGATCTTTTCCCCTGCCGTCCCCTATGGCACCGATGATGGTCCGTTCCACACCCTTGGAAAGATGGGGCCGGTAGCCGACGGACTCGATCCATTCGATGACCTTGTCGATCTGACCGTCCGTGGCGTTTTTCTTCATAACAATGATCATGGCTGCCTTACCTCCATTAGAAAAGGCCGTGGAGTTTTTGCTTCCACGGCCTTCCAAAATAAAAAGCCATGGATAGCATCTTTCGATCTACCCATGGCTTAGCTTTCTATGATTGCGACCTTACGTTAAAGTCCTCCTCGCCGATGGGCAGACCTGTCCGCCGTAATAATAAAAGCCAAACCACCAATAGGAATTGCTTGATCTTTGTCTGTCCATCATCGAGTCATCTCCGGAAATGTTTCTGTATCATACATGTTTTTGTCTCTTTGTCAAGGTCCTAATTCACCTCGCTCAGGACGGACCGACTTCCTCCGTCGGCTTTCCCGTTCGCTCATCCCAGCCGAACTGCCGCCAGTAGTCGCTCACCATCTTCTCGATATCCATGGACCTCCCCCTGTTGGCCCCCTCCGTCATCGGGGGTCTTCCCGCCGCGCGGTCCGTTACCCGCAGGGAACGGGGATCAACCCCGTGCTTGATGTTGAAGGCCTGCTTGGTCGAAAGGATGCGCTCCCCGATCGCCATGTATTCTTCGGGCGTTTTGCTCCACCCCGTCGCAGCGTTCAGCCAATCGAAGGACGGGATCCTCGTCGAGCCCAGGAAAAGTCCGAAAAGGCAGAAACCGGAGCCGTTCGCCACGCTCATGAACCTGCTGCAGGCCGCAGCCATGGCGGCCTTCTCTTCATCGGCCGCGTATTTCCGGCCCTTGAAATAGAGAAGCGGCGGTTTTGGCAGCCCCTTCACCTTTTTCCAGAGCTGGAACATCTCGTAGTACATCTGGGCGCCCAGGGTGTGCCGCCCCGGCGTGGGCTCCGCGGAATAGTGGATGTTGAACCCCGGGTCGTTACGTCCGTCGTGCATGGGGAGCTCCTGCCCCCCGGCATGCATGGCATACTGAGAGGCGCCCTTTCCGATCTTTTCGGCGGCGACCCTGCTGCCGTCGGCCAGGAGCTCCCCGATGCCCTCCCGCCTGATCATCTTTTCAACAAGAGCCATCATGGCCGCGGTGTTTCCCCAGGTGAGATCCAGCCCGTCCGCCCCCTCCTTCGTCAGGATGCCCCGTTCGTAGCACTCCATGGCAAAGGCGATGGTGCCGCCCGTGGAGATCGTGTCCATGCCGGCCCGGTTCAAGAGTTCGTTCATCCGGAAGATGCTATCCAGATCCCCGTTCATGCAGAGGGCTCCCAGCGAGAGCACCGACTCGTATTCCGGCTTGTGGACCTCCCCGTTCTTCGTCACACAGATGCCGCCGCAGCCAAGCGGGCAGGCGTAACAGTGGTATTTCCTCTTTTCGACGGCCTTCACGCGGTCCGGATTGACCGTGGACGATCGCTTGATCCCCCAGTCGACGTTGCTTCCCTTCCAGTTCTTGACGGGGGCATCGCCCATCTCGACGGACATCTGGTTCATGCTCCCCGTTCCCCATTTTTTCAGGAAGATCTTGTAGAGCATCCCGTCGAACGCCATCTGGGCGGGCAGAATGCGCATCAGCGCACCGAGATAGGCCATACCGGATCCGTAGATAAAGGGCGGCTGCATCTGGACCCAGCGGTTGCAGACTGCGTTCAGGCGCAATATGGCCTCGCGATCGTGGACGGGTATTTTCCCCTCGCCGTCGAGGACAAGGGCTTTCAATCTTTTCGATCCCATGACGGCGCCGAGGCCCGCGCGCGCGGCAATCCGTCCCCGGTCGTTGCAGACACCCGATATCAGGGATAAACGCTCCCCGGCCGGGCCGATGACAGCGACGCGGGCGGAACTCCCGTGTTTTTTGATCAGCATATCCTCGGCATCGTTCGTGTCCTGCCCCCAGAGATCCGAGGCATCGAGAAGCTCCGCCTTTCCGTCCTTCACGTGGAGGTAAACAGGCTTCGCGCTGATCCCCCGGAAGAAAATGCCGTCGTAACCGCTTCGCTTGATGGCCGGGGAAAAGTTTCCGCCGCAGTTGGCGTCCCCCCAGGTGCCCGTGAGCGGGGATTTGCCGACAACGCTCCACCGCCCCGTGAACAGGCTTCCCGTGCCCGTGAGCAGCCCGGAGACAAACCCGAGGATGTTGTCCGGCCCCAAGGGATCCGCCCCGGGAGGAATACGGTCATAGAGGAGATAAGCGGCGAGCCCCGTTCCCGAGAGGTAATTTTCATAGACCGAATCCGCGATGGTCTCCTCGCCGATCACACCGCTTGCGAGATCCACGTTCAGGATCTTCCCCATGTAGCCCTGTCCCATAGGTGTGCCCTCCTCCCTGATCAGTGGGATTTCTTCATAAGGTTCATCATCGCTTCGGCGTAACGCTCCCCGGCAAAGACCCCCTTCGGCGCCAGCTCCTCGATACGCATCACGTCCTGCCCGGAAAGCCTGACGTTCAGCGCCCCGAGGTTTTCCGCCAGATAGGTCCGGCGCTTGGTACCGAAAATGGGAACGATGTCTTCCCCCTTCGAGAGTACCCACGCGAGCGCAAGCTGCCCGGCCGGGCAGCCCTTCTCTGCGGCCATCTTCTCCAGGCGCCGGACGAGGGCCAGGTTCCTCTCCATGGTATTGACCTGAAAGCGGGGATTGGTGCGGCGGAAGTCATCCTCTGCAAGGTTCTCCCGTTTTCCGATCCGGCCCGTGAGAAATCCCCGGCCCAGGGGACTGTAGGCGACAAATCCGATGCCGAGCTCCCGGCAGATTGGAAGGACCCCCTCTTCGTGGTCCCGCGTCCAGAGGGAATATTCGCTCTGAAGGGCCGTTATGGAATGGACGGCCTGGGCACGGCGGAGGGTCTTTGGCCCGACCTCGGAGAGACCTATGTAACGCACCTTACCTTCACCGACCAGCCTCGCCATGGCCCCGACGGTCTCCTCGATGGGCGTTTCCGGGTCCATTCGGTGCTGGTAGTAAAGATCGATTGCCTCCGCGCCGAGTCGTTTCAGGCTTGCCTCGCAGGCCTTTTGCACGTAGTCGGGTCTGCCGCAGACGCCCCGGAGAATACCGAACTTGGTGGCAAGAAAAACACGGTCCCTGCGGTCACGTATCGCCCGCCCGACGAGTTCCTCGTTCTTGAAGGGCCCATAGACATCGGCTGTGTCGAGAAAGCTCACCCCCAGCGCAGCGCCCGGTGGATGGTGGCAATGGATTCGGAATCGTCCCGGGGACCGTAAAATTCCGACATGCCCATGCAACCCAGTCCGAGGGCTGAGACAACGGGGCCTTTTTCCCCCAGCTTTCGAGTTTTCATGGCTTGAATGCCTCCCGGGATGTGACCGTGAGAAGGCGCCCGGTCGCAAAGGGGCTCGTTCACCCTATGATCAAAATGTGATTCCGAGTTGAATCCTACATGCGACAAGGCAGGTTACTGGTATACGATAACAGATTAGATGCAAAGGAACAATAGATGAAATGCTGCGGACTCCCGGTACAGTCACATAAGTGGCTTGTGAGCATCCTTGCGCCCCGCTGTATTTGCTGATATATTTAGAATAATCGAATTGAGAGGAGATCCTTATGGCCGGCCGAAAACCCTTTTCATTTGCTTTGCTTCTGACGCTGATGTTTTTTCTGACCTCCTGCGCATCGACGAAATTGATCGACACATGGAAGGATGATCAATTCAAGGGGCCCGCTTTCAAGAAGATCATGGTTGTTTCCCTCATGCCACGTCCTGACACACGCCAGCGCATCGAGGACGAGTTTGCCGGTCAGCTTAATGCCAGGGGTGTCAATCCCGTGACATGCTATTCCTGCATCCCCGACCTGAAGAATCTGACGCGGGAAGAGGTCGTCAAGGCCGCGGGAAAAACCGGTGTGGAGGGTGTGCTCGTCGTGGAGCTGAGGAGGTCGGATACGAGGACCGAATCGGTTCGGAACGAAAGCCCCACCATCGGGGACTACGCCGGCATCGACAGTTACAGGCTTACGGCCGCACCGCGATCCTACGAAACGCCGATGTTCAAGCGCGATGAAGTCGTCACCATGAGCACGAGGCTCTTCGATACCAGGACCGGAAAGCTCGTCTGGTATATGAACACAGAAACAGTCGACCCCGGCAAAGCGGAGCGGGAAAGCACCTCTTTTACAAAGATTATCCTGGACGCCCTGCAAAAAGAAAAGTTGATCTAATGACCCCCGGGTCACACCGGGGGACGAAGTTCATAATAAAAGGCCCGCCGGGGATACCCGGGGGCCTTTTATTTTAAATCCGGTGAAAATGCCCGTAAGCGTTGTCAATCCATGCTCATTTACTCCGGCTCCGCAGGCAATTCTGCTTGGATCATTCCACCTATCCAGCCATGAGAGCCACAGACATCATCCCGTCACCAAAATGACCTGGGCATAGAATCCGCTGGCCGGGGGACACGCGTCAAGCCCGAAGTAAACGACAAAATCGCCAACCTTAATATCCCCGATGTCGATCGGCACCTGCTCACTCCCCTGTGTGGAGAGTATGACCGCCCCATCAGGAACGATGACCGTTCGGCCACCGATCACAAGGGTTCTGCCGTCCACATTTACAGCCTCCACATCCCCCTCATATCTCTCTCCCTCGACATATACCAGTCTGGCCACCGGGGGCGTCACAGGGTCAGGCTTGAGAAGGATTCGAACCTGCCGGTTGATGCAGAGAGGATCGATGGGCAATATGCCGTCCCCTTCGAGGTAAATGGGCACGCCCGTGGGGACGAAAACATCAGCGGAGGTGCCGTTCCTTTGACGGACTGAAATCGTTCTACCGCTGTCCGTGGTGTGTACGTCAGTCACCACCCCGGAGACCGTTTTCTCCTTGAGGACGATCGCCACCGCTCGCAGTTCAGTCAATGAGCCCTGTCGGTATAACTTTCCGATAACCTGCATCGTCACCCCTGCCTCAATGGCTTCTGTCCCAACTCGCGTATCGCAACCGACAAGAATAAGCGTTTTATTTTCTACCACCCTGACGTCATACTGGCCTACGAGTTCCTCCCCCGGGGCCGCCGTAAACGGAAAGAGATGTGTTGACGCATCCACGGTCCCATTCGCCTCACCGCCGACGACAACGACGTCGCCGATGACTACGACGGAAGATTCCAGGATTCCATCGCCCTTAAGTTTTCCTCTGACCTTGACTTCCTGGCCAACTCTCAGGGCCGACGCGTCAACAAATTCACCGTTATCGCCGAAGATATCCGTGCCCGGAAGGAGTCTGACCATGATCGTTCCCCGGTCGCCGCCCAGCGCGAGGACAAATCCCACGGTCCTTGTCTGATTATCGAATATGAGGCTTTCGACCGTCCCGGAGAGGATTCTGGGACATCTCTGCGTGATGGCCCCCTCTTCGATATCAACGAAGACCACCGGCCGAAAGATGCAACGATTCGAGTTTCCCGCCTCGTGTAGATTGATGGACTTGTTCGCGTCAATATCGAGCCGGATAGACACGGTGCCGCCCGGCGCCACCTCGAAAGGGCTCCGGGGATTCAGGTCTATCCTCCCGCTCGGCAACTTGATCTCCATCTCTTCACAGGGGCCTCCAAAGACTTCGATGTTCGAAACGCGAAGCCTGATCTTCGAGTAAAGACCGGCCGGCACATTTTGATGGATATTAAGCAGGTAGTCCTCATCCCGCAGGGAGAGAAGATCGACCTCCACACCGTCGGCTGACTGATAGAGGATCACGAGGGGTCTCGTCCCGTCGTAAGGTATCAGGGACACTTCCGTGACTGTTATCAAGATGCTATCATAATCATCTGCCGGCCCGTCTGTGATGAAGACCGCCACCGTCCCTGGTGCGAGCGTCGAGGAGAAATCTCCCCCGCCACCGCCACCTCCCCCACAGCCGATCGTCACGGTAAGGGCTACAACCAGGAAAATCAACGGGACCAGATATTTAATCGCATTTGATTTCGTCATAAATCTGCACCTCCCTCATAAACTCAAAAGGCAAAAGGAAGCAGATCGACGCTTTTTTGTAATCGCCGGGATTGAACAAAAAGAAATGCAGAAGAATTGAGCCGGGGTAAATAACGCTGGCTATTTATGGTATGTTGACTACCACAAATTTCATATTTTTTGAAGGATGAATTTCAGCTAGGGAAAAAGTAGTAAAAGGAAATAATCAATCAACAAAGAAATGTTTCAGATCAACATGTTAGAAAAAAGTACGGCCTGGACGGCGACGGGAATGTGAAGGGTAAGCGCCCGCATAAGCATTCGCCCAGTCTATTTCTCTCGAAGAGTGCGAGTCAATCCCGACACTTGAATGCCGCGTCGAATTCTGCTATGGACGAGAACTCTGGGTAAGCCGGAAAAACACATGTCGAAACTCCTCTTATGAAAAATCGGGCAACGTTCATATGCCTTCTTTTCTTTTTTATCTCTTTCCTTGTCCCCGCGATCTCATCGGGGGCAGAGGCCGCTCAACGACAGCCAAACCAGGTCCACTCCCTTCTCAGGCAGGGCGTCGAAAAGGCATTCAACCTGGAAAAGCAGGCCGCCAACGCCTGCATGCAGAAAGCCGTGGAACTGGATCCGGAGAACCCCACAAGCTACGCCCTGCTGGCTATGACCCACATGTTTTTCAGTGAGTTGAGCTTTGATCCCGGCGAGCGGGAGCAATATCAGGCTTCCATGCTTCGTTACGTCAGCGAAGCCTCAGCCCGGGGGGACAAAAGGATTAAGATGAATCCGCAAGACGGGCAGGCTTGCTTCGCCATAGCCCTGGCAAAGATTACGAGAGTGCTCCTGACGATCAGGCAGAAAGATTATCTTAACATGGCCCTGGAGACTTCGAATGTCTGGGCGTATCTTGAAAAGGCAAATCAGTATGACCCGAAAAATTATGACGTCTATTTCCTGATGGGCGTGATCCACTACCATATCGATCATCTACCGATCCTGACGCGCTGTTTTTCCGCCCTCCTGATCACACCCGGTGACAGCCAGAAGGGACTTCAGCAACTTGAACTTGCGGCTAAAAAGGGTGACCTTCTGAAGGAACTGGCGCAGGCCGAACTTGTCGCGGCCTATCTGAATTTTGAAAAACAGCCTGCGCGGTCGCTGCCCATCGCCCGCAGACTGAAGAATCAATTCCCCCGTAATTACAACTTCCTCTTTGCGCTGGCCAGCAATCTGGCGGAGCTCCACCGGTTCCAGGAAACCTTTGCCATGGCCCGGGAAATTGATCAAGGCATCCGGTCGGGCAAACCGCCTTTTTCACCCCGGTTGCAACCCCGTTACGATCAGCTCATAGGCAGGATCCTTTTCAATCAGGGAAAATATGACGAGGCTGCGCAATATCTCGAGAGGGCTCTGAAGGACGACACGCCACACAACGCCCGGGTTCGTACCTGGGCCTACGTGCGCCTGGGGATGATTCACGACATACGAGAAGAAAGAGGACAGGCTGAGGAGTGCTATTTGAAGGCTCTGGAGGTAACCGGGGGAGAAGGTGCCGCTCAGGTGGAGGCCCGGTTTTATTTGAAGACGCCTTATTCGCCCCCGTAAGATCCCGGGGTATCATGACCCTTTCTCGGGAAGAAACAAAGAAAGCCCCGCCGGAAAAGCGGGGCTTTCTTTGTCAAGACCTGGCTTCGATTCAGGCGTCAAAGAACGTGGATGAAGATTTGACCCTCCTCCTGCCCGACCGTGCCCGGCGCACACACTCTGTGTGAAATTTCAGTATCATGTCCCTGATAGTTCTGTTCACAGTTGCCCATATACATAACGCCCAAGATATTGAAAATGCTAATAATAATTGATCTTCCATATTACTGACAACCCCCTGTGAAAGGCAATCTCATACCCGGGAAGAGCAACAATTATTCCAGGCAAAATGCCTATCACTGACACGGGGGAATTCAGCGTGATGGTCCTAATAAAAAGCCCCGCCTGAATGGCGGGGCTCCTCAGAGGCTTTACCTCCTGATAGGCTTATTTTTCCCTCCGAATGGCCTTTTTTGCGACGTAATCGATGAACCGCGGGGAGAACATCCTCACCCACCGCCCCAACCTGGCGCGTGTGGATGTCAGAAGCATTCTCTCCCTGTTCTCCATAGCCCTGACGATCAGGGTCGCACATTTCTCGGCCGTCATGATCTTGTCCCCCCTGGGGCTCTTCCCCATCGGCTTCCCGTCACGACCTAGGGACCGCCGGTAAATTTCTGAAAGGACAAAATCAGGCGCGATGATCGTCACATCGACGCCCGTCCTCTCGAGTTCGATTCTGAGCGAGTCAAAGAAACCGAAAAGGGCATGCTTGCTCGCTGCATAGCCTGACTGTGTCGGCACGCCTGTTAACCCGGCCACACTTGAAACCGCGACGATGAGCCCTCCGGTTTTTTTCAGGTCTGGCAGTGCATAGTAGGTGCAATAAACACTTCCCAGGTAGTTGAGTCGCATGATCTTCTCGAATATCGATGTATCGGTAATATCCTCAACCCGGCTCCACATGGAGGCGCCGGCGTTATTGACCAGGACATCCAGGCACGCCCATTTCTCAATGGTCGTCCTGATCAATCTCCCACAGGCTTCCTCGCTGGTCACGTCCGTCGGCACGACCAGTGCTCGTGCGCCCATGCCCTCCACCTCCGTTTTCAGCTCATGGAGTCGCCCCTCATTTCTGGCAGCCAGGACCAGTCTGGGTTTCTGCGGAGCCAGGGCAAGACAGAGAGCGCGCCCGATGCCCTCCGATGCACCTGTCACGACGATGACCTTATCTGTAAATTTGGCCACATTGCACCTCCCTGATGTTGCTGAGACTAATCGGAGTCGATGAGCCAGTGGGGCCTTGCAGCAGCCCGTTTCCTAGCTGTCTCGTACAGCCAATCCCTGATGTCCTTGACGATGTAGAAACTCGGCATCAGGAGGTCATCCCCGGGGGATATGAAACCCTCCTGAACGGCAACTTTCGCAAGTTGGGTATAGGGGTAAATACGGATGCCCACAGTGATCTTCAACGCATCCAGCGGCAGGGAATCCGCGAAGGCAAAACTTTCTTCAACAGACGCCTTCGTTTCGCCGGGCCCGCCGAGTAGCAAAAATCCCGTGCACCTGATGCCGGAAGCCCTGAGCATTGCCGAAGCCCGGCGGGCGGCCTCAGGGTTGAACCGCTTGTTCATTCCGCGCAGAATCCGTTCGCATCCGCTTTCAAATCCCAGGCTGGCTTCTACGCAACCGGCACCCGCCATGAGGTCCGCCAGCTCGTCGTCCATTTTCCCGGGGTAGAGGATGCAACGCCAGGATATCCTGAGGCCTCGTTCAGTGATCTTCTTGCAAAGCGCCCCGGCATGGGAAGGAGGAAGGTTGAAGACATTGTCGACGAAATAAAAATGTTTAAACCCCGCTTCGACATGTCGGGAAATCTCTTCGACCGCCATTTCCGGGCTCCTTTTTCTTATGGCCCTGCCTTCAATGGTGGGGGTGGAGCAGTAACTGCAATTCATGGGACACCCGCGGCTCGTCTGAAGGGGCACCCAGACCTCCCCGGCCGGGGTGGAAAGAGAAGGCACAGGAAAATCGGGGAGGGGGAATGTATCCAGGTTCTTCTCGTATGCTCTTTCCCCCTGGAGGCCAAGACGGCGCAGGTAAAGGCCAGGCGTTCCCCGAAGGTCCGACTTTTTCCGCAGCCGTTCCAGGAGAATGGGAAAGGCTGCTTCGCCTTCCCCCTGGATCCCCATGTCGGCCCCGAGGTATTCGAGGGCGCGCTCCGGGTAAATGCTATAGCCGGCTCCGCCCAGGACGATGGTCGCCTTCGAGACGCGCCGACATTCGTCCACGACCCTCTTGATTTCACTGAGCAGGAACCTCGGATGCTCCATGTTCTGGTCATCGATATTTCTTACGGAGACCCCGATGACATCGGGCTGGAAAAACTCGACCGCCTTCTCGACCACCAGCCGGTTATCCCCTTCGGCCATGAGGTCGATCATCCGGACACGGTGACCCGCCCTGCGCGTTGCCGAGGCCACGCAGCCCAAGCCCAGAGGGAGCGGCGTTATATTGATCCGTTCCGTATTTGCGGAGATGAGGAGGACTTTCATGACCGGTCCTTTATCCCGAAATTCCATCCCTTCAATTTATTAATACATAAACGACAAGCGGAAGCAACGGGTTTGCGGGAAGGTGCCATAGATTGAAAGGCGAATCATGCAGCAATCAAGATATGGCGCCCCGGTTTTCGTCCCGGCCACGGCCCCGATATCATGGAATCCATTTGACAAATAAACTGCAGGAGAGGTATAAAATAACTGAGATACAACCGTTCCAGACCGCCTATCTTGCTACCGGTCATCCATTCGTGGAAATCATCGTTCCCTCTCCCCGCACCATCTGTCCTCCCGTCCCGGAAATGATCAAAGGACCCTTTTTCACGTTGAACGATCCTGTCGACACGATTTTCACTGAGCGGTCTTTGTAGAGTTTGTTCAACATCCGCAAATCGATGAAGGAGGTGATCGAGATGTTTGCACCGAAAAGAATCCTTGTGCCGACGGACTTTACCGAGGACTCGGATCGAGCACTGAGGGAAGCCGTCGATATCGCCAGGTCCCTCAACGCGAAGATATTCCTTCTCCATGTGGACGAAAGCGTCCCCATCGTCGGCGGCGATCACGTGGTCAGCGAGCAGACAATCAGGGCCGTTGAAAAAGAGGACGAGAGGGTCTCAAAGGCGAAGATGTTCGAAGAGATCAGGAAGGTGGCCATGGAGGCGGACGTCGAGATCGAGGTCGAAGAACGGCACGGGCCGACCCGCGACGAGATCCTGAATTACGGAAAGGAAAAGGGGGTCGACCTCATCGTCATCGAGCCTCACCCAAGAAAAGGACTGAAGAGCCTGCTGGCCGGTATCACGGACCAGCTCATAAAGGCGGCGACGTGCCCTCTCCTTGTTTTGCCCAGGACTCATTGAGGCCCGTTGCAAACGAAAAGCCCCGCTGCATTCGCGGGGCTTTCTATCAACATCCTCTCACCGATCCCTGATCGGAGGTCTGTCGGGTCGTCACAGGACCACGTAGACTAATGAGGCCTCGAGGAGCCGACGAGCTTGACAATCATCTCAACACAGGCCGGCAAACCCACCGTGCTTGTGTCCACACACAGGTGATAATTGCGTGCATCCATCCAGTCGCTGCCGGTCATGTCCCGAATGAATTTTTTTCTTCCCTGATCGGACTCCCGGACCAGGGACCGGGCTTTGTTGAAATCGGTGATATTCTGGACTTTCATTACGCGATTCACCCGGAACGCCTCCGGGGCGTGAATAAAGACATGGATGACCCCCTCCCGGCTTCTCAGGACATGAAATGCGCCCCGGCCGATGATAACGGCGTCATATTGATCGGCGATTTCCCGCATGATCCGGCTCTGCAGGTCAAAGAGGTCCCGTTCATAGACCGGTAATGTCGGGGGCGGCTGGCTGATGGCTTCCGGCGCCCCCATGCCGAAGCTCCTCACGATGCTCTTGAGCAGGCTTGAAGATCTCCCGTCAATCTCTTCCAGCAGGCGCACATCCGTTCCGAGTTTTCTTGCCGCCTCTCGCAGGATTTCCCGATCGACGTACCTGAAGCCGAGTTCCTTCGCAGCGAGATAGCCGACATAGCCCCCCCCGCTGCCCATGAGCCTTGATACCGTGACGATCCTGAACTGCTCCATGTCTCCCCTCCCCGGACATGAGCCGCCTTCCCTCTTTACCTGCTTATTTCTTGATTGATTTTTTCAATGCCACAAGGGCCTTTTGATTATCGCTGGTCGCCAGGATCACCCGGACGGGACTTTCCCCGGGACTCGCGGTTCCGTAAATCTGCCTGATATTGATTTCTTTGGACGCCAGCAGACCCGTCACGATCTTCAAAGCCCCCGGTCTGTTATCGAGCTCAACGAGGAGTTCTTCCTTTACATCAACGGCAGCGAATCCTTTTTCCTTCAGAGCGTCGCATGCCCGGCGGACATCCTCAACAACCATCATGATCCGGGCTTTGTTTGTCCCCTGTATTTCATAGCCTGCGATTGCCTCGATGTTGATCCCCCGATCCGCCATATGATCTGCCAACTTGTTCAGCATCCCGATCTCGTTGTCCACGGTCACATAAATCTGCTTTGTGAGTACTGCTTTCTTTAACATACCCTCACCTCCTTTCCGACAGGGCGAAAAGCCATCCCCCGAATGGCGTTATACAATATTCAGTAAAAGCGGCTTCAGACTAAATGAAACGGCCACATCCACGGCAAAAATAATGACTTATTATACCACGTATTTTCAGATCGTTCTCATCTTTTCGGTGAGATTTCCTTATCCCTCCTTTCCATGTCGCCTTCGACGAGGGGCTTCCATTTCATGGGATATTTTGATATGTCAGAAAGCCTTGAAGGAATCGAAGGAACGCGTCTTGAACATGTCGGGCAATCCGAAAAAGCAAAAGGAAATAAAATCCCGGGAAAGGCAGAGCGACGGACTCCCGGGGCCCGTCGCGAGACTCGTCATGACACTCAAGGATGTCACCATCCGCGTGCGTGACCGTCACATCCTTCCGGGCACATCCTGGGAGATCCGGACCGGCCAGAACTGGGCCATTCTCGGTCCCAACGGGTCGGGCAAATCGTCCCTCGCAAGGCTTCTCGTCAACGACATCCCCTACAGCCGCGGGGAAATCATCCGCCATGGCCTAGACAAGCGCGGGATCGGATACGTCTCCTTCGAGCTTCATGAATGGTTCATGGCCCGGGAAGACCGCCTGGAGGATGCCCGGTCCTTTTCTGGACGGCTCGATTCCCATGAAAAGGTCCGGCAGACGATCCTCTCCGCTCTGGAGAAAAAAGGCGGCAGGGCGCCTTTGGATGAAGTTGTCGACCTCATGGGGATCCGCCATCTTCTGGATCGGGGGACGGCCTTTCTCTCCACAGGCGAAATGCGCAGGGTGCTGATCGCCCGTGCACTGCTCAAACCCCCTCGACTCCTCATCCTCGACGAACCTTTCGGGGGTGTTGACGAGACGTCCCAGACCCGGCTTGCCGCAGCGCTCGAGAGGCTGATGAAGGGGGGGACACAAGTCGTCCTCGTGACAAACCGCCTGGAAGAGATCCTTCCCGGTATCACGCACATCCTCTGCGTGAAAGACTGCAGGGTCGTCCGCCAGGGCAGGCGCAGCGACGTGTTGACCCACGAACTGATCAATAATCTCTATCGCAGGGAAGGTCCCGGACGCTGCTCACCCGCGACCGACCGGACGGGCGGCAAGAAGACCGACGTCAGCGACCCGGACATTTTTGTGGAGATGAAAAACGTGACCGTCCGATACGGGGAGGTTGCCGTTTTCGACGGGCTCGACTGGGTCATGAGAAAGGGTGAAAACTGGGCGATCACGGGATCCAACGGATCGGGCAAGACGACCCTGCTGGACCTGATCCATGGCGATAACCCGCAGGCCTACGCCAACGAGATTTACATCTTCGGAAAGCGCAAGGGCTCGGGCGAGACGGTCTGGGAGATCAAAGAACAGATCGGGATGGTTTCCTCCCGCCTGCAGATTCAATACCGGAAGGGGATCAGCGCCGGCGAGGTGGTGGCATCAGGTCTTTTCAATTCCATCGGGATCTACCGGTTCACGACCCCGGAAGAAAACGACAAGGTCCGTCACTGGATGGATCGGCTGGGCCTGTCGAACCTTTCGCACCGGGCCTTCGATGAGCTCTCTTACGGCGAAAGAAGGATGGTGTTGATCGCAAGGGCCATGGTGAAATCGCCGCGTCTTTTGATCCTTGATGAGCCCTGTGAGGGACTGGACGGGGATCACCGCAGAAAAGTTCTGAAGCTAATCAACGACATCGGATCGGAGACACGCACGCACCTCATCTTCGTGACCCATTATCCACATGAGAACCCGCCGTGCATCACGCACACGCTGCGGCTGGAGAAAAAAACCAGGGTTGATCGAATATTGCCGCGTTGAAGAAGCAGCCCGTCCTTCTATGCCTGCCTAATTAATCCTTGACATAGACGCCCGAAAGGCTTATGTTAAATTCACTTTTAAGACGGTTTTGGTCCCTGTCCCCAGAGCCTGCAGAAAGGCCGCTGGGGATTTTTTTAGACCTGATATTAAATCGCCTTAATTCGCCCCGGAGGCGGACGGATCGGGCATGTGCCCGGTCCAAGAATAAAAATACAGGAGTATGAATGAATTTCAAAGTGTTTAATTTAGACCCCCGGATCGAATCCGGTATCACGGCTCTGGGCTACACGGCGCCCACACCGGTTCAGGTTCAATCCATCCCCTCCATCCTGCAGCACCGGGACTTCCTGGGTCTCGCCCAGACCGGAACGGGGAAAACGGCAGCGTTTGCGCTTCCCATCCTGCAGCGTCTGATGAAAGGGCCGCAGAAGCACGTCCGGGCACTGATCATCGCCCCGACACGGGAGCTCGCGGAGCAGATACACGAGGCGGTCGGCGAGCTGGGCCGATTTACGAAGGTGAAGAGCGTCACCGTTTACGGCGGTGTCAGCAAAATCCCCCAGATCGGGAAGCTCCGTGGCGGCGCCCAGGTCGTTGTGGCTTGCCCGGGACGCCTGATCGACCTCATGAACCAGCGCGCAATCGATTTATCCGGCCTGGAAGTTCTTGTCCTGGACGAGGCAGACCGGATGTTCGACATGGGTTTTTTACCGGATATCCGGGAGATCATGAAGCGCATTCCCGCCGAGCGGCAGACCCTGCTTTTCGCGGCGACCATGCCCGACGACATCCGGGACCTCGCGCAGGAAATCCTTCGCAACCCCGTCATTGTCCAGGTCGGTGAGACGGCCCCGGTATCCACGGTCTCCCACTACCTCTATCCCGTCGAGCCACACCTGAAAACGGCTCTTCTGATGAAGCTTCTGGATTGCACGGACACGAAGTCGGTGCTCGTCTTTACCCGTACCAAGGACCGTGCGACGCGTCTCGCGAGGCAGATGAAGAAAGCCGGTTTTCCCGTAACGTATCTCCAGGGAGACCTGTCGCAGCACCAGCGCGAAGCGGCGCTCACGGGTTTCCGCAACGGCAAGCATCAGATCCTCGTGGCCACTGACATTGCGGCTCGCGGCCTCGACGTTTTGCTGATTTCCCATGTCATCAATTACGACATGCCGGACACCGTCGACGCCTATACGCACCGGATCGGCCGCACGGGCCGCATGGCCAGAACCGGGGACGCCTTTACCTTTGTGACGCGCCAGGACCGGGCTTTTGTGTGGGCTATCGAAAAGGTAATCGGGGAAAAAATCGAAAGACGAATGCTCGATGGCTTCGATTACAACGTGCCGGCACCGACGGGAACCGGCGGCTTCGACCGCATGAGACGACCTGCGAGCCACCGAAGCCCGCCAAGGCCCCGGAAGAGCCTCCAGAACTGCTGGCTCTGATTTTTCCGGGTCATCTTCCCTTCGAACGATAACCATAAAAAAGGCAGTGCCTGCTGGCCCTGCCTTTTTCCTTATCTTGTCTTGCCCTGTCTACGCCTGTTTCGGTTCTGTTATGATCTTCATCTCCATGGACCACCCGTATTTATCTGTCCGTATGTTTCTGCACGCGGCATTATATTCGAATTCGAAAACAATTCTTCCCTCATGCTGTCCGCCGTTCTCGACCCTGTACCCCACTATCGTTCCACCATAGAAAGAGGGTTCCACTCGACTCTTGTGAAAATAAATTTTACCCCCGATGAGCTGCCGGGCTTTCTCCTCCTTGAGTCTCCACCAGCCGCATTCCCAAAGGTCATTATTGAGCTTGGCAAAATTGTCCAGGTTTTCAATCAAATGTATTTCCATTCTGCACCATCCTTGTCTTTTGAAATGTTCATGTCCAAGATGGGATATGAACTTCATATCAGAGACATGAGCCCGGATTTTCTCCGAGGGGTCATGAAAGCGCCCCGGATGCGGATCCTGTTGATTATTACCTCTTATGGAGAAAACAAAAAAAGCCCGTCTTCTGTAAAAGACCGGGCTTCATTCATCGGAGGATGACCCCTATTTGGGGTAGCGGAGTGATGAGTTGCTGGGCAACGTCCATTACATTTATATTATTGCTCTCAAATGTAATTAAGTCAAGCTTATATATATGGGTCCATCCGGTCGAAGCACAGCGTGGATGTGGACAGGATCAATAACTTCTGTAACCACCCCTGCCGCCCGATCTGCTCTTGGGGGGCTGAGCCGGGTTGACCCTCAAGGAGCGTCCCTTCATGGCATAGCCATCCAGTGCTTTTTTCGCGTTTTCCGCTTCTGACTGGTTTGACATTTCGACAAAACCGAACCCCTTGCCCTGAATGATATTGACGGATTGAACCGTCCCATGGCTGGAGAACAGTTCTTTCAATTCCTCATTTGTGACAGAATGGCTGATGTTCCCGACATAAAGTTTGCTTCCCTTCACTGGAAATCTCCTCTCTCTTGTACTGTGCCGTCTATTTTATGAATCGCGTTCCGCCTGGCCGGTTCTCATAACCGGTGACCCTGACGCACGGTCTGCGTCGCTCGCCCTATTGCTGCCACTGCTCCGGCAGCGGTTGGGGTCCGGGCCTGATACCGGCGATATCCGGGTCTTCGTCTTTGCTTCTGGGGGGTGCGTTGGCCTTTCGCTCCTTCGCATCCTTCCGACGCATTTCTTTTTCTTGACGTCTCTGCTGTCGCGCTTTTTCTTTCTGTCGCTTCTCAAAACTGGCCTTTGATTTTGTCATTCTCGATTCTCGCTTTCTTCACGGACCTGTCGACAACGTACACTCTCGCCGGAAACAAAAAGGCGCTTCCCTGACAAACAACATAAGAAGCGCCTTTCGCTCTTTCCGGTTCCTACAGAATTTTGACATTCGTGGCAGACGGTCCCTTTTTCCCCTGCTCGACATCAAAACTAACTCGCTGGTTCTCGGCGAGAGTCCGGAAGCCCGGGGTCTGAATCGCGCTGTAGTGCACAAAAACGTCTCCACCCTCATCGGACTCGATGAAGCCGAAACCCTTTTTCTCATTAAACCATTTTACTTTACCTTCTGCCATACTACAAATCCCCCTTACTTCTATTTTTTTTAAAAGTCGGATCGACATCGCATCATAAAAAAACCACCAAAACTCTTGAGAGCATGGTGGTCAGCCTTTACGTCTCAAAATGTTCGTCCAACTTTCCCAGCTTTGCCCTGCCGATAACAAACACGGTGCAAATTCCAAATGTCCACATCACGCTATTATACTCAATGCCTTAAGTCAATATTTATTTTAACTGAATGGCCTGCAAAAATTCAAGAGGCGTTGTGGCGAAGATTTTTGCCTGAATATTGAAAAAGGCAGGGCTCACCCTGCCTTTTTCACATTATTTATTAGTATCTCCGTCCTCCTCCCCCTCCCGGGCCTTTCCTGAATCCACCACCGCCACCGGGCCGGGAACGGCTGTCGCCTCTTGAACCGCCCTGGGTCCTTGGCGGTCTGGCCTCATTGACAACAATAACCTTCCCTTGAAGCTCTCCGCCGTTAAACTGCGTGATAGCCTCCTTGGCGGCCTCCTCTGTCTCCATCTCGACGAAACCAAAACCCTTGCTCAGTCCTGTGAACTTGTCCTTGATGATAGCCAGAGATACAATGTTTCCCACCGTGGAAAAGTTATCCTTCAGCTCCTGCTCCGTGACGCCGCTGGCCAGATTGCCAATATACAATTTTTTATTCATTTCTTGTTCCTTTCGATTCTTGTTTTCATCCTTCCATCCTGGGTTTGCGGAGGCATCAAGTTCCTCAAGAGACCCCTCGCAAAAATAATGCTCCAGATCGAAAGGGAAAAAAAGGCTCTCCAACATCGTGGAAAGCCTTTTCTTCGTGTGGATTTACATGGGTTTCACGTTGGCCGCTGAAAGGCCCTTCTGGCCGTTCAGGATGTCGAAGCTTACACGCTGACCCTCTTGAAGGGTCTTGAAGCCGTTATCCTGAATAGCACTGAAGTGAACAAACACGTCCTGGCCTTCATCGCTTTCGATGAATCCAAAGCCCTTGCGCTCATTGAACCACTTGACTTTGCCTTCTGACATTGCTTTCATCCTCCTTTCTTGAGATTTTCCAAGGCGGATTACAACAATGGCAGAATTAAAAAAAACCACCACACTTCGGAGAGCATGGCGGTTTAATCCCTACACTACAAAATGTTTACATCCAGCCTTTACTGCATAAGCCCTTCAACGAAAGGCCCACATGCAATCTTGGTATATAATACTGATAATCGGCGCAAAGTCAAGGATTCTTTTAAAAAAATGCTTCCCCTTATGTCCAGGCCCGACGCAGATCCTCAAGGTTTTCGAGGAGAAGCCTGATAAAATCCGTTTCAAATTCGACCATTTGGGCGTCTTTTTTACGGAGCCAGTCCGAAAGCCAGGCAAACCTCAATCCGAGCACAAATTCAGGGAGTACGGCAAAACCCGAAGCGTCGAAACACCCAGCGGCCCGCATCTCCTCGATGAAACAGAGGGCCATGGGACCGGCGAGGCTTTCCGGGTCTTCCACCCCGATACATCCCAGGATAAGCGCCGCGTCGTATATCTCGGGCTTGTACCCCGAGAATTCCCAGTCAATGACGGCACGGATGCAGTCGTCACCCCAGATCACGTTGAGGGGATGGCAGTCACCATGGCAGAAGGCGACCGGGAGTTGCTCCGATAGAGGAAAGAAGCGCTCCTCCAGGAAAACAAAGGCGAGCCCGACGGCCCTTGCCTGTTCCGGGTTATGCCGGTTCATCCTCCTCATGAGGTCACGGACGAAGGCCGCGATGGAAAAAGGCCGTGACGGATCACCGGAGGGGATGCCGGAAGATATCCCTCTCATTTCGATGAGGAACCGGGCAAGCGCCCGACCCCGCCAAGCATCATGCGTGTAATCGGGCCTCTTCAGCTCCACGCCTTCCACGAAATGAGATATCTGCCAGAGGCCGCCGGCGGCCTTTGTGATAAAGTCATCGAAGCGGTTCCTGAGACATGGGAAAACACCCGGAAGCCCCCGCGTGGCGAGGAACTCGACAGCCGCGGCGATCACCCGCTTTCGCTCCAGCGTTGCCGGACGGATTTCCTCAAGGACGAACCGCCGCCCCTCCCCGTCTTCGACCACCGTGCGGAAGAGGCTCCGCTCGGGGCTCCCCGCGAGGGGAAGTTCGGGGAGGCTCCTCTTGAACTCCAGACCCCAGGGTCGCAGGACATCTTCAAAGGGTATATCTTTCAAGACTTGAACTCTGCCTTACTTTATATGAATGTCTTGGTAAAAATACCCTTTACCCTCTTCCGCCCCGAATAACAAGCCCGATGCCGCACGTATGAAGGAACTGATCTTTTTGATGATCATGTTCAGAAGAGTCAAAATCAATTGTTGGGGAACCGGGATCCGTGATACGAACTTGGAGGTTCTACCGGGGTTTTCATCCATGAACGACCCGTGTGCCATGATTACGGGTGGCAGAAAATGACGACAGGCATATTCATCCTTGTGGTGGCGGCGGCCTTTTTTCACGCCCTTTGGAACTTCTCAGCCCGCAAGGTGACGGGTAATCTCGTCATCATATGGCTTGCACTGTTCACAGGGTGTCTTTTTCTGCTTCCCGGGGTCGTTGTTCTCGCCAGCCTCGGGAAGATTCACCTATGGATTCCTTCCTCGGCCGTCGGCTACGTTATTGCGACGGGACTCCTCCATGGGCTCTACTTTGGCCTCCTCTCGCGCACCTATGAAAACGGTGAAATCTCCGCCGTTTACCCGATCCTGCGGGGTTCAGGAATCGGCCTGACGGCGATTCTCGCCTGGCTCATATTGAATGAGGAAATCTCTCCCGTCGGTTTGACGGGAATCGCCCTCATTTTTTCGGGCATTTTTCTGATGGGAATCCCATTCCTCAGGAGAGGAGGTGAGGTAGATCAATACAGGCTTGCGCTCTGCGTCGGAGTGTCGATCGCTGTTTATTCACTGGTGGACAAGGTGGGGGTAAGCAAGATGATGCCCGTTCTCTATATATGGCTCATGTTTCTGATTGCGGCGGCCGTCCTGTGGCCGGTGGTGATGAAGCGATACAGAGGTGAGGTGCTCCATACGGCCAGGTCTAATATCGGCCACATCATGCTGATCGGGATCGGATCGATCGGAACGTACCTGATGATCCTCTTTGCCCTGCAGCAGGCTCCCGTGAGCTACATCGTCGCTGCACGGGAATTTTCAGTCGTCATCGGCGCCCTGCTTGGCATGATCTTTCTTCGGGAACGGATGACGATCCTCAAGGCGTCGGCGATTGTCTGTATCACCCTTGGGCTATTCCTCATAAAGGCAGGTTGAGCAATGGACGTTGACCCTGTTTCTTGCCCGGAGAGGTTTGACAACAGAGAAAGGCAGGACTAGTTTTCACCCATCCAGAACAGTGTCAATCTTCTTTATCATTCCGGGGTCCATGTTGCTAATCCCTACCGAACTTCCCGAACATGTAAAGCGGGTCATAGTCCGCCCTCAGGCTCGTAATCCTGACCAGGTGGGATTTCTCCTCGTCGAGAAGCCTCTCCAGGATCTTCCTCTGGGCTTTGTCCTTTGAGAGCCTGGCAAGCTCCGTGTAGAGGAGTATGGCATTACGCTCGGCCTGCAGGGCAATCTTGCAGGCTTCTTCCACCGTTTTCACCGCCTCCAGCCTTTGAGTCATACCTTCACCCTTTGGGAAGATCCCCTCCCTGGCAATGGCATCGAGGTATTCGTCGACTTCAACGGACTTGAAGTACTCCTCGATCCCCTTTTTGAGGACCTTTTCCTTGAGGTTGACGAACTCCTCGAGGTGCTTGACCTCCTCTTTGGCCAGCTTCATGAAGAGTGCGCGCAGATCCCTGTCCTTGAATATGTTTGCCGCTTTCGTGTAGAAGCCGACCCCTTCTTTTTCCGCCTGCATGGCGAAATCAATGACACTGATGTCAACCTTTGCCATGTCTTGACCCCCCTGATGAGATGAAGGAAAAGCTGGTGTATTTGGGTACCTGACCACTTTTCGATTCAGAATTAATCTCGCCATATTTCATCAATTTGTCAAGAGAATCCCTTCCGCCCCCGTTGAAAAACCGCTCAAGCAGTTCGCCTCTTTTACGGTGGCTGATAATTCATTGACAGGTACCCCCTTTTCCCCTTACGATCCTTTCGCGGAAAAATGCGACCCTGGGAGAGGAGGCCGATATGTTCAAGGTGAATGAGTATTTCGAGGGGAAGGTAAAGTCCATATCGTTTAATACAGGCGAAGGGCCCTGACTTGCCCCCATATTTTGTACCACACTTAGAGTTAGAGTTCCGCTATTGATGCATCTTAATGCAGCCATGCTTCCGGTGCC
>Ga0209610_1000036_pt1 | contig 63026 bp, 74 predicted proteins | sample LakKivw275mmetaG_FD_184137 | JGI IMG/M metagenome (GOLD analysis project Ga0209610, IMG submission 184137) | Anoxic lake water microbial communities from Lake Kivu, Rwanda to study Microbial Dark Matter (Phase II) - Lake Kivu water 275m metaG... | ecosystem: Environmental > Aquatic > Freshwater...
GTCATTTTATGACCCTCTGTTGCGACAAAACCGATTTTGCAAACGTTTAAATAGTACACCAACACACACTATTGACGTGATAAAATGAAAAAAATCAAAGTGAGCACGCTAGCTGTTGCGGCAATCTTGGTTAGCTTAGCCTTACCGATGTTCATCGTGAGCGCTGTACCAGTGGGTGCAACGGAGGACACGAGTCAGGGCGGCATTGTAGCGTCGATCGCGGTGGCGGTCGAATTGGAAGTTAACAAGTGGCCAAAGTGGACCAACATCCCGAAGGGAGCCACCGACGAACTTGCAGACGTGGACAACGGAAACCCGACCGAATTCGTAGTCCTATCCACGACCACGGTGCCAACGAAAATTCAGGTGAAGGGCAGCGACAACCTGCAGAAGACCTCCGGCACCTACGACTACATAGGAATCGAGAACGTTGAGATGGGCGACAACAGTTCCGGGCCAGACGAAGCGTTGACCACTGGGTACTTGGATGTCACTTGGCTGACTAATTTGCCAGTTCCCAGTGGGAGCGACGACACCTACAACGTGTACTTCTACCTGACCACGAGAGCCGACCAGACAGCTGGAACCTACAACGGCACGCTCTACGTGAAGCTCGTAAGCCTAGAGGAGTAGTCGGGTTAGGGATCAGCAGATACCTACCTGGCTATTGAACCCGTGTGGGTACGCTCCACGGAGGCCACGAGCTGCGTCACGTGAGGGTTGGGGCTACAAGGCATATGGCCGGGCAAAAGTCCCGGCCGAATCTTTTTTAACTCTGTATCAAATGGTGGAAAAATGACGAAAACCAGAACGGGCGGGATAAAACTAGTTGCGCTTCCTTTATTTGTCTGCATGTGGCTATCCGCGGCCGCCCTCGCGTCGTCGTTTGGGATAGTGTACTACGGCGAACCCGGACAGAACGCCAAGATCCCCCAGGGGACGAGCGAAAACATCTTCGTCAACGTATACAACAGGAGCGATAACGTCTATGTTCTAATTTCCGAGGCAGAGATTTACATCACAACCTCTACTGGCGAGAACACCCCTTCGGACTGGTGGGAGTTCCGGGTCGCCCCGCCGGTTGAGAACTACCAAATATGGATCGGTTATGAGTGGAAGTACTTCCAGGCGAACTTCTTCCTTCCGGGCACAGATTTTCTGGTCGAGCAGCCCCAGCAGCCATATCCGGACAACTACGATGGCTGGGTGAAGTTCTCAGAAAACCAGTACGCGCTCGCCAGGCGCGTCACGATCACCGTCACGGCTTCCGAGAACGTCCCGCCTGGCGAATACCGATTACATGTCCCGATCTCCGGGAGGAAAAGCACCGCGGCCCCGGGTGGAATAGACGTGGTTACCGCGTATGAAGCGAAGCCCAAGTTCTACGTCACGGGGCCGCCGCCGTCCCCGTCACCCCCGCCCCCTCTCCCAGTCTGGGCTACCATTCTGGTCATAGTCCTGTTTATTGGCCTAGCCGCTGTCTTGGCATACGCGGTCAGAAAGAAGAAGATATAACAAAAAACAAATCGGAAAGCGGGGAAAATGAATAAATTTAGTGTCATGTCTGAGGTGTTTGCACTCGTGCTAACAGTTTTCGCGTTAATCGGGATCGGGATGGGGCACGTTTGCGCTGAGGATCAGGCGACTATTACAGCACACGTTGGCGTTGCTCAAGCCGAGGTCGAGAATCTCGTCATAAACCCGCTTCAGGCTTACCAAAACCAAACCGTAGATTTCACCGCCACCCTGCACAACACGGGCGAGGTGATAATAAGCGTAGGTTCGGGATCGAAGATTGAAATTCTATCGAGCGAGAACGCGATAGTGGCCACGATAAATCTGTACTCCTCGTCCGAAAATCTCGCCCCTGGTGCAAAGCTCGACCTCACGGCGAGCTGGAACGTCGGCACCACCTCTCCCGGCAGCTACCAAGCGAAAGCGACGGTGTACTACGACAACCGTTCGACATCCAGAACTGAGAACTTCTCGGTTGTAGCTGGAACGTCCACAGAGGTCACGATCCCCGAAATCCCGGCGGGTGGGCAGGAGAACGTGGCGGTTGAGAACACCGCCGTGACAGAGATATCGATAAGCGTTGTGAACACCGTGGAGAACGTTAAAATCACCATCGAGCAGCCAGTTTACGCCCCAGAGAACACCCCGGCAACGCCCAAGCAGGCATATCACTACCTCGTCTTCACCACCGAGAACATAACGGCCGCGGACATAAGTAGCGTGACGATAAAATTCGACGTCGAGCGCTCGTGGCTCCAATCGAACAACCTGAGCGAGGCCGAGGTCGTGCTGTGCAGGCTTCTGGACAACACTTGGCAGGAGCTCCCGACTTCCAGGGTGGGCGAGAACGCCACGCACATTCGCTACTCCGCGATTTCACCGGGCTTCTCGGTGTTCGCGATCGTGGCAGGCGCAGCCCCGACGCCATCGCCTCCGGCGGCGCCTCCAAAACCCGAGGTCCCTGCCGAGCAGTGGCTCAAGCTGAACCGCCTGCCGATCGTGCTGGAACTGAGGCCCGGGGAGGCGAAGCTCGAGTACCTGAGCGTCTTGAACCAGAGCGGCTCGAGGATAACCGGGCTACAGGTGAGCCTCGCGGGCGTGCCTGAGAACTGGGTCTCGATCGTCCCTTCGACCTTCAGCCTTGACGCTGGGGAGGAGGCAACGCTCAACGTCACCATAAGCGTTCCCAGCAACGCGAGCACCGGCGACTACGGGCTGCAGATCACCGTCGCGAAGGGCACAGCGCGCGCGGAGAGCACCTCGTTGATACGGGTGAAACCATACCCATCGGGCTATGCGAGGGCGAGCGTGACGCGCCTCGTTGCGCTCGATAGGGTGGAGAACCGCACGAGGGTCACGCTCAGTGTACGGAACGGGAACACATTCGCCGAGGTGGTTGAGCTGGTGGAGGAGATCCCGAAAAGCATGGCAGATAACATCAACATGATTAGCTTCACCACCACGCCGACCGAAATTCTGGAGTCTGATCCTGTCGTCAAGTGGGTGCTTGAGAACCTCGAACCCTACGAGACGCGAACGATTTCTTACAGCATCGCGCGCATCTTGCCCGACTACACGAGCTATGCCTACTGGCCGGTGAAGCAGCTCACGGTCGTCTACGAGCGGCCGACCGAGTTCTTCAAAGTCACCGATCTTGTGGCGCCCACGCTTATCGTGGGGGAGAACGGGGTGCTCAGGGCAAGGCTGATGAACATGAACACCACACGGATGAGCATAACCGTGAGGCTGAGCCTGCCAGCGGGCTGGGCATCTGTGCCCACAGAGCTGGCCGCCGAGCTCGACCCAAGAGACGCTGCAGAGTTCACGTTTAGCATCAGGTGCCCGGGTGAAGCGACTCCGGGCCTCTACCTCGGTGAGCTTCGAGCAACATACGCGGGCGGGGAACTCGTGCAGGGAGTCACGTTCAGCGTCGCGCGACCTTCCTTGCAGCTCTGGGACTATGTGCCATACCTCGTTGCGCTTGGATGCGTGATAGTAGTTGGGGCTGTCCTAGTGAAGTGGCCAAGGCGACCGTATCGGAAGCACATCGTGGAGCTGCTCAAGCGGATCAAGCGGGAGGACAGACGATGATAATCGGAGTCATCTCTGGGAAAGGCGGGGTTGGCAAGACGACCACGGTGGCGAACCTCTCCGTCGCCTTGGCATCGGCGTTCAAGAAGCGAGTGCTCGCCGTCGACTGCAACCCTACCTCGCCTGACCTGCCAATTCATCTGGGGCTCTACCCCTACCCGCGCTCTCCGTCCAAGCGGCTTCTCGGCCAGCCCATCTATCGCCATCCGTCAGGCGCCAATCTAATGCCGTGTCAGGCGATGGAAAAGCGGCGTCTCAGCAAGCGAGATTTGAGGGCGTCGGGACACGATTTTGTCATGCTGGATGCCCCGCCAGTTGGGGACGAGCCCGTGCTGAAGCTCAGCGACGCAGTCTTGGTCGTGACGAACCCCGATGTCCCTGCGGTTGCGGATGCCCTTCGCGCGGTGGAAAGGGCTGAGCAGCGCAAGCTCCGCGTACTGGGAGTCGAAGTCAACCGTGTTGGAGGGAAGGAGCATGAGGTTTCCCACGCCGAGCTGGTCGCGACTTTCGACACGCCGGTTATCGCCACCATCCCAGAAAGCGCTGTACTGCGGAAGGGCGTGCTAGATGGCGTACCAGTGGTATCCAAATGCCCGTTCTGCAAATCGACGACAGAGTTCAAGAAACTGGCGGCATTTTTGGCGGGTGAGGAGTATCGCGTCAGCGTGCTGCATCGCGTGTTCGGCGTCTTCGTGAAGTAGAAATGGGTTGAGAAAAATGAAAGTTGCCATTCAAGGGCTGGGTGAGGTCCCAACGACGGTCAAGCTGGTGCTGAAGGAAGAAAAGCCCGACGTCATGTACGTTATTTGCTCGGCCTACCAGCTGGGGTACATCGCAACCAACGCGGGGTACAGAGCGCCGAATGAGACAGTAGTGAAGGCAGCGGCGAAGGAAGCCGGGACGAAGCTTGTGATTAGGAGGTGTAACGTTTTTGATATCGAGGCAATCGGCGAGGTTCTGGGGAAAATTCTCAAGGAGGTCAAGGGCGCCGATGAGATAATAGTGAATTACGCGGGCGGCTCAGCATGTTTGAAGGTAGTGCTCGGCATAACGGGCGTGGTGCTCTCAAGGTTGGTGCGGACGAGGGTCTTGTATGCCATAGAATACCCTAACGATGTAAAAATCGTGGAGGACCACACTCAGGCGCTGAAGGAGATATTCAAGCGGCTTTACGAGTTTTTTTGACCATCTCTTTGAAAACCCACCGAAGTGCTCGGTGACACCCATCTATTTGTAACCAAAAGGGCGCTCAGATTATGGAGGGCAACAGATGTCAACGCAGTTCATAACCGAGGGCGCGGTGAAGCTAGAGGTGCCAGAACTCGCGGGGTTCCGAACGCGAGCGGGGGATTACGCCCCCTCGCTAACCAGCGTTTTTTACAACCCGCGCATGGAGCTTTGCCGCGATATCTCGGTTTCCGTTGTTCAGGTGTTGGCTAATGAGCTTGGCGGCATTCAGGTGTGTGACCCGCTAGCCGGGATAGGCGCACGGGGGATAAGATATGCCAAAGAGGTCAGAGGCATAAAAAAAGCCACCGTCAACGATCGCTCAAGGGAAGCGGTTGAGTTTATCAAGCGCAACGTTGAGCTCAACGGACTCGACAACATCGAGGTGCGCAACGAGGACGCGAACGCTTTGCTTTGGGGCCATCGAAGGGAACGGTTCCATTTCATCGACATCGATCCATTCGGTTCACCGGCACCGTTCGTCGATGCGGCTTGCGCAGCGCTTGCTCGGGGTGGCATGCTCGCCCTAACCGCGACCGACACGGCGCCACTTTCAGGCGCCCATGTGAAGGCCTGCGTGAGGAGGTATGGCGCCCGCCCCCTGAAGGCGGAATATTGTCACGAGCTGGGGGTGCGGATTTTGATTGGCTTCGCCCAGCGGGTCGCGGGCAGGCATGAGCTCGCGCTCGTCCCGGCCCTGGCGCACAGCACCGAACACTATTTCAGGGTTTATCTCCGCACGCGGAAGGGGGCACATCATGTCGATGAGCTTCTAGCACAGCAGGGCTACGTGTCGCATTGCAGGGCATGTGGGCGCAGGACGCTTACGCCGGGGATTGCAGTCGAGCTGCCGTGCGCCTGTGGGTGCGGCAGAAAACCAGATCACGCTGGGCCTTTATGGCTGGGCCGGCTCATGGATAGGGAGTTTGTGAGGAAGGTGAGCGCGGACCTTGTGAACAGGAATTTCAAGCTCGGGCATCGAGAGCTTGTGCTGCTCGACCGCTGCGCGGAGGAAGCTGACGGGCCGCCGATGTTCTACGATGTTCACGATTTGGCTAGGCGCACGGGAGTTTCGGTACCCAAGCTGCTTGAGGTCTTGGCAATATTTCGTAAGATGGGTTACTTTGCATCGCGCACCCATTTCTCGGACACCGGGCTACGAACTGATGCACCAATCAACGAGATTTTGCAGGTTTTTAGGAGCTTTTCTGTCTTACGTAAGACATAAACGTGTTAACTATGGCTTTTTGTCTAACGTTAGACAACAGAGCTTGGTTTGAACCCCTTTCCAATAACGTAAACTTCTGCGCTCCCCTTGCGTGATGCAATCGGTTTGGAAATTTTTACGAATTCAAACCTTTCCCTGGCCTCGGTCAAAAATTCGTCAAGCATTTCACCCTGAAAGACCTTGATGAGAATCTTCCCGCCTTTAGCCAAAACCTCCCCGGCGATTCCAAGTGCCGCTTTGGCGAGCTCGATCGAACGCGCGTGATCGACCTCCCACACGCCAGATATTGAGGGCGAGGCGTCAGAAACCACAATGTCAGCCGCACGCGGGAGTTTGGCCTTGATGAGTTCAGGTGTAGTTTGGGCCCCGACATCAGCCACGATGGTCGCAACGTTTTCATACCGTAGCTTGGCGATCGGCTGAAGGTCAACGCCCAACACGAATCCGTTATCGCCAACCTCTTCCCTCGCCGCTTGGAGCCAGCCACCGGGCGCAGCTCCCAAATCGACGACGACATCCCCCCGCCGCAGCAGACCGTAGCGCTTGTTCAGCTGCTTGAGCTTGTATGCCGCGCGAGATCTGTACCCGACACGTTTGGCCATTCGGTAAAAATGCTCGCGCTTGCGTTCGCGAACCCAGCGCCTACCCAAACCCGTTGCCCCCAGGGCTTTTATTTTGGAGGCTTGCCAAACGGCACCCCCCACTTGCCATCGTAAGCTATTTCACCAAGATTTTTTCGTTTCTTGCTCCCGACAGCCATCTTGACGATTTTGCCCCAGACCCCTTCACTCGGATGCGGGTAACCGAGCGGTGTGAGCGCCACCACACGAATCCCCTTGGGAATCCCTAGGAGAGTTTTGATTTCTTTTTCGTCAAAGAACCCGAGCCAGCACGTGCCTAGCCCAAGGTTTGCGGCCTCAAGCACGAGATGTTCCATCGCGATAGCCACATCCACCAAATAGTAATTTTGTCCGTAGCGAGTTCCACTCCACTTCGGGTCGCCACAGGCCACGATGAAAACCGGCGCGGACTTGGCCCAGAAATTGATTCCCTTGGCGAGCTTTGAGATGGTCTTCTTGTCCCGGGCCACGATGAAGCGCCAGCACTGCTTGTTCTCCCACGATGGCGCGAGTCTAGCCGCCTCGAGGCATTTCGCGATTTTGTTCTGCTCGACCGGTTTATCTTGGTACTTTCGAACGCTTTTGCGCGCGATGATGACCTTGTCGAAATCCATAAAGATCACAAGTTCGTCAGGTGTTTTTAGATTTTCATGGGCTTTATACCGCGCCCCTTGAAGCTCGCCAGCACGATTTTTCGAATCTCGTTGAAGTCAGGACTATAGAAGAGATGTGAAGGGCAAGTACAATCGCTTGAGCCGAAGCCCGCCACGGAAGTCAGGTGTTTCGAGAGTTCCCCCGCGACGACGCACTCTTTTCGCTCTTTTGTTTCCCCTTGAACAACGTCGATGACCCTTCCCCTTGTGAGGAGGTAGTCGATGTGCCAGTGGATCTTTTTATCGCTCGCCAGGTGGCGCTCGACACGTTTTTCGAGACCGCCGAGAGCCGAGCCGACGTAGGCATAATAGCCGGCCTTTAGTTCGAGGTTGCCAAGCTCGCCGACGCTCAGCTGGACCGGGTACGGCACGTGGATGAGCAACGCATATGTTCCGCGCATGGTCTCGATTAAACTTTGGCGGTGGCGCTACTTTTGCCTTCCGCAAGGGCCCAGAGCCAGGCATGTCCGCGCTTGCCCACGCGCTTCACTTTGCCCTCGCGCTCGAGGATGGGAATGTGGTGGGCTTGAATCGTGGTGCGGGCCTTGCCAAGCGCGGCGGCGAGATCATCGTAGGTTTTTGGGCCTGAGGCGAGCTGCTGGAGGATGAGCGATCGGGCTTCATCGCCATCTAGGACGTTTGTGCGCTTGTAGTTCGCGAAGCCGAACTCGAATTTCGCGTGCTTCTCAGGGTGCAGGGTGTGGATGCCGAGTTCGCGGAAGCGCTTGAGATTTTTGTAGCCGTAAATTGGAAATTTTCTGTTTTGGTACATGTATTTACAAGTAGTTATCCCTAATAACTGGAAACACCTCTTGAGAAATCGAATTATCTCTTCATTCGCAGAGGAAAAAGAAACGTAAAACAAAGTACCCCACTTCTTCAACGCCACTTGTCCTTCGGCTGCAAACATCCCTCTAAGAAAAGGAGTTACAAATCTCTCGGTGGATGAAATCACTTGCTCTAAATTCCTTTGCAGAGTCTTCATTAATTCGGCAAGTACAATACTATTGTGATAAATTTGCGCATATTCTTTTGAGATTCTCGAGTCTACACATATTCTGGTAAAATTTTCAGTTGAAATCTGCAACGTTTTTGACCATTTTTCTTTTGTCAGAGTTTCGTCTTTTAACACTGGAACGTTTAATGTGACTTTAAAATTTTGCCTGTTAATCCCAAGCTTTTCTTCAACGAATTTCAAGAAATGCGAGATGAGCTCTGGACTGGAATTCCCGAAATACAGACCCTTGTCTTTTCCTCCTTCACCCACCCATAAACCAAGCGCTTCGAAGAACAGGTCATCGAGCTTAATGACGCGAGTAACTACAACTTTCTTAGAGCCGCTGCCATGGTAGGGCCTTAACGGCGACAATGTGTATAGCCCAAGTTTGTCCGTCCCAACTTTTTCAGCGATGATATCTTTATCTGCAACGGTCTTCATTAATCCAATTTTGCACAGATCTATGCGAAGCCCATTATTTTCAAGGGAATCCATTAACCCATCACGCATTTGGGCGAAGGTCCTTTATAAAGAAAGAACATGAAAAAAGAAAAAGCTTTATTTACGGTTTATTTTGAAAATGGAGAAAAAATAAGGCTCCTAAAGCTCAACATCCAGCCCTAATTTCTCACATAGCTCTTTGTACCTATTACGCACGGTAACTTCCGTAACGCGGGCTACTTCTGCCACATCCCGCTGAGTGCGCCTTTCCCCGCAGAGAACGCTGGCAATGTAGACCGCTGCCGCCGCCACCCCAGTCGGCCCCCGCCCGGAGGTCAACCCCTTCTTGGTGGCCTCCTTCAGCAGCTCGATCGCCTTAGTCTGAACCTCGCCACCCAACCCAAGCTCGCTGGCGAACCGCGACACGTAGTCGATTGGGCTCGTCGGTCTCAGGTGTATGAGCAACTCTCGTGCTATGAATCGGTAGCTGCGTCCGATCTCTTTCTTCCCCACGCGCGAGACTTCCGCTATCTCGTCGAGCGTTCTCGGCACCTTGCACTCCCTGCAGGCGGCGTACAAAGAAGCGGCGGCAACCCCCTCGATCGATCGCCCGCGAATCAGCCTCTCTTCGACCGCGCGCCTGTAGATGACGGCGGCCGCCTCTCGAACGTTTCGTGGAAGGCTCAAGTGCGAGGCCATCCGGTCGAGCTCGGAAAGCGCGAAGGCGAGGTTGCGCTCGGTGGCGTCAGAAACGCGGATTCGGCGCTGCCACTTGCGGAGGCGGTATATCTGCGCCCTCCGCTTCGGCGTGAGGTCCTTGCCGTGGGAGTCGCGGTCCCTCCAGTCGATCATCGTAGACAAACCTTTATCGTGAATCGTAAACGTCATGGGTGCGCCAACCCTACCGCGCTTCTCCCGCTGCTCCTGGTCGAAGGCGCGCCACTCCGGCCCCATGTCCATGATGCGATCGTGGATCACCCGACCGCAGCCAGCGCATATCAGCTCGGCGTGTTCGTAATCGCGCACGAGCTTAACGCTTCCGCATTCCGGGCACTTTCGCTCTTTTTCTACCCTCTCCACGTTTTTCCTCCTCCATGATATAGAGTTCTTTTCCAACAAGCGAGGCAAGATCCGTCTTAACGTCCATCGTGGGCCTCACACAGATATACGGCATGCTGATTGGCCCAAAGATATCCACCACGCTGCCCACGCGCCTCTTGGCCCCATCATATACCAAAGTACTTGTTTTTGGCGCATCTGCAACACGTAGCACAAGGCCGCGTTTCGTGACGTGAGATACTTCTCCGAGCATTCGCATTTTAAAACCCCAAAAATTTAAATCGAGGTCCACTACCATTTAATAAGCCTTTCGGAATATATAAAAGCGAGGGTTTTAATGCCGAGAAAAAGGTCAAGCAAGCTTCGCCGAATCGTGCTCGATGTACTCAAACCACACAGCCCCACATTGCCGGAGTTTGCAACTCTGTTAAGCTCTCTGCCGGGGGTGGACGGTGCAAACGTGACGTTGATCGAGATCGACAAGGAGACCGAGACACTCAAGGTGACAATCGAGGGCGAGCTGGACTACCGGGCTATTCGCTCAGCGATTGAGGAATGGGGCGGAGTCGTTCACAGCGTGGATGAAGTGGTTGCCGGCAGGATTGGGGTGGAGGAAGCTCTATCAGCGGAGCGACGTTTTAAACTCCGCACGCACGAAGGCAAAGCTTAGTGGCGAATGTAGTGTTATAAGCTCCAAGTGAAACGTAAGACTGGGGAGCGCATGAAGGTCGCTATTCAGGGCTTGGGTGAAGTGCCCGCGACGATAGAGCTGGTGCTGAAGAAGGAAAAGCCGAATCGCACCTACATTGTCTGCTCGGATTTCCAACTCAAGCACATCGCGAGCCATGCGGGTTACAAGAAAGCCAATGAGATAGTCGTAAAAGATGCGGCAAAAAAAGCAGGCACAGAAGTGGTTTTTTGCAAATGCGACGTTTTCGATCCGAAGTCTGTTTCGGAGACCATCAGACAAATCCTGCAGAAAGTTGACATCAAGAAGGATGAGATACTCATCAACTATACCGGCGGATCGGCCGTCGTTAGGCTGTTGCTCGGCGCCATTGGAGTCATGCTCGCAGGATTCGCGCGAGTTAGACTGATTTACGCTATACAATATCCAAAGGGCATAAAATTCGAGGCCAACCAAACCGAGCTGTTAAAGGAAGTTTTCCCAACAGATCTGCAGCTCCTCCTAGATTTCATAGGGAAACCCTCCTAGGTTGTGAGCCTAGGATTTGGCACAAAGGCAGGCGAAAAAGTTTCTACTTTTTTCTAAGCTGGCAGGTCTGGTAATCACAAGATGAACAATCCGTTTCAATTGGTGGATACCGTTCACCCTTCACTGCTGCCAAAAGCTGTTTAATCCTGGCAAGATTTTGAGTTGTCCCCCTGGCTAATATGGTGACGCTGCCTTCTGCCCCCGAAACACCGCCCTTACCAAGAACGGCGGCCTCAGCTCCCGTGAGAATGTGTATCGCTTCCAGCTCGGTGATCACCTTGCCAAGCAGAGGAGCAATGCCCAAAGGCACACCTGTGGAGAAAGCTGCTTTGTCAACCCCCGCGAGAGTTGCCAGATCGGTAATCCTGTTTGGAATGAATTTTTCTAGCCCAACTGGAACTATGGTGGTCACGCCGCGGGAGAGCAACACCCCCAGTATTTTTCCTACAGTGCCTCCCGTTCTACTTGCTAGGAAGACGCCCGGAATCCAACTGGGGTCGAGCGCATTTGCGCCTTTTATGAAAACGTCGCCAGAAGTCATTTCTTGAAGAACATCCTCTATTTTAGCATCAATGAGTTTTCCCTTGCGGATGATGATTTCTTTTATGCGCCTCTCTGGAGGCAGGACGCATGTGCCCTTTGGCAAGGTTACTCCCGCAACAAATTTTTCCCGCTCAATCTTCCGCCCAAGCAGCTCTTCAGCTACAAATGCGTTGGTAGTGCCTACTGCCACGATTATTATGCCGTTTCGAAAAGCGTTTTGCACCTCGGGCAACTTTGCTACAGCCTTCGCTATCAGCCTCTTGGACTCGGTTGGCGTAAGAGTTATCTGTGCTTGAGACATGTGAATCAACTTTAACGAAAAAATGTTATCCTGCGCTCTCCTGTGAAGCCGGCGTTCCTGCAGCGGGTTCCTCTTTTGCTTCAATGAGGACTGCACTCACGATGCCGGTCTGGCCGGGCCTGCTAGTAACCCTCGCCCGCCCAAGCTCTGTATTAATGATCGCTCCCTTCGTCAAGACGTTTCGGCGCACGAAGTGTGGGTTTGCCGGGTTATCCACGACGGTGAGTATTTTCGCCTTTTTTGTTTGCTTGGTCTTTGGATCCATGACATCTGCGATATCCGTGCTCAATATCCTGAGTTTTTTCTTGCCGCCCCCGCCCCTAAGTTCAACCCGCTTTGCCGGGCCAAGCTTAGCTTCGACAAATTCACTGCCTATCTCCCGCTTCCGCTTCTTCCGCCGGGCCCATATCCGCCCACCCGTTGACTTTGTAAGAGACCTGCCCTGCCATTTAGCCATTGAATCACTTACCTACTGTTTTAATCGAACGGTTAAAAGTGTTTTCCAGCCTAACGCGCCATCTCATCGAGCCGCTCTCTTATTTTTTCCATGTCGTCCTCGAAGCCGAAATAGCCGGCGAATTTTTTTGATGTTCGAAGTATTCGCGTGCGGCCGAGAGGCTTGGACTCCACGAAACCCAAGCCGGCGAGCTGTTTGATGTATTCGTATGCGCGTCCGCCTCTCAGCTCGACAAGCTTCGCCTGTTGGATCGGTTGTTTGTAGGCTATAATAGCAAGGGTTTTGAGCGCCCCCCGAGAAAGCTTTGCCTTTGGCACAACGCCTTCTAATTTGGGCAACAGTTCATCGCGGAGCCGCAGCGCAAACGTGTCCTTGGCTGTTTCATATAGCGCGAGGGCACCCCCGCGTTTGGAATAATCGCTTTTAATATCCTCAATGAGCTTGCGCACGTATGTTTCTGACGGAGTCCCGATTACCTTGCAGAACTCCCTTAGAGCAAGGGGCCTATCGGCAGCATAGAGAGATGCCTCGATAATGGCACGGTCCTCTTTGACGCCCATTCTACGCACCAGCAAGCTTCACCAACGAGACGAAAATCTCCCCAAACGGCTCATCCTGTGAGAGGTCTATCTTTCTCTGCCCGCATAGGAGCAAAAGCAACAACAAGGTTCGCGCAACTGCTGCTCGCGTTTTTTCGGGAAGTAGCTCTGAAAATGTCACGCCGTCACCATTTTCTGCAAGTTCTGTTATTCGCCGATACATCTTTTCGAGGTATTTTTCAATGTTGATGTCATATTCGCTGAGTACGCGCATAATTTTTTCCAGACCCCTTCGTGTTGGATGTTTAACGCTTGGTTCATCTTGCAGCGCTTCTTGCAATGCGCCCAGCAAGTCGGAGATGGTTATCTTCCGCGGGGAGTGCTGAATCAGCATAACTGGGCCAAGCTCGGGCAGGCCTAGGTCAAGGACATCCTGAAGCTCTTCCTCTGTTACTTTGCTCTCGTCATTTCCGTTCAAGACATGATCAGATTTCATTCGTAGGAGGACGGAGGCGGAAAGCACAGTTCGCCCAGATACGCGGAGATCGAGTTTTTCCATCTCCCGCACACGTTTGATGAATACATCGGCTAGCTTCTCTATGTCGATGTCCCACGGATCTAACTTATGCTCCTGCACAAGCCCAAGCAAGATTTGGAACGGTTGATCTAGGACTACGGTCATCGTTAGCACCTCAGGCAGCATACTCACTTAATTCCACCGATAACAGGCGCGTAACCCCTGAACTATCCATACTCGCGCCGAAAAGGCGGTCTGCTACAGCCATCATCGCATCGTGCAGCGTCACGAGTATCAACTGTGACTGCTTCGATGAATGGCGTAGCATTTGGGCCACGTGCTGACGGTTCTCTGGATCCAAGTGGGCGTCTATCTCATCGAGTACATACAATGCCGTCGGTTTTGCCTTTTGAATTGCAAAGATGAACGCGAGCGCAGTCAAGGCTTTCTCTCCACCTGACATAGCCCCCGTCCGCACGACTTTACCCGCAGGCATGGCCTCTATCTCAAGCCCGCCATCGAGCGGGTGTTCCGGGTTTTCCAGGATGAGCCTAGCCGTGCCACCTGGGGATAATTCGCCAAAGATTTCGCTGAAGTTTTTAGATATTTGGTTAAAAGTGTTCATAAATATCTCTCCCTTCTTCTTGTCGATGTTTGCTATCAGATCTAAAATCGTCTGCTTTTCATTAATGAGTTTGTTGAATTGAGCATTCTGGGCGTTGTAACGGCGCTCCGCGTTTCTGAAGTCCCTCACCGCGCGCGCGTTAATCGGCCCGAGCGCTTCAAGCTCTGTTTCAAGCTTTGTTATCTCGCCTTCCAATTTGGCCGAGCTGATTCCGGATTGAACTTTTACCCGCACCCTAAAACGTTGGAGTTCTTTTTCGGCGTTGTCGAGCTGCACCTGAAGCTTGCCTTCTTCGACTCGGTATCCCTGCACCCCATCATCGAGTACATCGATCTCCCCATCGAGGCGCTTGGCTTTGTTCCTCAGACTTTTGACCTTGCTGTCCAGCTGGTCTCTTTCTTTGCGCGCATTTTGAATGGATCTCAATAGCTCGCTTTCTTGCCCGGTCGCAGATTCCAACGATTTTTGAGCTTCAGATATCTTTTGCTGGTATTCCTTGATCCTCTGATCGAGCTGCTGGCGTTGCCCGTCGAGTGTCGCAAGGCGAGTCCTGAGCTGAGAAGGTGAAATTTCAAGTTTTTCTGTTTCTTTCGGTGATTCAATTATCTGTTTTATACATACGTCAAACTCGGAGACCGTGCTGCTGATCTTGTTGAGCACGCTCCGCAGTTTTCCAAGGAGTTCACCAGCTTTTGCAGGCGACTTGATGTTTTTGAAATCTTGAAGCAGGGCGTTAAAATTCCGCTTGAGCCCGTCGAATTCATACGACAGCCGCGCGAATTCCTTCGTGGGCTCTCTACCAGCTGGACCACCAATCTTCTTCAGTTCCTTTTGGGTGCCGTCGAGCTCTTTTTCAATTCGTTCGTACTCTTTCTTCGTTGCAGACATCAATTCAGTCAGCGTGCCTATGCGTTCTCTAAGCCCGCCGACTATGGCTATGGCTCCTGAACTCTGGCTCTGCTCGATAAGCTTGTTGAGTTCTTTAACTTTTCTTTCGTTTTTTTCTCTCTCTTCTTCGACTTGACCGAGTTTTTCTGAGAGTTCTTGCTTTTGTTTTTTGTGGGTTTGAATGCGCTCTTTGATTTCGGCCAATTTTTGATTTATCGTGTCCCGTTGAATCTGAAGCAGCATCGCGCGAGCCTGCTTGAGTCGAGCGTCGAGTTCTCGGTGCCGCAACGCATGGTCTCTCTCCTCTCGGAGTTTTTCCATCTGCCCCTTGATCTCGGCGAGGGCACCGCTCATCGTCTGCAGGTTCGTTTCCACTTGCTTGAGTTGCCCAAGCGCCTTCTCCTTTTTTTCATCGTATTCTGCAACCCCCGCGAGGTCATCAATAATTTTCCGCCGATCTAGAGGATCCATTTTTATGAATCTGTCGACATCGCCCTGCATTATAAAGTTGTAACCGCCCGGGCCCGAGACAACGGGGCCCAACATGTCCACAATTTCTTGTCTAGACGCCCGCTTCTTGTTTATCTTGTACACGCAGGTGCCCGATCGACTAGCAATCCGCGTTACGGTCAAAGTTTTTGAATCCACGGGAAAAACGTTGTCATTGTTGTCAAAGTGGAGCGAAACCTCGGCAAATGGTGCAGGTCTTTGGCCCTTTCCGCCGTTAAAAAGAAGATCGGAAAATCGCTCCGCGCGCATAGTTTTCGCGCTCATGTCCCCTAAGACAAAACGAAAAGCTTCGACGATGTTGCTTTTTCCAGAACCGTTGGGGCCAACCACCGCAGTCAGCCCCTGTGCAAGGGGCAAACTCACCTTCGAGTTCCCAAATGATTTGAACCCGCGCATCTCGAGCCGAGTTATGTATACCACTTTTCTCAACCTTTCCCGTCATTCACCCCTCGGCTCCTCGATCAACCCCTTAAATGGTAGTTTTTCTAGCTTAAAAATTTTCCGTTTGCCATTTTGAGGCGTAAATTTGGCCAAATTTTATTTAATAGCCCTATTTTTGCTCTGATTTAGTTTGCGGGTCTGCATAGCTTTTGGCGCTGTTTTCTCCGTAGAATGATAATGTTGGGAGGTAAATATGCGGGTGCACATTTTGATTGAATTTTGGTTAAAAGCGTTTAAATCGGGCGCACTCAATTATTAAGGGTTGCGATGGCAATAGAGAAGGTACCGGGCTTCAACGAACTCGCGCGTTTGGCCGCCAAGTTTTACGAGCGGCGTTTGCTCAATTATGTAAAAAGCGATGGCGGCACACCGAGGCACGTAGGAATAATTTTGGATGGCAATCGCAGATTCGCGCAGGGGGCAGGCGTACCTACTTGGACAGGCCATGCCCTCGGTGCTGAGAAACTCGAGGAAGTTCTGGAGTGGTGCAGGGAGCTTGGTATCAAGCATGTGACGGTGTACGCATTTTCAACAGAAAATTTCAACCGCCCGCCAGAAGAGGTGGAGATACTCATGGACCTCTTTGCCGAAAAGTTTAGAAAAATGGCAAATGACAAGCGCGTTCATAAAAATAAGATTAGGGTGCGAGCAATAGGGGACCGCAGCAATCTGCCGAAGCGCGTGATGGAAGCGATAAACGAGGCCGAAGAGGCGACAAAAAACTACGATAGATTTTTCCTCAATATCGCGGTGAGTTATGGGGGGAGGGCCGAGCTTGTCAACGCTGTTCGAAGGGTGTGCGAGCGCATCGAGAGGGGCGAGATGAAACCAAACGAGGTAGATGAGCGGGTGATAGCCAGCTACCTCTACACGGCGGACACTCCAGATCCCGATTTAATCATCCGGACAAGTGGCGAGGAGCGGCTGAGCGGTTTCTTGCTCTGGCAATCTGCGTATAGCGAGCTCTACTTCTGTGAGGCCTACTGGCCGGCGTTCAGCAAGACAGACTTCCTGCGCGCGATGCGGACTTATCAGAGCCGGGAGCGAAGATTTGGGAAGTGATGGTGTGAAAGCCGAGATCGCAATTATCGGAGGTTCAGGCGTCTATGCGCTCGACCTGCTCAATAATCCGAAGACGATGACAGTTAACACACCATACGGAAAATCTCCAGAAATAATGGTAGGTGAGTTCGAGGGGCGAAAGCTCGCTTTTCTCCCTCGTCACGGCAAGGGGCATACAGTACCCCCCCATCTCATCAACTACCGCGCGAACATTTGGGCCCTGAAAGAACTGGGCGTTACTCGAGTGCTCGCGACCACTGCGGCAGGTTCACTCAATTTAAGGATGCGCCCGGGTGAGCTCGTGTTGCTCGACCAGTTCATCGATTTCACAAAGTGTCGCCAAGTCACGTTTCATGAAGGTGGCGAGGGTGGCGTGGTGCACATTGATGTTACCCAACCTTATTGCCAAGAACTCCGTGCCACTCTCATTAAAACCGCTCGCGAGCGCAAAATCAAGTTGCACCCGCGCGGGGTCTATTGTTGTTTTGAGGGGCCGCGATTTGAGACGGCCGCGGAAATAAAAGCGGTTCGCCGCCTCGGTTGCGACTTGGCCGGGATGACAAATGTGCCAGAGTGCGTTTTAGCGAGGGAGGCGGAGATATGTTATTCGGCAATCTCCATAGTAACAAACTTCGCGGCTGGCATCTCGAAAGCGAAGCTGACGCATGCCGAGATTGCGGAGCTGATGGCGGATAACATCGAGCGCCTGAAGAAGCTGATTTTTTTGGCGATCCCCAAGATCCCAACAGTTCGTAGTTGTGGATGCATGAAGGCACTCGAAGGTGCAGTGGTCAGGGTTTAACCCTCGAATATTTCCTCGTAGTACTCTATGCCCTCTGACTCGTATTCGCGCTCGATCGGTTTTTTCTTCTTTTTCTTTTTCTCCACGATGACCGCAACTTCCTTGGCTTCCTTCCCCTTCTCGCTGATTTTGTAGGAAGTCGGCAACTTCAGCTTAGTTTTGCGGCCGCAGCGCTGACAGACGAGCACCCGCTTGCGTCCGATTTTCTTTGGTAGGAGCATGCCCCCGCACTTCAAACAGAATTCCATGTGACCACCAAAATTAGAAAGTTGTAGGGCAGTGCAGCATATAAGGCTATCGCCGGAGCCAATACTAGCTGGATCACAAAAAACACGAGGATTAATTTTATTTTTATTTCACTTTGGCCGCAACTTGCTTCACACGTTCTTCCATACTCCGCGGTATATCGAGACGCTCGTCAATTCGCAGCGTTGTAAGCACGCGCTTCGCGCCGGCTTTTATCACGGCCTCGTGTGCGGCCTTCGTTATCTTGAACGCTGATTCGATATCTGCCACCTCGAAAACTGTACCCATGGAGTGCAGCTGATACTTGACGCCAGCGTCTTTCAGCACTTGCACGGCTTTACCGATGTAATCGCTCAGCCCCGTGTCGGAAGTCCCTATCGGCACGACCGTTATCTCGGCAATTAACAACTTCATTTTTCCACCCCGGCGAACTACCTTGCCCTAGAAGGCGGATCCCCTGTTTCGACGACCAAGCTTATCCCAACTTGGGGCCGGGATAGGGGCCCGATCTCCGCAGGCGTGAATTCGGCTGGTTCCCCAACCTACTCGTTTCAATCCGTCTTTAAGAATGTTCCGCGCGGCGTTCAGGTCACTCTAATTCCGGCCCATGTGGTGAATCCACTCAACCCTGCTGAGCCAAGGTTCAAAAAATTCGGGCTGAGACGGGCCCCGCTCGTTATATTGAATGCTAAACCTAGTGGTGGGCCCGGCGCGATTTGAACACGCGACCGTCCGGTTATGAGCCGGACGCTCTGACCAGGCTGAGCTACGGGCCCCATCCAACTATTGTCAAGGGGAGCTATATTTTTTCTTTGCTTTAATGAAAAACGGTGCATACCCAAAATTAAAAGGAGTCCGCACCAAATGTTTGAAAGGTGAAAACTTGACTGTAAAAATCCTTGCGCACGGCGACGCAGATGGGATTTGCGCGGCCGCTATAGCCAAGGCGCGATTTCCGGAAGCAGAAATCTGGTTCACCCGCCCAATAACCTTACTCAACGATCTTCAGGGCATTCAGCCCGGGAGCGCCGTTGTCATCTTAGACGTTGCAATCAGTGAAACTCATAAAACGCAGATCTTCCAGCGCATGAAGGAGCTGGCGAAAGGGGATGAGGTTATCTACATTGATCATCACCCCCTACCGCCCGGTACTTTGAGGAACGATGTCCCGGCGACGCACCTATCACACACGATAGGGGCCAGCGCCTCGGAGCTGACCTTCAAGCTTTTTCAATCTGGTATTGACCCTGACCTGGACCGTGTGGCGCTTTGGGGGGCGATAGCCGACTACGCTGAGGAAACTGAACTCGTCCGAGACGGTATGAGCAAGTACGACCGCCGCACGATCTACATGGAAGCGGGTCTGCTGAGTCAAGCGCTCGGTGATGCTGCCGGCGACTACCACTACAAGCGTGATGTCGTGCTAAAACTTGCGCAGGGCGTGCCGCCGTCTGAAATACCCGAGGCTGTCGAGCGCGCGGTGAGAGCGACGAAGCGTGAGTGGGAAACTTGGCGCTACGTGAAGGAACATGTCGTCAAAGAGGGAAATCTCGCGATCGTTTACGACTTGCCCTCGGGCAGCTTGGGGAAAGCCGCACTCTACGCCCTCGGGATAACTGGTGCAGACGTTGGTATATGCACGCGTACTGTTGAAAAAGAGGTGGACATGAGCACTAGGCGACGCGCTGGTGTAAACATCGATCTGAACGCCCTACTCCGCCACATCACCGCCCGCCTTGGTGGTTCTGGCGGCGGGCATGAGGGGGCAGCCGGCGCTTCGATCCCCACCGAACTCTTTGAAAATTTCATGGATGCACTCAGGAAAGAAATCTCACCAGTGATAAGCAGAAACGCACATTTGAAGAGATAGCTAAAGCAGCTCCACTTCTCTGCCTTTCCCCATCGCCTTGGCCTTTTTGTACACAACCCAGTCGGTGGCGATATCTTGAACGGCGAGGCCGGTCGAATCAAAAACTGTTATCTCGTCACGCGAAGTGCGGCCCGGCTTCTTTTTCGTGACTATCTCACCGAGGTCGGCGTAGATATCGCCGCGAGAGATGATTCCCTTTGAGAGCGGGACGTTTACCTCCCCGCCGTGTATCGCCTGTTCCACATCGTCGACTACAACTTTCGCGCGCAGCAGGATTCTTGGATCGAGTTCCTGTTTGCCGGGTGCATCGGCACCGATGGCGTTGATATGCATGCCCTTGGGAATCCAGTCGTTCATGAGAATTGGTTTTCTGGCTGGAGTGGTGGTCACGGCTACATCGGCGTCTTCAACAGCTTCCTCTGCTTTTTTGGCCACCTTTACATCGGCGCCGAGTTTCTCGCCCATCTCCTCGGCGTACTGTTCCGCTTTCTTTGCCAACAAATCACTGACTCTGACCTCTTCGATATTGAGCACCTCGTTCAGGGCGAGCAGCTGGGTCCTAGCCTGAACTCCGGCTCCGAGCATGGCGACAACGCGAGAATCCTTCCGCGCCAAGTACTTCGCCGCGACGGCGCCAGCGGCGCCCGTCCTCACGTTGGTTATCCAAGTCCCATCCATGATAGTGAGCGGGGCGCCAGTCTTCGGATCCAAAAGCAAGATGGTGGCCATCACCGTGGGCAGGCCGTGCTCTTTCGGGTTTCTGGGATGCGCGTTGACGATTTTCACTCCTGCCGCGCCCATCTCCTCCAAATAGGCCGGCATCACTCTAAAGTCTCCATTGTGGCCCTTGAAGTAAACGTAGGATTTGGGGGGCATTTGGACCTTGCCGAGCCCCTTTGCGCGGAACGCCCCCTCGACGGCTTTGATGGCCTCGCGCATCGAGACGAGCCCCTCGACCTCCGCTCTCGAGAGAAGCAGCACCTTCAAATCAACACCATCTAATACTGGGAAAACCGATGCCTTGAATTTTTCTGTTTTGAAGTCGGTGGCGCCGGGGAGAGGATGCTCGGCAAACGGGCTTAACCCGTTGGCTCTCGAACCTCTGACCGCCCGGTTGCTGTAAGCGAGCATGTCGTTCAGCTTGTTGAGGTTCGCTCTTCATCCATGCCCACGTTTAACAGCCGGGCACTCTACCTGCTGAGCTACCCCGGCACCAAAATAGAATGCGCCAGACTTTCTAAAGTGCTTTACTACTCGGCTTTCTTGAGCTTCGCCGGCAGGTACTCCTTCACCACATAATCCAACCCGTACTTCGAGAAAGCCTGTTGCTCTGCCTTCTTCCCGAGCTCAAGCATTTTCTTTATCTCGTCCTGCCAGAACTTGGTGTTGTAGCGCGGATCCTTTTGAAGCTGCTTCAGGCGAGTGATGTCGAGTTCGCGGAGCTTGTCCGTCGGCAATTTATAGTTGACGATGTCGCTCGCAGTCACCCCGATGTACTTTGCATCTGGCACGGCGAGCTCGTGGTTTATGTACGCGAGCTTCGCGCTCCCCGAGATTATCACCATGCCGATGTGGAAGCCAAACGGATCGCCGTCTGTGAATATGTAAACCGGTAAATTTAGCTCGTCGTGCGCACGCTTCAAGAAACGCCTCGTCGCCCTCGCGGCCTGCCCCTTGAGCCCGACTATCAAAGCGTCAAACGTCTTCCACGCCTGCTCCTGAACGAAACGGTGATACATACCCATTGTCTCGATCGCAATCACGCGCTTGGCCTTGCATTTCACAAGTTCAACATCATCGATCGTTGGTGGAATCGTATACCCTCCGCGCCCGGCCTTTGTCGCGTCTATGATTGCATCCTCTTCCTTCACGACGAGCTGCCCGTATACCGCTGCCCCGTCTTCCTCTGGTGTCAACCCCAAATCTTCGCGCTTCACCCCAAACATCGCCTCAAGGTCCTCGACTATCACGTCGGACTCGCCTTGATCGTAAAATGGCCCGGCTTCCCAGCCCTCGGCGGTGTAGTACATCTCACGAAGGGTCGCGAACTTCCCAGCATCTATGAGCCCTTTGCAGAAATCGGCGACACATAATGTTTGCGCGATTTTTTTCACCTGCTTCACGTTCGCGGCGGAGCGAATGCCATACTTGTTGCCGAGCACGAAGTAGCGGTTTTTCTCATCATAGAATATGTTTGAGGTGCTCCTCGACGGCACCTTCAGCTTCGGCGGTCTGATCGCGGAGATATCTTCTACTATCGTTTCCCCGAAAGCCGCTAGCTGCTCATTAGCTTTTTTCTGACGTTTGCTCTTTGCCACCAATTTTTACACCCGCCACTTTTTCTATGAGTGAACTTACTTCTGGCACTTTCTCGCCCGCCAAGTGTGCTGCCTTTCTGGCGATGACCGGCAGGTACTGCTCGAATATTCCTGCGCGCTCGTGACGCTCTTTTATCCTGGTCTTCCGGTATAGGTACTGCCTCAGCTCCCGCGCGACATCCATTATCGCAGCACGGATCTCACTGAGGACCTCTGGCTCATCGGCAATCGACTGCTTGCCTGCCGATGTATATGGCACGTAGGCTGAAACGACGTTGACGAAAAGTGTCACCGGCGCAGCGGTCACATCTACTCCGTAGCGGCGCCAGTCTATGCTCCTCACTGCCGTGGATATCGCACATCCGCCTTGGTCGAATATCAGCGGAGCCCGATTTGCGAACCTTATTAATTCTAAACCGCCTGTTTCCGCCTCTTCTCCCTCAGCCTCACCCTCCACGCTCTTTCCCGCAGAACCACCGTAAGCTATGCCCGTTTCGACTATGAACGGCAACCCGCCACGATATACTTTTGGTGAACGGGTCGTAGCGTAAACGAACTCTGGATTTAGGATTTGCTTCATGCCACTTTCTATGTTGGTTGCGCCTATCGGGCAAAGACCCTCTGTTGGGGGAGCCATAAATTTAATTTGTTTAAATGCCGAGACAATTTTTTCTGCATCTTCCCACGTAAGCTCCGACGGCTTTTTGTTCGTGTTGACGCCAGACAGCTTTTCCACCTCTTTTATTTTACCCTTCGTGACGCGGGAAAGTTCGGTCACCAAAAACCCGGCAATTGTCCTGCTCTTGGTGTGCTTCGCCAGTGCGAGCAAATCGTCGGACATTATCCCCCACGGGTGCAACGGCATCGACTTCGGGCGGTCTGGAATTTTATCGCTCGCTCGCTCGAAAACCGTCAACGTTCCATCTGGCTCAACAAAAGTGATCTGGACATGAGGATTTGCGATCGCGGTCATGCGCAGGTAGTTGAAAGGCCCATAGCGGGAGCGGACGTATGTGACATCCTTCGCTTCGAGCTCAACCCGCGTCCCCATCCAATCACCTTTTGATCTTTCCCCGTTCACGATTTTGCCTTCGTTCTTGTCCACATCGATCATGACATCGGCGTGAACTATTTCGCCGCCGCCCTCGGATGTCGTCACCTTGGTGGGTTTTCCGCTCGTTATCTGGGAGAACATCACTGCGCCGCTTATGCCGATCCCCTGCTGCCCCCGGCTTTGCATGTGGCGATGCAATTTTGTGCCCGCGAGCATTTTTCCAAAGACATCTGAGATGTACTTTTCTGGTATGCCTGAAGCGTTGTCTTCTACCACAACTTTGAAGTGCTCCGGACTCTCATTCACCTTTTTTATCGAAACCATAACCGAGGGCAACACGCCCGCTTCTTCCGCAGCATCAATTGCATTCGTGACTCCCTCGTGCACTATCGTTGTCAGAGATCGAATTTTTCCCGTGTACCCCAGCATCGCCGCATTCTTACGGAAGAACTCGCTTACGCTATGCTCTCTGAACTCTTTAAACAGCTCTACGGCCATAGATTTCATTTTTTCAGCCTTTTTTGTCCCATTTCTTAGTTTTAGACTTATTTTTTATTTTTATTATGAAATTAACGCTGAATTTCCTTTTTTTTCTATTTTCGCCAGTTTAAATTAATGTTTTGTTGGTTAAATAGCTTTTGGATAGTATTTAGTGTTTCCAAATGTCCATGGCCCTTTTCTTTAGTTCTCTCCTCTTCCGCTCGAGAAAGCGGTAAACTGCGGAATGCGGCACCCCCCTTAGCAACATCTCGATTGCTTCCCGCGCGACCGAAAGCTGCTCCGGTATGCCTATAAGTGCAATATTTTTTCCATATATCGACATGCAAACTCCAGTTGTTTCTTCAATTATCCGGCGTGTCTTCCCACCCTCGCCTATCACACGGCCTTTTAGCCGGACGAGCGCCTTCTCCGATCTACCTATGAGGTCTCTAATATCGATGATTTCGAGATAGTTGTCCTCGTCAAACAGACGGAGCGCACGTTCGGCGCTGAATCCGCGCGCCACGGCGTTCAAAATATCTCTCGCCTGCAGTATGCCTAACGGATTTTCATCACTTTGGATCGTCGCCTCACCGGTTTCGCTATCCAATGTTATCTTTGTGCCGCTCCTGCGTTCTATCTCCCGCTTTACTTCCCCGCCAGGGCCTATGGCTACGCCCACCCTCTCCTTGGGCAGCCTTAGATGTTCCATACTCATCAAAGCTCAGGATTTGTCTTCGAATACCCTGCTGCTCGACGGTTCGAGTTTGCCAGAGTATTTGCCTTTGATATCGTCATACCCCCGCCGAGCCGCACGATCCATGGTGTAGAACAGAAGTTGGCATATCCTCATCCCCGGATACAATTTCACCGGCGCCGGGTTCATGTTGAGAATTTCCAAAGTGACCGGAAAGGGTTTCTTCGAGCCAGACCCTGGGTTAACGTGACCGGAAGAGATGTGGATAAAGACCCCTATACGCGCCACCGATGATCTTCCCTCTATCGCGCCTACAAGGTCATTTGGGACAGCGACTTTTTCTAACGTCACGCCAAGTACAAGTTGTCTTGGCTTCAAAACAAACGGTCTGTCCCTTGTATCGACCAGCTCGGTGTTTTTCTCGATTGACTTTTTATCAAAGGGGTCAACAGCTTTCGTCGGCTTGAAAACCCTGAACTTGCTGCCCAAACGGAGGTCTATCTGGCTCGGGCCAATCAACCTCTTATCAAGGGGATCGACGATTATCCTACCCTGCCTTATGTATTCGCGGATTTGTTCACCAGAGAGAACGGCCATAAACCCACCAAAACCTCAGTTGCCTATGCCCCAAAAATGTTGTGGTGGCTGTCATCCGCCTCTAATTTTTGAAAATATTTCCGCCGGCTCACCAGTTTTCACGCCCATCTTCCTGAAATAGCGCACTAGGTTGGTGATGTCCCTCATCAACAGCTCACCAGCCATGGGGTTCGCGATGTCTGTTGCCATTGAAAAATCTATGAGCACTGGCTCCGGCCCGGCTAAAACATTGTACTCGCTCAAGTCGGCGTGCACAATCTGGGCTTTTTTGTAAAGTGCCTCAACCGCGCCCAACAATTTCTCGAACGCTTGCTTGGGCTTTTTCGGCCGACAGTCTTTCATCCGGGGATACGGTACACCCCCCTCTCCGACAAACTCCATCACCAACACGTTGTTTTCAAAATCTATCGGCTTGGGAACGCTGACGCCCGCCTTGTAGGCGCGCTGCAGGTTCTTGAACTCCCGGGAAGTCCAAGTGTAGATTATGCGCCTTCGATCGCGGTGAAATGTCTTGAAGCGGGGGTCACCGACCAAGTAGCGATACATCGTTTTGAAGTCGGATGTGGCGATGCGGTAAATCTTGACAGCCAGGTAATTTCCCCCCTTGTCTAGGGCGCAGAATATGTTCGCCTCTTTGCCCGTGCTCACCACACCGTAGAATGTCTCGAAGATGCCCCTGTTGACCATGTGATACAAAGTGAGCAAGGTGGAGTGGTCGAAAACGTCTGCCAGTGTCTTGGACGCCTCGGAGTCTTTTTCCAGTCGTTCAATTTTTCGCCGCTCGAGCTTACGGAGGAGCGCCTCAAAATCCTCTGCCACGCGAGCCACCTAAGGCCAAAACCCTTTTTTCTCCAACCAGTAGAGCTGCGTGCGGGTATATCGGTAAATTATATCCGCTTTCTCCTCGCTCTGCACCGCCCAAGGGCGGACGATCACGACATCGTTTTCTCTCACCCACAGTCGCTTTCGGATTTTGCCCGGTATCCTGCACATCCTAACGTGTCCGTCCTTGCACCGCACGCGCAAGCGATCGAAGCCGGACATCTGCTCAACGATACCGAAAATCTCGCCCTTCCGCGGAACCCGAAGCCTCTCCACTTCTTCTTCCGGCATCATTTACCCCCGAGTTTTTTGTCCCAGAGCAGGCGGTTGACCCCGTTGAGCATCGCCTGCACGCTCGCCATGATTATGTCGCCGCTCGTGCCTCGCGCGGTCACGATTCGTTTCCCATCCGTAAGCTTGACCACGACATCCACGAGGGCGTCCGTGCCACCTGAAATTGCGTCGACGTGGTATTCCTGAAGCCTTATGTTCGACGTTCCCTCGACAACTTTTCGAATCGCGCTCATCGCAGCATCAACCGGGCCAATTCCCAAACCAGATTCGGTCACCTCTCTCTCGCCGAACCTCAGCTTGACCGATGCTGTGGGCGTGACCTTGCTCCCGCTGATGACGGTGAGTTCATCTAGCTTCACGATCTCCTCAAGCGTTTTACCCATAACAGCGTCGACTATCGCGCGCCATTCTGCATCCGTCACTTGCTTGCCCTTGTCGCCGAGCTTCTTTATCTGTTCGAATATTTGCTGCACCTGCTCTTTGGTCGGCTCCAAGCCGATCCGCTTCAACTCGCTCTCGATAGCGTGCGAACCGACGTGCTTGCCGAATATCAGTCTTCGATGATGCCCAATCATCTCGGGTGAAATCGGCTCATAGGTGAGCGGGTGAGCTAGGACACCGTGCGTGTGAATGCCTGCCTCGTGAGAAAACGCGTTTTCCCCAACCACCGCCTTTGTTGGAGAAATTGGCATGCCCGTGTGTTGCTCAACGAGGCGGGAAACCCGGTACAACTTCTTCAGGTCTATGCGGGTCTCGAAGCCGTAGAAGTGCATCAGGGCCAACACAACTTCTTCCAGAGCGGCGTTGCCCGCTCGCTCCCCCAAACCGTTGACCGTGACGTGGACTTCTTGTGCACCCGCCCTGACCGCGGCTATTGTGTTCGCCGTCGCCATGCCGAAATCGTTGTGACAGTGCACGGCTATCGGGACTTTTAGGTCTTTGACCAAGCCGCCGAACAATTCAGATATCTTCTCCGGAGTGGTGACCCCAACGGTGTCGCACACGCAGAGCCGCTGTGCCCCCGCCTCCACACCCGCCGAGAAGAGTTCCTTGAGAAACGCGGGGTCTGCCCTCGTCGCATCTTCCGCCGATAGCTCCACCACCAAACCGTGGTCTAGCGCGTAGCGGGTGGTGCTCAACGCCATCTCTTTCGCCTGCTCCCTCGTCTTTTTCAACCTGTGCTCAAGATGGATATCCGAGGTTGGAACGACTAGATGAACGCTATCTACCCCGCATTTCAAGGCAGCATCTATGTCCACGGGCAGGGCCCTGACAAAGCTGCATATCTCCGCGTTCAGGCCTGCATCCGCTATCATCTTGATCGCCTTGCGTTCTCCCTCTGAGGTTATCGCCGCCCCCGCCTCGATTATGTCCACGCCCAGATCGTCGAGCGCCTTGGCTATCTCAAGCTTCTGCTCGGGAGCCAATGCTATCCCTGGTGTCTGCTCGCCATCGCGCATCGTCGTATCCAAAATTTTTACTACGCGCTTCGCCATTTTTGATCCTCATCCATAGTCTAGGTAGCTGCTCAAATAAAGGTCGTCCTCGTCATCGCCCAATCGCAATATTTTTATAGTTCTGAGTGTCATTCAGAACTACGGAGGGGTGGCGGTGTGAGGAGACCGTGCGAGCGGACTTGGCGTGAAATCTTGGAGTGGGCTTGGGTCAATGACGTGGGAGATTTCACACACAACAATTTGCTGCGTGAAGGTGTGGTCAGCTATCGAGGAAACGAACGAACCAGAATTAGGTCTGCCTCGTCCTCTTTGTACAGAATGTGGCGCGCTGGTTTGCTGACCCGCTTGGCCGCTGGCAAGGGGCGGCGAGCAAGCCTTTACGCTCCAATTTCGCGCGACGAGTATCAGCGAAAGCTCAGGCAGCTCATACTCGTTTGAGCAACAACGTCTAATAGGTATTTAATTAATCCGTCACATCAAGTTTGTTTGGTGATGACTTGCAGAGGGATGTTTTTGTCAGCGACTTCATCTCGCAAGTGAGCAAAGAGATCAAGCTGCCGAAAAAAGTGGCGATTTTCGATACCACACTTCGAGATGGAGAGCAAACTCCTGGTGTGTCGCTGACCCCGGACCAGAAAATCCTCATTGCCCGCCAGCTGGATAAGCTCGGCGTGGATGTGATTGAAGCGGGTTTTCCGATGGTTTCGGAAGGGGAGAAAAAGGCGATATCTGCTATAGCTAAGGCTGGGTTTGATTCCAAAATTTGCGCCCTCGCTAGGTGTGTCAAGGAAGACGCGGACGCAGCGATAGAATGTGATGTCGACCGGATTCACATTTTCATCGCCACATCGGACATTCACCTAGAACATAAGCTGAAGATGTCCCGCGAGCAAGCGCTCGAGCGAGCCATCGCATCCGTAGAATACGCGAAGAAGCATGGCGTTACAGTAGAATTTTCGGCTGAGGACGCCACGCGAACAAACCTAGAATTTTTGAAAAAAGTTTACGCTGCCGTGGTAGATGCCGGGGCGGATTGCATAAATGTGCCGGATACCGTGGGCTGCATAATTCCTAGAGGCATGTTCTACCTCATTGACCAGCTGAAACCGCTGATCAAAGTGCCGATAAGCGTGCATTGCCACAACGACTTTGGGCTTGCGGTTTCGAACTCGCTCGCGGGCGTGGAGGCGGGAGCAGAGCAGATCCACGTCGCTGTAAATGGATTGGGTGAACGCGCCGGAAACGCCTCGCTCGAGGAAGTGGTTATGGGGCTTCGTGCCCTCTACGGCATAAAACCGGAAGTAAGGACGGAGCTGCTGGTTGAAACCTCCGATCTAGTCGAACGCTTGACTGGGATAGCCGTGGCTCCGAACAAGGCGATAGTCGGGGACAATGCCTTCGCCCACGAAGCGGGGATCCACGTCCACGGCGTCCTCGAATTTCCAGGAACTTATGAACCCCTCTCCCCAGACCTCGTCGGACATCACCGCAGGCTTATGCTTGGCAAACACGCGGGGGCGCGCTCGGTCAGGGAGCAGCTCAAAGACCTCGGAGTGCAGGTGACGAAGGAGCAGCTGCTCGACATCACGAAACGCGTCAAAGACTTGGGGGACAAGGGCAAAGCGATCACATACGCCGATCTCAGGGCGATCACCGAAAGCGTTGTCGGGGCTCTGCCCAAGGAGGAGAAGGTGGTCGAGCTGAAGGAGTTCACCGTGCTCACGGGCAGCACCGTGACGCCGACCGCCTCTGTGCGGGTCACAGTTCGTGGGGAGGAGCGAGCCGGCTCAGCGACTGGTGTCGGCCCAGTAGACGCGGCGATAAGCGCCATCCGCAACGTGATGCAGGAGATCTCGGCGCTCAGGCTGAAGGAGTACCACCTCGACGCCATTACGGGCGGTAGCGATGCGCTGGCTGAGGTGACGGTGAAGCTCGAGGATGACAAGGGCAACCTCTACATCGCGAAGGGCGTGCGGGAAGACGTTGTTGTCGCCAGCGTGGACGCGATGATCAACGGGATCAACCGGTACTTTGCCGGGCGGAAGTGACTAGATCATTCCGTTTTTGGTGGTTGCTAAGGAGAGCCAGTAATTTTATCTCTAAATTTGTATGCAACTATGGCAACAATTAAAATCAAAATAATAGCCACGCCAATGATGGCTACGACCAACACGCTGAACGGTTCAGGTAGTACCTCCACGTTCTCTGATATGCCGACGACGTAAAGGCGGTTGGATTTGTCGCTCCGAACACAAACATCGCTAGTTATTCCATCCACAATGAAATAGTAAGTGTAATTCTGGTGTGGCGAAATCTTGACAACTGGCGCTACAAAAACGTTTTCTCCGCTCACAATCGTGACTTGATTTTCGTTTTCGCTGATCGACACGCTTACATCTGCAATATCCCAAGTCACCACTATATGGATAGGCTGGCCAACCGGAGCGTTTTCCAAAATTTTTACGTATAATTCCTGCTCTGCATCCTGTTCATCAAGGAACGGTAAACTGAAGGCTTTGGAACTTCCAGAAATGGGAGTAAATACACTTGTAAATTGCCCGTCCGCCACATAATAGGCATTGCTAACGCCAAGCAAGCCGTCGGTAACCTTCATTCCTGCTGGCTTGTGAACTGTAAATCTCACCTTGAAAGTCGAGCCCGGCATCACTTTTTCTGATTCATAATCTGTTATTGTAACTCCGAGTTCCTGAATGGGTGAGGCTTGTGCGATCGTCGAGGGAAGAGATAACAACGTTGCTGCCGTCATTGCGACAACGACTAGGGTAGCAAACCAATATTTCATTTACATCCAATTACTGATAAAAAGTCTGGGTTTAATAAGGTGGTTAGCTAACCATTGCCAGACACTTGTTTATTGACAAAAGAATTTATATTCAGGAAGTTTGGCAGAAATATGTCAGCTTTTCAGCACCCTCCATGTCCTCACAACTTCAGCAATTGCCGGCCTTCCTTCTACAAAGACCTCGATCGCCCTGTGCCGCGAGGTCCACTGCACCAGCCGCGGTTTGGAAACCCGCCTGCCGATGCATCTTATCTTTTCGCCTTCAACCCTTTCGCTCCGGTTCAACCCAGCCCGCCCCCCACAGCTCAAGTAGCGTCTCGTTAACTAAGCTAAGATCTATCCGCAAAGCATCACTTATCTCGTCCGCCCTCACGCGGTTCTTGCCCTTCAAGTACTTCTGAATCTCTCGCTTCGCCTGCTCCTTGCTCACTTTTCGAAGAGTGATTACCTCAAACCCTCTGAGATGTTCAGCATAATGTCGAATAGCTCTCCTAATTCCTTCCGCTGTTGAAACCTTCGCGCGAGCGGCTATCTCGCTCAGAATTTGCCTATCCCCCTCTATCAAAGAAATCGGGTAAATGTCTCTTTTTCGGACAGGTCCAACATCAAACCGCCAAACTTCCATTTTTTTAGATTTTTCTACGAGTGGAAATCTAGCAGTGGCCGGGAGCGCAAAAATCACCTTGTTGAAACTTTTGTAATTCTGTAATTTTCTCTTTATGATAGATTCAGGAGCCGTTATGAGACATTCGACAATGATTTTCTTGCCATCGCCAGCAGCCAAGATATCTGCCCACGTCTTATTCTTTAGACGTGGGAAGCGCACCACTTCGTAGTGCATATCTTTGAGTCTATCTTCGGCAAGTTGTACTAGGCGCATATGAACTTCCTTGCCCTCTCGACTTCTAGGCACTTTAATACACCTTCAGTAAGTATATTATGAAAACCGTATTTTAAGTATTTTGGTAAGCAACAATTCTCCCGCCAAGCCTTTGGGTGGAGGTCCTTTATAAAGCGAAAACAAGCCTCACGATTTTTTCACTTTCGCCGCAACCGCATCACCGACATCGGAAGTGCCCGATCTGCCACCCAAATCATAAGTTCGAACTTTGCCCTCTTTCAAAACATCAACGACCGCCCGCTCGACTTTATCGGCAGCCTTCTGCTCACCGAGGTGCTCGAGCATCATCTGCCCTGCCAAAATCGTCGCAAGCGGATTTGCCACATTTTTTCCTGCATGCTTGGGCGCGGAACCGTGGATGGGCTCGAACATGCTCACGCCTTCAGGATTGATGTTGCCACCCGGCGCGAGCCCCAAGCCACCCTGGATCATCGCCCCGAGGTCCGTTATGATGTCGCCGAACATGTTGGGCGTGACGACGACTTGGTACCACTCGGGATTTTTGAGGAACCACATCGTTATCGCGTCGACGAAAGCGAACTCCGTCTCTATCTCCGGGTAGTCCTTCGCGACCCGCTCGAAAACCTCGCGCCACAGGCTGTAGACGTGGGTCAGCACGTTCGCTTTGTCGACCGAGGTCAAGCGCTTTTTACCCTTCTTTCGCGCGAGCTCGAACGCGTAGCGTATGGCGCGTTCCGACCCCTTCCGGCTGACGACCCCTATCTGGTAAGCTATCTCATCCCGATCTACATCCAGGTCGAGTCCGAATTTCGCCTTGTAAATCGAGCGCACCACCTCGAGTTCGGCCCGCGAGCGGCCCTTCGCCCTGCCGCCCATCCCGATGTAAAAGTCCTCCGTGTTCTCGCGCACGACGTAGAAATCGACGTGCTCGGGGCCCTTGTCCTTGAGCGGGCACGGCACCCCGGGATAGAGCTTGACGGGACGGAGGTTGATGTACTGCTCGAAGTAGAAGCGGAGCTTGAGCAAGATTCCCTGCTCCAATATGCCAGGCGCCAGCCTCGGGTCACCGAGCGCTCCAAGATATATCGCGTCCATCTCGGCGAGTTGATCGAGTCCGGCCTGCGGGATGAGTTCGTTGGTCTTCAAGTAATATTCGGCCCCGTATGGAAAATCCACGAATTCGAATTCCAACTTGGGGGTGCTCTCGGCCACCGCATTTAGAACTTTGACGCCCTCGCGAATTACCTCTGGCCCTATGCCGTCGCCGGGTATCACACCGATTTTGTACATGCCCTCACCTTGAATGCACAAACTTTTATCTCAGTTTACTACTTTAAGCTTTGGAGGTGCGCAGATGGTGGAGATTGTGGAAACCGACCTGCCCGGTGTCGGAAAGCGAATAGCCCTTGAGAGATTGGCTTACGGTGGAAGATTCGTGATCATCGTCCACAACGACGGCCGGCGTGAGATTTACTATTACAGGAAGGCTGAGGATGAAAAACCGGTAGTTTTTTCGCTCAGCGATGAAGAGGCGAGAAAAGCTGGCTCGGTGTTAAGTGGGGCGTACTTCACACCCGCGCTCGTTCAGGCCATAGCCCAAACGCTCACGCCGAAGATAAGCGTGGAATGGATTCGGGTACCGGTTAAGTCCAGTGTATCTGGAAAGACGATCGGGAAGCTAAATCTGAGAAAACGTCTCGGAGTTTCGATTATAGCAATCGTGCGCGGCGACAAGACCACGCCAAATCCGTCCGCCAACTTCAAGTTGGATTACGACGACCTGCTGATAGTTCTCGGAAGCTCTAGGGGGATGGACAGGCTGAGAAAGTTGCTCTCAGTAAAGTCCTGACATCGATGACAAGGGACGAGCCAGATGTCGATGGAGCCGCTGTCGGAGTTAGGCATCGTTTTCCTGTTCGCAGCGCTCGCCCTCGTCGGATGTAACAAGCTTAAGCAGCCCTCTATTGTCGGGTATCTTTTAGTCGGGATCGTGATTGGCCCCTATGCGCTGGGGGGCGCCTTGGGCGTGCCCGTTGACAGCCAAGTAAGGAACATCCTCTCAACCTTGGGCATCATTTTCTTGATGTTCTTCCTCGGCCTAGAGTTCTCGATCACGAAACTGAAAAAGGTCAAGTTCATCTCGGTGGTCGTGAGCATAGTCGACGTGGGCTCCATGTTGGCTCTCGGGCAGGCGATTGGGTACTTGCTCGGCTTGGGATTCGTTGACAGGATGTTTTTGTCTGGCATTATATGCATGAGCGGGGCGAGTGTCGCCGCTAAACTTTTGATCGATATGAAAAAACTCGCTGACCCCGAGGCGGAAATATTGCTGGGGGTATCCGTCGTGGAAGATTTTATCTCTGTGGTCTATCTGGCAATTCTCGCTGGGCTAACTTTTGTGGGAGAAAGCTCAGTCATGATCGCTCAAACGCTGGGGAAGATGGCGATTTTCTCGGTAATTTTCATCATACTTGCGATCAAAGTGATACCCGTTGCGATGAAACGCGTCAGGGAATCCATATCTGATGAAACACTGGTGCTGGCCGCGCTGACACTCGTTCTTGCAGCAAGTATTTTTGCGGAATCTCTTGGTGTCTCGGCCGCCACCGGGGCGTTCTTCATCGGCATAGTGCTCTCGGGCAGCGTGGTCGGTGAGCGCGTGAGCAGGAAAATAACTCCTTTCAGGGATGCTTTCGTGGCACTATTTTTCGTGGCGTTCGGCATGATGATCGATCCGAAACTATTCCCGAAGTTTGGTGTTATAATCATCGGAGCAGTCTTAGCAACCGCCATACTTGAAATGCTTTCAGTGGCACTTGGCGCCTTCCTCTGCGGGATAGACGGGAAAAAATCCGTGTTCGTCGGGGCGGGGATGACTGGCAGGGGCGATTACAACATCGTGTACGCCAAGCTCGGTGGCACACCAAAAATCGCAGGCGGCCAGCCCACTGTGACTTGGGAAGGTTTTTACCCATTTGCCGGATTCTTCTGTGTCATGATCACGCTGGCCACGTCTTTCCTCATGAAATCCGCGCATAAGGTATACCGCTTCTTCTCTATCGTCTTGCCAAACTTCGTCCGCTACACGGGCTCGCTGCTTTCACGCATGGCGCAGCCGTCCATTCAGGGTGCCGCGCAATCCAGATTTGGAAAATTCATTATTTTAGACCTTTCCATCCTCGGAGCGTCTATCATCGTGTCACTACTCACGCAGGCTCCCGGGCTGATGATCGCCTGTTTCATCGCCGTTTTGCTCTTGGCAATCAACTTCGGAGTACTGGCGACAAGACACCTCATCGAAACCGAGGAAAAAACATTCGCCTTGGATTTGAGGGTCAACCATGAAAATTTCGGCGGCGCTGCGAAATTCTCCGCAGGGATGCTAGCGTCTATTTTTGCTTTCCTCGGGGCATTGCTGTGCCTACGCTTCTTCGGCCCGGTAATCATCCTCGCGATAGCTGCGACTTTCATGTGCTCGTTGACGGTTGCTAGCTATTTGGGGGCTAGGAAGTTCGGCCGGAGAAAAGTTTTCGCTTCAGGTGTGGGAGCAGTCCCCCGGCCTCTAGTATCTCAAGAACAAAGCGCGGAAGCGGCTCGGCGTTAAATCTCTCGCCCGTGCTCAGGTTGCGAACGATGCCCATTTTTACATCGATTTCGACTTTGTCCTCTGATTTGAACCCCTTGCTCACGCCAGGGCACGTGAGCACGAGCAGGCCTTGGTTGATGGCGTTGCGGTAGAATATCCTCGCAAACGATTCCGCCACGACTGCGGAAACTCCGGCGGCTTTGATTGCAATCGGAGCATGCTCGCGGCTCGAACCACAGCCAAAGTTCTTGCCCGCGACTATGACATCCCTCGGTTGCACCTTCCGCGCGAACTCCGGGTCAGCGCCTTCCATGGCGTGCTTCGCTAGTTCACCGGGCTCCCGCTTGACCAAGTAGCGTCCGGGGATTATCGCATCAGTGCTGATGTCATCTCCGAAAACCCAAGCGCGAGCCATCAAACATCCCTCGGGTCGGTTATCTCTCCCTTGAGCGCCGAGGCTGCAACGGTCGCGGGGGATGCTAGGTATATCTCGGCTTCTGGGCTTCCCTGCCTGCCGCGGAAGTTGCGGTTTGAGGACGAGATGCAGACTTCCCCCGGGGCGAGGATGCCTATGTGCCCGCCCATGCAGGCCGCGCAGGAAGGAGACTCCACAAGCGCACCGGCCTCGACGAATGTCTTCAGAATCCCGCGGCTTAGCGCATCTAAGTAAACTTCGCGGGAAGCCGGCACAACCAGCATGCGCACGCGCTTCGAAACGCGTTTTCCTTTCAAAATCTTTGTGGCCTCTATGAGGTCTTCGAGCCTGCCATTCGTGCAGCTGCCCAAAAAAGCTTGGTCGATCTCAACCCCCTCCATCTCCCGCACTATAGTAACGTTGTCTACGCTGTGCGGGCACGCCACCTGCGGCTCGAGTTTCGCCGCGTCATACGAGAGTTCTCCCGCATACACGGCGTTCTGATCGCTGAAAACCTGCTTGTACGATCCTTTCGTCCTGCCCGCGAGCCACCGTTTCGTCAGCTCATCCGGCGGGACGATTGCCGCCTTGGCCCCCATCTCCACACCCATGTTGCACATCGTCATCCTCCCGGCGACGCTGATGCCCCGCATCCCCTTGCCCGCGAATTCTGCAGAGCGATAGGTCGCACCATCCGCGCCGACGTCCCCTATTATCCGCAGGATGAGGTCCTTCGACGCCACCCGCTGCCTGAGCCTCCCCTCAACCGAGATTTTCACGCTCTCCGGCACACGGAACCAGAGCTTCCCCGTGGCGAGGACCGCGGCCATGTCCGTCGAGCCTATCCCCGTCGCAAAGCATCCGAGCGCGCCGTACGTACACGTGTGCGAATCGGCCCCGACGACGAGGCGCCCCGGCAGAGCGAAGCCCCGTTCGGGCAAGACCTGGTGACATATCCCCTCGTTCACATCGTAAAAATTTTGAATGCGCTGCTCGGTGACGAATTTTCTGAGTTCGGCATGGTCATGGGCCGCCTCCACCGAAGTCGCCGGGGCCTGATGATCGAACACCACGACCACCCGCTTGGGATCCCAGACTTTTTTAACGCCGATCTCTCGCAAGGCGTCGACGGTGAGCGGGGCGGTGATGTCGTTGACCATCGCCACATCGATTTCGGCCTCGACGATTTCTCCGGGCACAACCTGCTTTTTCCCCGATGCCCTCGCCAGAATTTTTTCTGCTATTGTCATGCCCATATCATCATCTGCGAATCGCGCCCTCGGCAGCTGAACTGACCGTGCGAGAATAAAGCGCTAGGTACCCTCGCTTGATGCGGGGCTCGGGTGGCTTGAACCTGGTGAGCCTGACCTTTATCTCCGCATCCGGCACCGACAAATCTATCCTGTGGCGTCTGATATCGAGTGATATTTTATCACCGTCTCGCACGACTGCTATTGGTCCGCCTTCCGCGGCCTCCGGAGAAACATGACCCACACAAGGGCCGCGGGTGCCACCGGAAAATCTGCCATCAGTCACGAGCGCCACCGACTCGGCAAGCTCCATCCCAGCCACAGCTGCGGTCGCGGCCAGCATCTCCCGCATACCGGGCCCGCCTTTCGGCCCCTCGTATCTAATCACGACAACGTCGCCTCGTTTGATTTTCTTGTTCAGAATTGCCTTGACGGCATCGTCTTCACGCTCGAACACGCGAGCCATGCCACGATGGCGCATCATGCGTGGGCTGACACCCGCGTACTTTATGACTGCCCCTTTTGGAGCGAGATTGCCGTACAATATTGCTATGCCTCCCTCGCGGTGATACGGCCTAGCGAGTGGCCTTATGATATTTGACTCGTAAATTTTCGCGAATTTTAGGTTATCACGAACCCGGCGCCTGGTGACGGTGAGCGGACTTCCCCTTATCAGTTTGCCCAGCCGCTTCATTACCGCTGGCACCCCACCGGCGCGCTCCAAGTCTAACATCGTGTGCTCCCCGCTCGGGCGCAGGTTGCATATGTGCGGGGTCCTCCTGCTCAAGCGGTCGAAAACATCTAGGCAGAGATTCACCCCTGCTTCGTGAGCGATCGCTGGCAGGTGAAGCACGGTGTTGGTCGATCCACCGAGAGCGAGGTCAACTATCACGGCATTTTCGAAGGCCGCGCGCGTCATTATGTTGCTCGGCTTTATCCCGCGCCTCAAAAGCTCCACCACCTGCTTGCCCGTCTGCTTGGCCAGCCTCGCCTTCTTCGCGTCAACAGCATGGGCGGTGCCTACACCAGGTAGAGACATGCCGAGCGCCTCGGTTAAGCATGCCATGGTGTTCGCAGTAAAAAGGCCGGCGCACGAACCGCATCCAGGACAACAGCGATTTTCAAGCTCCTTCGCCTCGCGCTCACTTAGTTTTCTGGCCTTTACCGCCCCCACCGTCTCGAACGCGCTTATCACGTCTAGGCGCTGCCCTCTCCACTCGCCTGGGAGCATCGGACCGCCGGTAAGCATGATCGCAGGAATGTTGACCCGCGCGAGAGCCATCAACATGCCGGGGACAATTTTGTCGCAGCTGGCTACTCCCACTACGGCGTCGAAGCGGTGGGCTTCGAGCATCAGCTCCACGCTGTCGGCGATGACCTCACGGGACGGCAGCGAGAAACACATGCCCTTTGTCCCCATCGCTATGCCGTCACAGATGCCGATCGTGTTGAATTCGAAGGGTGTGCCGCCAGCCTCGCGGATTCCGGTCGCGACTTCAGCCGCCAGCTCTCGGAGGTGCAGGTGCCCGGGAACCACATTGTTGTAGGAATTAGCAATCGCGATGAAGGGTCGCTCGATGTCCGCATCCGTGAGACCATCTGCTTTCAAAAGAGCACGTCGAGGCAAACCCTCAAGACCAGAAACAACCTCTCGGCTACGAAACTTCATCGGTCAAGCCTCCGAGAAGGCTTCGTGCTCGGGCTATAAATTTTTGATGGTGGTTATCTCACGGCGCCCGAAGTAGCTGTTATTTTCCAACAAACCATCTTTCAACCAAACCGATCGAGCCGAGAATGGCCAGCCCGCCCCCATTTATCGATACAGTAATGCCATAATTAGAGGCCACCCCTGCCCATGTCCGAGCACCGATATCCGAGAAGCCCCAAAATGCACCGACTATCGCCAATATCCCCCCGATTGGAAGCAAGTAACCGATAGCCTTCACCTTCGCCCCCAAAACCCCAATCGCACCAACCACAGCGAGGATGCCACCAATCAAGGGGAGGTAAGGTGCGCTTGTTATCCCAACCGAAGTCGCACACTCCCATCCGGATAAGGTCCCTGCTACACTCCATGCCCACGGCAAGAAAACCGCGACTACTGATACGATGCCGCCAATGAATCCTATAGCCAGAAGCGCTTGCTGTGCCTGTCTTGCTTGTGCCGGATTCACGTTCCCGATCTCATTTGATTTTTTGTCCGTTTAATCACTTTTCGATTCCGGCCCACTTTCGAAGGTCTTTGCCGACCTTTTCGATTAGGTGCCCCTTCGCCTCGTCGCGCATCTTCTTCAGATTTGGGATGCCGCGCTGGCTCTCTGCAACCCACTCTTTTGCAAACGCCCCGCTTTGTACATCACGCAAAATCTTTTTCATTGTTTCTCTCGCGCGCTTGTCTATGATTGCTGGCCCTCGCGTCCTCCCGCCGTACTCCGCGGTGTTGCTCACCGCGGCCCACATGCCTTCCATTCCGTGCTCGTAAATGAGGTCGACGATGAGCTTCAGCTCGTTCAGGCACTCGAAGTACGCCACCTCCGGCTGGTAGCCCGCCTCCACAAGCGTTTCGAAACCGGCTTTTATCAGCTCCGAAACCCCGCCACAAAGGACAACCTGCTCGCCGAAGAGGTCCGTCTCAACCTCCTCCTTGAAAGTCGTCTCGACCACGCCGATACGGGTCAACCCGACACCCTTCGCCAACCCCAACGCGATGTATTTCGCCTGTCCGCTGGCATCCTGCGCGACGGCGAGTATGCCCGGCGTTCCAGAGCCCTTCTCGTACATGCGCCTCAAAATCGCACCGGGTGCCTTCGGGGCAATCATTATCACGTCCACATCCTTCGGCGGCACAATCTGCTTGAAGTGGATGTTAAAGCCGTGGCTGAAACACAGCGCTTTGCCGCGCTTCATGTGCGGGGCGATTTTTTCCTTGTAGACCTGTGCCTGGTACTCGTCCGGGATCAGCATGTGCACGATGTCTCCGCGCTTCGTCGCCTCGGAGATATCGACGACTTCAAAACCATCTTTCACCGCCTGCTCGTAGCTGGCGTCTTTTATGCTCCCGATTATCACCTTGCACCCGGAGTCGCGCAGATTGTTTGCCTGCGCCTGCCCCTGGTTGCCGTAGCCTATTATCGCAACCGTCTTCTTTTTAATAACGCTCAAATCAGCGTCTCGATCGTAGTAAATTTTTGCCATGCCTGCACCCCCATGATTGTTAGTTCAATACACCTGCGATGATTTAATAATTTATTCCTAGCCCATTTCGCGCGATATCAGCACCTGCCCAGATCGGGCTACCTCTTGCAGAACATTTGGGCCGAGAGTTTGAACGAGCTGCTCGATGTCCTCGTGATTCCCGCTGAGTTCCGCCACGAGCGCGTTGCCCTTCGACTCTAAAATTCGCCCCCCTGCCTTTTCGACCTGCTGCACCACCTTCCACATCTCCTTATCACTCATCTTTTTCGTCTTCAGCAGCGCGACCTCACGGACGATGCTCGTCTTCGGATCGAGAACCTCAACGTTGATCACCTGGGTCAGCCGCGATATCACCCTGTACAAATGCTCCGCCATGTGGTCGTCGGCTTTGAACATCAAAATTATCCTCGCCATGCCACTCGGCTCGATACCAACGGTAATGCTGTCTATGTTTATCTGCCTGCGCGTGAAATCCCGCGAGATGCGCATCATGAGGCCGGGCGCATTTTCACAAAGCACGGAAAAGATTCGAGTTTTCATTTTTTTCACCTATGTCAGCATCTGATCCAGCCTGCCCCCGGCCGGCACCATCGGCAACACATGCTCGTCTGGGTCTATGACGATGTCGAGCACCGCCGGCTTGCCGCAGCGCAGCGCTTCTTTCAGCTTCGGCGCTATCTCGCTGGGCCTAGTCACACAATCCCCCCACGCTCCGTAGGCCTCGGCCAGCTTCGGGAAGTCTGGCGTCGTGCCCAAGCAGACGGCAGAGCGCCTCTTCTTGTAAAACATGTCTTGCCACTGCTTGACCATGCCGAGGTAGCGGTTGTCCAAAATGCAGACCACGACGTTTATTTTGTTCTCCACCACGGTCGCAAGCTCCTGAGAGTTCATTAGGAAACTGCCGTCGCCCGCGATATCGACAACGTCGCACTTCGGGCAAGCCACTTTGGCCCCCATCGATGCTGGAAACCCAAACCCCATTGTGCCCAGGCCGCCCGACGAGATGAAATGCCTCGGCTTACGGGTGTTGAAAAAGTGCGCTGCCCACATCTGGCACTGGCCCACCTCCGTCACGACTATCGCGTCCTCGTTCAATACGCCCATGATCTCCTTGATGACGCGCTGGGGCTTTATCGGCACCTCATCGTAGTCCATGCGCGGGCTGAACTCCTTGCGGAGCTTTTCCAGGCGCCCCAACCACTCGCTGGGTTTTCCCCGCTTGGCGTGTTTTCGTAACCCCTCGGTGATTGCCGCTATCCCACGTTTGGCATCCGCAACTATCGGCACATCCACGCGCACGTTCTTGCCTATCTCGACCTGATCGATGTCGATGTGAATTATCTTGGCCTTCGGCGCGAAGTGCTGCACATCGCCCGTGGCGCGGTCGTCGAAGCGCACGCCCACGCCCAGTAAAACATCGCTCTCCGTCACGGCCAAGTTCGCCGCCCTTCTGCCGTGCATGCCGATCATGCCGAGCGCCAGGGGGTGATCTTCCGATATCGCTCCCTTCCCCATCAGAGAGGTCACGACTGGCGCGCCCAGCATTTCCGCTAGGGCAACGAGCTCCCCCGAGGCATTTGATGAAATCACTCCCCCGCCGGCGTAAATCACGGGCCTTTGGGCTTTTGTCAGTAAGTTGATCGCCTCCCGGATTCTTTCTGGCTCCGGATCGAGATTGACACGCCTCTTAAATTTCACTTTCGCGGGTATCTTCACGTCCGCCTTGCTCGCCTGCACATCCTTTGGCAGGTCTATGTGCACTGGTCCTTGGCGATCCGCTATTGCTATTTCAAACGCCAGCTTGACCGTGCTGGGTATCTCGGCCACATTTCTCACGAGGAAGTTGTGCTTTGTTATCGGGAGCATCACGCTAAGCATGTCCGCCTCTTGGAAGGCGTCCGACCCGATGAACTTGCTTGGGACTTGCCCGCTCATCGCCACGACCGGCGAGCTATCCATGTAAGCGTTGAGGATTCCGGTCGCAAGGTTGGTCGCGCCCGGGCCAGACGTGGTCAGACATACTCCCGCCTTGCCAGATGCCCGAGCATAGCCGTCCGCAGCGTGCGCCGCGCCCTGCTCATGCCGCACGAGGATGTGCTTGATATCTGGGTCATCGTAGAGCACATCGTAAACAGGTAATATCGCTCCGCCGGGTAGGCCAAAAATATGCTTGGCGCCCTCGGCCTTGAGCGACCCCAACAACGCTTCTGCCCCGGTCATCTCGGCCATCGGTTCACCAACGTGGTAATTGGGTCGGCTATCTTTTATAACTACGGCAGGCGCGCGAGCACCGATACCCTGAACTTTCGCTTCCCGTCCCTATCCTGCCCGATCAACTTGGCCGTCTCGCTCACCTTGGCGCGGAAGTTATCTCTCAAAATGTCGGCCATGCTTCTCGCCAGGCTGATTGAGCTGAGGTAGAAATCGAGCCCCTCCGGCTTTTCCTCGACCTTCGAGATGAATATATTGCGATCGCCCCTCGTCACCTTATCCGCGTGGGAGATGAGCGCCCTCCTTATTTTCTCCAACTTACCCGCGGGTATCTCTTTCTCCCCCCTGACCTGAAGGATCGCCTCGTAGTAGCCGGCGCGCATGAGACCGCATGTCGCGCATGTCGTCGGCTTCACCTCGACCACGACCTGCGCGCTATCGACGATCAGCTGGTTCTGGGCCTCGTGAATCTTTCCGCTGGCGTGGACTTCGACAAGCACTTCGCGCGCGGCTGGTTTCGCCTTGAACCTCAAATCTATGTCTCTAACTTCCTCCGGGAGGGCGAGTTCTGTACCGGCATCTGTGAACTTTGTCAAGCGCAGGGCAGACAGCACGGCGGCTTTCGCAGCCTCCTGTGTCGCGGCTCCCTCATCGCTCGGCTCCCGCCATCTGTTGCCTGCCATGTACGCGCCGCACCTCTTACACACGCTCACGCTGACTTTCCTCGGCGCATGGATCAAACGGTGCTCGCCCGCAAAGCATTCTTGACATAGGCCGCGGATGAGTGGGCCCTTGTCGGCCTCGGATGCGCCGCACTTGTAGCAAAAACGCCGCATTCAACCACACTAAAACATGCTCGACGGTTTAAAAGTCGGTTGCTCTTTGTAAATCTCGGACCGGGGAGTCCGGACTGGGGGGTCCGAACCGGGGTGTTCTCCCTTTTTAAACCCCCTTCAACCAATACGGCGGCGGGGAAATGGAGCAAAACGATCTCTGCGAGCATCTAACTCGTCCCGCCAGAAACAAGTTCGTGGAACTCCTGCTTGAAAAGTTTGGCTCTAAGGAACGGCTAGCTGCAGAGGTCGAGGTCACCGAAAGGGCAGTCAGGAAGTGGGTGTTGTGTCTGACCCACCCGTCAAATGTTCATCTTCAGAGGATATTGGAGTTGGCGCTTCGACTTGACGAGCAACGGGCTTGTGAAATAATTGAACGAGACCTCATGAACTTCTCAGACGCCATCAAACTCGCATTCGGGGTTAAACACCTACAAAACACTGCCGAAAAGATTGCCGGCCCTACATCTTGACCATTTGAGCATGGGGGACGTTTTGAAACCTCATCACGTTTGCGCGATCGATGAATCCAGCTTTAACAGCGTGTTCCACGATCGAGCCCACTAAATTTGCGATGGTTGCTTCTTTAAGCGCTGCTAAGCAGGCCTCGACATTCGCCTCATCGCCGCAATAAAAACCCTCGTCAATTTTTAACCGGAGCTCCCCCTGCTTGAACTCCTTGCCGAGCAGCTCAGCGTCGCAGATTGCAACGAGCACTTCTTCCTGCGTCCGCATTACCCTGAGCAGGGGCATCTTACACGCTCCGCACCGCAGCGCGGGCACCGCAGGCCTCGCAACGCAGCATGTAGACCCGCTCTTTCCTAACGAGCTTTGTATCCGGGCCACCACACTCGCGACAGATGACGAACTCCTCAACGTAGCGCTTGATGCGGTCATCAACGGCCGCCTTCGCGAACTTCCCCTGAAAAACCGCCTGATGACCGTCGATGTTTCCGGCCACGCCAAGTTCACGTAACAGGTATTTTATTATATGCTCAGGCTCCCGATTCAAAGCGCTTGCGATCGCCTTGAAATTTTTCAGCGCGGTGCGATTTCCAAAAACTACAACATCGGCCTCGGGGATTTGAAATCTCTCTTTTTCAAAAACCGCTTTCGGTATCTGTTCAAACGCGCGGTTGAGCGATTCCTCGTAATTTTCCCCCAATTTCTCACCTCAATCGTCTAAACCTTCCGACTTTAGGCTCAAATATCTCTCCATCGGCGATCAAAACGCGAAACGCGCCGTCTACCAACTCCTGAGTTAAATTCAACTCTGCCGATATATCGATCGGAGAAACACCTTCACCCTTGTCAAGTTTGTCAAACGCCAGCAAAACTTTTTTCTTGATATCATCCGGCACCTGAGGGAGTGGCTCCTCTTCGATTTCCTGTATTTCGCCTTCAACGCTCTCTACCTGCGCCTGCGGAGGTACCTCTATTTCCAGCACTCGCACCTGTGGCTCAACTTTCCTGAGCTGGGGCCGCTTGCCCTCTTTTAAAAACTGCCTTCGCACACCGAGGATTTCAAGCTCTCGTGCTATCTCCCAGTTCGGATCGTCAACTTTTATCACCAGATCTGGCACTAGATAAATCTCGCCGCCGTACTCACGAACTCGCCCAACAACATCTACGAGGTCGCCCACGTTGACGTCAGCGACTCTTTGCGTGTCTTGTCGCCATGTCTTGAGACGAACTGTTTCTGTTCCGTCGTCTATTCGCAGCGCGGCATAGCTCTGATCTTCGCTGATATATTTGTCCACGATGGTTCCCATAATTCGTGCGCGAAAAATTTGCTGCCCCCATGGCGTGACCAGGTGACTCGGCTCTGTGCCCTCTGCCGGACGGACGAACTCTCCTTTTGCCAAATCCTCCACTTTGACTTTATAAGCTGGCTGCATTCAATCACAATTTTATCTCGAAGTTGCGCCTTAAAGCTTTTCAACCTCTGTTTTTAGTAAGTGATGCCAATACTACCTGGGTAGCATATGTTTGAACTGAAAGGCGCTTTCGGTAAACGCGCGGTTGGCGTGATTGGTGCAAGGGCTGAGGTACAAGATGTTGATGCAATACTCAAAACTCTATCGACGATCGATGAAAAAGCCCACACCGTTAGCCAGATCTTCAATGCCGACCGCATCGCTGGCAAAGAACACTTGATTCACGCAGCTAGATTAGCGCTAGATGCTCGGGCCACGCGCACGGGCTTCGCTGGTTCTCTCAACATCGAGTTCGTTTGTTGGGCCTCCGGTCTGCGACAAATAACTCAAGCGTTTGAGAGGGTCGGCCTGCGCAAAGGTTGTATGCAAGTTGCAATTTTGACGATAGGCAACACCCGGGAAGCGGTGAAATGTGCACAAATGAAAATTTTGCAGGAATTATGCGTTGAGCGTGCCGACAAAGTTATCGATATAACTCCAAAAAAAATACCCGCGCTGATGAAAGCTTTCAACATCCCAAAGCGAGAGCTGAAAATCGCAGATGTCCAAAAGCTCGTGCTAGAAAAAGTTGCCCTTCTGAGCCTTCAGCGGTAACTACCTCAAGAACCCTTCGAACGACTCGTCTTTTACCACTTCTACTATGCGCGCGCAGGCTGGCATTATCGGCTTGTCAGAGAAGATTAGCTTGCCATCCTCATCTATCGACACATACTTCCCCTTAAGGGGCTCTTCAGCCTCCACCGCTATGTACATGATTTCTGCTTCCATCCCCGCGAATACATAGTAATAATGCTTGCCTCGATGACTGTGGTAAAAAATCCAGCCTTGGGTTCTCGCTATGTTGACGAGGCTCTCTATATCCTTGCACCAAGTGATCCTCATCAGCTCACCCCGCCGCCATCTTCTTCAACTTTTGAACACCGTAGTAAGAACCCCTCGCAATCAACGAATCTCCCGCCAAAACTTTCATGTTTCTGCCGGGGTCAAAGATGTAGTGCCCGCCCCTCACTATCATCAAAATGTAAGCCCCTACAGTCATCCACAGGTTGAGATCGCCGAGTGTTTTTCCGACCAACGGTGAACGTTTTGAAACATCCGCTCGCGCGACTTGTTCATCAGTTTCGGCTAGTGCCCGTGCAAAAACGGGATGGAGTTCTACCTTGCGGAGTACCACGTCAACTATGGAGTCCGCGGCGTCCGATATCTTTTCCACGCACTTCACGAGCTGGAGGATGCTGCTGAGTTTTGCCACATCTCGCTCTTTCTTCGCCACTTTGAGGGTTGCGAGCCAAAGTTTGTAGTTGAGCTTGTCGAACTCCTCCTCGAGTTCCCTCACCTCCTTGGCGACCTCCTTCGATCCGATGAGGATTGAGGAATATGCCATGTCCACCATCACGCTGCTCATGTCCAGCATGTGCGCCAGAGCGTTGCGAATGAACGGCAGCTTTGTTTCAAGCACCTCTGCCTTCCTGTGAACGCCCGCCATCTTGCAGAGGATACCGATCCCGTCCCGCGGCCCCCTGACTATTAAGAAGTCTCCGACCAGCACCTCTGTATCTCTCGTCGGGGGCACTATCCACGATTTTCCTCTCTTCGTCGCTAGGGTCCACACACCGATCGTAGACGGCAACTTCAGCTCGTGAAACTTTTTACCTGCAAGCATGGATCCCCCGCATACCTTGACAGCAGCGATTTTTTCGTCTGCGCTCCGTATTGCCTCACGTATAACGGGGTGGATCTCGATACCCCTTAGGATTAAATCAGCGATGTCCCCCGTTGCGTTCGATATCGCCTCGGCCGCGCTCGCCATTTGGAGGATGCCCGTGATTTTTCGAGCCTCGTTGACGTTGCGCGCAGCCACGGCGGCCATTATCCTTATGTGATACATGAGGTCGTCCATTCGTCGCTCTAGCGCGTGTACCCGCTCCGCGATCTCGCTGCTCTCAAACAGGAGAGAAGCGTACGCTAGCTCGACCATCAGGTCTGAGGTATTCTTCATCTCGATTAAAATCTCGCGCGCGCTCCGAGGTTTGTACGCAATTTTTTCCATTCTCTCACACTCCCACTATGTTTATTGCAATTATAAGTAAACATATTGCCGCTGAAACGTCAATAATTGATGTGACGATGGGGATTACAACGTTGTCTGGATCTATGCCTTTCTTGAAAGAGATAAACGCTGCTGCCACCGTAGATGCCACAATCACGGGCGTCAAAAGCACCCCGGCTAAGAAAAACGCGAGCGCGTGCTTAACCGCGCCGATAAAGCCCACCCCCCACATGTATGCTATCGCGAAGAAAATCGCGCTGATAAATAAAAATACCCCAATGCTCGTAAGCACGGATGCGTTAACATTCCCCTTTAGTACCTTTTCCCCTTTTAGCCTCGGCTCGACCATACCGAGGTGAAGCGCTGATCCTAGCCTAGCGCCCAAGATGCTGCCGAGGTTGCCGCCTATCCCATTAAGTAGCGGAACCATCATCACGACGAGTGTTCCCTCGATCCTGTCCAAGCTCCTGTGAAGCGTTACCCCGGCGAATAACCCGATGAGCACACATACAAAGAGTATCGGGTAGCTCTCTGCCACTATCCTGCGGATGCTGTAAATGTGCATGCTTCATCCCACCAGTAGCACGGCAAGGTAGATGAAAATAACAGTCAGAAAATCACCAACTGTCGCCATCGCCGGGCTCGTAATGTTATCTGGATCCCAACCGCGCAGATACGTGAACACCGCGACAAACACCGTCAGAAGCGCTAAGACTAAGCCGGAGATAAATCCCGCGATGACTGCCACCGCCATCAGCTGAACGACATTCACCGTCACCCCTATTACGACACCTGTCGCCCATGAAAGAGCCCCGATCGTCGCCGATGCGAGGAAGCTCAGGATGAGTGAAGCAACGATATTCACTTTCAATTCCGCCGTTAGCTTTAACTTGGGCGCGATAACACCAGTGTGGAGAGCAGTCCCCAACCTCGAAGCTAAAGCGCCGTTGATGTTCCCCCTCAGGTCGAGCAGCGGCAGGGCCATTATTGCGAGCCCGGGGATTAACGCAAAACGCTCTTCCATCCCCTTAAGCGTGAAACCAGCGCCAAATTCGATGAACGCACAAAGCAACAAAATCGAAAGCCCCTGAATTACTATGGCCCTGATACTCATTCCGCGAGGCATCGCCGCACCCGAGAAGGCGTAGGCTCACATTCTATATACGTTTTTAAGAGCTGTGGTGCGGGGGAAGGGATTTGAACCCTCGAACCCCTACGGGACCAGCCCCTCAAGCTGGCGCCGGGGAAGAGATACACTCTACCGTTTAAATCTACCAAAACTACAAGCATAGTTAAAGCAAATCTAAAGGTGCTCTCCTAACGCAGGGAGGTACCTACTTCTTTTTTTTCTTTCATTTCATCGCCTCTTAAGCGCAAAGATCTACAAGATTTAGTAATGAAATGTGGGGTCACCATAGATAATTTGGTCGTCAATATAAACTTTATTATTCGTTTCTAACCAAGCTTCGGCAAGTGTTTTACCCTCGGCTAAGCCTTTCCAGCCGTACCACATAAAATTTACTCCTTCTTGAGTAGGGAAACCAGATACAACAGCTCTTAGATCAGGGTGTAATAACACTTGTTCTCCAAACCAGCCGGAAACTGCTGGTGGGTCGAATAAATCATCATCCGTGGCATTAGTGGTAGGCCACCCACCAGTATAACAACCACCGACGGCCAAGAGTGACACACTAATATGGTTTAGGTCCGAGACTGTGAAACCATTGGCCCATGCTGGAGTCCCATGTCCAAAAGAGCCAACAAACTTCAACTCCTTGCCATACAGAAAACTAGCATCTGCGTCGGTGGTTAGCGTGTAGTCAACACTTCCCAAAGCATTGAAATTTTCAACAAATTGACTTGTGATAAAATCATCGTCTATAAAGAAATGGATATTGTCACCATAATCTCTTTCTCGTCCGCTACTAAATTTATACAAAGCAGATACTATCTGGGATGCTTTTGTGTTATAGTCATAAGTGAATGTGGGATACAAAAGCGAAACACACACCTGGGGTTTATTCCAAGAACCGAACACTGTATCACCTATTTGTGTGAGATAATCTGGGGGCACCTCCGATGCGTTTTCAGTTGGGGGGGGCCCAAATGGTTTATCAAGCACAGACCACAGTGCTATAGATGGTGCATCGAGGTAACTAGTATCAGCATGTAAACCTGTTTTAGTGTCTTCTCCGATAATTAGGACAGCGTATATTCCATCTGATTGATACATATTTATTATTGTTTCTCTGATGCAAATCGTACTATTGGTAGCGCTAGTAAGATTTATTACTTCAGTATCCCACCCAATATCATTTTTGACAGCATTACAGTATTGCTCAATCGCGGTGGCAATAGAAGAATCACCTGCGTATTGAGGAGATAAGAAAATTAGAAATTCAACTTTCTGCAACGTCTTAATACTGACTTGGTTTGAATCTTTATAGATCCCGCCCGCGAGGTTGACCCTGACTGTGAAGTAGTAGGTCGTGTTAGGGGAAAGACCCGTTATCGTGAGGGAAGTCGTTGTAGCGTCGGTTTTCGTTGCTATTTGATCCCCAAGGACGCCCGATGACGTAGATTGATAAATTGTGTAGCTGACGAAATTCGCCGCCGTGCTCTGAGACCAGCCCAATACAGTCGAGTTCTCCGTCGTGCTCGCTGGGGTGTTGAGGGTGACCGCCTCGGCCTGTGGAGCACCTTCTTCCGCCCCGGATTTCATCAGGAAGCACGCACCGACCCCCGCGACGACAAGGATGACGACTATCGCGGCCGCCTTTATGGTCTTGTTCATCCCTTTTTCTTTCATCGACTTGCCTCCCATCTAAATCTGTTAAGCATCAGTTAAAAGTCTAACCCGGGCCGTGACGAAGTTCTTGCCAGGATACCCTTCAAAAAGAAAAAAGGGCGGAGTAAGTTAACGACACCAAAGTGGTGCGGGGGAAGGGATTTGAACCTACAACAACTTCAAGAACTCTTCCCTGCTTATCCCTGCCTGCCTGAGTATGCTCAAGAGTGTGCCCCTCTTTATCTCGGGCTTTCTTGGCACAACTGTCAGCAAAATCCCTTGCGGGGTTTTCTTGTGCAGGGAGACATGACTCCCCCGCTGTCTGACCACCTCAAAACCCGCTTTCTTCAGAGCTTTGATGACATCGTCGCCAGAGACAATCGGAAGTTTCATGTGATTCCTCAATTCAAAATCTGCGAAACTTTTATTTATGCTACATTAGAAAGGAAACGATTGGAAGTTTCATTTCATGCCTCTACTTCCGCAAAAATGGAGCCGGTCAGAGCTTGGGGCACGTGTTTCTCAACCTTGTGGATGTTTATGCCCGCATCCTCCAACACCCGCTTGAGGATGCCCAGCTCTTTCGCCGAGTCCAAGTAGAGCTCGATCGCTTCTTTTATGTTAGCCCCGGCCTCTTCGATCGTCTCGCCTTGGCTGGCAACGCCGAGTTCCGGACAGAGGACCGAATACCCTCCCTCGGGCTCGTGCTTGTACACTGCACTGAAAACGATTCTTTTCATCCACTCACCATAGTAAATGAACCCGACTCCTCTTTAAAACATGATGGTGCCCGGCGGGATTTGAACCCGCAACTGGGCCGAAAATCCCAATTGCCCCGGCCCCGAACCCTGGTGGGTGTGCCTTAGAACAACACTCCCTTTCAAAAACTAGGGATAAGCTAACGGCACCAAAGTGGTGCGGGGGAAGGGATTTGAACCCTCGAACCCCTACGGGACCGGACCCTGAATCCGGCGCTTTTGGCCATGCTCAGCCACCCCCGCACATGAAAATTATCACCTACGGGCTTTAACTTTTGAGGGTAACCTATATGAAAACAAGAAACAATCAAAATTTGGGATAGCATGCCTGAAGTTGACATATGGGTATGGATAACTATAATGGTCGTTATGGGCTTCATCTACATCCTGCTCATGCCTCACATGATAGGCCTCCAAGCACGCATGATGATGGGGCCGGTTCGAAAGTCCGTCAGCCAACTTGAAGCTTGGGCGAAAGAGGGCCGGAAAGTCGCTCTGGGGGCAATAACGAAACATGGCCGACCGAAGCGAGACGTGGCAAATGAACTCGATAATTTTTTGGAATTTTTCACGATCGAGCCAGTCCACGAGGATCCTGTGGGCGTCATAAACAGGCTCGACCACGTGCTCGATGTGCGCAAGAAACGTTTCGAGGGGGTAGTCGCAAAAATGGCCCCGAATGCCGACTCAGAGTCGGCGGCAAACATCGAAATGGCAATCGAGGGTGCGATGGCAAACTTCTGGATATTTCGCGTGGTGCGGCACCTGATGTTGCTCGCGGAGAAAACCAAGAGCTACCAGATCACCATGATCCTCCAGATGCAGATGCCCATCTTGAAAGAGTACGCGAAGGCCTTTTTAGATGCCACAAAAACTTTCGCGGCTGGCAAGGCCATCGGGGACGGGATGGGGGCTATTGTCGCAACGAAGCTCATCGGAAACTCCCCGTGCAAAGAGCCCATCGAGGACACCGTCTACGCTGAAACCAAATTTGAGGGGCGGAAGTTGCTCGTGGTCAAAGCCAAGGGTCCAGGAGGGAGAGTCGGGAAACCTGGCGAATTGATCAAGTACATCATCAGACGCCGAAAAGTCAACCGCATCATAATGATTGACGCCGCCCTGAAGCTGGAGGGGGAGCCAAGCGGCCAAGTGATAGAGGGCGTGGGGGCGGCGATAGGGGGTCCGCCTACCGAGAAGTACAAGATAGAGGAAGTCACGGTCAAGGGCAAGATACCTGTAGATGCGATTGTCATCAAGGAGTCATTTAAAGAGGCCATCACCCAACTCAACCGACGCTTGGCCAAAGCCGCAGATGCCACCGTCGAACGCGTGAAGCAGGCGATTCGCGAGCGCACAAGGCCCGGCGATGTCGTAATCGTGGCAGGCATAGGCAACACCATCGGTATCGGCCAAAAGGAGAAGGAGCTGCCAAAGGAGTTCCCCGTGCCGAAAGAGGAAAAGGAAGGGATAGAGTCGGACAAGCTGCTCTTCCGTTAACTGCGGTTACTTTTTTATCGATGGAACTCGATTGATTTAAAAGAGGAGATGTCATGCGCCGTTACAAACACATCGATGAAATCCAGAAGGCGATGTGGAATCCAGAGCTAATCCGAAACATAGGCATCGTTGCCCACGTTGACCACGGCAAGACCACCCTTACGGATAGCTTGGTCGCTGCCTCTGGTATCATCAGCTTTGAGCTAGCGGGCGAGCAGCTGTTCACCGACTTCCTGGAGATCGAGCAGCAGCGCGGTATTACCGTGCAGACTTCTGCCGTCAGCCTCGCCCACACCCATGATGGCAAAGAACACGTCGTCAATCTACTCGACACCCCTGGGCATGTCGATTTTACGGGCGATGTCGCGCGGGCATTGCGGGCGATAGACGGCGCTGTCGTGGTCATGGATGCTGTAGAGGGGGTGATGCCTCAGACAGAAACAGTCGCCAGGCAAGCGCTGCGTGAGCGGGTTCGGCCCGTGCTCTTCATAAACAAGGTAGACCGCCTGATAGATGAACTAAAACTCACGCCCGAGGGGATACAGGCACGTTTCGTCAAGCTCATAACCAAGTTCAACCAGCTCATCCGCAGGTTCGCCCCCTCTGACGTTGCTGAAAAATGGCAGGTGAACGTTGAAGACGGCTCGGTCGCATTCGGCTCGGCGAAGGAAAAGTGGGCGGTTTCCGTGCCGCAGATGAAAAAGAAAAACATCAGCTTCAAGGATATAATAGAGGCTCACCGAACGGGCACGCAGGCCGAACTAGCGAAAAAAACCCCTCTTTTTGAAGTTGTACTCGACATGGTCATTCGCCATCTCCCGAACCCGAAGCAGGCACAAGCGGTGCGAATACCCGCGATATGGAAGGGCGACCCGAACAGCGAGCTCGGCAAGGATATGGCGGCCTGCAACCCGGATGGCAAGATCTGCATGGTCGTCACGGACATAATAATGGATGAGCATGCGGGCGCCATCTCAACTGGGCGGGTTTTCTCGGGGACTCTTGAAAAGGGCAAGGCGGTCAAACTCGTCAGCACCAACCAAGAGGCACGGATACAGCAGGTCGGAGTCTACATAGGACCGACTCGCGTCCCCGTGGACCGAGTACCCGCCGGCAACATCGGCGCAATAATCGGCATGAAAGAATCATACGTGGGGGAAACTTTGATCGAGGCTGGTGCTGAGGGTGTGGGCTTTGAAGAAATCCGCTACATCAGCGAGCCGGTCGTCACTGTCGCCGTTGAACCAAAGAATTTCCAAGAACTGCCGCGTCTGATATCTGAACTCAAGCGGATATCGCGTGAAGATCCAAACGTCAAGGTTAAAATCAACGAGGAAACTGGCGAGTACCTTGTTTCTGGCATGGGTGAGGTGCACTTAGAAATCGTTGAGTACAAGCTGAAAGAGGCTGGTCTTGAGGTGAAAAAATCTGAGCCAATCGTGGTCTACCGGGAAACCGTCAAAAACAAGGCTGGGCCAGTCGAGGGTAAATCCCCGAACCGCCACAACCGTTTCATGATGGCTGTGGAGCCGCTCGATCCGCAGGTCGTCAAGGCCATCGAAGAAGGCAAGGTGACCGTCAAGCAGGAAAGGAAAGAGCGTGCAAACGTGCTGCGCGAGTTGGGTTGGGACACGGACTCGGCGCGGGGAGTCGTTACAATAGTTGGGCCAAACATCCTGACAGATATCACGAAGGGTGTGCAGTACATGAACGAGGTTAGAGATCACGTTATCGAGGCTTTCACGGAGGTCTGCAACGAAGGGCCGCTGATGCGCGAGCCCATGCGCAGACTCAAGGTGATGGTAACTGACGCAACGCTTCACGAAGACAGCGTGCACCGCGGCCCGGCGCAGATAATACCTGCGGTAAGGCGAGCCATCCAAGCGGCTGTGCTTATGGCGAACCCGGTAATTCTCGAACCGATATTGAAGCTCGAGGTGCGCGTGCCCCAGGAATTCATGGGGGGTGCGACAAAGGTCATCCAGGGGCGCCGGGGCAAGATAGTCTCGATGGAATCTGAAGAAGAGGTCGCGGTGATCAAGGCTTCCCTGCCCGTGGCAAATTCCTTTGGCCTTGCGGCAGACATGCGTGGGGAAACAGAGGGCAGGGCGATCTGGGGAACTGAGTTTGAAAAATTTGAGCAGATGCCCCGCGAGCTAGAGGAGCAGGCCATCCGTGACACCCGCAAGCGCAAGGGGTTGAAGCTCGAGGTGCCCAAGCCAGAAGAGTTCATGGATTAATCGCGAGCAAGTTGGCTATAATCGCAAATTTCTCTGGCTCCAAATCCATTACTTTTTTTTCTGCGAGTTCAACTGGGATTTTCTGTTCAATCATCGTTCGGCGTTCAATCTTTGACAAACGGGTCTTGGGAAATACCTCGCCAAATGAATGATAAAGAGCGTTCCTCACCCGCTTGCGTCGATGCTGGAAGAGTGCTCTCACAACATTGAAAAATATTTTCTCATTGACTACCTCGAACGGTGGCTCTCGCGGCTTGAGCCTGACGATCGCCGATGTGACCTTTGGTCGTGGGAAAAATGCAGCTGGCGGCACCTCATCAAGCAGCTCAACGTGTGCGTGGTAGTAGGCGTTAACCGTTAATCGACTGTAATCATCAGATCCTGGCTTTGCCACCAGCCGCTTGGCGAACTCCAGCTGGTACATCAGCACGGCCAGTTCCAACTCGCGCTCGAGCAACCTGAACGTGATATCTGAAGAGATACCGTATGGTAAGTTCGCAACGACTTTGTTGAATTTCGGGATTTCGATGCGCAACGCGTCTCCATGCACAATTTCAACGTTAGGGTCTCCTTTCAGCCGTTCCCTCAGAATTTTAACCAACCGCCTGTCGCGCTCAATCGCGATGACCTTGCTGGCGCGCTCGGCCAACAAGCTCGTCAAATTACCTATGCCTGCCCCAACCTCGAGAACTACATCATCATGAGAAAGCCCAGCGTAACCTACCATTCGTTCCAAAATCGCCGGGTCAACCACTTGGTGTTGGCCAGCTCGCTTGCTCGGCCTTACTCCGTGCCTTCGCAGGATCGCTAAAGTCTGATTTATCATCATCGTGTTTTAATACTGCTTAAGATAAGAAATCGATGCAGCCGGTGCCACAATGGTTTCTGAAACATTCTTGCGCGGGAGGAAGGAGCTATTCAAACGGCTCAAGAAAGGCGTTGTGCTAACCGATGAGCTAGAAAAGATTATCCTCGACGTGTACGGGTCGAGGGGCAAACGCGCTTTGGAAACAATCAAAAAGCGAGGCGTTGCCAAGCGCGGTGAACGGTGGTTCGTTCGTGGCATCAGAGGCGCCGAATATGAAGTTGTGCGCAATTATTGCTCCTGCCGTGACTATGTTTTTAACATCGTTACTGGAAAAGCTGATGTTGACTGCTGTTACCACGCGCTTGCAAAGACGCTGTGCGAAACGCTTGACGCTTACTACATGCTCGAGCCTGAGCCGAAGGAATAACATGGTCAAGAGGAGTACCGCGATATCAAAATTCATCAAACAACACTACGGCACAGAGATGGCTAAGCGATGGTATAGCGAGCCGTTCAAAGTGTTAATTGGCTGTATACTATCGCAGCGCACGAGAGAGGAAAACACCGAGGCGGCATGTGCGACGTTGTTCCGAGTTGCCTCCACACCCCAACAAATTTCGAAGTTACCTATGCCAAAGTTACAGCGGCTAATCAAGCCCGCAGGGCTCGCAAAACAGAAAGCACCCAACATCAAGCGGACCTGCCGAATTCTTCTAGAAAAATATCATGGGGCTGTTCCGGCCGATCGGCAGTTACTGTTGGAGCTTCCTGGGGTCGGGCCAAAAACGGCCGACGTGACTCTTTGTTACGGTTTTGGACAACCGTGCATACCTGTTGATGTCCACGTGAACAGAATCAGCAAGCGTCTCGGGTTAGTTGAGGAAGGGGCCAAACTCGAGCAAGTTGGTGGCGAGCTGCAGAAGATTTTTCCGAAAGAAGACTGGCGTTTGATCAACCGCGGCTTCGTCCTATTCGGCCGAGAGATTTGCCTTCCAAGAAATCCTAGATGCGATACTTGCCCGCTAAGAACTCTTTGCAAGTTTGGGCGTGGAAAGCTTAATCCATAAAGAGCGGTCAACCATCATTGGTGATATCCTGACCACCCTGCAAGTGCTCTACCTCTTACTGTTCGGCGGCTCTTTGGCTTTTGGCTTAGAAGCCATGCTGCTCGGCTTGGGCGGGCAGATGTCGCTACTTTACCGCCGTAATAAGCTAAATGCAATCAAGCTCGCTCTCGCATTTGGGTTAATAATCGTCTCCCTGTCGGCCATAACTGCTGCGCCCTTTTGTCTAGAACCTCTTTATGTATGTGTCCTTGTGCTTGGATACATGTTTCTCATTGGGGCGGCAATTCGGCATTTCAAAACCAAGTTTGTCGGGGCCAAAACGCTCCGCCTGCCGCAGGCCCAAAGCGACGCTGAGATAAAAGCTATGCTCAAGAAGCGTGGTTTAGGGGCCCTTGTGAAAAAGAAGAAAAGGTAGCTTTTTTTGGGCATCTAACCCCATATTGCAAGGGGAGAACTTGCCAGGAACTAAAGCCTCGCTGAAGCCATTTTTTGAACCAAAGACGGTCGCGGTCGTTGGTGCCTCCCGTGAAACTCGTAAACCGGGTCATGTCATATTAAGAAATTTTCTTGAGCGAGACTTTACTGGAAAAGTTTATCCTGTAAATCCAAAAACCGAGGAGATCGCCGGGCTCAAGTGCTACGCCAGCGTCAAAGACGTCCCTGATGAAATAGATCTTGCAGTTATAGCGGTGCCGGCTAGAGGAGTCGCACAAGTCATGCAGGAGTGCGCCGAGAAAAAGGTCAAAGCCGCCGTCGTCATTTCTAGTGGTTTTGGGGAACTTGGGGGCGACGGAAAAAAACGCGAGACAGAAATTCGTGAAATCGCGGAGAAAGCAGGCATTAGGGTGGTGGGGCCAAACTGCATCGGTATTTATGACGCCTACACGGGTGTTGACACGCTCTTCCTTCCGCGCTATCGCCTAGCGAGGCCGGCGAAGGGCAACATTTCGTTTACTTCTCAAAGTGGTGCCTTCGGCGTCGCGATGCTGGACTGGGCGGCGTCGCTCGGCGTTGGCATAAGCAAATTCATAAGCTATGGGAACATGGCAGATGTCAACGAAATCGATTTGTTAGAATACCTAAAGGACGATCCGACAACGCGAATTGTCATCATGTACCTTGAACAAACTGCAGACGGGCGTAAATTGATGGAGATTGCTAAACAAGTCACACCAAAAAAACCAGTGGTTGCTATCAAAGCTGGGCGCACCTCAGAGGGCGCTAAAGCTGCATCCTCGCACACGGGTGCCCTCGCAGGTTCTGATCTCGTGTACTGGGGAGCTTTCAAACAGACTGGCGTTGTACGCGCCTTTGACCCTGAGGAGTTAATGGACTTTGCCGTCGCACTCGGCACGCAGCCTCCGGCAATGGGCAACCGCATTGCCATAATTACCAACGGTGGTGGCTTCGGTGTTATGGCTACCGATGAAATAATCCGTAGAAAATTGCAGATGGCTGAGCTTAGTGGCACGACCAAGCGTTATCTGAGGGAAAAACTCCCTGCTTATGTGGGTATAGATAATCCAGTTGATTTAATGGGTGATACTGATGCACAGCGTTACCTAATCGCCCTAGACCTTGTGCTGAAGGATCCGAACGTCGATGGGGCGATAATCATCGTGCTTTTTCAGACGCCTTTGCTGGAATCTGGCGTCGTCGATACAATAGCTGAGATGGCAACAAAATACAGAAAACCCATAACAGTCTGCGCCACGGGTGGAGACTACGTCGAGATCCACCGCAAGATGCTGGAGCGCAGCTATGTCCCATGTTATCAGACCCCAGAGCGAGCTGCACGCGCGATGTGGGCACTTACGTTCTATGGCGATTACTTGAAACGCCTTGCCGAGGAGCAAAAACCATCTTGAAATTCACCACGACAAGACGACAAGTTTTGCTTGCTTAACTCCACGTAGCGCCGCCAGTTTATCCAGAAGCTTGGAAATTTTTTCGGCTTGCCCCTTCACGATAAGTGTTTCCAAACAGTGTTTTTTATCTATGTGGAGATGCTGAACCGCGCCTATATTCCCCCGACTAGCATGCTGAATGTCCACCAAGGCGTCTGTCAAACCGTGAACATCGTGCTCGTAGACCACCGCGATTATGCCGACTTGCTTGCCTTTGAGCCCTTGACGCCACTTGTAGCTGGCCAAGAAATCGCGCAGAGCATCTCTAACCGACTCGGAGCGGCTGGCGTATTTTTCCGCCTTGAGCATGCGATCTAATTCTTCAAGCAGCTCTTGCGGTAGCGTCAGACTCACGCGCGTTATCTTTGGTATACCCATCCCCGCAATTAGCCCCTTTAGCTTACCGAGCTGCCCATTTTGATGGATTTCAGAACGTCCCCATCCCAGTCAAACACGAGCCTGCTGCGGCCTTTCCAAGAACCGTTCTGAAGCACATGGCCAACAACAAGCGGTAGAGAAACCGTCGGCTCAACGTACGCCGTCGCCCGGGTCGCTTTTTTAGATATCTTCCCCCAAGATGTCGCTTCCTTTAGGGTGCTTCCGCTCAAGCCTCCCCATTGGGGCGCATCAGCGGTGAGTTGAAAAGCGTACGCATGGCCCCCGGTATCCATCCCGAATACGTATGCCATAACAACAGCGTCGTTTATGAAATTCTTTGGCACGCCCCCGGCAACGTAAACTGCCGCAGTCTTCTTTGATCTAACGACAATTTGTGTCAGCTCGTAATTGTCGCGGATTGCATCTATGATTATACGCGATTTTCCGTTTATTTTTCTCCAATGATAGTATTGGGTCAAACCGATTCCTATGCTGCTATCGTTGAGTGCGGGCGAAAAAACGGGCACGCCATGCTTGGCCGCCGTGTACAAAATCGAATTTTCATCCTTGAGCTCTTTGCCGAGTAAATAAAGGAATTCCCTGCTTGAGTAGGGTTTGGGCTCAAGTTTTTCGGCAAACTTCGCTACGTAGGTGTCACACTCCCAGAATTTCTCTTCGTCAACATACGTATCGTAAATCCGGTCTATTAAGAGGTCTCGAAGTTCGGCATCGTTGGCTTCAGGGGTGCCCTTGTAATGCTTGTACCCTTTGGCTTGGTAGAGGTCTTGGTAGAGAATAGCGCCAGTCGATACGACCGCATCTACCATCCCGAACTCGATCATGTCGCGGAGAACTTTTCTAAGACCACCAGCTATCAGCGGTCCTGCGACGCCAAGCAATATCGTCGGCCTGTCTTTGTCAAGCAACATGTTTTGGTAAACCTCTGCACATTTGCCGATATTGCGGGCCTGCACCGAGCCCTTACCGTAAGATTCAACGAGCTCGCTTATGCCGCGAGCGTTCGTTAGATCGACCGCCTCAACCGGCGTGGAGAGCAGCTCGGCCTTTCTTTTTCGTTGCTCCTCACTCAATTCCACCTTGAGTCCGAACTTTTCCTCCATGTCCATAACATTGCCTCGACGCAGTAATCTTGTGTTGATGACTTAAATGTTTTTAGCAAAAACGAGTCTTCTTCCTTTTAATAATAATATTTATAAAGCAAAAAGTATTACTGCATTTGGAGGTGTAGAAAAGTGGTTTGCTACACAATACCCTTGGGGGCAGCGATAGTTTCGGCAATTTTATGGGGCTCTATGAAAAAGGGCCCTGCGGGATTATGGCTCGTGCTGCTACTCTGCGGAGGCGCGTTGTTTGGGGTAGTTGACCACCTCTGGAACGGTGAGCTATTCCTGATCGGTGAGAACATCGCGAGCGATCTGCTACTGGGGTGTACGATTACTGGCACGATATTCGGGGGCTGGGGAGTAATACTCGGAATTGCCAAAGTAAACCCGGACTTGGGCTACCGCATGGGGATACTTAGATCACACCAGAGGCGCTGAGTCCAAATTCGATTCAAATCGCAGGCGGAAAGACATTTAATTAGGGGAGTCTAGTTCTACTCAGGTGAGGTGAATGGAAAAAGCGCCAATTGAGAAGAAACCGATAGGAAAGGTGGCCCACTACTTCACTAAAATAGGCGTGGCTGTCATCGAACTATCTGGTGAACTAAAAGTGGGTGACCGGATCTCCATCGAGGGACCGACGACGAACTTCGAGCAGACTATCGGGTCGATGCAGATCGAACACGAGAACGTGCAGGCTGCGAAGGCTGGGCAGGCGATAGGGCTTAAAATTGACCAGCGCGCGCGAGAGAAGGACCTCGTTTACAAGCTATCTTAGATGTATTAACTAGCGCCAAATCGTTAGTGGCGCTGCTGATTTTTAATTTGTCTTAGCACAGCTAGCAATTCAATGATGTTTGCCCTTTGTAAACAAATGTGGAAAGATGATATCGCTCGCGCAGCAGGGAAGCCACACCGCGATGAATAGCACTACAAACACCAGCGGAAGTCGCAGGATCCAGTCCACCACACCAAAAGCCATAAGGTAGAACAGTGACGCCATCGTGCTTGTTAACACGTGCGCCGCGTGCGGGCAGCGGGTCCAGCGTCGCGCAAGGGCTCCGATCATAGCCCCAATGAGCGCAAATGAAACGACAAGCCACGGATGTTCTAAAATACATACATGTAGATGCATCTCGGCACCCAGAAGCACGCCTCCCATGTGGGGGAGGGCTATATCACTTATTGAGCATATCCCGACTGAGCCGATGAACCCGATGACCAACGCTGCCCAAATGTTGCCGTGTTGCCTGTATACTGCAGAGGTCACTATTGCACTCAACAAAAGGTGTGCCGGGTGTAAGATATGGAAAATATCTTCGGAAATACTTTGAGTTAAACCCGCTGCGGATACTGTAATCATCACAACGGCCCCTACAAGGGCCCCAAAAGCTGTGAATGGCGCGTGCCTCCGGAGTTCTCGGGCGATGTGCTTAAGTCGGCTTATTTTTATCACCAGTCCACGCGTTTCTAGAATTTTATCAGATTAACGCCTAGCTCGTCGTTCGCTCATTTTAGCTGGTTTTTCCAAATGCTCGGCCAACTTTGTGAACTCTCTTGCAGCTGGAGATTTTGAAGAGTAGCGCACCACAGGAACACCCGCGGTCAGGCTTTCTCTGACTTTGTCGTCATCTGGTACGACGGCTATGATTGGCCAGCCAAGCGTTTTTCTAACCTCTGAAATCGGCACCTCGTATCGCTTGCCCCTCACCTTGTTGACGACCACGCCGGCGATTGGTATTTGATATCGTTCTGCTGCCCGAAAAGTTCTGAGGGTGCTGGCGATGGTTGGGATTTCGGGAGTTGTGACGATAAGCATTTCTTCGCTCGCTTTCATCGCTGCTATCACCTCTATCCCCAACCCTGGCGCAGAGTCTAGGATAATTGTTTTATACTTCTGCCTCAGCGGCTCTATGCAACTTTTGAGATCGACGAGGTGGACCTTTTCCTCGTAGGCTATCGATCCCGGAATCGCGTGCAGCCCCCCTTCGATCGTGTGAATGGCCTTTTCGATGGGGGCTACCCCGGTCAAAACATCGTGAATCGTCGCCTCTGAATTTAAGATGCCCAGATGCAAACCTAAATTGGGGGCAGAGAGATTCGCCTCAACTACGAGGACCCCGCCCTTGAGCTTCTCTGCCAGAACCGCGGCGAGGTTGACGGCCGTCGTGGTTTTTCCCACGCCTCCTTTGCATGAAAAAACGCCAATTATCCTTGCTTGTCGGGGTTTTATCTCAACTTGGCGCCCCAACTTTCTAAAAGTTTGAAGCAGACTTTTTCGGGCGGGCGATCTTTCGAAGGTGTTATGCAATTTCATCGCCATACCTGTATCAGGCCCATCCATAAAAAACGTTCGAGTCGCCCAACAATCATCTGTGGTAGTTTCTATCGCCTTTTGGCCCATCTAAGGCTGAATAAACCGTTAGAAGCCCCCTCTTAGCTTCTACGACAAGACCTTGATTTCTGAGCGATTCTAGAAGCGGGAAAATTTTCTCCGGATTTACTGAAACACCGTACTTGTGAAAAATTGCACTGGTTAACTCACGGGCGCTCATCGGCTTTTCGGACAGAAAATGTAACACTATGTCTCGAATGTGCTCTTCGACATGTTCTGCATTTTTAACAACATTCAGCTCTTTCCCGATTTCGATTTCAAACCTACCCATTACATCACGACTTGCCCATCATCTTGCGCTTTAACCTCCTCAATCGTTCGATATCTTTTTCATTTGAAACGTGCCTGCGTTTGAGCTTTGGCTCCTCCTGTTTAAACTCCTCGGAAGGTGGCCTTTCGACACGTTTGACCTTTGTCGCACTCCTGAGCCGCTTCAAAACATCGGCGATCTCAAGTTCGCTTTCCTCTGGACCTTTAGTTTTTTCCCTAAGCATCGTTCGCTTAAGCTGCTTCAATGAGATAAACGACTTCATCGGGCGGGTCAAAAACCAATAAACCGCGGAAAACCCGCCCGCCACTGCAATCATCAGTATCGCCGCATAGAGGGCTAACGGCGGCCCGGCCACCGGCCCCTTCGCCTCCCCAACCACGGCAAATATCGAGAACCCTGGCGTCTGGGCCTCGAAGTAAAAGTAGAGATCGCTTGAACGGGTTGGCTTCGTGGGCAACTCCCGCCACTCGCCGTTCAATCTCAGTAGCTTGATCGTGCGTTCATCGATGTTGTTTTGCTCAACCCACGACTTCGGCACCTTGAACTCGATTGCTGCATTTTCTACCCTTGCCTCGGCTACGTTGATGCTGATGTAGGCGCGCACGGGCAGGAAAGGCTCCACTGCTCCGGCCGGTTTGTCAAGCTCCTCGACCAAAACATTTACGTTTGGCATCTCTTGCTCTAGGGAGACCGTTACCTGCGTTACGGTCGGGTACCCTATGAGGATCAAATTGTATGTGTGAATCCGGGGGTTCTCTTGAACATTTTCCTGAGTGCTTGGCTGCACCGCGTTCGAATCATCGCCCTGCGCCCCCTCAAAACTATACTTGGGGGCAGCCCCGGCGGTCGGCAACATAATAAAATATGCACCAAGCACAATAACTGCTACTAAAATGGGCAATAGAGTACCTTTCTTTGCCGCTGGTTTTACATTTACTTTTTCCGTGCAAATGCCTCCGCTTGCCACCAATTTTAAATCCTCACCATGGGTCTGGCTTTGGGACAAAATTCTATGATTACTTCTTCAGGATGATCACATAGGCCCTTCGGCCTCTGTATTTCCGGGGAGCGTCGACTTTTGCGC
>Ga0209610_1000037_pt1 | contig 63025 bp, 74 predicted proteins | sample LakKivw275mmetaG_FD_184137 | JGI IMG/M metagenome (GOLD analysis project Ga0209610, IMG submission 184137) | Anoxic lake water microbial communities from Lake Kivu, Rwanda to study Microbial Dark Matter (Phase II) - Lake Kivu water 275m metaG... | ecosystem: Environmental > Aquatic > Freshwater...
AGGTTGTTCGTCCAATAGTACTTCGTTCGGTCCCACTCGCTCGCCACCTTGATTTGGTTTTCGATGCGGTTCTCGTAGCTCTGAACAGTTTCCATTGCCCGAAAATCCGATTCTTTGGACGTCGTGATGTAGTAGGTGGTGCTCGTGAGCTCTACAGCAACTGAGAGTAAAATCACGAAACAAATGACTGAGGAGGTTCGCTCAAAAGCTTGAAAGAGTCGCCGTACCTGCATCGTTCACCGAGACGACTTTGACGGCAACCTCTTTAATGTTCGCGCCGACAATAACGCGGTGAAACATGAATATTAAAATTAGAGCGGTTGTCTTGGACTTCATCTTCGGTGGCATCATAGTTGCGGGAGCACTTTTGATCGCGTCTCTGCTCGGCCCGGTTTACGGCGGCATCCTCGCCGGTGCGCCTATCCGAGCAGGCGGGACAATATTTCTAGAGTACCTGCACCGCGGTGAGGCGAGCGCGAGTGGGCTTACCGGTGGTGTGCTTGCCGCGATGATCGCCAACGTCGGCTTTGCAGCGACCCTATACCTCGGTATCCCGAGAATAGGCCTTCCTATGAGCTTCGTGGTCGCGAGCGTCGTGTTCGTCGTCATGGCCGTCCCAATTATAACGCTCTTGAAGTGATCGGGAAAAGTCAAACGCGGCGCCCTGTGAGCGCACGGGTGAGGCGCTTTATGGTCTCGCCTATTTCCTGTTCTTTTCCGGGAGTGTAGGGCAAATCGGCTTCGCCGGCAACGACTTTCGCGAGTTCGTTGATCGCAACCGAAGCTGGAGAATTTGGCTCGTATACAACCAAAGGCACGCCTTCTCGCTCTGCCTCCTGTGCCTTCTGGTCCTCGGGAATCTCCGCGAGTATAGGCATCGCCCCCAATGTCTTGTTCATGAAGTGTTCGATCTCAGTCGTGGAAACGTCGGCTGCTTTTCCCGCGCGATTCACAACTACGCCGCGGGTCCAAGCGCCCAGCACGTTTGCGAGGCGAATCACCTTGTAGCAGTCTACCAAGCTCGTGTAGTTCGGATTTGTAACCGGTAACATCTCCCGAGCCGCCGCCATCGAGATCACCGTCGCATCTGCGATCCCCGCTGGCGCATCGATAAGCAGAAACTCCGTCTGACGGAGAAGCTCGGTGATTGCTGCCTCAACTCGCTCGCGCTTGAGTCCAGAAACAACATCGTGGATATCCTCAAAGCGAAAACCTGTCGGAACGACTTTGATCCCGTAGTTTTTGTATATTGCATCTTTGATGTTCGCCTTGCCAGCGAGCACATCGAGGAAACTTGTTTCACATTTGTGCATCCCCATGACGATCGCGAGGTTCGCCATCGCTAGGTCGCCGTCGAGAATTGTGACATCTTTACCCAAGGCGCCAAGTGCAACCCCTAGATTTGCCGTCAGGGTTGTTTTGCCGGTGCCGCCTTTGCCAGAGGTGATGCTTATTGAACGTGGCCTCGCTCTCATTCCAGCCCCCTTTTCATTATTGTTTGAATCTTAAAAAGATGGGCTCGGCTCACTCAATTGTTATATATATAACAACTCTCAAAGAACTTTTACGGGTTGTGGAAGTTTTGCGCTCGGGTGCTCTTCAAAATACTTCTTTACCGGCGCGAGAAAATCAACGATGGCCTCCGCGACCGCCGCCTTCAAATCGGCGGGATGTAGCTTGCCCACTGCATAGAGCTTCTTGAGTTCTGCCGCGCTGGTTATCTCGACGGTTCCGCCATGCTTGGCCGCTCTTTTTATCTCGAAACTCTTGGCTGTCGGCATGATGATGTGCTCAACGTACTCTATAATCGGGTTGTCCTTTGTCACCTTCGGCGGGCAAAAAGCCCTGCCTATTTTTTCTCTTATGGTGGCTGGCTCATCGTCTATCGCTATGAAGTTGCCCTTGCTCGATGACATCTTCGCCGCACCGTCCAATCCGTGAAGCAGCGGAATGTGGATGCAAACTGGCTTTCGGCGACCGATTGCAGGGAGCTCTTCCCGCGCTAGCATGTGCACCTTCCTCTGGTCGGTCCCCCCCACCGCCACATCTATGCCGAGCCACGCCATGTCAACCGCCTGCATCAGGGGGTAGAGGGTCTGCGCGACATCCGGGTTTTCCAGCTGGCGGGCAATCATGTCCATGCTGCGGCGGGCCCGGAGGAGAGTCGTGCCGACTGCCATTCGGAGCACATCAAGCATGAATTCTGGCTTGAGCTGGAAGTCAGACCCCCGCATGAATTCTGTGCGCTTAGGATCGAGGCCGAGCGCGATAAAGCAGTGCCGATTGTACTCGGCGACTGCGCGAATCTCCTCGAGGGTGCCCTTGTGGTTCAAAAACGCATGCAAATCCGCAAGCAGGACGATAACCTTGGCGCCAAGCTTTTGAAAATCTATAAGCTTCTGCACGGTCAGCGCATGACCAAAGTGGATTTTGCCGGAGGGCTCGTAACCGCAGTAAACGATGGGGGTCTCCTTTGCTAGGAGCGCACGGAGTTCGGCCTCCGTTACAATTTCCTCCGTTCCCTTGGCTATGAGGTCAAATTTGGTTTGCATGTTCTCATCTAGAAAATGGCTGGGGGGGCTAAAAACTTTGGGCTAATGTGTTTAGGTAGAGTGCTCCTCTCCACCGCCGAGTTCCCAGAGCTTCTTGGCTGCCTTCTGATCGCCCGTGACTTCCCAGATTTTCTCCAGTGCCTTGCGCTCACCTGCCTTCTCCAGAATTTCCGTTGAAGATCGCACTAGATCACCGATAAATTTTCTGAGCTCATCCTCGTTACATTGAAGAGAAATGACTGAAGATCCACTCACGGTTTTGGGAAATTCTTGAACGAGGACTTCTGGTGTCAAAATCACCACGTTGAAAATGTCTTTCTCTGGTTCCTTCGCCAAGATGAAAAGCTTATCGAGCTTTGCTAGGACTTTGACGACTCCCATTTTCCTACCCATTCAGATTGTTCAAACTAGCTTTAAATATCCTTCCGCCCTTGACTTCGTCTGGAAAACCCGGGATTTTGATTGGATATTTAATTTTAACGTGTTCTTTACCCTATATTTCTCTTGTTAAATTTATCTTTTTAGAAAATATGGCTTTTAAAAGAGCTTAAAATTGTTTATCGAAAAGTATTTTACCCAGTTTGGTGTTTTTATGTTACATATGTAACAAAAAGAGATTATAAAGATAAATATGAAGTTCCAGTAGAAACGAAGGGGTCATGGGTAAAAAGAATGTATCTACAAACTACAAGAATTCTTGCCAAGGTATTCAGCTTCGATCTCAAGTTTGGTGGCACCAAACGCACAATGTTTTATCGCAGGCTTTTCGGATTCTCGGCACGCTCCAGCAGGATGAACAGGCACGGGGATGTGAAAACCTACACCCGCAGCTACCCAGGGCTCCTCGCGAGCATTCCCCACGTGAAGCTCGGGAAGAGCGTGCTGGCCGTGCCAATCCCAGCCGCATCAAAACTGAAAGCCTTCTTCCGCAACCCAGCATGGCAACCAATTGAAATCCACATATTCGACGCAATCCTCCCTCCGGAAATCAGGCTCCAGGCAATGACAAATGCTTTGGCCACGAGTCAAATCGCCCAGGAAACCCTAAAAGACGAAGTAACCGCGCTCCAGCATATCCTGCAGCGGAGTAGGGCGAACGCCGAAGTCCTCGAGCGCGTAGGCAGGGTGCTGCGAACAGCAGATGAGCTGATGAAAAACGATTGGTCGGACGGAAAAGAATTCTCAGCACGCTTAGAGGCCCAACTCACCCCCCTCCGAAAGGCAGCGCGGCAGCTCTGATTTTGTTTGTTACACGTGTAACAAACACGAATACTTTCGGTGACCTCTCTCTCCCCAAAAACCACCTAAAAACCCCCGGCAAATACTGCTCGGTGGTCAGGTGGAATACTACCATCGATTGGACACGAGGCGGACGATTTTGGATTTTGCCCGTGCCGGTGGCCCCGAAGCGGTGAGGGAAGGGGCCTTCTACTACAAGCGCGGCGATATCATCCAGCGATACACACCCGAAAACGAGATAGTAGTCCTCGATTCCCACGCCGCCATCGACCGCGCCCTCTACGCAGGAGCCTCGGCCTTTTATTCCTCATTCTGGCGCTACGCCCAGCCCAAGGAGCTACTCCATCCACTCGGCCGCGACCTCGTGTGGACAATCAGAGCGGAGAACGGCGGTCTCAAATTCGCCAAAGCGACAACCGCGGCGGTTTTCGAAGTCATGTCTGATGCCGGGTTTTACGAGCCGTGGGTGAAATATTCGGGCGAACTCGGTTTCGACATCGTAATCCCGCTTGAATCCGTCCCTGGAGAAGCATGGGCCGGGGACTTTAAAGCCCTCGATGAAATCCAACGTGGGATCACCGGCTATATCGCGAGCATCCTGTCAGAGAGGCCCAACTTTCGAGTTACTCGTGAGAGTTCAAAAGTCACGATCAGAGAGGGATCGAACACCTGCCTCCTCTCCGAACTTCGGGCTAGGCGAGGCCTATTACTGGCGCCGATGAGCCTGAACCCGAGGTCCGGTCTCGTTTCGCTCCCAATCGCCCCCAGCCAAGTCGGGAGTTTCTCGGTGCTCGACGCCAGCCCGGCCGACCCCAAACAGCGAGAATGGAGAACCCGGCCAAATGCCGCCCGAGAGTTGATACAACACCTTCACTCTTGGAAATTTGCAGAAATCCAAAACGAATCGGTACGCGCGTTGAACTTTTAACCCGCAAAATTAGCGTAATTCATAGAGCTGGAAGCCATGACGTTAGAAAAACTGCTTGAGGAAATCTCGAGGCTAAAGTCGAGCAAAGTACGGGAGACTCTAGATCGGCGGGTACGCGAGTTCAAGGAGCTGGGAAAGAAGGATGACGGGGCATGGTTTTCGGAGCTCTGCTTTTGCATCCTCACGGCAAATTCCACCGCGAAGTTGGGGATAAAAATTCAGAGCGAGATGGGCCCCCATGGATTTTTGCTTCTCCCGCGTTCGATACTCACAGCAGAATTCAAACAGGCAGGGCACAGGTTCTACAATAAGCGGGCCGAGTTCATCGCAAACGCCAGAAAATTTCACAACATAAAAGAAATCATCACGAAATTTCCAGACGAGCAAGCCGCGAGAGAGTGGTTGGCAAAAAATGTGGATGGAATAGGGTACAAGGAAGCGAGCCACTTTCTAAGGAATGTTGGATACAGCGATGTTGCAATCCTCGATAGGCACATTCTCACCCTCATGCGTGAGCACGGCTTGCTTGGGCCAACCCCCCGAACTCTAACGAGAAAAAAATATCTGGCAGTTGAAGAAAAACTTAGAGAACTGGCTCGGAAGGCGGACCTCTCGATTGCCAAATTAGATCTTTACCTTTGGTACATGAAAACTGGCGAGATTCTTAAGTAACGAAAATTCAACCCCTTCTAAAAACAAAAAAGCGCCGAGACATGGGCCCTAGAGGTCTCGGGCCACTCGTCAGCTTACGGTCGACGTAGCTCCGCGCGAACCGACTTTCGCCAGCCCGCCGAACCACATCGTTCCGACCCATCGCGGATCGTGCGGATTGCTCTCACGAGCTTTCCACGCCGCAAACCACCGAGCGCTTTTGGGTCAATCTCTTCAGCCTGCTGGTTTTGGCGCCCCTCGGGATTGGCCTTTCCTTCAGGGCCCCTTGCCAGGGGGATCCACGGAGATCAGCCCTAGAGACTCGTCCGGTTCACCCTCTCGGCGCAATAATTACTCCTTTTTTCTTTATATATAAATATTGCGGTTTATTGCTAAATTAAGGCAAGTATAGCTCTTCGATTGCTAAAACCTATCTCTATCGTTGTTCAAACACGTGTTTTCATGCTTCAATCTTTTTTACTTAGAAATAGATTTGGTTTCACCGTTTTTTTACGATTTTAGGAATTTTAAGCCGCATGACTAAAATACTTTTTTGTTACATATGCAACAATTTGTTGCACGTGTAACAAACAAAAAACTATTCGAAATCTTTAAATAATCACACTTTATCTATCATTACGAAAACTCTTGGGAGGCTAAAGATGCCCGGATGTTGCACCAAGTGTCACATGTTTGACGAGTGCGACAACAAGAACGAATGTTGCCCCGAGTGTGACTATTACTCCGGCGGGACTTGCCTTTACGCAGAAGAGGAAGAACTCCCCGAAGAAGAGTAAAATCCCACCGAATTTCTAATTTCCACGCTTTTTCATTTTAGCGCCCTAAAGTATAAGTGCCTTCTGTGCTATTTCGATTTGGTGAGCGGGTGGCATGGGAACCCTTCGACGAGTTTTTCAAGCGAATGAGACGAATGTTTAAAGAATTTGAACGCGAGTTCGCAGAGTTTGATGCAACGAAGTTTGAACGCGAGTTTGAACGCAGACCAAGCGCCGCAGGTTTCAAGATAGAAATAAGAGACTTTGGAACGGGACGGCCAGAAATCAAGGTGACGAAACTGGGAGAGCGCCCGGTGGAGATAAAACCCGCGATTTACCCAGCGCCAGCCAAACCCAAGCCAACAGAAAAAGCACCAGAAGCCAAAACGAAACCAATCAAATGCATGCTGGAAACAAACGTGGCAAAGGTCGAAAAGCCCAACGAAGTCCTGTTGACGATGCAAGCACCAGGCGTGAAAAAGGAGGACGTCAACGTGAGGCAACTCGGCCGGGTGCTTGAAGTCATCGCCAGAAAGCCAACCGGCGAGGCGTATTTCGCAACATTCGAGTTACCCCCAGATGCCGTACCAAGTGAAATTCACCATGAGGCCAAAGAAGGAATGCTGATGATCAGGGTGCCGCGCCGCAGACGGTTGCATCAACCAGGGGTAAGATGATGGTTTCCCGCGTGGTAGTTCGAGTCCCCGCAACGATCGCCAACCTCGGCCCGGGTTTCGATGTTTTTGGGCTGGCCCTCTCCAAACCCGCGGATGTCGTTGAGGGCAGCATTTCAAAATCAGGGATAAAGATAACGGGCATTACCGGGGCCGGTGCAGACGATTTGCCCAGCGACCCAAAAAAGAATGCTGTTAGCATAGCCGCGGCGAGGGTGATGGGTCTCTTGGGGTGCGGCGGAGGATTGGAGTTCAAAATAAAGAAAGGTATCAGACCAGGCGGAGGTATTGGCAGCAGCGGGGCTTGTGCGGCAGCGGGGGCCGTAATCGCAAACGAAATTTTCGACGGTGGGCTACCCACAAATAAGCTCATAGAAGCGGCGGCATTCGCAGAGGGCAAAATCGCCGGCAGCATCCACTACGACAACGTCACTCCTGCGATTGCGGGCGGCTTCACGATTGTGGCATCGATCAAACCTTTTGAGTACATTGCCCTTGATCCGCCGCGGATGAAAATAGTGGTCGCTCAGCCGGCAATTGAGGTGTCAACGAGAAAGGCCAGAGAAATTTTGCCAAAAAAGCTGCCACTTCAAAGTGCAGTCGCGAACGTTGGCAGGGCGAGCACGATGGTAGCCGCTTTGAAGGTGAAAAATCTCGCGATGTTTGGCAGGTGCATGGTCGACAGCATCGCGGAGCCCGTTCGGGCCCCCCTCATACCGGGATTTTCAAAGGTGAAACGCGCGGCGGTAGAAGCCGGGGCCCTCGGAGCGGCTATGGCGGGCTCTGGGCCAGCTGTCTTCGCAATTGTAGAGCCCCGCGGGAATGCCAAAAAAGTGGCAACCGCCATGCGCAGGGCGTTCAAAGGCGTAGGATTAAAATGTGATACGATTATCACTTCTCCGGGACGAGGTGTCAAAATCCTAAAGAGAAGGTGACAATATGCGCGCACGTTTGGAGATGGAACTTGGGGATGTACCCGGGCAACTCGTGAAGGCCCTAGAACCGATCTCTAGGTTCGGAGGCAACATCCAGAGCGTCCTCCACCAGCGCGAGCGCAAGACCCCGTTGGGCCGAATCCCAGTTACCGTTATTTTTGAGGTAGATGAGCGAGCGAAGCTCAACAGGATAGTGACGACCCTGCGCAAGATGGGCATCCACATAATTCAGATTGGCGAACGCGAGGGCATGGTCAAAAGCACGGTTCTGCTTGTGGGCCACATCATCCATACAGATGTGCGCGATACGATAGACCGCCTGAACGCGTTGAAAGGCGTCATGGTCTCGGACCTCAGCTTGGCGATGGGGGCCGTTGGCGAGGAGTCTGCGGCAAGGGTCACAATAGCAGCAGCAGATGATGCTCGCGCAAAGGCAGCCCTCCTAAAACTAGGCGAAATTGCAGCCAAAAAGAAGCTGTTGATGATCAAGTTATTGGGTGAATGATGATGAAATTGGCGCTGATAGGATTCGGAAATCTTGGGCGCGGGTTCAGCAGGGTACTTTTAGAGAAAGCCAAATTTTTGAAGAATTTTGGGATAACCCCCCGCGTGATAGCGGCGGTCGATGAGTACGGTGCCGCGATAGATGAAGATGGGCTCGACCTCAAAAAATTGCTGAAACTGGCAGAAAAACGCGGCTCAGTGACCGCTTACCCCAAAGCAAAAAAAGGAAAGCTCGCGTTGGACGTGATTGAAAAAGTGAACGCGGACGTCGTCTTCGAACTCACACCCACCAACATCAAAACCGGAGAGCCTGGGCTGACTCACATAAAAAAAGCGATGCTCGCGGGTCGCCACGTGGTAACCTCTAACAAGGGGCCGCTTGTGGTGGCTTTCAGGGAGCTCGACCGGCTTGCGAGGCGACAGGGGATGGAGTTCAGATACTCGGCATCCGTCGGTGGCGCCACCCCAGTCATAGGCCTAGCAAAAAAACTCCTCGCCGCGAATGAAGTGCGTGCGATTCGAGGGGTCCTGAACGGCACGACGAACTACATCCTGACGCGGATGAGCAAGGAAGGGGCCCCATTCGACGTGGTGCTTCGAGAGGCGCAGGAGCTAGGAATAGCTGAGAAGGATCCAACGCTCGACATAGAGGGGACAGATACAGCTTCTAAAATCACGATCTTGGCGAACGCGATATTGGGAATGGATGCGAAGTTAAAAGATGTTAAAGTTGTGGGGATCAGCCGTGTCCGTCCAGAAGCAATCCGCCTTGCCCAAGAGGCCGGATACACGATAAAGTTGATAGGCGTCGCGAAGCGCGATTTGCTCGAGGTCGGGCCGAGGCTCGTGCCCCTAGGCCACCCACTTGCTGTAGGGGGCACATTGAACGCCGTCACCTTTGAAACAGATCTCGCGCGTGAGGTTACGATAACGGGCTTCGGCGCTGGCCCGTGGGAGACATCGAGCGCTCTCCTCGGAGACCTCATAGACATCCACCGCTCGCTTGGTGGCTAGGCATGCGTTACGAGTGCATAGAGTGCGGCGCGAGGTTCGGTATAAAAGAAAAGCTCTACGTTTGCCCGAGGTGCAAGGGCCTTCTTGAAATAGAATTTGACCTGAGTGAAATAGAAGAAAAGCTCGACCGCAAGCGCCTCAAGACGCAACCCCTGAGCGTTTGGAAATATCGCGCGTTCATACCGATCCTCGACGACTCGAAAATCGTGACACTGAACGAAGGGGGGGCGCCTCTTTACCGGTGCGACTCCCTCGCCAAGCGGGTCGGTGTTCGGGAACTCTACGTCAAGTACGAGGGGGCGAATCCAACCGGCTCCTTCAAGGACCGCGGGATGACTGTTGGCGTGACAAAGGCCCTCGAGTTCGGCGCAAAAATCGTGGCATGTGCTTCTACCGGTAATACTTCGGCCTCTCTCGCAGCGTACGCGGCAAAGGCGGGGCTGAAATGCGTGGTGTTGCTCCCCAGCGGCAAGGTGGCGTTAGGCAAGCTGGCGCAGGCGATAATGCACGGCGCCCAAGTCATCGCCGTCAAAGGGAATTTCGACGAAGCGCTCGACATCGTCCGCAGGATATGTGAGGAGAGGGACGATATCTACCTCCTGAACTCTCTCAACCCGTTCAGGCCCCAGGGTCAGAAATCGATAGGCTTTGAAATCGCAGACCAGCTCGGCTTCAAAGCACCGGATCGCGTCGTCGTGCCGATGGGAAACTGCGCGAACATATGGGCGATTTACAAGGGCTTCAAGGAGTTCGACGCGATGAAAGTCACTGAGGGCATCCCGATGATGACAGGAATTCAAGCCACGGGCGCGATGCCGATCGTGGACGCGATCAAGCGTGGACTCCAAAAGTTCGTGCCGGTGAAGAAGCCAGAGACCATAGCCACGGCGATACGGATAGGCAACCCGGTGAATGGCCCGAAGGCGATTCGCGCCATCAGGGCTTCTGGGGGAACAGCCGAGGCGGTGACTGACGAGGAGATAATCTCAGCTCAGAAAATGCTCGCACGCCTGGAGGGCATAGGTGTCGAGGCGGCAAGCGCATCGACGATCGCGGGGCTCAAAAAACTCGTTGACCAAGGCGTGGTCGATGTGGACGAGCGGGTGGTTTGTGTGGCGACCGGGCACCTTCTCAAAGACCCGGAGGAAGCGGTAAACGTTTCCGAGGTGCCGGTGGAGGCGCCAGCGATATATGAGGAAATAGCCAAATTGATTAGGTGATGCGATGCGCCCCAGGGAAGCCTTCGATAAAACTAGGACATTGCTGCAGAGGCACCACGCGTGGTTCAAGACAGTTTTGCCGCTGATAGCAAGCGAGAACGTTCCAAGTCCCGCCGTCCGAGAGGCCCTGACCACAGACTTTGGAAACCGCTACGCCGAAGGCCTGCCCGGAGAGCGTGTCTATGCAGGCTGCGCTTACATAGATCAAGTCGAGCTTTCAGCGATAGACCTTGCCAAACGGCTTTTCAAGGCGGAACACGCGAACGTTCAGCCAGTTTCCGGCGTGGTGGCGAACTTGGCGATGTACACCGCCCTCGCAAACCCCGGGGACCTGATGATGTGTTTGGCCATCCCCTGCGGGGGGCACATCAGCATGGGCAGGAAGAAGTTCGGTGGGACGGCAGGTGCCGTTCACGGGTTAGAAATAGAGTACATCCCGTTTGACGAGAAACGAATGAATATCGACGTCGATGCTGCAGCGAAGAAGATCAGGGAGCTCAAGCCAAAGCTCGTGCTATTTGGGGGGAGCGTTTTCCTCTTCCCCCACCCCATGAAGGCGCTCACTGAAGTGGTTAAGGAGGTTGGGGGCCATGTCGCCTACGATGCCGCCCACGTTGCCGGTCTAATCGCAGGGGGACAATTCCAAGACCCGCTCCGAGAGGGGGCGGAGGTGATGACTTGCAGCACCCACAAAACCCTCCCTGGGCCCCAACACGGCATGATTTTGTGCAGGAAAGAGTTGACGGAGGCCATCAACAAAGCCGTTTTCCCAGGAATGGTGAGCAACCACCATTTACACGCGGTCGCTGCTCTGACAATAGCCCTAGCCGAGATGCTTGAGTTCGGTGAGGCGTACGCCACCCAGATCATCCGCAATGCAAAAGCCCTCGGGCAGGCGCTGTATGATCGAGGTTTTGCAGTTCTATGCCCAGACCAAGGCTTCACAGCCTCCCATCAGCTCGTGGTTGATATCTCAAAATATGGTGATGGGGGGACGCTGGAAGGGAAGTTGGAAAAGGCAGGCATAATTCTCAACCGGAACTTGCTTCCGTGGGACATCCGCGAGGGGAGACACTACAAAAACCCGGGCGGGATAAGGCTCGGCACCTCGGAGGCCACGCGGTTGGGCATGAAAGAGGGCGAAATGGATGAAATTGCGGAGTTCCTTAAGCGCGTTGTCATTGATGGGGAGGGGCCAGAGAGCGTTGCTAAGGATGTAGCCGATTTCAGACGCGAGTTCCAGCGGGTTCAATATGCGTTTGAGTCAGCCACGCAGGCATATGAGTACGTGAAGATACTGTAGAACAGTAGCACAGGTATCAAAAATTTAAAATTTTATCTTTGAGTCTTTCATCGAAGCTTCACCCACCTACATTTCCCCTGTTTTCGCATGTTTCGCCTGGAACTAGGAGGATTGTTTCCTTTTCAAGATTTTCTGGCAGAAAATAGCTTATTTCAAAAACTGGCCGCTTAAACCCCTATTTTTCAAAAGCCAGAATACTTTCGGTGACCTCTCTCTCCGGGAAATACACAAGGGTGTTTAAATCAAAAAAGAGCATTGATGAGCGCGCAAAATAGCAAAACTCGGCAAATTAGGCAGTTTGTGGTAGTGAGAGGGCCACGTTCGGGTATCAAAACTTTTCACACCAAACTCATTTTTCCGTTTCAAAAAATTTCCCAAATATCAATTAAAAGTGCAAAAATTACACCAGGGCCAATATATATTAAACTCGTCACTGTCACCCCGGGATTTCGGAGGCGTGACATTGGATCAGAAAACGAATGAAAAATTGGTCGAATTCCTGCACCGTAAGGGGATACTCAAGGAGCTGCGCAAGCTGGCGGCGGCTGGACAAAAATCCCTCGTGGTGGAATTCGAAAGCTTGCTCAATTTCAACGTAGATCTCGCGAAGGCGCTGCTCGATTCGCCCGCCGACTTCCTGGATAGTGCGGATAAAATTTTGACAGACATCACCAAACTACCAGGAATGCGCTTGCGGGTGAAGGCACTTGATAGGTCAATACCCATACGCAAAATCAGGGCAGAGAACGTCGGCAAGTTCATTCAGGTGGACGGCATCCTCAAACGTGTCGGCGAGGTCAAGCCGGAGATCAAAGAGGCGGTGTTCAAATGTTTGCGCTGCGGCGAGGAGAACCGCGTTCCGCAGATTGACGATGTATACAGGGAGCCCCTATTCTGCGAGAACCCGAACTGCGGCAAGAAAGGCCCGTTCAAGTTAATCATCGAGAGTTCCGAGTTCCGTGACTGGCAGAGCCTCGTGCTCCAAGAAAGGCCCGAGGAGCTGCGCGGCGGACAGATCCCGAGGTGGATAGATTCAATAGTGAGGGACGATTTCGTCGACAAGGCCGTGCCGGGCAACAGGGTGATATTGACCGGCACCCTGCGCGTTTTTCAGGAGAGGCAACAACGGGAGCGGAAGACGACTTTTCGCAAGGTTCTTTTCGTGAGCCATATCGAGGTTCTCCAAAAAGGCATCGAGGAAGCTGAAATTTCGCCCGAAGATGAGGCGAAGATCAAAGAGCTGGCCAAAGACCCGTGGCTCAGAAATTTGGTGATTCAATCGATCGCCCCTAGCATATATGGATATGACCCAATCAAGGAGGCGGTAGCATTGCAGCTTTTCGGATGCACTCATACGGACCTACCAGACGGGGGAAGGATCCGCGGCGACACCCACATACTCCTGACGGGCGATCCCGGGGTGGCAAAAAGCGCCATTCTCAAGTGGGTCTTGAATGTGGCGCCCCGGGGCCTATACACCTCTGGTAAGAAGGCCACTGGCGCTGGCCTCACAGCAGCAGCCGTCCGCGATGAGATAGGGGGCGGCTGGACGTTGGAAGCGGGCGCCCTTGTCATAGCAGATGGTGGCTTGGCATGTGTTGACGAATTTGACAAGATGAGCGATGAAGATGCCGGGGCCATCTTAGAGTCAATGGAGCAGCAGACGATAAGCGTGGCCAAGGCAGGGATTGTGGCGACGCTCAATACCCGTACCGCCATCCTAGCAGCCGCCAACCCCGCGCATGGAAGATTTGACAAGAACAAGCTGCTCACAGATCAGATAAACATCAACCCTCTGATGCTTTCAAGGTTCGATTTAATTTTTATAATGAAGGACGAGCCGCTCGCCGAAAGGGATCGCACGATCGCCCACCACATTTTGGAGCTCCACCGCGAGCCGACCAGCGTGGTTAAACCACCCATAAATCCCGACCTTCTTCGAAAGATGGTTATTTACGCACGCAAGTGCATCAGCCCCGAATTTAAGAATAAAGAGCCATTGAAAGCCATTGAAGATTTCTTCGTCAAGTGGAGGAGCACTGCGGAAAGTGGAGCGTCTCCAATACCCATCACCCCCAGACAGTTGGAAGGAATAGTCAGGCTGACAAAGGCAAACGCTCGAATGCGCCTGAGCAACGAGGTAACCATCGAAGACGCAAATCGTGCGATAAACCTCGTGAGGCTTTCGCTGCAGGAGGCGGGCATAGATCCGGAGTCCGGCAAGGTAGACATAGACATCCTCATGACTGGCAAGAGCAGGTCCCAGCGTGATAAGATCGACAGAGTTCTAGAGATAATCCGAGAGCTTGAGGAGCAGTATGGCGGCGCCGCACCGATCGATGAGGTAAAAAAACTTGCCAGCTCTGAAGGCATCAAAGATAGATTTGTCGGGCAGATGCTAGAAGAAGAAAAGAGGAGAGGTCACCTCTACGAGCCCAAGCTCGGGATGATTGCCAGGGCGGTGAAGTGATGAAACAGAGGGTTCGCATCATTCGAGATTTTCCCGCGCTTAGGTTGGTGGGGAGGCAACTCGGCCCGTTTGCAACCGGGCAAGAAACAGACCTCGAAATATTTGAGGCCGCGGTTCTCGAACGGAACGGTCTCGCTGAATTGCTTCAAAAAATAACCCCAACTGAGTTGCGGAAGCTCATGCTGGAAGAGGAGCGAATATTAGAGCCAGCCGCGTTGCAGCAGGGCTTCTATGCGTCACTTGCACAACGCATTTCTGATTTGCAAAAAGCTGGCCAGCAGGAAGAGGTGGAGGAGCTTCATGCGGCGCTTGCAGCTCTCGCTGAGATGAGAATACAAAAACTTGTGCGGCTCGCAACTTCGCCCCCTGTCCCAGAAAATTTGCCGCCGGAGGAAAAATTCCTTGTCAACCGCTTAACGACGGCTTTGGAAGACTGGAACAGATGGCTGGAGAATTTGTTTAGAAAAGAGGAGGAGGTAGGTGAAATTGGTAAGTTCGGAGGGGCTGTTCGACATGTTGTTGGAGGCGCACCCGATATTCAAAAATCGGGAGTACCTGCGCCCGACGTACACACCGGGGGAGCTACCGCACCGTGAGGAGCAGATCCATCAGCTAGCCCGCATCTTGGCTGCACCCTTGCGTGGGGAGACGCCTTCGAATGTGTTTATTTATGGCAAGACGGGCACGGGCAAGACTGCGACTGTAAAATACGTGACAAAAGAACTCGAGAGCGTGGCGAAGCGAGCGCCGCGAAAAGTTGAAGTGGTATACCTCAACTGTGAGCTCGTCAACACGCAGTACAGAATCTTGGCAACGCTCGCAAACACATTTTTAGATAAGATGAGGGAAAACGGTACAGAACTATCGGATTTGCCTGAAAAAGTGCCGATGACGGGTTGGCCAACGGATCAGGTGTACAAATGTTTCTTCAGGGCCCTTGACCGTGAGAAACAGCTGGCGGTGATAGTGCTCGATGAGATAGACAAGCTGGTTTTGAGGAGCGGTGATGAAATCCTTTACAACTTGACCCGCGTAAATTCCGACCTCCAGAACTCTAAAATCAGCATAGTGGGAATCTCGAACGACCTGAATTTTATGAATTATCTCGATCCGAGAGTCAAAAGCAGCTTGAGTGAAGAGGAGCTAGTTTTTTCACCGTACAATGCACTCCAGCTAAAAGACATCTTGGAAAAAAGGGCAGCGATGAGTTTTGCAGAGGACTCCTTGGGAGAGGGCGTGATCGCTCTCTGCGCAGCTCATGCGGCAAGGGAGCACGGGGATGCGAGGCGCGCCCTCGACATGCTGCGCGTGGCAGGGGAACTCGCCGAGCGCGAGGGGGCCGAAACCGTCACAGTTAGCCACGTTCGGCAGGCGTTCCAGAAGATAGAGCAAGACAAAATGCTTGAAGTTATCCGCACGTTACCAACGCAATCAAAGCTGGTTCTCTACAGCGTGATTCTGTTGGATGAGCAAGGGACGCGAAAAATCATCACGGGCGATGTCTACAACGTATATCGCACGCTCTCTAGACAAAGTAGTTTGGACATACTCACCCAGCGCCGCGTCAGTGATTTGATCAACGAACTCGACATGATGGGTATAATCAACGCTCGAATAATTAGCAAGGGCAGGTACGGGAGGACAAAGGAGATAGTGTTGAATGTTCAGCCGTTGCAGGCGAGGGCAGCGATTCAAGAAGATTACATCAGCGATATGGATACATCCACCCTGCCACGGCAGCTCACGCTCGCTTGAGGTAGAAAGACGATGGACGATGCCACTATCCTCCGCAAATTCATAGAAGAAGAACTCCAGCTCACACCCGATGCGTTTGAAATGTTGCGGGCGCGAACAGACGCTGAAATTGCGGCTGATAAAGTGTTGGAAGGCATCAGGGCAATGATAAAAAAACCTTTGATCGTGACTGCCGAGGAAATCACAAAACTTTTAGGTGAAAAAGCGGCGGTGCAGCCTCCTACCCCTGAAGTTTCCGAGCGTCCAGCTCCAGAAACTAAGGAAGAGGAGCGGAAAGTTGAGAAGCCATCCAGGGTGCTGCCGGAGCTCTCCCGTCTGCGGTTCAAGCCGTTTGCCGCAGAGTTAGAGGCACGGGTAAATGTTTTGCAGGACATCACCGGGCAGAGTTACACCGAGGGGGAACTGAAAGATTTCGTGAAACTGTTCAAGGACCGTTATGAACGCCTGCGCAATATCCTGCGGAAAAGGATAGACCTCCAAGGTTCGGTCCCGATAAAGAGCGTGTCTAGCTATGGTGACGGGGACACGGTTAAAATCGTAGGGATAGTCGCCGACAAGCGCGAGAGCAAGATGGGCAACGTTGTGATCGAACTGGAGGACGAAAGCGGGAGGGCAGTCGCAGTAGCTTCAAAAAAGCGCCATGACCTTGCCCAAAAAGCAGGAGAGGTTGTTCGGGATGAGGTAATAGGAATAGTGGCGACCATGCGGAAAGGAGACCGCGCCCCACTTTTGTTAGTGAACGACATCATCTGGCCAGAGACGCCGGCCCAACGAGAGCCAGCGTTCGCCCCCGATCCCGTCTGTGCAGCGCTATTGTCTGATCTGCATGTGGGTAGTGAGATGTTTTTGGAGGATGCGTTTGCGAGATTTTTGAAGTGGTTGCATGGGGAAATCGGCAACGAGGAACAGCGTGAGCTTGCCGGGCGAGTCAAGTATCTGGTGATAGCGGGCGACCTCGTGGATGGTGTTGGGATTTATCCACAGCAAGAGGAAGAGCTCCTCATCACAGATATTTTTAAACAATATGATGCGGTCGCAGAACTGCTTGCACAGGTTCCAGAGTACATAAAAATTGTTATTGCGCCCGGTAACCACGATGCCGTTCGCCCGCTTGAGCCGCAACCTGCAATTCCCAAGGATGTGGCTCCGGCTCTCTATGATTTGAATTCAGTGATGGTGGGCAATCCAGCTTGGCTGAATATCCACGATGTTAAATTCCTCATGTATCATGGCAGGAGTTTCGATGATCTAGTCGCCACCATGCCAGGTCTGGACCACCAGAAATCCGCCCCTCCGATGGTCAGGTTGCTTCAGAAAAGACACCTCGCGCCAATTTACGGTGGCCGCACTTCGCTATCGCCAGAAAATAGGGACTACCTCGTGATTGAGGATATACCGGACGTTTTTCATTGTGGGCACATGCATGTTTTCGGGCATGAAAAGTACCGAGACATAGTTCTCATTAACTCCGGCACCTTTCAGGAGAGAACGATATACATGACGCGATTGGGCGTCAAGCCCACCCCCGGCATCGTGCCGATCGTGGATTTACAAAATCACCAGACGAGTGTGATACGCTTTGTGTGAATCTAAAAAAATTATCAATCAGATATCAACTTTTTTCTTAGACATGGACGGCGTGCTGTACACAGGAGACACACCAATCAACGGAGCCGCCGAAACAATCACATACCTCAGAAGGAGAGGCAAAAAAATAGTCTTCATGACGAACAACTCTATGCACACCAGACGCGCATATGTTCGTAAACTGGCAAGGATTGGTATTCCCGCATCCGAGTCCAAAATAATAACATCAGCTTACGCGACGAGACTATACTTACTCAAGCGGGCCCCTCGCGCTCGGGTGTATGTTGTTGGTGGGCAGGGATTAAAGGAGGAACTTGCGCAAGGCGGGTTCAGGATACTAAGCGATAGTCGAGCGAGTGACGCTGATTTTGTCGTGGCGGGGCTAGACCGTGCCATAAACTACAAAAAGTTGACCGCGGGCGTACGTGCTCTTTTAGCAGGAGCAGAATTCATCGCGACAAATACAGACGCCGTTTATCCAACTGGGGATGGTATTTCTCCAGGGGCAGGCGCCATAATCGGAGCGCTTTCAGTATCATCGGGCAAGCAGCCAAAAGTTGTGATAGGAAAGCCCTCGCTCAACATGGTAAAGCTCGCGCTTGAAATCGTTCGCTCCAAGCCCTCGGAAACGGCGATAGTCGGAGACAAGTTGTCGACGGATGTGCAGGTGGGCAAGCGCGCCGGCTTCAAGACGATACTTGTTTTGAGTGGAGTGACATCAAGGCGTGATTTTGAAAAAATTAAAAATCGGAAAGAGATGCCAGACGCGGTAATTCCAAGCATCAAAAATTTAATGGTGAGCAAATGACCGTAGCGAGCCCCACGATGGAAGCTTACTTTCAGCAGCTCGAGGCGAAAATAAAAGAATGTTACGAAATCGCAAAGAAGGCGCGTTCGTTGGGATTTGATCCAGAATTCGAGCCAGAGATCCCGCTGGCAGAAGACCTCGCCGCAAGAGTCGAGAAACTCGTTGGCCCATCGGGTGTGGCAGATGTTATCCGCAAGCTCGAAAAAGGGATGGGCAGAGAAGAACTCGCATTTAAAGTTGCAGAGATGATAGTAGACGGCACCTTTGGCAAGCTCGAGGATCAACAGACGGCCGAGCAGGCGGTTCGTACGGCGTTGGCAATCATAACCGAAGGAATAGCTGCAGCAGCGCCTCTCGAGGGGATAACACACGTCGACATAAAGAAAAATTTTGATGGCACTTCTTATCTTGCCATCTATTTCTCCGGCCCCATCAGGTCGGCAGGTGGTACGGCAGCAGCCCTTGCAGTTTTGGCGGGCGACTTCGTACGCAGAAAGCTCTATCTAAACGTGTACAAGCCGACGGAGCTTGAAATAGAGCGCTTTGTTGAGGAAGTGGAGCTGTACGGTGCAGAGGCAGCCCACTTGCAATATTCACCGCCGGCGGAGGACATCCGCAATGCGGTGCGGAATATCCCGGTACAAATAACTGGCGAGCCGACCGAGGAAACCGTGGTGACCGGTTATCGTGATCTAGATAGAATTGAGACGAACCGCGTGAGGGGGGGCGCCGTTCTCGCGCTTTGCGAGGGGGTACTACAAAAAGCCCCAAAGATTCTAAAACACGTTGCAAAACTCAACATCGATGGTTGGAATTGGTTATCTGATATGATAGCCAAGGCACCGACGACTGAGGAGGCTGGGCCCGTCTACCCAAAAGGCGACAAATATCTATATGAAATCATTGCGGGCAGGCCAGTTTTTGGTCATCCCGGGAGAGAAGGCGGATTCAGGCTACGCTATGGACACGCGAGAAATACCGGCATAGCGGCGATAGGCATCCACCCAGCCACGATGACAATTTGCAACGATTTTATCGCAGTCGGAACTCAGCTCAAGCTTGAGCGGCCCGGCAAGGGCGGGGCGGTGACGCCAGTTGATACAATCGAAGGCCCGACGGTAAAGCTGGTCGACGGTTCTGTTGCGCAGATAAGTTCTGTTGAACAGGCGCTTGAGTTGAGAGATAAAGTCAGTGAGATTTTATTCTTGGGAGACATCCTGATGGGGTTTGGAGAATTTTTGGAAAACAACCACCCACTCATGCCATCAGGCTACGTAGAGGAGTGGTGGGCCCAGGATGTCAAAAAAGCGCTTGCAGAAAAATCAATCGAGACAGATTTATCTCCCTACTTGACGCCACCGTATCAAAGACCGTCTCCGCGTTTGGCTATCCAAATATCCAGAGAGCTTGGCGTGCCGTTACATCCGGCCTACACATATCATTTTCAAGACATCAACATAGAGGAACTCGGAGGACTCGCTGCTTGGCTCACCGGCGGAAAACCTGAATTTGAAGACGGCTCTTTGAAGAGCCTGCACATCACAATCGCTCAAGAGCCAAAACGCATTTTGGAGGCCCTCGGCGTACCCCACAGGATTGAAAACGACACCGTGGTCATCGAAGATCCCGCGCTCCCGTTGTGTGTGTGCTTGGGGATTTTGGAAGGCCAGCGGTTGAGTATCGAGAAACTCGACACTACCCTGCGCGAGAATCTGGCAAAGGAAGCGATAGACATCGTACAAATTCTTGCAGGCATAACAATCAGACGAAAGACTCCGACCCGCATTGGCTGCCGCATGGGCAGGCCAGAGAAGGCAAACCCACGTATAATGTCTCCCCCAGTGCATGTTTTATTCCCGGTGGAGTTGGGCGGTGGGGCCACGCGTAGCGTTTTGAAAGCCGCTGGGGGGGAAAAAGCGTCTGTGGAAATAGTAAGGTGCGAATGTCCCAAATGCGGCACGATCTCATTTACCCGAAAATGTCCGAAATGCGGGGCTGAAACCAACTATGCCGGCATTTGCCCGCGGTGCGGTCGCCCAACGAGTGGCGAACGCTGTATGACATGTGACGTGCGAGCGGTGTTTTTTGATCACCGCGAGATAGACATCAGATCACTTTTAGATGCAGCCCTGGACAAACTACAGGAGCCGTTGCCGCCACTGGTTAAAGGCGTCAAGGGAATGACGAGCGCCTACAAGATTCCAGAACCACTTGAGAAGGGAATTTTACGAGCGAAGCACAACATCTACGTTTTCAAGGATGGGACAGTCAGGTTCGACGCGACGGATGTCCCAGTTACCCACGTCAGGCCCCGGGAGATAAGTACTCCAGTCGAGAAGTTGCGTGAACTGGGATACACCGTGGATTATGAGGGACAACCGCTTGAGAGCAGCGATCAAATAATCGAGTTGCGAGTTCAGGATATTCTCTTATCAAAAGAGTGCGCTGAATACCTGCTGCGGGCATCAAAATTCGTCGACGATTTACTCCAGAAATTCTACGGGCTGCCGCCATACTACAACGCAAGCGCCCCCGCCGATTTGGTTGGCCACATAGTCATCGGGCTGGCGCCACACACCTCTGTCGGCATGACGGGGCGCATAATCGGTTTCGTGGATGCGAATGTGGGCTATGCTCATCCATATTTCCACGCCGCTAAGAGAAGAGACTGCGACGGCGACGAAGATGCAATCATGTTGCTGCTCGACGCGCTCCTGAATTTCAGCAAACGCTTTTTGCCGTCGACCCGCGGCGGCATGATGGACGCCCCGCTTATTTTGAGCACCAGACTCAACCCGGCCGAGGTAGACGAGGAGGTATACAACATGGATATCATGAAAGTTTATCCGCTCGAGTTCTACGAGGCGACGCTCCGCTATGCAAATCCAAACGAGCTGCTGCCGATCATGAAGACCGCCAGGGGCAGGATTGGCAAGGAGGAGCAGTACGAAGGGTTGAAATTCACCAACGATTCGAGCGACATCGCGACTGGCCCCCACATGAGCTTATACAAGACGCTGGGGACGATGGAGGAAAAAACATCAGCGCAGCTCGGGCTGGCGCGCAAGATCAGGGCGGTGGATGCGGGCGATGTTGCAGAGCGTTTGATTGAACACCACTTCATTCCCGACCTCAAGGGAAACCTCCGAGCTTTCGCGCGTCAGCAGTTCAGGTGCACCAAGTGCAACATGAAGTATCGCCGGGTTCCTCTGAGCGGCACATGTGCTAGGTGTGGCGGAAACCTCGTGCTGACGGTGACACGCGGCGGGGTGGAGAAATATTTAGATGTCGCGATGCGGATAGCCCACGACTACAACGCGAGCGACTACACCAAGCAACGCCTGAAGCTCACGCAGCGGGACATAAAGTCGATATTCGAGAGCGATGCGCACCGACAGGCCAGTCTAGCGGACTTCATGTAGCTGTGGTTGATTTAAGAAGAGAAACATAAAATTTACACGAGCCGGGGTGGCAGAACCAGGCTAATGCGACAGATTCGAGATCTGTTGACCCTCACGGGTCGTCAGGGTTCAAATCCCTGCCCCGGCGCCAAGCATTTGGTTAAAATCTCTAACTATCGTGACCCCGAGAAGGTTTGCTATATATTTTCCACCTATAAGTCGATAGATTCACCCACATGAAAGAATTAAGGGCTGAAGATCAAGTGGAACTGATGAAAGCTATCCGAAGGATTGCAGGAGCATGTGGGGTATTGGGCCCAATTATCAGCATATTAGCCACGCTAGTATCTATTTTCTTGAACCCATGGTTTAATTTGACGAACCCTTGGCTTACTGAGCTTGGTGCCGCTGGGGCGTCATATCCTTTCGTATTTAACTTTGGCATCGCGCTCGGTGGGATACTCCTCTTAGTGTTCGCTTTAGGATTGTTCGAATTGGTCGGGCGTCTCTCGGGCCGAGCTGGAGTTTCTCTGCTCCTAGTTTCCGTAATCTCTTTCATTGCGATTGGCATATTTCCCTTGGGTACTGTGCCCCACAAACCCCTGACGGCAATTTTCTTCGCACTTTTTGGAGTGGCTTTACTTTTAATCGGCGTAGACTTTGCGCGCAATCCGTTTGAGCGCAAGTGGGGGGTAGTCTCACTGGTTCTGGCGGGAGTGTTGCTCATTGGGCTCCCAATCGATTGGTATGTGATCGGATGCGCGCTAACTGGGGGTATTGGGATGTTATTGATTTTTATGTGGTTTATCCTCACAGGAATCAGACTTCTCATCACAAGTACAATAAAATGAACCCGCACCCGCGTGTTGGGGGTCAAGTTATTACCTGCTGGCGGTTCAAAACCTTTGGAAAATGTAGTGGAAGTGAGGGAACTGAACCAAAGGGCCGGCTCCCTACCCAGCGCCACTCAGAAAACCGTTAAAGCTGCGCTTGCACGATATCTAATCGGGCCGCTGTAGCTCAGCCGGCAGAGCGACGGTTTCGTAAACCGTAGGTCGTGGGTTCGATTCCCACCAGCGGCTCCACTAGAAGAGGTTTCTCACGACGTGCGGTATCATGTGCCTGCGCCGCCCGAACATGCGCCACAGCTCTTTGACCAAGTAGCCAGGGCGGAAGTAAAATCCGTTTTCAATCTCTTTCATCCACCTGCGTATCTTCTCCTTCGAGTGTCCCCCGTAAACGTCGAATATCTCGAGGTAGTTGTTCCAGTCCTCCGGCTTGATGGCACCGCTCTCCTCAAAGCGCCTCCAGAGTTCGGCGCCGGGCAGCACCTTCAGCGAGCTTATGCTAATAGCATCCATATCAGCACGCTTGATGAACTCTAGGGTCTTCAGATATTCCTCCTCAGTCTCGTTTGGCGCCCCAACTATGAACGAGCCAACGACATCTATACCGGCTTTCTGTGCGAGAGCAACCGCCCGCTGGCCCTTCTCAACCGTCGTCTTCTTCTCGTAATAGTCCAGAACCCTCTGACTCCCGCTCTCAAGGCCCAAAAATATCAGCCAGCAGCCGGCATCGGACATCGCCTTGTACATTTCCCACGATGCCGTGTCCACCCTGCCCTCGCAGAACCAGTTGACATCTATGTCCCGCTCTTTCATCAGCTTGCATATCTCCATGACGCGTTTCGGGAAACAGGTGAAGTTGTCGTCCACTACAAAGATGTGCTCGACGCCGCGCTTCTCGACGAGGTACTCCATCTCAGCCACGACGTTCTCAGGCGATCTCGCCCTGATCTTTCTGCCGGAAAAAGCGGTGCACGAGCAAAACGTGCATCCAAATGGGCAACCGCGGGTGGTGATTACCCCAGACATGTTTTTGAAAGCGACGTTGAACATCGCAACTTGAAAGCGCCCATAGCTGGCGTTCGGCGACAAGAGGTGTTTGGCGGGGAACGGGAGTTCGTCCAAATTTTGTATGGGCTCTCTCGGGCCCGTGAACACAGCCCTACCGTTCTCCCTCAACATTAATCCTTTGACTCTGGAAACATCGCCACCGTTTTCGAGTGCTTGGGCGAGTTCAAGGAAGGTGTACTCCCCCTCGCCAACGACAACGTAGTCTACATCCGGCAAGTTTTCGATGATTTTACCCGCGACGAAGGAAGCATTGTGTCCTCCGATGACAATTTTCGCTTCCGGCACCGCCCTCCTCGCAATCTTGACGGTTTCGGCGGCATCCCGATAGGTTTCAGCCATCATGCTTGCGACCCCAACCACATCGGGTTTGAAGCCTGCAATTTTACCTTCCAGATCTTCGTGGCTCAGCCTTTCTGCAATCCCATCTATGACTTTCACCTTCACGCCGTTTTTTTCGAGCACCGCAGCAATGTAAAGCAGGCCGAGCGGCTCGCACATGTTGGTGAAAATTATCCCAGCCATCTGAGTTTTTATCGGCGGGTTTATCAGAAGCACGCGCAGGTTAAACACCCCATTCAACTAAAAATTTCTCAAGGATAATTGTTTTTCTGCTGAAGGCGGAAATGCGGATTCACAACGCACGGATTGCTCCTTGCACAGGGCTTCTATAGTTGATGAGATCTTGCTCCAGTAGTTGGATTTTGCGCTGAGTATAGCTGGCAACCGCTGGGCGAGTCCCGGTTTTTCCTGTTCGAGAAACGGCGTCAGGGATTCCAGAACCCATTGCTTTAAATTCAATCTGTCGTAGAGCAGTTTACTTTTGGTTTTTCTTGCCACCTCAACGACTTGCGCAATACTCTCCTCGCTATCGTTGATTTCAGGGATAATTGGTCCGAAGAATACCCATGTTTCAAAACCCCGGGGCGCGAGTTCTTCTAGCACATGAGCCCTCGCATCAGGGGGCGATGATTTCGGCTCGAGCTTCTTCGCGAGGTCGCGGTCCATCGCTGTTATCGTTACGCCAACATCAAATTTTTTTGGTTTCAGAATATCAATATCGCGCAGCACCAAAATGGATTTTGTCTGGATGGAAGTCTGGAAATTGTGCTTTGCCAAAATCTCGAGGCATTTTCTGGTTAAATGCGTCTTCGACTCTATTGGTTGATATGGGTCAGTCACCGTGCTTACTCCTACAACGCCCCGCGGTTTTCGTTTTACCTCCTGAGTCAGAACCTCAGCAATATTTTGCTTCGCCCTGACGAATTTCCCCCAGTTCAGCGCCATGTCCAGATCCCTAAAGATGGCCTTGCTGTAGCAATAGAGGCACCCGTGCTCGCATCCAAGGTAGGGGTTTAGGGAATAGCGCAGTCCTGGAAGCTTGCTCGGCGAGAGTGCAGTTTTGCAGTTCATCGAGGAGTATTCGGTCATTTTGTGAACTCCGTAATCTTCTTTTGGAATAGCGCGCGCTTCAACATTTCGCTTTCCTGAATCCAGTTTTTGGGCGGGATGGTGAGCTTCGTGACTGCATAGTTCAATGCTGCCTGGAAGCTGTCGAACTTTTCCGGCTCTGTCTTCAGCATGGTTCTGATGCACTCTCGAACGTTCCATACACCCACCGGCAAGATGTACCCGGGGTGAATTTCACGCAGCACGAGAACAGACGCCTGCCTCTTTTCTCGGTCAAGTCTCTCCGCCGCAGCCAACCTGCACGAGTAGTAGCATCCCCCTGTGAACGCGTATGTTTTCCTTCCCCAGTAGGGCTCAAAGTCTCCCATCATTGCCGGTGCTTCAGCGCTCTCCGGATTCCAAGCCGTGCCAGGAAACCAAGCCTCTATCCACTCGAAGCTCCATTTTTCAGGCATCATTATCGCGACGTAGTAATTGTCCAGACTTTTGAAGGAGTAGACGCGGTATTCGTCGATGGTTGGGTGTTCTTTTACCCTATCCATAACTTCAAGCGAGAGGATGTTGTCTACAGCCGTGATGCTCCAGCGCGTCGGGACGAGCTTCCTTCTAGGCCGGGTGCCGAACATCCCCAAACTGAAAGCCCGCTGAATTCTGGTGACGAGTGCACCCTTATCGTAGAGTTCGATGACGGCATCAGCGGCTTTGAGGTCGTGATCATAGAACGCTTGCTCGATTCTCTGATCCACACCAACGTCCGAGACTTTAAATGAGCGCAATGGCGCCGATGGCCCAAACGGCTGCGTCTCCTCGCTCAAAGTGATGATTTTGTTTGGTTTCCTTGTGAAAATTGCCTCGGCGTCAGCCGGATGCGTTCCCATCGCCAACTCTTGGAGGGCGTCGAGTATCTTCGTGCCATTCTGCGCGTCGAAAACACTCGCGCGGATTTTCCCCCTCACGAGCGAGTAGCGGTAATCAATGATTTCGTCAATGGATTTTCCGACCCACATTTCAGGGGTATCCAAAATCTCAGTGTCGCCGAAATACGGGGGTACCATCGGCCCGATGTAAACTTTGGGGTAGCCGATGCGTCCGACGAAAACCCCGGGCGGCGTAGAGCCTTCGATACTTTCGGAATCTATCAGCCTGCTTGTCTTTGCGAGGGATTGGGCTTTGGCGATTATCGGACATGTGAGCTTTCCACAGAGCATCCGCCCGCCCTTGCACAGCAGGCAGAGCGAGCTCGAGGGCGCGCGAGCCACCTTGATATCGCTGAGCGCAGCTAAGTCGCCCATCCGTTCAGACGGAATAATGTCTCTGAGCCATTTGATTTGACCTAGCGGCATCGATACAATTCTATGTAGCTTCAACAAAAAGTTTAGGCTGTCTTGTTTTTCAACGCAGCTTGAGCAGCCGCCAGCCTAGCTATCGGCACGCGGAAGGGCGAACAGCTCACGTACGTCAAGCCGATATCATCGCAGAATTCCACGCTCGCCGGGTCTCCGCCGTGCTCGCCACATATCCCCACCTTGAGGTCGGGCCTCGTCTTTCTCCCGAGTTCAACACCTATTCTCATCAGCTTGCCCACGCCCCCGATGTCAAGCGTCTGGAAGGGGTTGTCGGGCAACACCTTGTTTTCGGTGTAAAACGGCAGGAATTTGTTCTCAGCGTCTTCTCTGCTGAAGCTGAAGGTGCCCTGCGTCAGGTCGTTCGTGCCGAAGCTGAAGAATTCCGCAACCTTGGCAAGTTCGTCGGCCTCAAGGCACGCACGCACAACTTCCATCATAGTGCCAAATTTCATCGGAACATTCACTCCATACTTTTGCCCGACCTCATAGGCCACGCGGTCGAAGATTTCCTTCACCACGATCAGCTCTTGGAGCGTACAGACGTTTGGAACCATGAGTTCTGGTTTTATCTTTATGCCTTCTTTCATTACTTCCGCGCAAGCTTCGAAATATGCCCTTATCTGCATCTCGTAGATGTCGGGCTCGGTTATGCCGACCCTCACGCCGCGGTGGCCGAGCATCGGGTTGATTTCTGCAAGGGCCCGAATCCGCCCGATCATCTTCTCCTTTTTAGCGATGTCCTTTTCCAAGCCCTTCGCTCTCTTCGTGATGACGGCCGTTTTCCTCTTGAGCGAGAGAGAATCCTTCTCCTTTTTCAGGTCGTCTACCTCCTTTTGAAGGGTCTCGTAGGACGGTAGAAACTCGTGAAGCGGCGGGTCGAGCAGCCTGACAGTCACCGGAAGCCCCTCCATAGCCTTCAAAATTTCCTTAAAGTCTTGTTTTTGCATGGGCAGGAGTTTTTCCAAGTAAGGTTTCCTCCCCTCCGCGTTTTCGGCGAGTATCATCGCTTGCACAAGCGGCAGGCGATCGGTGGCGTTGAACATGCGCTCGGTCCGGCAGAGCCCTATGCCTTCAGCCCCAAATTTCCTCGCTTGGAGCGCCCCATCCGCTGTGTCCGTATTGGCGAGAACTCCAAGCCTCCTTTTTTCATCTGCCCAACTGAGCAGCTCCAAGAGCTCTTCGCTGAGTTCCGGTTCTATCATTGGGACCTCGCCGAGATATACGTCCCCGGAGCCGCCATCGATTGTGAGAACATCGCCCTCTTTGATCACATCATTACCAATGTAGGCCTTTTTGGCGCGAACATCTATGCGTATTGCCTCGCAGCCAGAGACACAGGGTTTTCCTATCCCCCTTGCAACCACGGCTGCATGGCTGGTCTTTCCACCCCGGCTCGTCAGTATGCCCTGCGATGCGAAGAATCCATGGACATCCTCGGGCTTCGTCTCCTCCCTGACTAGGATCACGTTTTTCCCAGCCCTGCCCTCCCTTTCAGCATCGTCCGCGCTGAAAATCGCGATACCAGACGCCGCCCCCGGCGATGCAGCTAGACCGCGAGCAATCGATTTTGCCTTGGCCTTCGGGTCGATGCGTTTGTGCATGAGAGTTTCGAGCTGTTCTGGGTACAAGCGGAGGATGGCCTCTTCTTTGGTTAGGATTCCTTCCCTGACCATGTCAACGGCCGTCTTCACCCTCGCCTCCGCGTTCATCTTCCCGCTTCTCGTCTGGAGCATGTAGAGCTTGCCGCGCTCGATGGTGAATTCGAAATCCTGAACCTCACGATAACGGCGCTCCAAAATATCCCTGATTTTAAGCAACTCTTGATACGTCTGGGGCATTTCATCCTCCATCTCGACGATCGGTTTTGGGGTCCTAACGCCAGCGACGACATCCTCTCCCTGTGCGTTTGTCAGGTATTCTCCAAAGAGCACATTTTCACCGGTGGCAGGGTCGCGGGTGAATGCGACACCCGTTGCCGAGTCGCTCCCCCTGTTGCCGAAGACCATCGCCTGCACGTTTACTGCAGTGCCGTTCGCAATCTCAGGGGTGATTTTGAATTCTTTCCGGTAGGCGACGCACCTCGGGGAGTTCCAAGATTTAAAGACGGCCTCTATCGCGAATCTGAGCTGCTCGTAGGGGTCAGACGGGAACTCTTTGCCGAGGGTATCTTTGCAAATTTTCTTGAATTCCGCAACAACTTCCTTGAGCGCGTCGGCATCCAAGTCTGTGTCATACCTTGCCCCGTGTTTTCTTTTGATTCTTTCAAAAGTTTCATCGAAGAGTTCACCCTTTACACCCATGGCGATTTTGCAAAACATAGCGATGACTCTTCTATATGCGTCGTAGGAGAATCGCTCATCCCCGCTCAGCTCTACGAGGCCCTTTACCGTCTCATCGTTGAGGCCCAAGTTGAGTATAGTGTCCATCATCCCCGGCATCGAAACCGCAGCACCAGAGCGAACGGACACGAGGAGCGGGTTATGAACATCGCCAAATTTCTTTTTCGTTTTTTCTTCGATGTGCTTTATGCTGGCCACAACTTCGTCCATTAGTTTCTCAGGTATTTTTTCACCAGCGCCGGAGTATTCCAAACAAGCTTCCGTTGTGATGACGAAACCGGGCGGCACAGGCAGACCCATCTTGGTCATCTCGGCGAGGTTTGCCCCCTTGCCGCCGAGCAGTTTTTTGTCTTTAGCTTCCCCTTCCTCAAAAAGATAAACGTGCTTCATAAAGTCCCTTCTTTTGTCCTATTGGCAGAGGTATTTTAATAGTTAACGAAATGTTAAGTGCCTTGCAAACGGGAATTTTAACCTGTCACATAGTTTGTTCTGAATGGTACCAAAAACCACGAAAAAGTTCATAACCGAAAGCTTTTCTCAATATCACCCGAACTTGGAGTGGTGACCTGTTGAGAGATCTTTATGATTTCGAGCCAGCAGCCGTTCAACGGTTTCTGGAGCAACACAATGCCAAGCGAGTGGCAATCCAGTTGCCCTCTGGTTTAAGGCCATACTTGCCAGAAATTGAGGCGACGTTGAGAAAATCCAACGCCGATGTAGTCGTGTTGGCTGATAACTGCTATGGCGCCTGCGACACGGCAGATGCAAAGGCGAGGCAGTTCGGGTGCGATGTATTGGTTCACTACGGACACGCGGATATGGGCTTGCGTACCTGCCTACCAACGCTTTATGTCGAGGCCAGCATGAAAGCCGATCCAACCGAGGCAGTTAAACTGGCTCTGAAAAATCAGAAATTCGAGCATCTAGGCGTTGTGACAACAGTTCAGCACATCGGTTTTCTCCCACAGGTTGAAAAGATCGTGCGCTCTTTAGGAATCGAGCCGCTGATAGGTAAGCCGGGGCCGCGGGCGAAATATCTCGGGCAGGTGCTTGGCTGCGATTGGGGCTGCGCCAGAGGGATCACGAACGATGTGGATGCATTTTTATACATCGGCACTGGCAGGTTTCACCCCATCGGTGTCTGCCTGGCGACGGGAAAGAAAGTGGTAACCGCCAATCCACTGGCGAAAGGCTCCGAAAAAATATCGTCGGACATAGACGATTTCCTGAAGAAGAGAAAGGCAATGATTTCGAGGGCAGCATCGTGCCAAAGCTTTGGCGTTTTGGTCAGCACAAAGCTAGGCCAAGCACGCTTCAAGCTCGCATCGAATCTAGCGAGTGACATCAAAAACGCAGGGTCATCTGCGCATCTTTTGGTCATGGATGAAATAACTCCCGAAAAAACCAGTGATTTTAAAGGAATAGACGCATTTGTATGCGCCGCATGTCCGCGCTTGCCGATAAACGATTCCCCGCGCTTCGATAGGCCGATTTTGACTCCGTTTGAGGCCAAGGTTTTGTTGGGCAAAGCAGGTTTCGAACCATATCAGCTGGATGAGGTGCGACAAAGTGATTTTTGAGGTGGGGATATGCCACGGAGGCGCAAAAAGCAACTGGAAATAATTCTCCAGAAACTTGGGGCCCACCCAAAGCCAAGAGCGGATCTCGAGCAGTACATGACTCCAGGGGACATCGCTGCAGCCATGCTCCATCTCGCCCACGCTAGGGGTGATATCGAGGGCAAGGCGGTGTGTGACTTGGGTTGCGGCACCGGTAGGCTTGCGATAGGCGCGGCGCTACTAGGCGCCGAAAGAGTGACTGGGGTTGACGTGGATTCTATAGCGCTGGAGGTCGCGGCTGAGAACGCACGTGCAGCGGGCGTCGATATCAAACTGGTGAAAAGTGATGTGGCGAAATTCAAAGCGAGAGGGATAGATACAGTTATGCAAAATCCCCCGTTCGGTGTACAACGAAAAGGCGCAGACATGGTATTTTTGCGCAAAGCTATCAAACTCGCCAAGGTGGTCTACTCATTGCACAAGAGCACGCCCGAGAACAGAGCTTTTATCTCGGCGCGCGTGAAAGAAACAGGCGCGAGAATAACAGACGTGGTGGAACTTGAATTTCACATCCCAAGGCAATTTAAGTTTCACACCCGAGAGGTGTATAGGTTTAAAGTCGACATGTACAGAATTGAGAGGGGGTAAAAAATGGCAGAAGAAATAAAAACAGGAGATTTCGTTGTGCCGGGAGAATTCTTGGCGACATCTGAAGAGTTCGTTCCCGGAGAAGGAGCATACGAAGAGGATGGCAATATCTACTCCTCATGCACTGGTGTAGTGTTGGTGGATGTCAGAACTAAGCACATATCTGTTTTTTCCAAGACGCCAGCACCTCCAACTTTGAAACGCGGCGATGTAGTTGTAGCGCGGATCGATGAGGTTAGGGAGCAAACAGCCCATGTTGAAATCGGCATGCTAAAGGGGCATGAGGACCGCCAGCTGCCGTTGCCAGATGTTGGAACTATCCATATCTCGCAAGTGCGCGACGGGTATGTTAAGGATCTATCGGGGGAGTTCAAGGCGGGAGATATCGTCAGGGCCAAAATACTGAATGCAAACAGGAGCCCGATTCAGCTTTCGACCGAGGGCGAGGAGCTGGGCGTTATTGTCGCATACTGTTCTAGGTGCAAGACTCCGCTGGATCGGGATGGGCCAAGGCTCAAATGTTCTGAATGTGGCAATGTAGAGTTCCGAAAAATAGCCAGCAACTACCGCCAGGGAGTATTGTGACATCTGAGCTTAAGCGCGTGCTGAACTTGCGCGTAGCGGACACGAAGCAGATGGTATGGTTAGTCAAGAAGATAAGCGAGCTTGAAGCAGATCTCGCGATAGACGCGCGCCCCGGCAATATCAAGGTGCGTATTTACGGCTCCAAAGACGAAGTTCGCGATATTTCACGAAAGATAATTGGGCTGGTCAAGTCGCAACCCTCATAAATACTAAGGTTTAAGAAAAATAGGTGCTGCTATGGAACTCGAACTCGTGAGTAAAAACGATGACAGCGCGACTATAAAAGTGATAGGCGAGGATCACACCTTTTGCAACATCCTCAGAAAAGTCTTGCAAGGCGACGAGTCGGTTACAGCCGCAGCTTATTCAATTGAACATCCTCTTCTCGAGCACCCAAAAATTTACGTGAAGGTCAAAAAGGGCAGGCCAGAGACCGCCCTGACCCGCGCGGCCGAGCAGATAATCGCAAGCTGTGAAGATTTGAGCAAACAGCTGTCTAAGACCGCGAAGAAAAAGTAACCCAGCGCAAACGTCAATACCCCAACAACATATTCTTTTTTATGGGTAGCAGCTTGAAGCACATAAAGTTCTGGGGTATCAAGCCGGAAATCCGGGTGCTTGGGATAGACGATGGGCCATTCAGACCACATACCAGAGGCAGGGCCCTGCTAATCGGCGCAGTTCTCAGAGGGGGGCGCTGGTTGGACGGCGTTTTGAGCACTTCAGTCGCAGTCGATGGCAGGGATGCGACTCGAAAAATAGCCGAGATGGTGAACGGGAGCAGACATAAGGGACAACTCCGGGTTATTATGACAGATGGCGCGACTTTCGCCGGTTTCAATGTGATAGATATACGTAAAATTTTCAAGCAGACCGGGATCCCGGTGGTCGCAGTATCGAAAGACCGCCCGAATCTCAAAGAAATAAAACAGGCGATTAAAAACTTATCAGACTGGCGGGAACGCTGGAAGATACTTAGGCGCGCGGGGAAGATCTATCCGGTGGAGCCAAGGAGCGGAGCGCGGGTGTTCATGCAGATAGCCGGTGTGAAAAGGGCAGATGCAGAAAAAATAGTTAAGGTAACTGCCACGCGTAGTTTTGTGCCAGAGCCGCTACGCGTCGCGCACCTGATAGCGCGAGGTGTCGGAGAAAATGTTTAAAAAATCTAAAACGTGGCGAGTTGTAAACAAGAAAGGCAGGGGGGCTAAGAGATGGTTGAAGCGCCACGGGATAGTTTACGATATAATCATCTCGTTGTTGATAGTCGGAATAATTTTCTTTGGTGTGAGAGGTGTCCTTTGTCTTTCGTTGCAGACAGACGATCCATACCGCGCAGTGATTTCCGACAGCATGAGACACGAGGGGGATGGGTGGAAGAATTACTTCTTCACCCAGGGGTACGATAACGACGAGATCTCCAAATTCCCTCTACAAGGCGGATTTGAGCGCGGGGATCTGATGTTTGTCAAGGGCGTCGATCCCCTGAAAGACGTCGCAATTGGAGATGTCATAATAGTCGATAGGGGTCCAGATGTTGATCCGCTAGTCCATCGCGTCGTAGAAATATGGGAAGAAAAGGGGGAGATATTGTTTAAGACGAAAGGCGATGCCAATGCAGCACCGTCCGAATTTTATTATGAGGGGAGTAGAAGAGTTCCGGGGGACTACCCAATCAGGCCTCGGCAGATACTCGGCAAAGTGGTATTTATTATTCCAAAACTCGGGCATCTATCGCTTTGGTGGCAGGGACGATAATGGAGAAACAACCGCTGCTCATGGTTGATGTTATAATCTTGACGGAAGGCGGAGTCGTGTTGGTAAAAAGGGGCACAGAGCCATACAAAGGGAAGTGGGCTTTGCCGGGGGGGTTCGTGCGTTATGGCGAAAAGGCGGATGAAGCGGCGGCTCGTGAAGCGGAAGAAGAAACCGGACTAAAAGTGGGAGTGCGAAAGTTGATTAATGTTTATTCCGATCCAAAACGTGATCCAAGAGGGCATACAGTTTCAATATGTTTCGCCGCCGATGTGGTGGGTGGCAAGCTAACTGCGGGCAGCGATGCGGCGGAGGCGCGCGTATTCAAGAAGATACCTTGGACCGAGCTAGCGTTTGATCACGCTTTGATGCTGAGAGATGCAGGACTGGGGTGAAAAAAATGGAATTCTGTCCGAAGTGCGGAAATCTAATGCTGCCGAAAAAAACAAAAAAAGGGCCGGTGTTAGAATGCGGAAAATGTGGCTGTATCATTGAAGGAATTAAAGCCGAAGAGTATAAACTCGTTCGAGAGGTTGAACAGAAGAAGATGGAACCAGCTGTGATTGAGGGCGAGCAGATAAACTTGCCGACTACGCGAGTTACGTGTCCGGGTTGCGGGAACGATAGGGCCTATTGGTGGATTCGGCAGACTCGGGGTGCGGATGAGCCATCAACACGATTTTATCGCTGTGTTGAGTGCGGCCACGTTTGGCGGGAGTATGCATAAAGCGCAAAAACCCGTGGGGAGTAAATAGGCTGGGATTAAAGTGGAAGAATTCATGCGCAAGGCGCCAGCTGGCAACCGAAAAATTTCAGAAATAAAAATAGGTGATACGCGCATCAGGGTGGTTGGACTCGTTGTAGATAAAAAAGAAGCGGAACTCGTACTCGATGATGGGTCTGGCCAGATTACGGTTTTCTTCGACGACCCCGCGCTCGCAACTGGCATAGAAGTTGGTTCGAAGGTTAGGATATTTGGAACGCCGCTCAACGTTGGGGGAAAGCATGAACTACAGGCAGAAATAATACAAAGAGTAGATAAGCTCGACCTTGAACTTTATGACGAGGCTAGGAGAGAAATAAAAAAATTTGAAAAGGAGTTAGAACAATAGATTGGGGGGTGGTTTTTTGGTTAAATTGCGGATGGCAGATTCAAAAATATGGAAAACCTGCGTTAGCGCGATGTCAAATCTAATCGAAGAGGCCTCCTTCAAGCTGACGCCAGATGGAATAAAGATGAAGGCGATGGATCCGTCGCATGTGGCTCTTGTGGATTTTGAAATTCCCGCATCAGCGTTTGCCGAGTACGAGGTCAAAAAAGCCGCATTTTTAGGCATAGATCTCGCGGAGATGAACAAAATTATGGCAAGAGCAAAGGCGGAGGATGAATTTATCATGGAGCTCGATGAAGAAAAAAATCGCCTAGCGTTGACATTCAAGGGCGCATCGACAAGGAGATTTAGTCTGCCGCTGATAGGCACAAGCGAGTCCGATTTGCCAGAGCCTAAGCTTCAGTTCACGGCAACGGCCGACATCGTGGCGGGGATTGTTCAGGATGGTCTGCGCGATGGGGAAATCGTGGGAGATAACGTAGCGTGCGAGTTGACAGAAGAGGAATTTTTCATGTTGACTGAGAGCGATACGGGCGCAACTGAACTCAAGTTGCGGAAAGGCGATCCGGGGTTAATAAAGCTGAACGTCAAACAATCGGCGCGGGCAATGTTTAACATAAAATATCTTACAGACATGACGAAGGCTGCGAGTTCTGCCGACACTATCACTATAAACCTCGGCACTAATTTACCGATTCAACTCGATTTCCCAATTGCCGAGGGGAAGGGCAGGTTGCGGTTCTTGCTTGCACCGAGGATAGAGGCAGAGTAGGGCGGTGGCATTGATTGCTCCTGGATATGTGGCGATTTTGGACCCATTCGCTCCAGAAGCACAAGATATTGTCCGTGCCTCACCGCCGCTTGAGTCAATGCCGCCGGAGATAATCGAGCGAGCGATTAATCGGGTTAAATGGAAATCTTCTAAAGAGAGGATAGTTGACACAAGCGCAAGCGCGATCCAATCTGAAATATGGTCGTTTTATCTGATGTGCCAAGGTATAGCGGCCGTTTCATATCCGTATTCGCGTGAAGTGCGACTGGTAACAGAAGCGACTAGAGAGGCAATAAAATACAGGATGTACGATCTGTTCAAACGCAGGCATGAAGATTTGTGTTTGGATGTAGTAGAACGTTACTTCAAATTTGTGCAACTTGAGCGCGAGGGCAGGATAAAATTAAAAAACACCGAGATACCGCGCGAAGATTATTTCAAATTGCGCGACAAGCGGCTCGCGGAGGACGGTGTCGAAATAGTCGATGATCGTGCTCTATCCCAATATGTGCCAAAGTATGCGGTGCGCTGGACGGATCTTGCATTGTTGATGAGGTATCGGCGAGCAGAGCTGACAAAACTTTATGTCGTGAACGGATGGGCAGTCATAACCCCACGTGAACTATGGGATATCTTTGCGAATTTTATAGGGACTAAAACGGAGGAATACATCGCATCGTTATACGAACATTTTTCAGAGTCAGGAGTACCCTCCAAGTTGCTTAATTCTGTCGGAGAAAAAATCTCAGCTTTAATCCCGCCAGAGGCCGAGTTACGCGAGCGGTTCATCAGGATACCGCGGGGAAAACTGCGCCCAGAATTCTTCCCGCCATGCGTAAAAAAGGCACTTGGGGGAGTTGGGGCCGGGGGAAGAAATTATGCGATTGCTGTCTTGTTGACATCCTTTCTTTCATATGCGCGCGTGTCACCATCCGGAAAAGTGGCAATGCGAATGGCAGATTTCATCGACGATATATCGATAGTGCGTGAAGAAATTGTCCCACTTATACTCGAAGCCGCAGAGCATTGTAACCCCCCGTTTTTTAAAGACCAGCCTCAAGAAAAAGCAAACATTTTTTACCACCTTGGATTTGGCATGACGCTTGAGCCTCGTTTGAATGATAGCGGCAAGTCAAAGTGGTACCGTACACCAAATTGTAACAAGGTTCAAATATCTGCGCCATCGTTGTGTGAACCAGACGAGTTTTGTCGAAAAATAAAGAACCCCCTCACGTACTATTACAGGCGCCTTGCTGAGCAGGCAATGGAACGCTCGGGTGATTGAATGCAATTCAGAGAAGCAACGTTAGAAGAACGAAAGCGGTTTTACTCGGAGGAGTGGGGTAAGAAAGATCTCCCTGATTTTATCCTCCATACCCTTTCACTGCGGGAGTTTGGCTTTGACTATGGTGAAGGCCCAAGCCACAGGTACAATCAGTTCATGACCGTGGAACAACTTGCAGATTTCTTAAAAAATAAATCACCTTACGCAGCGTATGCGAGCGTGGCACTTTACGAGCAGCCGTCGATGAGAAAAGGCTGGCTGAAATCCGAGCTGGTTTTCGATGTGGATGCAAAAGACCTGCCTCTAAAAAGCTGTAACTGTTCTGGGGGTGCCGTGTGCGAGAAGTGTTTAGACGAGGCACGGCAGATTGCAGTAATGTTTGCCGAAACCCTGCGATCCGACTTGGACTTGCACAACGTCAACTTCGTCTATTCAGGCCGCGGTTTCCATGTTAGGGTAAACGATGATGCTGTCATGACGATGGAACAGACCGAACGTGCCCAAATAATAGAGTACGTGACGGGCAGCGTTGTACCAGCAGACATGACGATGGCTTTGGGTTATTCACATATTTTTCGAGATCGCGTTGCACGGACCTTTGAACGTTTGAGTGAGCAAAAGATGCTGGACATTGGCATGCGAAAGGCACTTGCTCAGCAGCTGATAAAAGAAAAAGACAAAGTGCTTGCCCTGATGCGCAAGGGGCAGCTACAGGAATTGCAAAATTTTTCAGGGATGGGAGAAAAAACATTTCAGCAGTTGCTCGAGTCTCTAAAAAAGCTGAATTCAGAACTCACAGATGGTAAGGTAACAATTGATACCAAGCGCATCCTACGCTTACCTTCGAGTCTACATTCCGGCGTCAGCATGAAGTGTATTTTAGTCAGAAATATCGAGAATTTCTCTATTGAGGATGCAATCCCAAAATTTGCGCGCGAGAGGGCATAATATGGTAGAGGCGTCATTTGAGGACATCAAGCGCATATGGATCGAAGAAAAATCAGCGCGCGAGTTGGTAGATCTTCCCGACGAATTTTATTCAAACGTTGCAAAATATGTAGCAGAACTAAATCGCGAGGCTGCTCGCGGCGAGCCCATACGCCAAGAACTATTAAAAGAAGAACTTCGCCATGTTTTACAAATGGTGCAGGAAATTCACACGCTCCGTGTCATGAAGGCGATAAACAAATCTACGGAGGGAATGCCGCCCGCCTCATTGCTTGAGAGAGAACGCTACGCGTTTAACGAAATCAGGCAGATGTTGGAAAAGCTGCACGCAGAGTTGGTTGTGCCGACGATTAGTGGCGAAACAGCCGTCGCCGCGCCGCGGGAGATTACAAATGTTGCCCTTATTTGTCTTACAGATGTACCGCAGATAGTAGGCGACGACATGAAGAGCTATGGTCCGTTTAGGGGTGGAGAAGTTGGATTTTTACCGAGACGGAGCGCGGAGCTTTTAATAAAGCACGGCCTCGCGAGAAAAATTGAGGCCAAGTTATCCTAGCGATAGCTTTTTTGGGGAAGATATCAAAGTTGGAAAGAAGTATAATAGTAGGGATTTAAATGAAAGTACCAAAACAGATTCGCACATATTGTCCGACATGCCGCAAGCACACCACCCATAACGTACGCCAACTTCGCAAGGGTTCGGCGCGGCCACTAAGTTGGGGGCAACGCCAATTCACCCGCGTCACGAAGGGCTACGGGAGCCAGCCGAGGTCCGAACAGAAGAAGTTCGCGAAGACAGCAAAAAAAATCACATTGATGCTAAAATGTAGCGTTTGCAGCAAGTCACACCCTCATCGCGGCTTTAGGTCAAAGGGTATAGAGATCACAGAATAGGTGGCGATATGGAGACAAGACCGCGCCCACCATGCTTCCTGCGAGTTAGGTGCAGTGATTGTGGGAACGAGCAGGTGATTTTTAGCCATGCGAGTTCCGTCGTGAAGTGCTTAGTGTGCGGTAAAACTTTAGCTATCCCCCGCGGTGGAAAGACGGAAATCAAGACCTCAATCATAGAGGTGCTGAGGTAGTTGAATGGTTCGCCATAAAGCGGAATGGCCAGCCGAAGATGAACTCGTGCTGTGTACAATAAAGAAAGTTTTTGCGCAGGGGGCGTTTGCAGCGCTCGATGAATTTGAAGGAAAAGAGGGAATGATTCACATTTCTGAGGTGGCTTCTGGTTGGATAAAGAATATCAGGGATTTTGTCAAGGAGGGCCAGAAGACGGTTTGTAAGGTTTTGGCCGTGAATCCGCAGAAGGGGCATGTCGATCTTTCCATGCGCAGGGTCAAAGATAGCCAACGCCGCTGGAAAGCACTACAGTTCAAACACGAGCAAAGAGCAGAGAAGCTGCTGGAGTTGGCGGCGAAGAAGTTACGGAAAAACCTCGACAAAGCATACGACGAAGTGGGGTTTGCTCTGCAAGATAGATTCGGGGACCTCTATTCAGCACTTGAAGCGGTCGCGACCAAAGGCAAAGATGCTTTAGCAGGTATAGACATCGATAAAAAATGGATTGAGGCAATAAGTGAAGTTGCATCCTCTACTGTCGAGGCCCAGATGGTAGAAGTAGTTGGGCATGTGGAATTAAGTTGTCCTGCTTCGGATGGTGTTGATGCGATAAAATCCGCGCTCGTCAATGCACGCGAGTCCACCAAAACCTCCGATGTTGATGTAGAAGCGTATTATGTTGGATCGCCACGTTACCGCGTCAGAATCATCGCACCCTCGTACAAAATAGCCGAGAACACGTTACAAAAATTTGCAGACATCGCGATTGGCGACGTGAAAAAGGCTGGTGGAAAAGGCGAGCTTATCCGTGCAAAGGGTGGGTAATTGAAAATAAAGAGATGTAAAAGCTGTGGCATCTACACGTTTAAAGATATGTGCCCAAGCTGCGGTGGACAGACCGCTCCACCCCACCCCCCAAAATTCTCGCCACATGACCCATACGGCAAGTACCGGCGTTTAATGAAAAAAGAGGCGCTCAAACAGGGATGAAGATGGAGGAAGTGACAGTCAAATTTTTTTCAACACCGAAGTTGAAAGGACCAATTTTGGTCGAGGGCCTACCCGGTATGGGCTATGTAGGTAAACTCGCGGCAGAGCATTTGGTTGAGGAATTGCACGCCAAGAAATTTGCGGAATTGTATTCCCCACATTTCCCGCACCACGTAGCTATTGAAAAAGATGGAACGCTCAGGCTCTTGAAAAACGATTTTTATCAGGCGAGGCTGGATGGCAAGGATTTGATAATTATAGTCGGCGATGTGCAGGCGGTCACTCCGGAGGGGCACTATAAAGTCGTGGAGAAAATTCTCGATGTGGCGGAACAACTCGGAGTAAAAAAGATTTTCACGCTTGGAGGGTACGCGACAGGCAGCTACCCCAAGACAAAGCCCAAGGTTGTAGGAGTAGTTAGCCAGCCAGAACTCATCGATGCGTACAAAGGGCACGGATTTGTCGTGGAAAAGGGCGGGGGGCCGATCATCGGAATTTCTGGCCTGTTGCTCGGTTTAGGGAAGCTCCGCGGCATGGATGGGTTATGCCTCCTTGGGGAGACACACGGGATGGTGGTGGATCACCGTTCCGCGAAAGCGGTTCTTGAAGTTTTAGTTAACATTCTAAATATCAAAGTAGACATGGCGAACTTGGAACAGCGCGCGAAGGAGACCGAGCACATACTGACAAGAATCCGCAAGGAGATGGAACTCCGCGAACGCAGGGAGAAAAAGCACATAGAGGAAGAAGCCACCTACATCGGGTAGGTGCTAACTTGCCAGATCTCCAAATTTATTCAGCAGACCTGCACATCCACTCAAAATATAGCGGGGCGACCTCCAGCCGGATGGATATAGATACAATCGCCCAGCAGGCAAAGTTCAAAGGGTTGGCACTGGTTGGCACTGGCGACATCTTCCACCCCCGATGGTTCGAAAACATTAATGCGGAGCTGGAGGCAGCAGCGGATGGTACGTTCGAGCATCCGCGATATGGCACAAGGTTCATCTTGACCGTAGAGGTTGAGGACAAACATAGGGTTCATCACTTGCTCATTTTGCCATCGCTTGACGCTGTTGGCGGGGTGCGGGAAACGCTAGCGAGGCGCTCCTCTGATATAGATGTGGATGGTCGTGCACGCATCGAGATGGAAGCACCAGAGCTTGTTGATATCGCGCTAGCGCACGACTGTCTTATCGGGCCTTGCCACGCGTTCACCCCTTGGACGAGCATGTACAAGGAGTTCGACAGCATGCATGCATGTTACGGCGATCGCGTTCGGGACATAAGATTTCTAGAGCTCGGGTTGAGCGCGGACACATACATGGCAGACAAGATAGCCGAACTTTCTGAAATCACATTTTTGTCCAATTCAGATGCACACAGCCCATGGTCAGACAAGCTTGGGCGGGAATTCAACCGTTTTGCGCTGGCCGAGCCCACTTATAATGAGGTTATCAAAGCAATCGAGCGTAGAGAGGGGCGGCGTATCGAGCTTAACGTAGGTTTCGACCCCCGCCTCGGCAAGTATCACATCACCGCTTGTTCGCGATGTTTCAAACAATTTGGGCTCAAGGAGGCCGAGAGGCTGAAATGGAAATGTGACAAGTGTGGCGGGTGGGTCAAAAAGGGGGTTTGGGACCGAATAAACGAGCTGGCTGATTACAACGAGCCCCACCACCCACCACACAGGCCAAACTACCTACGCGTGGCACCTCTTGCGGAGGTGATCGCTCTTGCATTGGGTCAGAGTGATGCCCACGTGCCGGAGGTTCAGGATGTCTGGAGCAAGCTGGTCGCGCGTTTTGGAAATGAAATAGCGGTTTTAATCGATGTGCCAGCGAATGATGTCGCGGAGGTGGCGGGCGCACGGGTCTCCGCAATGGTTAAAGCATTTAGGGAGCAGCAGTTAAAAGTGGTGCCAGGCGGTGGAGGCAAGTACGGGCATTTGGAGGTGCCCGCAGAACTTGCGAAGACCCAACTGCCCAAGGCGCAACGCACGCTCATGGAGTTCGGGTAAACTACTGATGGATTTTTTGTTGGCAATTACTAACTCTGGAACTTTTCCAAAGAAGCTCAAGAAACTCTTTGAAGTGTTTGGCTATCATGGGGTTCTCTACCCAACCGCAAGCGGAGTAGTTCGGTAGGCCGATAATGGCTTCTTTTTCGTCCACGAGTACATCAACTGCAAGAATAGGTTTGCGCAACCTAACCTCTATGTTTTTTAAAGGCACCTTGGATTCGGTTACAAGCCTCACTTTAACCCCCCTCTCAATTAAGGAATTAATGATTTGGTTCAGGTAACTGGCTAATTTTTCATGATGTGGAAGAACGACGATGACATCTTTCTTTGCCCTCGATAACATTTCTTGAATTTTTTTGATAACTCCCTCGCTACCAACTATCGTGTAGATTATTTCCGGCTTTTCAGCCTTTTCCATTGAACTTTCATAGATTTTTTGAAGTTCGGTAAAAACGCGTCCAACTGCAGCAATAGAATCTTTTTGAATCAAGTCTGGTGATCGCGCACGATAGTGGCTCGGTCTCCCTCGAGCGGCTTCAACCCATCCTTTTTTAACAAGCGCTTCTAGGGCGTCGTAAGCGCTGGGATAGGGTATTCCAGCAAGACCTGCAACCTCGCGGGGAACAGCTGATTTAACGGATGTCAATGCAACATAGGCTTTGGCTTCATATTCAGTCAAACCAAGGCCACGCAAAACTCTGAGTTTTTCTTCACCTATCAAGGGTACCCCCCACCTAGTGTAGCAAGGCAAAGCTTATAAATAGTAGTGATAGCTACTAATTTAAGGATGTATGGGGATGAAGGTTGACGCGAGCGTTTGCTTGAGGTGCGGCGCGTGTGCCAGCGTGTGCCCGGTCAACGCGATTGAGGTGGCGGATGCTCGGGTGCAAGCCGGCAAAAACTGCACGAACTGCGGCATTTGCGTGAAAATTTGTCCAGTGGGGGCGGTCACTGTTGAGAAAAGAAGAGTATGATGTCGTGGTGGTGGGTGCGGGTCCCGCTGGCTCGATGGCTGCGAGGGCGGCGGCGAGGACAGGGGCGAAAGTTCTGCTGCTGGACAAGCGCCGCGAGCTGGGGGTGCCGGTACAGTGCGGTGAGGCGCTTGCGGAGGAGCCGCTGCGGGACCTTGGGATAAAGCCGAACCCGAGATGGATCGCAGGCGAGGTCAACGCCGTCAGGCTCATTTCGCCGTCAGGCATCGAGGTTTCTATAGCTGAAAAATCTGTCGTACATGGAAAGGTTGGATTCATCCTTGACCGAAAAGTTTTTGACAAACACCTCGCAATGCTTGCAGCTAAAGAGGGCGCGGACGTGAGGGTTGGGACTCTTGTAGATGGACTTCTGATGGATGGTAAGAAAATTGCAGGCGTAAAGGCGAACAGCTTCGACGGCAGGATGGAGGTTCGCGCGGAGGTCGTGATAGCCGCTGATGGTGTGGTTTCGAGGGTTGCGCGATGGGCAGGCGTTAAAACGGCCCTCAAACCGGAAGATATCGAATCGTGTGCCCAGTTCCAGATGGTAGGCATCGATGTGAAATCGCCCGAAGTTATGGAGTTCTACTTCGGCAGCAAGATTACCCCGGCTGGTTACGCTTGGGTCTTTCCGAAAGGCGAGGACATGGCGAACGTGGGCATCGGCATCCTCGGCAGCCGCATGCAGCGAACGCCAATCGAGTACCTGAAAGGCTTTGTCGATTCTACACCGGGGCTCAAGAAGGGCCGGGTGATAGAGATAAACGGCGGTGGGGTCCCGGTCTGTGGGCCGTTGCCAAAGACGGTGAAGGACAACCTGTTGATCGTGGGTGATGCTGCCCACCAAGTCAACGCTTTGACGGGCGGCGGGATAGATTCGGCAATGCGCGCGAGCGATATAGCTGGCGAGGTCGCGGCGAAGGCAGTGGCGGTTGGCGATGTTTCGGAGAAGGCGCTAAAAGAATACGAAAAACGCTGGCGCGAGCAGATGGGCAAGCGCCTGGAGCGTTACCTGAAGGCGAAGGATGTGCTGCTCAGCATGTCCGACGAGGATCTCGACAAGTTGGCAAAGGCCTTGCAGGGCGTCGAGTTCGACAAGATAAGTCTGACGGACATGCTGAAGGTGCTGACGAAGGTCAACCCGAAGCTTTTGTGGAAGCTGAAAGGGCTGATGTAGTTAAGGAGTCAGCCTTTGTCTGTCTCTTGCGAACAGCACGCACTCTCGCACATTTTCAGAGCAGGCAGGGGTCATCGTTAACATGTTCAGTCTTAGGCTCAACTGATGTGTACGTGTTCAAGTGTCTCCAAACCGTTATCACGCCGAGGTTAAGTTTTTCAGCTATTTCCTCGTAGGTCAAACCCAGGTTTCTAAGGCGCCGCATTTCTGGTTCCAGTTTGAGCACATCGCTGGGAGGGGTCGTCCACAATTTGTAGCTGGCAAGTAATTGCTGTAATTTTTCCTTTCTCCGGTTTATTGTGAATCCCACATATCTCGCAAAAAGTTCCACAGACGCCCTACCGCAAGTTCTAAGATTGTAAACACTTTTCTTGGATGATTGGATCACCTTGGATTTTATTCCAAAATCTGTTAAAAGCTCTGAAATGCCGCAAAGACCGGGCAGGCAAGCGCTGGTACCTGATACCCTTTGACTATTTATATCGACGCTTCCTTCAGAGTCAAAGAATCCCCTCAAGTAGCTGGTTTTGATGTCGAGCGGGGCAGTTTTTATTGCATGAGGTACATTCCATTCATTACCCTTGAATGAACTATAACTCAGCAAATCTTCACACGCTGCCTTGCAACACAGTTTTACGCAATACTTGTCACTCCACCCTGGATGTTTTTCGGCAAGCTTCTTTTTACTTGGTATTATCCCATAGGTGGCGTAAAGACAACGCCGGAATTCGTCAGCAAACTCCTCGTCAATGGTTTCTAGCCCTATTTGGTACCTCCTTACATTTGGGGATGAATCAAGCCAACCATCCCCCGCGAGGACGCTTAAAATGTAGGCCTTTTCGCGGGTTAGATTCTTAGAATGTTGGGGTATAACATGAGGTTTTGCGACGGATTTAACTCGCCCTTTCGCTAGCCCAACTTTGATTGCTTCGCTTTTGGAACGTATTTTCGTACCAGCTGTGTAAAGGTGATCTAAAACTGTTTTGTGATCTATATCAAATTTATTGGCTATCGAGTGACTAGACTCGCCACCATTGTACAATAACACAAATTCTTTGGCCAGCGCAGCCGGTACATATTTTCTGGTTTTCATGTTATCCCTATCTTTTCATGCAATACTTTTTAAGCGATTTTTGGGGAGAGAGAGGTCGCCGAAAGTAATATTTAAGCAATAGAAAGTGATGCACCGAAAGCTCAATTCTTCATGGTGTGAGCCTTTGGCGATCCCTTGGAAAAAGAACTACCTCGCGAATGTTTTCAGCCCCAGTAAGAATCATCGTTAAACGATCTAACCCCAATCCAAAACCAGCGTGCGGTGGTATACCCGTCCGAAAGTTCTTGAGGTGTGATTCAAAGTTCTCAGGTTTGAGCCCCTTCTGCTTCAGCTGCTTTACCAGCAGCTCCTCCTGGTGAATGCGTGTCCCACCCGAGGCCAGCTCGATTTCTCTGTACATCAAGTCGAACGCATGGCAAAGTTGAGGATTTTCGGCATTGGGCAAAATGTAGAAAGGCTTGATCGCGGTGGGCCAGTCGGTTATGAAATACGCCCCGCCCATGAGCTCACCGAGTTTTCGCTCGGCCGGCATGGACAGGTCTTCGCCCCAAGGCATCTTCAGGCCAGCACGCTCCAGCTTTTTGAGGGTTTCGTCGTAGGTCACTCGCGGGAACGGTGTTTTTGGAACCTCCAGCGTGCGCTCGAGGGTTTTCAGCTCATCGGCGCATCTTTTCTTGACATCTGAAAAAACACGGGAAACCAAATCTTCGAGGATTTTCATCACATCGTCCTCGGTCGCGAATGCAGCCTCTATGTCGATTGACGTGACCTCGTTTAGGTGACGCGGCGTATCGTGCTCCTCAGCCCTAAAAATTGGCCCGATCTCGAAAACCTTGTCGAAGCAGCCCGTTAGAACCTCCTTATAGAGCTGTGGGCTCTGGCTCAGGAAGGCCTCGCGCTCGAAGTATGTGATCGGGAACAGCGCAGCGCCGCTTTCGGTTGCCGTGGCGACAATTTTTGGGGTATTTACCTCGATGAAGCCCTTAGAAACGAGGTAATCTCTGGTTGTTTGAAGCGCTTGATGGCGTATCTTGAAAATCGCTAGCGAGTCTGGACGTCGGAGATCCAGTGCTCTGGCGTCTAGGCGGGTGTCGATGTTGGCTTTGACCCTTCCGGTCGGGTCCAGCGCCAACGGCGTTTCAGCGAGGTTTAAAATCCTCATCTCAGCAGGCACCACCTCCACGCCCCGCGGGGCCTGTTTGGCTGCCACGACCTTGCCCTTTACAGCAACCGCCGATTCTTTCGTAAGGGTATCTATTTTATCCAGAATTTTTTTGTCTACCTTTGCCTTCGGTGCGGTAATTTGAATCGAGCCGCCGATGTCAGAAAGCACAAAGAACTTAATCCCCCCGAGATCGCGGGCGTCGACGACTCGCCCCATAAGGATAACTTCCTTGCCGGCTAGCTTCGCCGAGACATCGCTTGAGAGGTGCGTCCTCCGCCAGTCACCGAGGTTGTCTAACTTCATGGTATCTACTCAAATACTAGCTTGACGCTTTTATTAGTTAGCTTTGTGAGCAAGTTCTGGATCGTTTCAACGCTCGCTGGGAGCCGTTTCGCATCGGTGCTCGGCACTCGAACGCGATGGATTTCCTGATTACCGGAATACAAAACATTGACCCCTCGAACGTTTGCAGGCATCAAAATGTCTTGAGCGGTTTTTCGCAGATCCGCACCCTCCTCCGTAGCTCTAACTTTCTTCTGAAGGCGCTCGCTGAGTTCCCTTACCGTCTTACCGCCACGCCCAACCACCGATTTTACCTCGCCTTGCCCAACGAGCAACACCACCAAGTCGCCTGTCCCAACCGCACGCTTGAACGAAATCGTATTTAACCCGCGATTTTTTTGAGAAAACTCGTACAGCACGCGAGAAGCATCTACATCGAGCTGAGTTATCTTGCCCTCTTTTAGTCTATTCTCGCAACCCTGGCACAGGATGCCGCTCTTGAGGCAAACGCTACAGATTGGTGCTCGCGTAGAATCCCCAATACAACATCATGTTAAAAAATAAAAAGTGTCGGAAAGGGGGTAAAAACACCTTTCCGAGCTTTACTTTTTCAGTGTAATTTCAATCGTCGAAACGTTGGTTTGGCCGCCGCCTTCTGCTTGGACTTCCTCGGTACCGATGTTTATTTTTTCGACGTTGGCATCTTTCAAGAAGCGGTTTCTGACTATCTCCGCTACATCGACAGCCCTGCTAATCGCTCTTCCGCGCGCTTTGAGGACAACTTCGCCGGTGCCTTGGTTGAACTGCGTGATTACCGCCAGCACGTAGTTCATCACTGGTTTTACTCCAACAAAAACAACGTTTTCCGCACTTTTCTTTTCAGCCATTGTACCTTGCCTCCCTTGTTTTTTTGCTGGATTTTCTTGGCTTGACCCTGATAAATAGCTTTCGTTAGATTTTTGTCAGGAGTCGAAAGGGTTAAATGTTTACTTTTGTAAAGGTAAATTTGACTTTTGGTGTAATCATGCCAGAAAAAATAAACCTAACCGAACGGCAGCTTTCGATACTGCGCAAGCTCTTCGCAGAGGGCAGAGTATTTCGAGCACGGCGCGTAGAAAAAAACCAGAGTATTCTGGCAGCGGAACTCGGGATCACCCGCCAAGCGCTCAGCACTCATTTCAGGGAGCTGCGCAGGTTGGGTTTGCTGAGGGCCGGCAGAGGTTTCATTGATTTGACCGAAAAAGCAACGAGAATTTTGGGGGAGCCACAGACCCAAGCTTTCGTGCTTGTAAAAATAGAGCCGCGGATGAGGCGCTCAGCTTACAAAGAGATAAAGAATTTGGACGTTCAGCAGGCATCCCGCGTTACCGGGAGCGTTGATGTCATCCTTCTCGTTGATCGTTCGAAATTGAACAGGCTGCTTGAGGCGCTTTCGCGGATGCCCGGCGTAAAGGAGACTTCTGCGCACATGGTTCTGGCTCCTCTTGTCAAGGAGTAGCCCGCCCCTTTTGTATAAGCTTTTTCATTTTCACAAGGCGTTCTTCAATACGGCTTTGAATCTCATCTAATCCCCCTTCTTCGCGAGCGAGCGAAGTATAGTCTTGCAAATCCTGAGATATAATATCGGCGATCTCTGGCTCAAGAACCCCCGCGTACATGGCCAGCTCGAGGGTGTAAAAGGAGCGCATGATTGCATCTAGGCTGCGGCGCCATCTTTTCCATGCCCCTGGTTTTTGCACATGTAATTTTTTAGCCAGTTCTTCAAATGGAATGCCGCCGCTCCAGTAATAGAGAAGCATGGTTTTGAATACTTTTGGATTTAAGCGCGATTTCTCCAGCAGCAGATGTGCCAGACGGTCTTCTTTTAGCCATTTTTCCGCTTTGGCGAGCTCGTCTTCGGGCATTTATTCACAAGAAACCATCCAAGTTAAGGCTTAAATTTGTTTCCTCTTTTGGGAAACAAGGCCATTTTTTTCACTTTCTCCGGAACAACCGCGACCAGAAACTAACATGGTTCGCCCGCTTCACGAGTTTTTTATCGATTTTTTTGCTCTCTCTCCTAGCCAGCTCAAACGCTCTACTCGCGGCTTTTAGCGCGACTCTGGGTACGCCCTTCGACAGTTTGTAAAGCTCGTCAAATGCGTCCGCGCTTATGAAATTTTCAACACCACGGGTTTTTGCGCGCTTTGTTATCATTTCTTTTAATTCATCAGGAGTCATTTGTCTGAGTTTAATTTCCGTCTGGATGCGATCCCGCAACGGAGGATTGAGATCAAGGAACTTTTTCATGCGCTTTGGCTCGCCATTCAGCACGATTGCAATATTTTCGACATCGGCGAGTGCACGCAGGAATTCACCCAATTCATCTACATTGGCCCCGCTCTCGCTCGCGTCGTCTATGACTGCCGCCAGCTTCTCTTTATGCTCATTTGGCCAAGACGTTAAGATATTGAAGAGCGTAACGCGATCCTTGCCGGCATCGAGCGCAAGCTCTTTTATTATCCCTTTCAAGAAATCGTCGGTCTCTCTGTACGCGGCCCCGCTCAGATAGACAGGCACGATTTGCTGGGAGACATCATTCGTGCTGAGACTCTCGTTCATGAGTTCGTCCACAATGTACTTGCACAGGGATGTTTTTCCGATACCAAGAGGGCCCGTTATCACCGCGACCCTCCCGTTCGAAATCGCTTGTTTAAGGGCAGCGATTTCATCGGGCTGAATACGAACATACGTGTCAGGCCTCATTGGCGCCACAAGCAAAAAAGGGTCTTCGTTCGGCCAAACCAAGGCAAGTGGAACTTCGCTCATCTTACCAGCCTCACTTTCAGGGCATATCGGCCGTTTTCAAGTGAAGCGAGATTTGCAGCTACGAGGCCGTCGCAGAAGCTTTTGACTGTTTGTTCCGGATAGTTTAACCGCTCGAGGAGTTGATTCGAAGTAAAAGTTTGGAGCATGGCTGCAGTGGCGAGCAGGTCGTTGAACGCTTTTCGCATTGGCAGGCTCCCCGGCTTCATCTTTTCAATGATTTCGAAGTCAGAGAGGGCTAGCGGCTGAGCTGCAGCAGGTTTTAGTTCGGGTTCTTTTGGTTCTTCCTTGCATACGGGCGGTTTTTCGCGCAAAATAACTTTTTTTGCAGGTTTTGTCCTTACTGGCATTTTTGTCGTTTCTGTCCTTAGTGTGGGGGTTGGTTCGAGGCCCATCTCTTTTTTTAACCGGAGTATCTCAGTTTCTGGGATTCGCCGTCTTCCGCCGGGTGTAAAAACACACCTAAGATCGCCAGCTTGATGTTGACGCTGAAGTGTACGTACTGAACAGCCGAGAAGTTTCGCGGCTTCCTTCAGACTAAGAATCTGTTCTCCCATGGGGTCCACTTTATTGTCTTTAGTCCTTTATGGCATTAATGTCCTTTCTGTCCTTATAAACCTTTTGACATACTACGATTGCGGCACCAATAAAATTTAACAAGAACACCTGGTCCGGACCCCCCAGTCCGGACCCCCCGGTCCAAACTCCCAGTTTATACTCCCCAGTTTGGACTTCGCGAGTTCAGCAGATGCGAGGAGCCGGGTCGCCGATCGGCGATTCAACCAATCGACTCCCCCCCACCACAGTTTTCATGATAACTTCTTTGGGGTGTTCGGCGGTGACCTCCCCAATCACACAGGCGTTTTTACCATACTTTGTATTTCTAACCGCGCGCAAAACATTTTTACAATATTTTGGCTTCACCGCGAGTATTGCCTTGCCTTCATTAGTGATTTGAAGCGGATCTATCCCCAACATTTCGCTCGTCGCCCTAACGGCCGAGCCTATCGGCAGCTTTGCTTCATCAAGAATCACGCCGACGCCTCCTTTCGAAGTCATCTCGTTAAGCGCAGCCGCGACACCGCCCCGTGTCGGATCTTTCATCGCAGTCACACCGCCAGCTCTGAGGGCAGCTTTTATAGTACCCCATATTGGGGCGACATCCGAGCGCAATTTTGCATCAAGATTTATGCCTTCCCTGTGGGCCAAGATTGCCACACCGTGATCCCCTATCGTCCCGGTCACGATTATTTTGTCCCCCGGTTTGAGCCCGCTGTCGGTAACAACTGTTCTTGCGACACCCACGCCTGCAGTCGTGATCACAGCCCCATCCAAAGAGCCGCGCTCCATAACTTTTGTGTCTCCGGCTATCACGGGCACGCTTGCTTCTTTGCTAGTTGTGTTGATCGAGCGGCAAATTTTTTTCAAGTTTTCGATCGGAAAGCCCTCCTCGAGCACCACTGCGCACGCTATCGCGAGCGGTTTTGCCCCCATGACTGCGAGATCATTAACCGTGCCGGCAATCGCCAGCCTGCCTATGTCGCCACCAGGGAAGAAAATCGGTTTTATCGTGTGTCCATCCGTCGTAAAAACGAGCGTTTCACCACCGATTGTGATTGTGGCACCGTCATCCAACTCATCTAATCCAATTTTTCCCGCACGCTTGAGTGAGATCTCTTTGAGCACAATCTCTTTTATCAGCCGCATCATCAGTGCCCCACCCGCGCCGTGTGCCAGCGAGATTTTTTCATTTGGCATGCGGTTTCAACTCCCGTAATCTCACGTTAATTATCTCCAGCTCTCGGCCTGAGTTCAGGGTGACCCCGTGTTTTCCACATCTCGGGCAGACGATTTCCAGCTCGGGGTCTGGTGAATGGGTATCGGGTATTGAGTTAATTTTTCCAGTGTACCCGCAAGCGCACGAAATCTCGATCGGGGTGGAAGCGACGTTGAATTTGGTATGTTTGAACTCCCCTCCGCCAAGCTTTTTCAGCCACAACTTCACCCCTGCGGGTTCGTTGATTTCGCCGACGCGCAAGTTCACTTCAACCACCTTCGCGCGGTTTTCAGCAGAAATTTTCCGAAGCGCAGTCAAGATGCGGTTCGCCATCTCCACTTCATGCAGGGGCACCACTCTCCGCGACTTCTTTCCATGATTCCAAGATTTTCTTGGCCTCTTTCTCATCCAAAGTTTGAATTGCGTAGCCGACATGCACGATAACGTAATCTCCTTTTTTTACCTTGCTGAGGAGATCTAACCTCACCTCTCTCCTCATCCCGCCGAAGTCAACGACGGCGGCTTTTCCTTCGATGCTGATTATCTTGCCGGGAACCGCGAGGCACATTTTTATCAACTACAATAAGTTTTGCCCAGCTTATTGATTTTTCGTATGTTTTTAAACTGCGCCCACGACTTTTCTATGAGGCGATTGCCGTGCGAAAGTTCAACTTCCATACCCACACGCTGTATTCAGATGGCGAGTGCCTTGCTTCAGGCGTTGCTGAGGCGGCGGAGGCAGGCGGCCTGGCTGCGGTGGCGATCACGGATCACGGTCCAGAACTATCGGTTGGGATATCCCCCGGAAAGATACCCTTAATGTTGCAAGACATCGAGGCGGCGCGCAAGGATGCGAATATCCCGGTGCTCGCAGGCATGGAGGCAAATGTGATCAATGCGAGCGGAGCGATAGATTTAGACGATGAATTAATAAAAAAACTCGACATTTTGGTGATCGGCCTGCACACATTGGGAGGGGCCCCAACGCAGGAGGAACTCGCCAAGAATTATTTTTTAGCCATCACAAATGCAATGGGGCGCCAAAGGGTGGACGTGGTGGCACACCCGTTTCGCCTCCACAGTTATCTCGCCCCGTATTTATCCCCCGATGAGATTGACGAGTTCGTGAAACTGGCGGCGGAAAAGGAGATTGCGATCGAGATCAACTCAAAATACCGCGTGCCCGACGAAGCACTCTTGCGCACCTGCCTGCGGGAAGGAGTGAAATTGAGCATCGGCACGGACGCGCACACGGCGGCCGAGGTCGGTATGGTAGACTGGCAGATGGCAGTACTCAAGCGGATTGGTGCAAACGAGAATGATTTAATCTTGGGTAAATTTTTGAGGTGATTTGGTGGATTCGGATATTTCGTCTTTCTTCGAGGGCGTGTCCAGAGTCGTGATAGTTGGTATCGGCAGCGAGGTCCGAGGAGATGATGCGGCAGGGGTCTTTGTTGTTAAAAATTTGAAGAAGCGCGTGAAATCTCCAAATGTGCTGATAATCGATGCGGGCGTGGCGCCGGAGAGCTTTACATCACAAATCAGAAAGTTCAAGTCATCACACGTTATCCTCATCGACGCAGCTGACTTCGGTGCGGAACCCGGGACGGTAATTTTTACAGATTCCAGCGCGGCAATCGGACAATCTATCTCCACCCACAGGTTGCCGCTTTCTGTCTTGTCTGATTACCTGCGTAATCAAACATCAGCAAAGATTTTTATTATAGGCATTCAGCCATCCGGGGCGGAGATTGGCGGGGAGATGTCAGAAAAGGTGATGGGGGCCGTTGTAGAGGTCACCGAGGCACTGGCAAAAAAATTGTGTTCACTCTGACATAGCTTTGTACTTGTCGTAAGTGGCGAGCTCGAACTCCTTGCTCATGGTGATAGCACTCCGAGGGCAGATTTCGGCGCAGCGCCCGCACATCATGCAGAGCCCCATCCATATGCGCGGTTTTTTTGTCTTCTCGTCGAGGGTTATCGCGCCGTCTGGACAGACCTTGGCGCAGAGCCCACAACCGATGCACTTCTCCTTATCGACAACAGGCTTCCCGCGAAAGTTCTCCGGCAGCTCCCTCCTCTGTTTGGGATACTTCACCGTGACCGGTTTTCGGAACAGATTTTTGAGCACATCGGGCAACATTCGAGGCATCCTAGACCACCATCACCAAGAACAGGCTTATCGCCGCAAGCAACGTTGGGAATGTCCAGAAAAACTTCAGCGCCTGATCTATGCGCAACCTAGCGGCAATGTTTCTAATTACAGCAGATAGCACGACTATTCCAAAGCACTTGATTAAAAAGCCGACGACGCCCGGGATGTAAACTCCACCTATGGTGTGGGGAACCGGGCCACCGAAGAACAGAACAACGATTACGGCCGCGACCACGAATAGCTCGATATCATAGGCAATTCTGAGAATCGCCAGCTTCGGTCCAGAGTATTCAGTTAGCGGGCCGTGAACTATTTCAGATTCAGCCTCCGGGATATCGAAGGGCACACGGAGGAGCTTGCCCTGGGCAGCGATCAGTATCGCGATGGCGGCGGGTATGAGCGCTACTTGGAAGGCCATCCAGCCATTTTGGGCCTGGTACGCGACTATAGATGAAAGGCTGAGCGACCATCCGGCTTTTGCGGCAACGGCCAAAGCAGCGATGACGAAAGCTAGCTCGTATCCGAAGAGCTGGACGACGTATCTAGCTGAACCAGCGGTACCGAAGGGGCACCCGCTCGCGTAGCCAGCGAGCATCATGCACACGGCAGGGATGTTGAGGAGGTAAATTATCACGATCAAGTCAGCCACGGAGGTTAGCACGGGTTGCGCAGAATTAATCGGTAGCAAGAGCACAACGGCGATGAGCGCCCCAAAACTTAAAAGCGGGACGAAGTTGAAGACGAACGAATTTGCCGCGGCCGGAGTCACGTCCTCCTTGCAGAAAAGCTTTCCAACGTCGAGAAATTCTTGCCAGATCGGTGGGCCGATTCGGTGTTGCATGTGGCCGGTTATCTTCCGGTCGATACCCATGAAAAGCAGACCCACTGCACTTGCAAACAATATCCCCGGAAACACGAAATACGCAAAGATGTAGCCGAGAGTTTCGATCACTTTCGCAACCTCCGGAGTTCATCTTTCGTCACGATTCTGGCCTTTCCAGTTTTTGCGTCCACGATCGTGACGCGGTCTGTGCAGGAGAAGCACGGGTCAATGCTTGCCACAACTATTGGTATCTCTGCGATCGTGCCGCCGACCAGCATGGGCCTAATCGACGGCCAGTTGGCGTACGATGGGGTTCTTATGCGCACGCGTTCCGGTTTATTGGTGCCGTTTGACCGCACGTAGTACATGAGCTCGCCGCGCGGCGCCTCCACGCGCCCCACCGCCTCGTTTTCTAGTACATTTTCTGGAAACTTCGCTCGAATGGGCCCCTTGGGCATAGCGTCTATTGCTTGCCGGATTATCTCGACCGACTCCAAAATTTCACGGAGCCTGACGACAACTTTCGCGAGCACATCCCCGTTGCGCTCGGTCACAACATCGAACCGTATCTCGTCGTAGGCCGCGTACGGGTCATCCCTCCTTATGTCAAAGTCCACGCCGGAGGCACGGGCGGTCGGCCCCGCGGCACACAGTTCACGAGCCTCCTTCTTCGTCAAAACTCCAATGCCAGCACATCTCGCGATAACCGTTCTGTCGGATGTGCAGACGTCAATGTAGTGTTTAGTCGATTTTTCAAGTTCCGCCAATGCGCGGATGAGTTGAGGGATGTGCTTTTGCTCAATATCCACCCTGGCTCCGCCGAGATATGTCCCTGTGGCGTAGATCCTTTGGCCGAACAAGAGTTCCCGCATGTCCAAGGCATGTTCCCTGTCCCGCCAGAAGAGCATGAACAGGGTTGTGAATCCTATCTCGTGCGCCGCGATGCCTGCCCAGAGAAGGTGGCTGTGGATGCGCTCCAGCTCCCCGTCGATCACCCTTATGTAGCGTGCCCGATCTGGGCACTCAACGCCGGCAACGCTTTCTACAGCCCTTGTGAAAGCCAAGCTATGCGTGGCGTTGCATATGCCGCAGACGCGTTGCGCGAGGTAAAATCCGTGCGCGTACGGGCGTTCGGTGAGCGCTTTCTCAATTCCCCGATGAACATAACCCAGACGTAGATCCACACCAACGATTTCCTCGCCTTTCACTTCCACCCTAATGTGGGTTGGCTCCTCAAGCGCCGGGTGCTGGGGGCCAATTGGAATGATGAATGTCATTTCTTGACCTCCTTCCTTAACGGATACACACATTTTGGCCAATCGTCTGGCAAGAACAGCCTCCTCGGGTCTGGGTGGCCCTTAACCTGTACACCGAGCATCTCCATAAGATCGCGCTCATACAATACCGCGCCGGGGAAGATGTCGGTGACCGTTTCTATCTCAAGGTCTGTCTTCGGCAAGGCGAGTTTCAGATTCAAAAGTGATTCGCCGCAATGGATATGATAAATTATATCTATGACATCTCCCCTATCGACCCCCGTAATTGTCGTGAGGTGCTTCAGGTCGTTGTCTCGCAGTGCGGTGAGCGCCTCAAGGTAGCGTTCTTTATCGGTGGCTGCGAAAACCTGTCGCGCACCGACGATTTTCACATCATCAGCATACCTCTTGATTAACCGTACTATTTCGTTGACGTTCATCTTTTCAACCTCGGGAGGGCTTTGAGCACCCCATCGATTATTGCCTCGGGCATCGGCGGGCAGCCAGGCACGTACACATCAACTGGCACATGTTTGTCGAGCGGCCCGACGACGTTGTAGCAGCCGTTGAACACGCAGTTCGATATTGGACAGTTTCCCACAGCCACGACGACTTTTGGTTCTGGCGTCTGCTCGTAGATCCTGAGGAATCTATCTCTCGATTGTCTGGTTATCGGACCAGTGACGAGCAGGATGTCCGCATGTCTGGGGGAGCCCTTCCTCACTATCCCCAAGCGCTCAACATCATAGCGCGGCGTGAGTGCAGCTACTACTTCGATATCGCACCCGTTGCAGGAGCCGGTGTTGTAATGCAAAATCCACGGCGATTTTCTCCTAAAGAAATACATCAGCCCCATTTTTTCACCTCAACACCAACGCCACCGCCACCAAGATTACGATGAAGCCGATGACCACCCAGAGCAGGTAAGTGTTCAGTTTTCCGCTATGCCCCGGCTGCACGTAGCGGTAGAACGGTTTGAATACTCTGCGCACGGATGAGTAGAACTGCTCGCTATCCGTGATCGCTTCTTCCGGTTTAACTTCTTCTCCGCAGCCGTAGGTGCTGCGTTTCGCTATGCTCGGCCTTTCTCTGGCAAGCCTTCTCCCAGCTAGGAGCATGAGGTAGGCAAAGCCAGCCCCCAACAACATCACCACTGTAGCGACGATGGGCCCCCAAAATCCAGGTCCGAACTCCATTCAGATACCTCCGAGCACGGCGTTGATGTAACTCGATTGATTCATGAGGGCACCCTGCGCCGGCGCGACGAGGTTTATGCCAAGTGACGGTAAAACGCCTAGCACGATGCAGAGGACAGCCAAGAGCATCATCGGGAAGAGCATGGTGAGTGGTGCCTCCTTGATGTTTTGAAGGCGTTTCGGGCGCTGCCCCAGAAATATCGAGTTGATGGCTTTTAAGAAGTAGGCCAGCGTGAGCACGCTCATGATTATAGCTATTAATGAAAAGATGGCTTTTCCCGCCTCTATGCCAGCAATGTAGATGGTCCACTTGCTCGCGAAGCCATTCAATGGCGGCACACCGGAAATTGCGAGGGCTCCTATCACGAAGAGGCCAGCGGTTATCGGCATGTTTTTTCCGAGACCGCCCAATTCATTGAGGTTTGTCGTTCCAACGCGGTATAGAATCGCGCCGGCGCACATGAAAAGCAGCGCCTTGAAGATTGCGTTGTTGAGCAAGTGGAAGAGCCCCCCTTGAACACCCAGTGCCGTTCCGAGCCCAATGCCGAACAAGATGTATCCCATCTGAGAAATACCCGAATAAGCGAGTAAACGCTTCAAGTCGCGCTGGGTGAGGGCCATGAGGGCACCGACCACCATGGTAACCAACCCGAATACGGCGAACATCGTCCCAACGCCGAAGGCACCGAACATCATGTATACGACACGGATCATCGCGTACAGCCCGGCAGTCGTGGTCGCACCGGCCAGCAAGGCGCTTATCGAGGAGGGCGCCGCTTGATAGGCGTCAGGTGCCCAAGCGTGCAGCGGAATCATCGCAATTTTGATGCCGAAGCCGGTTATCAAAAGTGCGAGCGGGACGAGGACATCGGATGCAGCAACCTGGCCAAGCTTCTGTGCGAGGTCAGCGATCGTCAGGCTGCCGATCATCCCATAGAGCAACGCAATACCGAGCAAGATGAGCGAAGTGCCGAGCGAGCCGATGATCATGTATTTGATGCCCGCCTCGACGGAGTCCCACTTGCGCCTGAATGCCACAAGCAATGCCACAAGCGCGTAGGAGCCGATGCTCATGATCTCAAAAAACACGTAGAGATTGAAGATGTCCCCCGTTAGGGTGCTGCCCATCGCGCCCGCCGTGACCAGCAGAAGCAACACAGAATAGAGGTCAATCCTTGTGTCTTGCCGCATGTAGACGAGCGAGTAAATCGCCACGAGCGAGCTGACACCCGCGACAATGAGGGCGATCAACAAATTGAGTCCATCGACTGCGAGGACGATTCCCCACGGCGGCGACCATCCCCCGAGCTTGTAGACCATGACGCCGCTGCCCCATACTGCCGCCCCCATGGCAGCGACTACCGCTAGGGTTGTGACGAGAATCACGACTGCAAACCAACTACACGCTCGCTCCACATGGAAGCGCTTGCTCACCATCGAGATTATCGGAATAAGGAACGCGCCGAAGAGCGGCAGGAGGACTGCTATAATGGGGGCGATTTCGATCACTCACGCAGCCTCCTGATTTCAGACGGATCGAGCGTACCGTAGTGGTGGTAAACCCAAATTGCCATCGAAAGCGCCAAGGCGACGATGCAGATGTTGATGACGATGGACGTGAGCACGAGCGCCTGCGGAATCGGATCGACGGCCGCGCTAGCAAAACTGGCAGCCGCGTTGTCCTGTAACATCCCCCCAGTCACTATCGCCGCTATTCCGCCTTCACGATAACCGAGGCTTATGAGGAACAGGTGGATGCCGTCGGTCATCACCCCGAGCCCGATGACCATTTTTATCAGGTTGCGCTTGAGCAGCAGGCAGTAGAGCCCGAGGGCGATTAGTAGCATTGCAACAACATAGTTGAGACTCATGGCCCATCATCCCCGATTTTGCGCAACATTGCGTAGAAAACTAGAACCAAGCCAGCCGCCACCTTTATGCTCGTGCCAATGTTTAATATGGCCAAGTCACCGCCGCTGAAGAGGCTGCCCAAGGTTCCGAGCGGCAGCACATGCCCGAAGAACTTGCCCACACCCATCACAATGCCCACCAAACCAACGGTTGCGAGGGTTAGGCCACCGATGGCTTCCAGCACCTCAGTTCGGAAAAGCTTGAATCCGATTGGGGATTGCTCCAAGCCGTAAGCCAGCCAGAGCATGACGACCGACGCGGCGATTATCACCCCTCCTTGAAAACCTCCGCCGGGTGTGAGGTGGCCGTGGATCAGCACGTAGACGCCAAAGAGGAACATGAATGGGAAGAGAAGCCTGGAAATCGTCCGCACTATAGTGGTCATGCCCGCCATCATTTCCCCCTCCTCGTAGCCAGAAAGAGCATGAGAACGCCGCACACCGCCGTGAAGAGCACCGTCGCCTCGCCCATGGTGTCGTAGGCACGGTAGTCCCAGACGACGCTCGTGACGACGTTGGCCGAGCCCGTCTCCCGTGGGGCATTTTCCAGAATTCTTTGTCCAATGCTGCTTGGCGTAAACGTGATTATATAGGTATTTTCGAGGCGGGCTAGGTTTTCATATCCTGCACCGATGTTGTCGTTTTCCTTGTGAAATATTGAAAAATAGCTTTCACTCAAGTCCCCAACAAACATCTGAACCTTGTTTTCTCCAATCGCCTTCACGAGATTCTCTTTCGTGGTGTTTTCATAGCTTAAGACATCTTTAATTTTTGCGGAGAGCTTTATCGGGCGATCTGGGAATGAGCCGAATGGGGGGAGGTAATTCACAACGGTGTAGAGTAAGATAGTGCCGACCACCAGAACCATCACGAAAGGAACAACTCGCCGCATCACTCTTCCCTCCTCGTCCGGCTGATCGCAATCACATAAAGCACCGTGGCAACCCCGGCACCGACGGCAGCTTGGGTTATCGCGATGTCAGGGGCCCGCAACATGTAAAATATCACAGCGAGCACGATCGAAGCACCGGCAAGCGTGACCACTGCGTACAGAAGATTTTTGAGCTCTATGGCGACGATGCACAGCACGAACATGAACAGGAGCATGAAGCTCTGGAGGATCAACTCCCAGCTCATCCTTTTTCCTCCTCCTCAAGCTTGTCCACGACACTCCGAGGCCAGAGTTTGACCCCCGACTTGTGCGCCGCGCGGGCTATCGCGTGCGCCCCAACCGGGTTTGTGAGGAATAGAAAGAGAGCGATTACAATAGCCTTCAAGGTGTACGCACTCAGACCGTACCAAATACCTGCACCAAGCAGAGTCATTATCACCCCTCCCACGACTACGACGGTATTCGCATGCAACCTGTTGTAAACATCAGGAAAACGCAGGATGCCCATCGCGCCTATGAGCGCGCACGCCCCCCCGATGCACAAAAATATGTATGCTATGAGTTCGATCAATCCCCGACCCTCCTTCCCTCAATGTATTTTGCAATCGCCAGCGTGCCGAGAAAGGCAAGTATGGCGTAGACCAGCGCCACATCGAGGTAGAAGCTCGCCTCGTACACGATGCCTAGAATAACAAGCACGGCGACCATGAGTGAGGTGAGAGCATCGATCGCGACGACCCGGTCTGGAGCAGTCGGCCCGAGCACGGCGCGCAGGGAGCAGAACAGGCAGGCGCCGATGAGCACGATTAAGATGCCGAGCAGGATCATCCAAACACCCTCGTCAGGAATCGTTCAAAAGGCCCGGCGATTGCGGCTTTGGTCTGCGCGGGCTCGACGGCTTTGACGTTGATCCAGTGCACGTAGAGGCGGGGCTTTTTCTCTTGGACCTCGACGCTCAGCGTGCCGGGAGTCATTGTGATCGAATCGGCCAAGCCAGTGACGCCGAAGTCAGTTTTAAGGTCGGTCGGCACTTCAACGATGCCCGGCCTGATGGGCATTTTTGGATGTAGGATGCGGTAGATCACGTCGGCGTGCGCCTTTATCTCCGCCCAGACGTACGCGGGCACGTAGGCGAGAGCGTAGCCCCAGCGCTTCGGCGCAATTTTTTCACGCATCGGCCTTTTGAAGAGCAGTTCGTGAGAGAGCAGAGCGACGAGGGCAGCGACGACGACGCCGACAGCGAGTTCCTGCACGTCGAGCGAACTAGTGAATGCAACCCAACCCGCAAAAAGACACACAAACGCGATTGCAAATTTTCCAGCGGACACCCTGCGACCTCCGCTACAGTAGCTTGCGTTGTAAATTTAAATGTTTGGTGATTTTTAGCCATGGTTCGCTAATGTTTGAATCTCCTGAGCAACCGAAAAGTTTGAACGATACACATTAAACCTAATCTTATATACCTATAGGTATACCTTACGAACATGAGGCTCCCCAGAATGAGGTGCGGCAGGTGCGGTCATGAATGGATTCCGCGAAGAGATAGGCCACCCAAAGTGTGTTCAAAATGCAAATCTCCATACTGGAATAGACCGAAAGTGAGGCCGGCCACTAGAGGATGGGCCAAGGTAATTGAGAGGGACATTCTGGCCACCATCGAGCAATCGCATCGGTGGCGGTACAAGGGCCCGGCTGGGAGCGAAACCCTTGCCGAGCTATCCGATGCATTGGTTCCGCTGCGGAGTGGGGAAATGAAGCCAAGGTCGGTAGAACTCGAGAGGAAGTTGGAAAGATGTCTTACAGAAGCATAGTCCTCAGGGTAGCGGAGGTTCTCGAGCGCGCGAACATTCCCTACCTAATAACAGGCGCTCTTGCCGTCGCGTGCTACGGTGCCCCGAGGGCGACCGCGGACGTGGACGTGATGGTGCCCCGCGGGGCGAACGCGGCCTTGCTCATCCGGCACGCGAGGTCCGCAGGCTTCAGCTTTGACAAGCGGGTCGAGAAGCGCGTGAAACAGGTTTTAATGCGGGGCGGGGTCGCGACCTTCACGTTGCCGGGAGAGGAGTTCAGCGTCGACCTGATATCCCGAGATGGTGCGTCCGACATCATCAAGCGGGCCCGTTTTTTCAAGATCTACGGGAAGGAACTCCCGGTGATCTCACCAGAGGACTTGATCATTGAAAAGCTGTTGGTGTGGCGGGGGGTGGACCTCACCGATGTGGCCCGAATTGTCGTTTCACAGTGGAAAAAGCTCGATTTGGATAGTCTGCGGAGGCTTGCAGAAGAAAATGGCGTTGACAGGCAACTCAAGAAAATCCTTTCGGTTGCCGAGAGGGAAATCGGTTGAAAAACCCCATCGACCTCGTTTTAAAGTCTATCGATAAAGAAACGAGCCCATCGATATATTGATAAGCAATTCAAATTTGGTTTTTTCGCTGACTGCTTAGGGTCAGTTTTTCATAGTTAGTAATGTCACTACTAACTACGGAAAGAGGCGCGGGCACGTGAAACGACCGTGCGGACTTGGTACGATGTCGAGTAATCTTTTTTAAACATTTCGAGAATATTCGAAAAAACTTAGGAGATTAGATACACTTTTCTAGCAGATTTTCAGATTCAATATAGGTGCACATGAAGAGGCTTGCCCTGCCCGCGCTCGTGCTCGTGATGCTATTTCTAGCGATGCTCCCGGCCAGAGCCAGCCCGGATGTCTACACGGACGATAGCTTTGACTCATCTCAAATCTCGTTCTCGGGAACCAAAAGGGTCGACGGCAACGTGCAGCTGCTGATCGTGCCCGAGAATTGGCGACAGACGACAAAATCCGATTTCGACCAGTGGGTGGACAACGAGAATGTCACAGTAGTTGATCCCGGAAATGTGAGGTTAGCGGCGGTTGCGGGCGATAATTGGACTTGGGTGCGAAACACCGTGACCGGCGCATTGGGAGAGGCCGCAGTTGGGACGGGAGAAAACATTTACATCGCAAAGGGAACGAGTTTTTACCGCTACAGGCCGGTTGACGACAGCTGGACGACGTTAACGGCCCCAACCAACCCAGACCCCAGCGATACTTTTAAGACAGGCACAGCCCTAGCCTGGGATAACGGCGATTACATTTACGCGTTATTCGGAGCGGCCACGGCTGATTCTCGCCGATGGTTCTACCGCTACAGTATCTCTGGCAACTCCTGGGAGGCGCTCGAGAACACGCCCGCTGATCAAGGAGAGGGGGACGCGATAGCCTGGGTAGGCCTCGACAACTGTCTTTATGCAACAATAGGCGGCGAGCAACGCCCGACGTATTTCGCCCGCTACGACCCAACCACCGACACCTGGGATGATGCGGCAGTAGCAGACCCTCCGGCCGGAATGGGCGATGGCGCGGCCCTAGTCTGGACTGGTGACAACTACCTCTATGCACTGCGCGGCGAGTACTACGAGAGCTCTCCCCTTTACACATTTTGGCGCTACGATCTCGCAACCGACATTTGGAATAGGATGGCCGATATCCCTGCAACCCCACATGGCGCGAAAGACGGCGTGAGCGGAGTGGGCGGCGTGGGTGACGGTGGTTCCCTGCTTTACATCGGGCTCTGGCTTCCGAACCATGCAGATTACATCTACGCGCTGAGCGGAAACCAAGCCGCTCCAGAACCGATTCCAGACAACCGCTTTTACAGATACACCATCTCGACAAACAACTGGGAGCGCTTGGCAGACCTTCCGTTTGGGATTGGTAATTACGTCGGCTGCAGGCTGGCCTACGCGGGCGAGCACATTCACGCTTGGCAAGGTGCCTCCAGCACATGGGCGGGGGGAGGCGATGATTTAGTCAAGTACGAGTTTCCCACGTACCTCGAGAACGGATATTTTATTTCGAGTGTTTTCGACGCGGGCGTCGATTCGGTCTGGCAGACGATAAGCTGGGACGAGAGTTCGGCGGAGCTAGAATGGCTTAACAAAAAAAGATTCGTGGGCGCCGAGCCGGAGAACTT
>Ga0209610_1000041_pt1 | contig 60586 bp, 60 predicted proteins | sample LakKivw275mmetaG_FD_184137 | JGI IMG/M metagenome (GOLD analysis project Ga0209610, IMG submission 184137) | Anoxic lake water microbial communities from Lake Kivu, Rwanda to study Microbial Dark Matter (Phase II) - Lake Kivu water 275m metaG... | ecosystem: Environmental > Aquatic > Freshwater...
ATTCTGAATAACTTTGAAAAAGATTAGAAATATATCTTGACAAGAGGCCTTTTATAAATATAATCTCTACTAAAGTAGTAGAAATAGTATATATCCATATTAAGACCTATGAAATTATCAACCCGTGGCCGCTACGGTGTAAGGTTAATGCTTGATCTTGCCCTCCATTACGGTGAGGGACCCGTACTGCTCAAGGATATCTCGGGACGGCAGGGAATTTCGGAGAAATATCTCTGGCAATTGATCAACTCCCTCAAGACGGTAGGACTCATCGGTTCAACTCGCGGTGCGCACGGGGGATATGTCCTTGCGAGGCCGCCGGAAGAAATAAGTCTGAAAGAGATTGTACGAGTCCTTGAAGGCTCGCTCTGTCTTGTGGATTGCGTGGAGAATCCGGCCGTTTGTGACAGGTCCCAAACCTGCACATCGCGCGACATTTGGTCCGAGGCCTCGAACCAGATATCGCAAATTCTTGAGTCGATGACGCTGGACAAGATGGTCGTGAAACAAAGGACCAAGAACCAAGAATCCATTGAATACAGCATTTGATCTTTTTTCAGAGGGCTTTTCATATTGGGGAGAGATGTCAAAGAGAAAGGTATTTTTGGGACGATGGTCATGTGTTGTTTCATGGGCATGCGATGTTTCTCGGTCAGGAGGGTTTCATCATGTGAACTCTAATAAGTGATCAAAGAGAGGCATGATAACCCGCGAACCGGCTAAAGGAATATGTTCTGTGGGTTTTCTTTTATTTGATGGCGAGAAAGAGAGGGAGGGAAAATGTCTGAAAGAAGATTAGACACATTGGTTGTTCATGCGGGTCAGGAAAGTCCTGATCCGACGACGGGGGCAAGAGCGGTCCCCATATATCAGACCACGTCATATGTATTCAAGGACACGAACCATGCGGCAAGCCTTTTCGCGCTTCAAGAGTTCGGCAACATATACACCCGGATCATGAACCCGACGACGGACGTCTTTGAGAGAAGGATCGCCGCCATCGAGGGGGGAACGGGCGCTTTGGCCGTTTCATCTGGTCAGGCAGCCATTACCTATTCCGTGCTGGCCGTGACGGAAGTCGGCTCCGAGGTTGTCGCGGCCAATAATCTCTACGGTGGGACCTATCAGCTCTTTCACTACACGCTTCCCAAGCTGGGCAGGACCGTAAAGTTCGTCGACTCTGGCAAGGTCGAAGAGTTCAAGAAGGCCATCACCGAAAAAACGCGGGCCATTTATGCCGAGACGATTGGCAACCCCAAGCTCGATGTGCCTGATTTTGAGGCCATAGCCAGAATCGCTCATGACGCCGGGGTACCCTTTATTGTGGATAACACCGTGGGTGTGGGGCTCGTAAGGCCCATCGACTACGGGGCCGACATACTCGCAACCTCGGCGACCAAGTTTATCGGCGGCCACGGGACCGCCATCGGTGGTGTGATCGTCGATGCAGGGAAATTCAACTGGGGAAACGGAAAATTCCCAGAGTTCACCGAGCCCGACCCGAGCTACCACGACCTGAAATTCTGGGACGTCTTCGGCGACTTCCCCGGCCTCGGCAACGTGGCCTTCATCATCAAGGCCCGGGTCCAGTGGCTCCGTGACATTGGGGCAACTCTCAGCCCCTTCAACTCGTTTCTGTTCCTGCAGGGGCTGGAGACACTCACCCTGCGGCAGAAAAAACATTCCGACAATGCGCTCGCCGTGGCGAAATTCATTCAAAAGCACCCGCTTGTCAACTGGGTCAACTACCCCGGTCTCGAGGACCATCCCTCCCACAAGACGGCTGCAAAGTACCTCAAGGGACACTACGGAGCGATTCTGGGATTCGGGATCAAGGGAGGACTCGAGGCAGGAAAGAAGTTCATCAATTCGGTGAAGCTACTCTCCCACCTGGCCAATATCGGTGATGCCAAGAGCCTCGTCATCCACCCGGCCTCGACAACCCATCAGCAGCTCAAGAAAGCCGAGCAGGAAGCCACGGGTGTCACGGAAGACTACATCCGGCTCTCCATCGGGATCGAAGACGTGGAAGACATCAAGGAAGACATCGACCAGGCACTGCGCAAGGCTACTGCGTGAGTCCTGATAGAGAAATTCGAGGAGGACATTGGAAATGAAGATATATGACGACATCACAAAGACGATCGGGCGGACCCCCCTTGTGAGGCTGAACCGGCTCACCGAGGGATGCCGGGCTCAGGTGGTCGCGAAGGTGGAGTCTTTCAACCCCCTCTCGAGCATTAAGGACCGGATCGGTGTTGCCATGATTGACGATGCGGAAAAGAAGGGGCTTCTGAGAAAAGAATCCGTGATTATCGAGCCCACGAGCGGAAACACTGGGATCGCGCTCGCCTTCGTGGCTGCCGCCAGGGGCTACAAGCTTGTACTCACCATGCCCGACACGATGAGCATGGAGAGAAGGCAGCTCCTGGGGATTCTCGGTGCCGAGATCGTCCTCACTCCCGGGACAGAGGGGATGAAGGGGGCTGTGAAGAAGGCCGAGGAACTGACGGCCTCAACGCCCAATGCCTATATGCCTCAGCAGTTCAACAATCCCGCAAACCCGGAGATCCACAGGAAGACAACAGCCGAGGAAATCTGGGACGACACCGATGGAAAGATAGATATCCTTGTGTCCGGTGTCGGGACGGGGGGAACCATCACCGGGGTGGCTGAAGTCATCAAGAAAAGAAAGCCCTCGTTCAAGGCGATTGCTGTCGAACCTGAGACTTCGCCGGTGCTCTCAGGGGGACAGCCGGGGCCGCACAAGATTCAGGGTATCGGTGCGGGCTTCATTCCCGAGGTTCTCAACAGGGGCATCATCGGTGAGATCATAAAAGTATCCCACGAAAACGCGGGGGAAATAGCGAGGCGTCTTGCGAAGGAAGAGGGCATACTCGCCGGTATTTCCTGCGGCGCTGCGCTCTGGGCAGCCCTTGAAGTGGCAAAGCGGAAGGAGAACGAAGGGAAATTGATTGTCGTCATCCTCCCGGACACGGGGGAGAGATATCTGTCCACGTGGCTGTTTAAAGAGGGCTAAAGGCTCAAGGCAGAGGGAAAAAGGGATAGAGGATACAGAAATTCATGAGCACGTTGGAAGCGCAAGATTTGATCACAGACAAGGGAAGCATCGGCGTGGTCGAGACGCAGTACTATACCTTTGCCCACGCCCCCAATGAGCTGAAACTCGAGTGCGGGAAGTCCCTCGGGCCCGTGACACTCGCTTATGAGACCTACGGCAAGCTCAAGGAGGACAAGTCAAATGCCATCCTCGTCGTCCACGCCCTTTCCGGCGATGCCCACGCGGCGGGGGTCCACACGGGGGAAAGCGACCCGGGATGGTGGGATGACATGATTGGCCCGGGCAAGGCCTTCGACACGGATAAGTATTTTGTCATATGCTCGAACATCATCGGCGGTTGCAAGGGGAGCACGGGGCCCTCGTCCATAAACCCGAAAACGGGGAAGTCCCACGCCCTCGACTTCCCCTTTATCACCATCGCGGACATGGTCAATGCCCAGCGTTACCTGATCGATCATCTTGGCATTGGTAAGCTGCTCACCGTCGTCGGCGGGTCTATGGGAGGCATGCAGGTCCTGCAATGGGTTGCCTCCTACCCCGAGAGGGTGCGATCGGCAATTCCCATCGCCACAGCGCTGAAGCACTCGCCCCAACAGATCGCCTTCAACGAGGTGGTACGGCAGTCTATCATGGCCGATCCGGACTGGCGGCAGGGGAACTATTATGAGTTCGGCCAGCCGGCCAAGGGACTGGCCGTTGCGCGCATGATCGGGCACATCACCTTTATGAGCGACCAGTCCATGGAAGAGAAATTCTCCCGGAGACTGAAAAACGGGGACTACAGTTTCAAGTTCGGCACCGATTTCGAGGTAGAGGGATACCTGCGCTATCGCGGCGACTCCTTCGTGAAGCGATTCGACGCCAACTCCTATCTCTACATCACGAAGGCCGTAGATTATTTCGATCTCTCGAACGGGAAGCTGCTCCACGGGAGAAGGCCCATCGATACACGATTTCTCGTGATCTCCTTCAAGTCCGACTGGCTCTATCCCTCCTATCAATCCCAGGAGATCGTCCGCCAGCTGAAAACGGGGCTCATCGAGGCGACAAGCTGCGAGATCGCATCCACCTACGGCCACGACGCCTTCCTGGTGGAGGTTGAGGAGCAGACCCATTTGATCAGGCACTTCCTGGACAAGATCAACTGATGGAAACGGTACGCTGGAATTTGGAATCTAAAAACGCCCGACTGGATCACCGGATTATTTTCGATCTCATTGAACCGGGCTCGAAGGTACTTGACCTCGGCTGCGGCTATGGAGATCTCATGTATATCCTCACCCGGGAAAAGAACGTCCGGGCGCAGGGTATCGAGGTCGACGACGCCGCCGTATACGAGTGCGTGAAGAAGGGGCTCAGCATTCTTCACAGCGACATCGAGACGGGACTCACCGAATACCCGGACCGGTCCTTTGATTATGTGATCCTGAACCAGAGTATGCAGGAGGTCAGGAAGGCCGACTTCGTCATCGAGGAGTCCCTGCGGGTAGCCGGGAAGGTTGTGGTCGGGTTTCCCAACTTTGCCTACATCCAGTCCCGGATCATGCTCTTTTTCCATGGGCGTTCCCCGATCACACCCTTGCTGCCCCACCGCTGGTACGATACGCCCAACGTCCGCTTTCTAAGCATCAGCGATTTCAGGGATTTCTGCCGGGAAAAGAACCTCAGAATTCTCGAAGCCCATTATCTTGGCCAGGAAAGAACCGTGAAATTCTGGCCCAATCTCCTTGCACTGAACGCCGTCTTCGTATTGAAGAAAAATTCTGGGGAAGGACCCGCAGCGGAGGTATCATGCTGAAAACGAGCGGATCATGGACATGGCCGCAACAGGGACTATTCCTGGCGAGAATAATCATAAAATGGGGGGAGAAATGCACAAGATTATGCTCAAAGAGTGTCCCAAGGTGTACATCCTGGAGACGCACCGTGCCAAAACACCGGATTCAACCCTGCAATGCGTCGAACGAATGAAAGAAGTGATCGGCATGATGTCATTCTGGAACGCGACGAGCGTGGACAGAATCGGGATCCCTGTTTTCACCTGCGACCGCCTGAGACCGGATGGTTCAATAACGAGCCACACCGGCAAGGGGGTTTCCCCGATCCAGGCGCAGGTATCGATCACGATGGAGGCGATCGAGAGATATTGTTCGGAGTTCATGAAGGAATACCGAAAAATGCTGATCCCGGGCAGTTATAATCTGTTGAGAACGCAATGTAACGTCCTGGATCCTGAGACACTCATTCTTTCCTCTAACAGCAATTATCATCGTGACAGTGAAATATACTGGGTTCGGGGGTACGATCTGCTCAGGGAAGAGATGATTCTGGTTCCGGCCTGCGCGGTCTACCATCCTTATCATGAAGACAAGACTTTTCTGTTTGCCACGCATACCAACGGTATAGCCGCCGGGAACACCATGGAAGAAGCCGTCATCCATGGACTTGCCGAGGTCATCGAGCGGGATGCATGGAGCATCGCCCAATACACGTTGAATTATACCGATGCTCTTTTTATCGAGGACCGCCTGGAAAATCAGTTCATTATAGATATATTTAAAAAACTGGAGGCGGCAGAGATCGAAATTTTCGCAAAGGATATCACTTCAGACATCGGAGTTCCTGTCGTCGCGGCATTCTCGAGAGACCTGGTTCATCGGAGGATGCTGCCGATTGATGGCTTTGGCGCCCATCTCGACCCCAGGGTTGCCATGATTCGCGCCCTTCTTGAAGTTACAACGACAAGGGCCCTGTTTCTCCAAAAGTACGGCATTGAGGGGATGCAGGGATCCCCCCTTTATCTGAGTAGTCGTGAAGAAGACAATCATGATCCTCGCTTCTATGCTTACCGTCAAAAGGGTTTTAGTGAACTTGAGGTGGGCTACAGTCAGGACATCCTGCAGGACATTCGATCGATTATGAAAAGGCTCTCATCAAGAGGACTGACCCGGGTTATTGCGGTAAATCTAACGAGGAAGGATGTCGGAATCCCGACTGTTCGGATGATCGTTCCTGGAATGGAAACTTACTGTTTTGACAAGACCAGGCCCGGGGAAAGGATTTTGAAGACCATCAAAGATGATCGGGAATGATGTGACTGATGAGGTAATAATGACTATAAGTCCGAAGCTGATTTCCCCCTGTGGTAATTACTGCAGGGTGTGCGGTGTTCACAGCGCGGCTCTCTGCGAAATTGTGGAAAGAAGGTCATGAGAGGCATCATCGTTGCAGTCTGTAAAAGTGCGGAGAAAGGAACGAAAAAGGCACCCGTTCAGGCGGGACGTCTGGTGAAGGATTTCGGTCTTGAGGGCGATGCCCACGGGGATCACGGTATCCTGAAGCAGGTGAGTCTTCTATCCATGGGGAGCATCGCTAAGATGAAGAGAGAGGGGTTCGACGTGGGGCCGGGGGATTTTGCCGAAAACCTTACCGTCGAAGGGATAGAGCTCTGCACCCTTAGGCCCGGGACTAGGCTCCGGGTATCGAGAGATATCATCCTGGAAATCTCCCAGATCGGCAAGGCCTGTCATGCGGGGTGCGCGATCTTCGGGGAGGTCGGCAAGTGCATCATGCCGAAGGACGGCATCTTCGCCAGGGTGATCAAGGGCGGCAGTGTAAGACCGGGCGATGAGATTGCGCTGGTGAAAGAATAATAATCAAAGTAAATTAAAGGATAATTTATGAAGACGCTAGCCAGAGATAAAAAGATCATGACGGGGGTTCAGCACAGGGGAAAGGGTCTTCCTTCTCTTGTAGACGTCCTGTGCTCCAATGGGAACGGGATCGCCTGTGCCATGAGAAAGACACCGCATGACCAACCGCTTCCGTCGCGCGATGTCGTCATTGAGCTTTCGGAGGCCCTGAGGTCCGTTCTATTTCCGGGGTACTTCGGCTTCCCCGACCTGAGGGTGGAAAGCGTTCCCTATCACGTGGGGTCCACCCTTGACCGGATTCAGCATACACTCGAAGAACAGATTAAACGGGGTCTCTGTTTTTCGTGTCAGGGGGATATGGTGTGCCTGCCGGCCTGTGACAGGCGGTCACGGACGATTACACGAAAATTTCTTTCTCGTCTGCCCGACGTGCAGAAACTTCTTATCACGGATGTCCGGGCGGCCTTCGAGGGAGACCCCGCGGCATCGAGCCCCGACGAGGTTATCTTCTGTTACCCGGGGCTGCACGCTATCACCAACTACCGGTTGGCCCACGAGCTCCATAAACTGGGGGTACCGCTCATCCCGAGAATGATCACCGAGCACGCTCACAGCATCACCGGGGTCGATATACACCCGGGTGCCGTCATCGGGGAGAAATTCTTCATCGATCACGGGACGGGCGTCGTCATCGGGGAGACCTGCATTATTGGCAAAGGGGTGAGTCTTTACCAGGGGGTGACCCTCGGGGCCAAAAGCTTCAAACTCGACGAAGAGGGCAATCCGATCAAGGGCATTCCCAGGCACCCCATCGTCGAGGATGACGTGATCATTTATTCCGGGGCGACGATTCTCGGCCGCGTGACGATCGGACGAGGTTCAGTCATCGGCGGCAATGTCTGGCTCGTCCGAAGCGTGCCTCCATTCAGCCGGATCACACAGGCGCAGGCGAGCGAAGAGGATTACGAGAGCGGCTCAGGGATATAGAGGAGATCACGTTGCATCATTGATTTGAAATGACGGCAAGAGGGGCGTCGTTCCTTTTTGAACGCCAGGGATAACAAAAATGACATCCATGAACGAGAGGTAGAATATGTGGGAATACACGGACAAGGTGAAAGAGCTTTTCCTCAAACCGAAGAATGTCGGCGAAGTTGAAAACCCCGATGCCGTGGGGGAAGTAGGAAGCCTCATCTGCGGCGACGCTTTGAAGCTGACCCTGAAGGTCGATAAAAAGACGAACCGCATCCTCGATGCCAGGTTCCAGACCTTCGGCTGCGCCTCGGCCATTGCCAGCTCCTCGGCACTCACGGAACTCATCAAGGGGAAGACCCTGGAGGAAGCCCTCCAGGTGAGCAACCAGGACATCGCGAAGTATCTCGGCGGTCTTCCCGATGAGAAGATGCACTGCTCCGTCATGGGGCAGGAAGCTCTCGAGGACGCCATCCGCAATTACAAGGGTGTGAAGAAGGTCGAAAGGCCGGGTGAAAATGTCGTCTGCAAGTGCTTCGATGTCACGGAAGAGAAGATCAGGAAGGTGGCCATCGAAAATCACCTCACCACGGTAGATGAAGTCACCCATTTTACGAAGGCGGGCGGCGGCTGCGGGACCTGCATCCCCGATATTGAAAAGATCTTGAAGGAGCTGTGGTCCATCAAGGAGTTGAAGGAAAAACCTCCTGAGCGCAAAAAGCTGACCAACATCCAGAAGATGGCCCTCATTCAGGATGTTTTGGAAAAGGAGATCCGCCCGCGTCTGCAGGCGGACGGCGGGGACCTTGACCTGATCGACATCGACGGAAACAGGGTCATCGTGGGGCTGAGGGGGATGTGCATTGATTGTCCCATGGGAAACATGACGATCAATGGCATCGAGAACAGGTTAAGGGAAGTAACCGCTGACGAAATCAAGGTGGTGGCAGAATGAAAACAATATACCTCGATAACAACGCGACGACGCAGGTAGCTCCGGAGGTCCTGGAAGCTATGTTGCCCTACTTCAGGGATTTTTACGGAAACCCATCGAGCATGCATACCTTCGGGGGACAGGTTCATCAGAAAATAGAGGAAGCCCGGGCAAGGGTGGCGGATCTGATCGGTGCCGATCCGGAGGAAATCGTCTTCACGGGCTGCGGCACGGAGGGCGACAATACGGCCCTCATGAGCGCCGTTGAATCGAATCCTTCCAGGAAACACCTGATTACCACAAAGGTAGAGCACGCGGCGATCCTCAATTTCTGCAAGCACCTCGCCGGCAGCGGATATAGGACCACTTATCTGCCCGTGGATTCCCTCGGCAGGCTGGATACGGATGATCTTCGAAAGGCACTCGATGATCGGACGGCCGTTGTCTCCGTCATGTACGCGAATAACGAAACGGGTGTGCTCTTCCCCATCAACGAGATCGGAAATGTCGTGAAGGGAAGAGGCGTTCTCTTCCATTCCGACGCTGTCCAGGCTCTGGGCAAGCTTCCAATAAACGTCAAGGATCTGCCGGTTGACATGCTTTCCTTTTCCGGCCACAAGCTCCATGCCCCCAAGGGAGTCGGAGCCCTCTATGTCCGGAAAGGGACCCGATTCTACCCCTACATGATCGGCGGGCACCAGGAAAGAGGTCGCAGATCGGGCACGGAAAACGTGGCTTCCATCATCGGGTTTGGGAAGGCCTGTGAGCTAGCGAAGGACGACGTATCCAGAAGGATGGCCCATGTGGCAAGACTCCGGGATAAGCTTGAAAAAGCGCTCCTCGAATGCTGTCCCGACACGGTCGTCAATGGCGAGAGGGAACATCGTCTGCCTAACACGACGAGCATCAGTTTCGAATACGTGGAAGGGGAAGCCATCCTTCTGCGGCTCAATGAATATGGGATCTGTGCTTCCTCCGGCTCGGCCTGCACCTCCGGTTCCCTGCAGCCAAGCCACGTCCTGCGGAGCATGGGTATTCCCTACACGGCTATCCATGGCTCGGTTCGCTTTTCTCTCAGCAGCTACACGACGGAAAGCGAGATCGACAAGGTCATAGAGGTCATGCCCGCCATCATCAAGGATCTGAGGTCCCTATCACCCTTCGGGAGGGAAAAATTTGAACAGTTCTTGTGCGCTGTGGGGACAGGAAGGGCGGACTGACCTTGATCGGCTGAAAACCGATGGCATGCGGATGCTCGAATTTACGGTGGCATAAAAGGTAACTTGCGCAAGGAAACCGGAATACCTAAGGGCCGGAAGGGCTGACCGGTTCCCGAAGCCACTCCTTGTGCATCTTTTACTACCTGAAAGCCCGCGACAGAATCTCCATGAAGGTATTCTTGGTCAATGATCATTTGATTGCGGCCCTGTGTGTGGAAGATGCTAAAGATCTCTATGATCGGAAAATAGGTATACCGATCCACGCAGTCCATTGCATGGAAGTGACAGAAAGGTTTCGGAGATACATTAAAGAATATGAATTCTGGCGAAAATGCGGGCTGCACGGCAGGTGCGCCGGATTCCCGTTCTTTATCAATCTGGATTGATCCTTGGTCGTTTTTCCGCCACTACGGTCCGGCCCACAGGGACAGGACAATAAAACCGAAAAGGTGAGGATAGGTTATTAAGGCGTAGTATGATGGAAGCATATGTGATAAAATTAAAAAAAGAAGGAGGTTCGCGTGAAGAAATTTCTTTTGATCAGCCTTGTGATTCTGCTGTCAACGGGTCTAGCCTTTGCGAAGGGCTACGAGGTCAAGAAGACGGCCGGTGAATATAGTGTCGAAGCCACGATGGACCGGAACCCACCCGCTGTGGGGAAGAACAATCTGGAAGTCACCATCATGGAAACCGCGGGCAAGAACGTGACGGACGCGAAAGTGCTCGTGGAATACGGGATGCACGCCATGCCGGGGATGCATCCGATGAATTACAAGACAAATGCCCGGCTTGACGGGAGTGTTTATAAGGCCGTTCTCAACATCTCCATGTCGGGTTCATGGTATGTCAACCTGAAGATCAACCGCGCCGGCAAGACGACAAGCACCAAGTTCACTTTCGATGCGAGATAAACTTCTTCATATCCACACAAAGGGTTTTTCAAGCCCATGAGGAACCAAGGGGTCCTCCACCCGGCAGGAATCCCTTTCCAAGGGTCCGCATCGTCCGGAGGGTAGCCTTCAAAATCCCTTTCTGCAGGCAGGGAGTTCAGCCTTTTCGAGAGGAGATAGGGTCCTATGACTTTTCTGATCCGGACCATTAGAGGGTCGGTCCCGCTTCTTGTCATGGTAATCTCCTCGCTCCTGATGATGCCGTGCGCTGCCTGGTCCGCCGAGCGCCTGGAGCTTCAGCCGCTCATCGAAGAGGCCCTCCAGCACAACCGCGAGCTCCTCGCCATGGAGTCCCGCGTGGCCGCATCGAGGTACCGGACCTCCCAGGCCGAGAGTCTCCCAGACCCCATGTTCATGTTCGGTTATCAGAACGAAGGCCTGTCGAGCTACACCTATGGTGACAGCCCCGACGCCAAGTGGATGTTCGAGGTCTCCCAGATGTTCCCCCTTGGCGGGGAAGCGCGGCCTCAAGGGGAAGATGGCGACCGCCGATGCCGAGAGCCTGCGTTCTTCCTATGAGGCCCTGCGTCTGAGGGTGATCACCCGGGTGACGGAACTCTACTACGACCTCTTTCTGGTCCACAAGAATCTCGAGGTCCTGGGGGTCAGGGCCGAGATCCTATCGAAGATTGAGGAGGCAGCCCTGGCGAGGTATGCAGCAGGGATGGCCTCACAGCAGGATGTCATCATGGCCCAGGCGGAGAGGTACATGCTCCTGGAGAAGGAGGAGATGCTCCGGCAGAAGATACCTTCTCTGGAGGCGATGCTCAGCCTGTCTCTCGGGAGAGAGAGCTACATGCCCTTGGGTGTGCCCGCCCCGCCGCCCGTGACGATGAAATATGAATCCAGTCCCAACGAACTGATCCAGCAAGCCTATGAATCATCCCCCGAAGTGAAGGTGAAGCAGAAAATGCTGGCTTCTGCCGAAACGAAGGTCTCCATGGCCAAACGGGAATATTTTCCTGATGTGACGCTGAACGCGGGTGTTGAGACGAGAGGGGGCGACTTCGGCGACATGTACCGTGCAACATCGACGATCAATATCCCACTGTATTACAAGACAAAACAGGAACCGGCGGTGCGGGAGGCCGAGGCGGGACTCCAAGAGTCGAAACACGAAATCGAGGCGACAAAGCTCATGATCGCCTCGGCCATCCGTGAAAATCACGCCATGATCAAATCGGCCGAGCGGCTGATGGACCTTTATCGAAACGCCCTCATCCCCAAGGCGACCCAGGATTTTGACCTGTCGCTTTCGCAGTACACGTCTGGCAGGACGGAGGCCGGAGGGGTGATCGCGAAGCTCAAGGCCCTCCTGGACTTCGATCTTTCCTACTGGAGCCAGTACACGGAGCGGGAGAAAGCGGTCGCGAGGGTGGAGGCCCTGACGGGAAAATTCACAGGCGGGTCAACTGCGCCGGGTTCCCGTTGAACCCCAACGCATGGTGACCCTTCGAATCAAGGCCCTATCCCATCGGAGTGAGGAATCATGAAGCAGAAAAAATGGATGATTGTCGCTGGTGCTCTCCTTTTATCCTTTCTCATCCTCTATCTTGTCAACCTGGGCTACCACCGGTTCATCCATCAGGAACCCCCGGAGACTAGCGGAGAGGGCTCGCAACCTTCCGGGCACCAGCACGGCCAGCCGGTGGAGGTTAAGGCGCAGGAAGAAGCACCTGCCGTCGAAATCTCACCTGAAAAGCAGCAACTCATCGGTGTCAAGATCGTCGAGGTGACGGTGAAACCGATGAAAAAAGTCATCCGGACCGTGGGGCGCATCGATTATGACGAGCGCAAACTCAGAACCGTTAACAACAAGGTGGAGGGCTGGATCGAGAAACTCCATGTGGATTATGTCGGAAAGTTTGTCAGGAAGGGAGAACCCCTTGCCGAGATATACAGTCCGGAGCTTTACGCGACACAGCAGGAATTCATCAACCTGCTGAGATGGCAGAGGGAGAAGAAGGATGGTGACCCGCCGGCCTCGGTGATCTCGAAGGATGTGAATGCGCTCGCGGCAGCCGCGAGGCAGAGGCTGAGACTCTGGGACATTCCCGAGGATCAGATCCGAAAGATCGAGGAGGCGGGCGAACCCGTGCGAACACTCACGATCTTGAGCCCGGTCACCGGCTACGTTATTCAGAAGATGGTCCTCCAGGGGATGCGGGTGATGGCCGGCGAGAAACTCTTCGACGTGGCGGATCTCTCGACCCTCTGGGTCATCGCTGACATCTACGAGTACGAGCTTCCTATGATCAGGGTGGGCGAGCAGGCCACCATCATCTTGAGTTATTTCCCGGGCAGGGAATTCTCCTCGAGGATTGACTATATCTACCCCACACTGGCGGGTGATACGAGAACGGGGCGCGTCCGCTTCACGATTCCCAATCCGGAGGGCCGCCTCAAGCCGCAGATGTACACCAATGTGGAGGTGAAGATCGATCTTGGAAAGAAGCTTGCCGTTCCCGACGATGCCGTCATTGACACGGGCACCCGTCAGGTCGTTTACGTAGACAAGGGGGAGGGGTATTTCGAACCGAGGGAAGTCATGCTGGGGTTGAGAGCGGAAGGATATCGGGAGGTCTTGATGGGTCTGAAGGCAGGGGAGAAAGTTGTCGCTTCCGCCGCCTTCCTCGTCGACTCCGAGGCACAGCTCAAAGGCGTCAAGCCTCTTCAAGGAGCGGAACACAAGCACTGAGCGGCAATACATTTTGGCTGCCGGTTCATAAGGATCGGACAGATAAAGTAGAGGAAACAGACCGGACGGATTCAGCTTGTGATCGCAAAAATCATCGAATACAGCGCCAGAAACAAGTTCATCATCATCCTCTTCGTGTCGGCCGCCATTGCCTGGGGCTACTGGGCGATGAAGAACACGCCGCTCGATGCCCTCCCCGATCTTTCCGACACGCAGGTGATTATTTACACGGAGTGGCTTGGTCGGAGTCCGGACCTCATCGAGGACCAGGTGACCTATCCCATTTCCTCCACACTCCTGGCGGCTCCCAAAGTGCAGGTTGTGCGAGGATTCTCTTTCCTGGGAAGTTCCTTCATCTACGTCATCTTCGAGGAAGGGACGAACATCTACTGGGCTCGAAGCCGGATCCTGGAATACCTGCAGGCCGTGAAAAACAAACTGCCGGCTGACGTCAATCCCGTCCTGGGGCCCGATGCGACGAGTCTCGGCTGGGGATTTTCCTATGCCGTGGTGGATGAAACGGGAACGCACGACCTGTCTCAGCTCCGCACGATTCAGGATTACAATATCAAGCTTGCCCTGGAAAGCGTCCAGGGCGTTTCCCAGGTGGCTTCCATCGGCGGCTTTGTGAAGCAGTACCAGGTGACCGTCGACCCCAACCGCCTTGCGGCCTTCAATATTCCGATTACGAAAGTGATGGAAGCCATCCGGAAGAGCAACCGGGATGTGGAGGGGCGTGTACTCGAACTCTCGGGCGTTGAGTACATGGTAAGGGGAAGAGGGTACATCCAGACGACAAAAGATGTGGAAGACATTCCCGTGGGTTCCGGCAGCGGCGGAACCCCGGTCTTTCTCAGGGACGTGGCCCGCGTTCAGATCGGCCCCGAAATCCGGCGGGGCTTGGTTGACCTCGACGGCAAGGGCGAGGTGGTGGGCGGGATCGTCGTTGTGCGCTTCGGAGAGAATGTCCTGAATGTCATCGAGCGTGTGAAGGAGCGCCTGAAGCGGGATGTGGAACCCAGTCTTCCACAAGGTGTTAAGATCATCACGACCTATGATCGCTCCGATCTGATCCACCGGGCCATCGACACGCTGAAAGAGGAAATTCTCAAACTCACCATCGCCGTGAGCGTCGTCTGCGCCGTCTTCCTCTTCCACCTGCCAAGCGCTCTTGTCGTCATTCTGACGCTGCCCGTGGCGATCATCATCTCCTTCGTCTGCATGCTCTACCTCAACGTGACGTCCAACATCATGAGCTTGAGCGGCATCGCCATCGCCATCGGTGCCATGGTGGACGCCTCGATCATCATGGTGGAAAACGCCCACAAGAAGCTCGAGGAGTGGGAGATCCACGGGAAAGGACAGGACAGGCTCGAGGTGATCATCGAGGCGGCCAAAGAGGTGGGGCCGTCGCTTTTCTTCTCACTCCTGGTCATTACCGTGGGATTTCTGCCCGTCTTTACACTCCAGGCCCAGGCCGGCAGGCTCTTCAAACCCCTCGCCTATACGAAGACCTTTGCCATGCTCTTTTCGGCCTTCCTGGCCGTGACGCTCACACCGGTGCTCATGACCCTCTTCATCAGGGGCAAGATACGTCCCGAGGAGAAAAACCCTATCAGCATCGTCCTGCACAGGCTCTACGAGCCGGTGGCCCACCTGGCGCTACGATTCAAAAAAACGGTCATCATTGCTGCGATCCTCATCATGGCCGTGACCGTCGTCCCCTTCCTCAAACTGGGCAGCGAGTTCATGCCGCCCCTCTACGAGGGGACACTCTTCTACATGCCGGTGACGGTCCCGGCAGCCTCGATCTCCGAGGCGTCGAAGCTGCTCCTGCTCCAGGACAAGCTCCTGATGCAGATCCCCGAGGTGGCTCAGGTCTTCGGCAAGGCGGGGCGCGCCGAGACGGCCACGGACCCGGCGCCGCTTGAGATGTTCGAGACGGTGATCAATCTCAAGCCCGAGTCGCAGTGGCGGCCGGGAATGACCGTGGAGAAGCTCAAGGACGAGATGAACGACGCCTTGACCATTCCGGGGGTGGCCAACTCTTTCACCATGCCCATCAAGGCGAGGATTGACATGCTCGCCACGGGGATCCGTACCCCCGTGGGGGTCAAGGTCCTGGGGCCGAAGATCGAGGAGATCGAGCGGATCGGCCTCGAGGTCGAAAACCGGCTGAAGGGGGTTCCAGGGACGAGGAGCGTCTATGCGGAGCGGGTCACAACGGGATACTTCCTGGATTTCAATATCAGGCGCGAGGAGGCGGCCCGGTACGGGCTTACCGTGGATGATATCCAGGAGGTGATTCAGACGGCCGTCGGGGGGATGAATCTCACGCTGACCGTCGAGGGGAGGGGGCGCTACCCGGTGAACATCCGTTATCCCCGCGATCTTCGAAACGATGTCGATGCCCTCGCAAGGGTCCTCGTCCCGGTCATGATGGAAAACCAGAAGCCTTCGCCGGTGGAAATGGCGGTTCAAGCGAGATCCCTCCAGGTCCCCCTGGGACAGCTCGCGGACATTCGGTTCGTGAAAGGTCCCACGGTCATCAAGAGCGAGGAGGGGCTACTTTCATCTTACGTTTTCATCGACTACTCCGGCGGCGACATCGGCGGCTACGTGAACCGTCTCAAGGAGCGGGTGGCCGATCTCAAGATCCCCGAGGGATACCGGATCGAGTGGAGCGGGGAGTACGAGTACCTTGTCACCACCCACGAGAGGCTCAAGATCGTCATCCCGCTCACAGTGTTCATCATCTTCGTCCTCATCTTCCTGAATACAAGATCCGTTGTGAAAACATTCATCGTTCTCCTCGCCGTGCCCTTCTCTCTCGTCGGGTCTTTCTGGCTTCTCTATCTTCTCGGTTACAACATGAGCATCGCCGTCTGGGTCGGGATCATCGCACTGGCCGGGCTCGACGCGGAGACGGGGGTGATCATGCTCCTCTATCTGGAGCTGGCCTACGAGCAGTGGAAAAAGGAAGGGCGGCTGCGCACCCTGAGAGACCTTGAAGACAGCATCATGCACGGCGCCGTGAAGCGGATTCGTCCCAAGATCATGACGGTGAGCGTCATCCTGGCGGGGCTCATCCCCATCATGTTCAGCCACGGGACGGGGGCTGACATCATGAAGCGCATTGCCGCGCCCATGATCGGCGGCGTGGTCACCTCGGCGATACTGGAGCTCGTCATCTATCCGGTTATATACATGATCTGGAGGGGAAGGGAGTTTCGTGGCGGTGAATAGATTTGAGGAAGACCCGAAAGGGCCTTCCGATGAGGGTCATGCCTTTTTGTTACTTTCCAGGAGCTTTTCGAGTTCGTCGATAAAACCCGTCTGTCCCCGGATGATCTTTTCCCTGGCTTTTTCAGTAAAAAACCACCCCGCGCGGTCCGCCTCTGGAAAATCTTGCCTCATACCCGAACCGGGCGGCCACTCCATGGGAAAGGTGTTGCTCCTGATTGCGGCCGGGTCATAATCCCCTTCAAAGATCCAGACGTGGATGAGTTTGCCGCTCGGCTGTCTGATCGGGGCTAGCGCCGTGTAAGGACCGTTGGTTTGAAACCCCGTTTCCTCGGTAAATTCCCGCTTCGCCGCTTCCAGTGGTTCCTCCGTGGTGAATCCACCTTTCGGGATGGACCAGGCACCGTCGTCCTTTCTGGCCCAGTAAGGACCCCCGGGGTGTATCAGAAAGACCTCCACATGGCCGGCCCGGCGCCGGTAGGCGAGAAGGCCTGAGCTCTTTTTTGACATCCGGCGAAAGCCCCCTTACTCCACCACGATCTTGGCCTTCGGTTCCTTCACGACTTCGCCCACGATGGCCGCATCGGTGATCCCGTCATCACGCATCTGTTTCACAAGCCCCTTTGCTTCCTTCGCTCCAACGGAAATTAAAAGCCCGCCTGAGGTCTGCGGGTCGAAGAGGAGGTCCAGCAGCCAGTCCGGAACATTCTTCTGGGCCTCGATCATGGGCATGCGAAAGTTCTTGTTGCGATAAAGACCACCGGGAAGGAAACCCTCATCGATCAGGTCGCGGACGCCCTCGAAGACGGGAACGGTGGATGAAAAGATCCGCATTCCCGTTTTGCTTTCCTCGATCATCTCGCAGGCATGCCCGAGGAAGCCGAAGCCGGTGATGTCCGTGCAGGCGTGAACATTGGGTGTCGCCACCATGAGTTCGGCGGCCTGCCGGTTGAGCGTCGTCATAGTCGCGATGGACCGACGGAGAAGTTTCTCCGGCGCTTCACCGCCCTTAAGGGCTGTGCTCACAATGCCCGTGCCGATGGCCTTCGTCAGGATGAGTTTATCTCCCGGCCAGGCGCCTTTATTGCGCAGCACTTTCTTCGGATGGATGACACCGGTGACGGAAAGACCGTACTTGGGCTCGTCATCCTCCACGCTGTGGCCCCCGACGAGAGTGACACCCGCCTCGTGAATCTTCTCGAGCCCGCCGAGAAGAATGTCGTGGAGGACGGACATGTCGAGCTTCTTGGTGGGGAAGCAGACGATGTTCATAGCCGTCATCGGTTTTCCGCCCATGGCGTAGACATCCGAAAGGGCGTTCACCGCGGCGATCTGTCCAAAGAGGTGAGGGTCGTCCACAATGGGGGTAAAAAAATCCACCGTCAGGATGAGAGCGAGATCATCGGAGAGTTTATACACCCCTGCGTCTTCGAAGCCCTCCAGTCCCGCGATCAGATTGGGGTCGCTTCGCACGGGAAGTCCTTTCAGCGCTCGGCTCAGGTCCTCCGGACCGATCTTGCAAGCTCAACCAGACCCGTGGACCATCTCTGTGAGACGAAACTTCTTTTTACCACTCATTTAAAATTTCTCCTTCAGGAAGATTTATCGGTTTTTTCCCACCCCTCCAGGTGCTCGTCGAACACCCGGGGGAGTGCCTCGATGATTTCTCTAATCCGGGTCGCGGGTGTCGCGCCGGCGTATTGTCCGGCCATCCGGTTTGCCCGGAAAGTCCACTGGGCGGCGTCGAGTGGCCTGAAGCCGCCGTGGATGAAAGCGCCCGCCATGCCGCTGATAGTGTCGCCGGTACCGCCGATGGCCTCCAGGGTGGGAACATCCGGCTCCGAGATAGTTCCAACGATCTTCCCGTCCGCCGCGATGTAGTCCGTCGACCCCTTGACCATGAGCATCTTCGCCGCGTTTTTGTGACGGTAGGCCGCGGCGACGAGCTCCGGGATCTTCGACGCGTCGGACTCGAAGAGATGCCTGCTCACGTAGGCAGGGTGCATGGCATCGGGGTCGGCAAGAAAGGCCATCTCCGAAAGGTCAGGGGTGAAGAGGTCGAAGGAGGCGGAAAGGCCTGCCGCCTTGGCGGCATACATGGCCGCGGCGTCGGCGATCATGAAGGGCCTCTTTTTAGCCTTCGATACGGATTCGCAGACCTTTTTCATCAGGCCCATGACCGGGAGCATGTAATGGAGGAGAAGAACACCCGGCGACAGTGCGGAAATATTCTTGATCAAATAATCGTAAAGGACGCGGCTTCCCTTTCCTGTTCCATCGTCCCCCACGAGAAGGGCCCTCGGCGGTGAGAGGCGGAAATGACCGGTCGTCACGCAGGCCGCGCTAATGAGGGCCGCCGTCCCCTGCGTGCAGGGGATCTCAACACCGTCCAGCGATATCACAGGTCCCAGAAACTGAACCTCGCCGAGGGTTAGAGGCAAATCCTTTTTCGGGACAGTCCCGCAGATAAGATACATGGGGTTACTTTCGCCCGTTCGACCAGATGTCAAGGGATTCGACAAAAGCCCGGTCGAGCATGAGGGAACACAGGGTGTAGCCTACGTCCCTGGGTCTCGGAGCCTCGGCAAGCCTCTTGTCGAGCATTTCAGCGTGCAGGAAAGGGATGTCGGGACAACCGCCGCCCGAGACATTCAGGATGACACTGCTGCTACTGTCGAAGGTGAGCTTCATGTTTCCGGCCTTGACCATGATGGCGCTGCCGAAATCGGTCACCTGGACGACCTGAAGGAGTTCGCTGCCGCTTTTCACGGGAAGGATTTCCAAAAAGGACAGGTTCTTTGCGCGAAGCATACGCTCCACGCCCGTTTTTTCGATCAGGTTGATCTCAAGGGCGAGGTCGCAGCCCTTTCTCAGTTTAGGTGGAGGGGCAACGAGCTTCGTCTCGTACTCTGCTGCCTTCAGGATTTTCTCTGCAGCGATGGCCTCTTCGACGCTGGTGAAAAGGACGAGACCACCCCCCTCAAAGTTGTTTTTTTTCGTAAACCCAAAAACCATAAGAACCCGCAATGCAGCACGAAGTGCGATACCAGCTCAGGATTCGCTTCATTTACTTCGACATCTGGATGACGATATCCTGATTCTCTTCCCTCACGTCCGCGCGCATATTATATTTTTTTGCCAGACGAAGCAAATTCTCTTTTGACACTTCATTGTCGACAACAATCTCCAGGGCATCAGCCCCTTCACGGATCGCCTGGCTGGTCAGCACAACGGGTTGAGGACAGGAAAGTCCCCTTGCGTCTATTTTCTTGGCTGTCATTTGCGTCTCCTCTTTTAAGATATTTTTTACAGGCTCAGGATTTCACTCTCTCCCTCATGGCAAAACCGATGACGAGGCAGAAGATAAGCCCCGCGATAACCCCGGTGGGCCCGAAGGCCGCCACACCCTTCGGCGAGCTTGCCATGGCGAAGTTGTGGGAGAAGGCTGCGCCGAAGATCATGCCGAGAGCGAAAACGCCGGCATCCAGGTCCCCCTCGCCGGAGAGGAAGAGCTGCCGGCCCGGGCATCCGCCGGCCAGCACGAAAGCCAGTCCCGCGAGGGACATGCCGAGGAAATTCCACACATGATCCGTGTGGGCGATGGGTTGACCCTCAAACCCCAATTTGAATTGGCCCAGCAAGAGGTTCATCGCGAAGGCGGCGATGAGAAGCGCCGCCACCCCGCTGATCAGGTGGAAGTCCCGTATGAGCATCACGTCCCGGAAAGCACCCATGGTGCAGAAACGGCTTCGCTGGGCGATGACGCCCACGATGAGTCCCGCGGCAATGCTGATCCAGAGGGGCGCGTGCATGGAGCCAGGGCCGCTTGCGCTGAAAAAGATCGGTCCTCCCTCCGAAAAGGAGACGCTGAACAGGAGGAGCAGGAAAAGTCCGAGCATGAAAGCCGGGAAAACGTAGCCGCTCCAGGGTTTCTGTGGCTGGGAGCGCCCGAGGCTGTAGCCATTTTTGAGAAAAAGAACACCACCAAATATCCCCATCGCAAGACCCGCGAGACCCACGATGGCGTTTAAATCGCCGCCGGCAATCCTGAGCAGTGTACGCCAGGGACAGCCCAGAAATACAAGTGCCCCGATCATGGCGAAGGTGCCGAGAAAGAATCGAATCAGTGGCGAGGAGCCCCCGCGCGGTCGGTGTTCACCCACGAAAAGGGAGATGATGAAGGCGCCAAGGACAAAACCGATGATCTCGGGGCGGATGTATTGAACGATTGCGGCCCGGTGAAGGCCGAGTGCCCCCGCGATGTCCCGCTCAAAACATGCGACACAGATTCCCATGTTCGGGGGGTTACCGAGGTACTGCAGAAGCGTTGCCATGATGCCGATGGAGCCGCCGACGATGATGATACCTGTTCTCGTTGCGCAAAAATTACCCATGTGGACACCTCCAGGATGAGGACTGCGGTCGGATGAAAACAGAGATGGAAAAACCGGTCCGCCTGCCCGATTTCGAGAAACCTTTACCTCAATTTATTGAATACTTCAAATTCATAAAAGTTATAGTATTTGATTGATTATAAAGAAATAAAATGCTACCTTTCTCTTATGAAAAATGAAGCGTTCAGGGGGATCACCCTCCAGCAGATGGAGGCGCTCATCTGTATTATCGAGGAGCGTACCTTCAGCGGCGCTGCACGGAAGATGTCACTGACCCAGCCTTCGCTCACGAAGCACATCAAGAACGTGGAAGATCTTCTGGGGGCAAGGATCCTCAACCGGCGAAGCCGCGGCATCACCCTCACGCCGGAGGGGAAGATTCTCTATGATTACGCGAAGCGGATCCTGAAACTCCGGGAAGAGGCGAAGGAGAAGATCCAGAGGGTCGGGGAGAACGAGACGGGCAATATCTTCATCTGCGCAAGCACCATCCCCGCCACCTACATCCTGCCCCGCGTCCTGAGCGATTTCAGGAAGGCCCATCCGGACATCCGTTTCTTTATGCAGAACGCCGACAGTGACGAGGTCATCGAGATGATCACGGGGAGCCGGGGCGAGGTCGGATTCGTCGGGAAAGACCCACGGAGTTCAAGGCTCCACGCCGAAGCTCTCTGGAAAGATCGGCTGGTCCTCGCCGTGCCCGCGGGACACCCCTTTGCGAAGAAAGGGTCTGTCACGTTGAGCGAGCTTTCACAGGAACCCTTTATCGTTCGGGAAAGGGGATCGGCCACACGCGAAGTCTTCGAGGAATATCTCAGGGATCAGAAGAAGCTGACGCTGGCTCGCTTCAACATCATTTCGGAAGTGGGAAGTTCCGAGGCCGTCAAGGAGTCGGTGCTGGCCGGCCTCGGGGTATCTGTCATTTCCATCCATGCGATTGCCCGGGAGATCGACGGCGGTTTGATTGTGGAGGTGCCGCTCAAAGGCTGCGGGATTGAACGATATTTTTATTTGATTTATCGGCGGCAATTCGCTTTAATGCATCACCACAAATTATTTCTCGATTTCATCAAGAACTATCGGCTTGAAAAAGCCCTGCCGGCCTGAGAAATTGCCGGTTTTGTTTATTAAAGGAAAATCTGGTTCAGCCATGCCTATCCGATACTACAGCACGAATCGCAACCTCGACGGTGTCGAGGGCATCGTTCCTTTCAAGGGATCGGTGACGTTCGGGGAAGCCCTCCTTCAGGGGCAGGCGCCCGATGAGGGGCTCTTCATGCCTGACGCGGTCCCTTTTCTTCCTCCCGATGAGATCATGATGCTCAAGGGGGTTCCTTACGTCGAGAGCGCGATGCTCGTGGCCGAAGCTTTCCTGAGGGAAGAAATTTCCCGGGACGTTCTTCGCCGTATCGTCGAGGACTCCTACGATTTCCCCGTTCCCCTGGAGCAGGTCATCGACCGCAAGTACCTCATGCGGCTTGACCGCGGCCCCACGGCCTCCTTCAAGGACTTCGCGGCGCGGATGATGGCGCGGCTTATGAGCTACTTCCGGGGCGAGGGGAAGCTGAATGTGCTCGTGGCCACCTCCGGTGACACGGGGAGCGCCGTCGGCGAGGCCTTCAAGGCCGTGCCCGGCCTCGGCGTCTACATTCTCTACCCGCGAAACGAAGTGAGCGGGATGCAGAAGAAGCAGCTCGACACCATCGGGGACAACGTCCGGGCCCTGTCCATCGACGGGAAATTCGACGACTGTCAAAACCTGGTGAAGCAGGCCTTCGCGGATCCATCCCTCGTGACGCTGAATCTCACCTCGGCGAACTCGATCAACTTCGGCCGCATCCTCCCGCAGATGGTTTACTATGTTTACGCCTACGCCCAGCTTGCCTGGCACGGCGATGAGGAGGTCGTCTTCTCCGTCCCCTCGGGGAATTTCGGGAACGCCCTGGGTTGCGAGTACGCCCGGCGCATGGGGATTCCGGTGAGGAAACTGGTCATGCCGGTGAACGAAAACGACGAATTCCCCCGGTTCCTGGAGAGCGGTGTTTATCAGAAGGTATCGCCCTCGAGGGCTTGCCTCTCCAACGCCATGAATGTCGGAAACCCGAGCAACCTGGCCCGCTTCTTTGAGCTCTACGGCGGGACGGTGGACCGCCAGGGGAAGGTGTACGTGAAGCCGGACCTGCCTGAGATGAGAAAGCAGATCTTCTCGGAGAGTGTTTCCGACACCGTGACGAAGGAGACCATCAAAGAGGCCTACGAAAAATACGGTGTTCTCCTGGAGCCCCACGGTGCCGTGGGCTGGAAGGGGCTCGAGGTCTATCTGAAGAAAACAGGCGGCTCCCCGCTGTGCGTCTCACTCGAGACGGCCCACCCGGCCAAGTTCCCCGACGAGATCATCGAGCTCCTCGGTATCACCCCCGAGCTTCCGCCCGCCATGAGAGGTATCGACAAGCGGAAGGGAGAACCGGAGAATCTCACCTGTAATTACGGCCGGTTCAGGACCTACCTGCAGGACACCCTCAAGGCCAAGGACTGATTATTCTTCACTGGGAAATAAATCGTAAAGATATAACGGTTTGAGCAAAAAAAGGGGACAGGCTACTTTTTCTTTTGAAATCTAACCACAAAAAGCGCGTTTTATTTCAATGGTTTTAAAAAAGTAGCCTGTCCCCTTTTTTAATAAGGTTGGAAGGAGGGGACATGAAGGTAAAGGAAATCAAGGCGAAGAATCTGAAACCGAAGAAATTCGTCGACGAGCAGGTAAGCAAGATACGGAAAACCGTGGGAACGGGGATCGCCATCAGCGCGCTTTCCGGCGGCGTGGACTCCTCGGTTGTGACGGCCCTGGCCCACCGGGCCCTCGGAAGAAAGCTCAAGACCTATTTCATTGACAACGGCATCATGCGGAAGGACGAGCCGAAGGAAGTGGCCGCCCTCTTTAAAAAAATGGGCATACCTGTCACGATCATCAGCGCCAGGAAACAGTTTTTCGATGCCATGAAGGGGATCACCGACCCGGAGAAAAAAAGGGAGGCCATCACCCAGACCTTTTACAAGAAGGTCTTCCGGGATCTCATTCTTAAGAGCAAGGCAACGTTCCTGCTCCAGGGGACCATTCTTACGGATGTCGAGGAGACCGCGGCCGGGATCAAGCGCCAGCACAACGTCTTTGAGCAAATCGGTATCGCTCCGAAAAAGGCCTTCGGTTACAGGATCATCGAGCCTCTCGTTCAGCTCCGCAAGGACGGTGTGAGAAAAGTCGGTATGGCCCTGGGTCTTCCCAGGTCCCTCTTCGACCGGATTCCCTTCCCGGGACCGGCCCTTGCTGCGCGTGTCATCGGCGAGGCCACACCCAGGAGAATCGAACTCGTCCGTCAGGCCACGTCCATCGTGGAAAAGGAACTCAAGGGACTGAAGGCTTTTCAGTACATGGCCATCCTGCACGAGGACCGGGTGACGGGGATGCGCAAGGGCAGGCGTGATTTCGGAATGCAAATGGAGATCCGCTGCTGGGACAGCATCGACGCGAGGAAAGCCACACCCACAAAGCTCCCCTATGGAAAACTGGAGAAAATCGCCTCGCGGATCCTGAACGAGGTCCCGGGTATTGTGAGTGTTACTTACAATATAGCGACGAAACCGCCATCAACCATTGAAGCGGTGTAGGGCCTTCGGCCCGATCTTTTTCGTCTCTTCGGTCTGTCCGGTCTAGCCGGTCGGATAAAGTAAAAAATCCCCTCTCTTGACGGGAGGCGTTGGGGGAGGGTTGGGAGGTATTCCATGAAAAACCTGGCAAAGAATATGTCTCTCGTTTTCGCGGCGGGCTGCCTCGGTGGCCTTGTCAACAGTGTGGCCATCTGGTTCTTTGCCGAGTTGGGAATCATGTCGGCCTTCGGTGTCAAAATCGGCGCGCCCATGACACCCACCTGGCTTTACCCGCGAATCGTCTGGGGCGGTATCTGGGGTTTCCTCTTTCTGATGCCCCTGACAAAGCAAAATACTTTCTTGAGGGGACTCATCTTCAGCCTCGGGCCGACGCTGGTTCAGCTCTTCGTCGTTTTCCCCTATAGGCTGAACAAGGGGATGATGGGAATCGATCTCGGGATATGGACGCCTCTTTTCGTCGTTTTCTTCAATGCCATCTGGGGGTGGACGACGGCGCTCTGGCTTAAGTGGACGGGGAAGTAATAGGGACAGTGGTGAGTGCAGGGTGGTGAGTGGTCAGAAACACAAGGTCTAAAAAGATGAAAAGCACAAAATAGACTTATAAAAAAAGTGGTGCGTAAAGAGGGCTGCCATGAAGGCGGCCCTCTTTACTTGATTTTCCCTATTCAAGAGCCGGGATGTCGACCTGCTCCCAGTCGATGACCCACCGGCTCTGGGGATACCCCTCCAGTTTCACCCTCACGAGGCAGGGTAGAGTTTTATCGATTTCCTCGATGAGCATCTCCTGTTTCCGGTCCGTTGCCGACATTCGCCCTGCATCTAGGAGAGATTTCGTGACCTTCAGGATATGCTTCCGGTCTCCCGTCATGAGGGTGTCAAAAAAAGCCGGGCATCCACGGAAGACAAAAAAAGAAGGGACTTCTCCGCGAGATAGTAGTAGGTGCGAGCCTGCGCGGGAGGCGAGGCATAAAGGGTCAAAAGCATCGTCAGGGCGATGATGGTCCCGGTTCGTTTCATCATGAGCGGTTTCTCTCCCGAAGGTGCTGGGGTCTCCATAATCCATACATCGAACTGCCGGCCTTAAACTTGAGTGCATTCTGACAGGGGGCCTCGTTCCTCAGGGTAGGTTAAAAAGAGGGAAGATAGGGGGTGGGGGTAAAAAGGGGACAGGCTACTTTTTTGTTCTTGTTTTTCGGTTCGAAATTGAATGAATATTCAATGATTTAGAAAAAGTAGCCTGTCCCCTTTTTTGGTTGGGCTATCTCGTCATCACGAGTCGCTGCTCCTCTTGCGGGACATACCACTTGATGAAATTATAGCTGATGCCGAGTGGGGCTGGTTCGATGCCGCGGAAACGGCTGCTGATCATCGGAAGGGCATCGGGCACGTAGAGGAAGGTATATGGCTGGTCTTCGGCGAGGATCTCCTGGATCCGGTCGTAACAGCGCTTTCTTTCCTTGATGTTGAAAGTCCCCCGGCCCTTTTCCACGAGCTCGTCGACCTCCCTGTTCCTGTAAGAGATGAAATTCAGCTCGCCGGGCTTCGTTTTGCTGGAATGCCAGACGTCGTAGATGTCGGGGTCCATGGGGATCGTCCAGCCGAGGATCGTTGCGTCAAAGCGCCCCTTGTTTATGAATTCGTTGACAAAAGCGGCCCATTCGAGGGTCCGGATCTTGACGTGCATTCCGACTTCGGCAAGCTGCTTCTGGATGATCTCCGCCGTTTTCGCCCTGATTTCATTCCCCTGGTTTGTGATGATCTCAAAGGTAAAGGGCTGGCCGCTCCGGTCCAGGATGCCGTCGCCGTCCGTGTCCCTCCAGCCGCTCTCGGCGAGAAGCACCCGGGCCTTTTGCGGATCGTAGGGGTACTTTTTGACGTTGGGATTATGTGCCCAGGTCCCGGGTTTATAGGGCCCCGTGGCCGGTTTTCCATAACCGAGGAGGATGCCTTCAATGATGGCATCCTTGTTGATCGCGTAGGAGATGGCCTGACGGATCCTCCTGTCCGCGAAAAGAGGGTTTCTCAGGTTGTAACCGAGATAGGTATAAGCGAAGGAGAGATACCGGTACTTGTTGAAGTTTTTTCTGAAGAAGGGATTTTCCGTCTGCCGGGTGTACTGAAGCGGTGTGAGGTTCATCATGTCGATGCCCTTGGCGCGGAGTTCCAGGAACATGGTGGCCATGTCGGGGATGATTCGAAGAATGAAGCCATCAATATAGGGCCTTCCCTCGAAATATTCGGGGTTCGATATAAGGACGATCTTCTGTCCTGTGAGCCACTCCCTGAAGATGTACGGGCCCGTGCCGACAGGGCGGCGAGCCAGGGGGCTTTTGGTGATGTCTTTCCCCTCGAGGAGATGCTTCGGCATGACGGCGGCGCCCCAGCTCATGAGGGCCGGGGCAAAGGGTTTGTTGTAGGTGACCCGGAAGGTGTGGGGATCAAGGACCTCGGCCTTCTTGACTTTCAGGAAATCGCCGGAATAGGCCGTTGGCGTTTTCGGGTCGATGGTGACTTGATATGTGAACAGGACATCATCGGCCGTGAAGGGGTGGCCGTCGTGCCACTTCACACCTTTCCGGAGATGGAAGGTAATGATCAACCCGTCGGGAGAAACGTCCCAGGATTCAGCCAAATCACCGATAATCTGGATGTCCTTGTCGTACTTCACGAGCCCGTTGTAACAGAGGGCGCCAATGCTGTGCGAGGTGCTGTCCGTGGAGAGCATCGGGATGAGATTGCTCGCATCCCCGATGGAACCCTCGACCATGATGTCGCCATAGGCAGGCCGGGTTGAGGCGGGCGATTCTTGACCGGCGGGGCCGCTTTCTTTTTCGGTGCAACCCCACAGGAGGATGAGCGCAAAGACCGCAGCGATAATGGCTAATTCAGATATTCTTTTCATTGCGAGTGGTCTGATGGGTATCGTGCTTGTGATCGTGCGCGGCTGGAGGGGGGAGACAGCCGAAATCCCGCTCGTTTCTCAAAAAGACACGCAAGATCTTTCGCAGTCTTGAAAGGAAGTCCCGCAAGATCATGGCAGGTCTGATTGCCGGATTCACGATAGAAGGGGGGGAATTTTTTATATTTCCCGATACCCGATACCCTGTCCTCTAATCGAGCATTTTCCCTATCCTGCTCCACCGGGGGCTGAAGTCATCACTGTCCCAGGACCAGTAGATGATGAAGGCCTTGCCGATCACATCCTGGAGCCTCACAAATCCCCAGAAGCGGCTGTCGTAGCTCTGATCCCTGTTGTCGCCCATGGCGAAGATCGTTCCCTCCGGGACTTTAACCGGTCCAAAGTTGTCGCGTGGCTGGATGGATTTCGGGAAGATGACCTCTTCATTGTGAACGGCGTAAGGATCGCTAATGGCGGTGCCATTCACAAAGACATTCTTGTTTCTGATTTCAACGATGTCGCCGCCCACGCCGATGACCCTTTTGATGAAGTCCTTGGACTGGTCCACGGGATATATGAAGACGGCGATGTCGCCCCGCTTCGGTTCCCCCGTGGGAATCAGCGTTTTTCTGAGATAAGGGATTTTGATGCCATAGGAGAGTTTATTGACCAGGATGTGATCCCCGATCTCCAGCGTGGGTTTCATCGATCCCGAGGGGATCTTGAAGGCCTGGACGATGAAAGTGCGGATGAAGACGGCGATGAGAATGGCGATGACGATCGCCTCAGCGTATTCTTTGATTTTCGATGGTTTTTTAATCGTGTCCATAATCCTCAGGAATAGATTTTCATTAAAGCAATTACAATCATCGTAACGGCGCAGAACCCCTTGGCGACGACGCCGGCAAGCCTTCCCAGGAGCGCGCCGTAACTTGCCCGTGCAGCCGGTTTGAGCCTCCGTTGCGCCGCGTACTCGGCGACGAAAGCACCGGCGAAGGCCCCAATAAATGAGCCGACAATAATGCCCAGTCCCAGCAGGAATGGCGTCATGATCGCGGCCCCGATGATTCCGCCTATGACGGAAGCGATGATCCCCCTTCTGGAGGCCCCCAGCCTCTGCGCGCCGGCCATGCCCAGGAAGAACTCGAGCGACTCTGCCACGAGGGTGATCAAAATGAGAATGAGAACTGTTCCGAAGCCAATCTTGGAAAAACCCGTGGCAAGGGCGTAAATAATCACCGCGATGAGTATAATCACGGTCCCCGGCAAACCAAAAATGATGAGAAAGAGTCCCGCAAAAAGCGTGAGGATGAATAACGTCAGACCGATGGCTTCGATAGGTGACAACTACTTCTTCCTCTTCTTGGCGGGCTTGAAACGCTCCCAGGCCAGCACGATTGGGCTAGCGATGAAGACGGATGAATAGGTTCCCACGACAACGCCGATGAGAAGCGCGAGGGAAAAATCGAAAATCACGGCACCGCCGAAGAAGAGAAGGGCGATAAGAACGAGGGCCACGGTGAAGGAGGTCAGGATCGTCCGGCTCAGGGTCTGGTTGATACTCGCATTGATGATGCCATCCAGGGCCTGCTTCGGGCTCTTCCGGACATTTTCCCTGATCCGGTCATAAACGACGATCGTGTCGTTGATCGAATAACCGATGATGGTGAGAAGCGCCGCGACGATCACCAGCGTGAATTCCTTGTTCAGGATGGAAAAAACGCCAACGGTGATTGTGACGTCGTGCACGAGGGCCAGGATGGCCCCCACGGCGTAACGGAATTCGAATCTCCAGCTGATGTAGATGAGCATGGCAATCCAGGCAAAAACCATGGCAAGGATGCCCTTCTCCGTCAATTCCCTCCCCACCTTCGGGCCGACGATCTCAACCCGCCGGACTTCAAAAGAGCCTTTTCCGAATCCGGTGGCAAGCGACTCCTCGATCCGGTCGGAGAGCCCCTTGAGATCCTCGCTCGATTCCGCCGTGCGGATAAGGTATTCGTTGTTCTCCTTAGCACCAAACTGCTGGAGGACGCTGTCTCCCATCCCGATGGCTGTCATGGCGCCCCGGATTTTATCGGCATCGGTCTCTTTCTGGAATTTGACCTGAACGAGCGTCCCGCCGGCGAAGTCGATACCGTAGTTCGGACCCCCGTGAATGATCAGGGAGAGGATGCTGATGAGAATTGCCGCGATCGAAACTGAATATGCAATTTTTATCTTTCCGACGAAGTCGACATTAATATTCTGCTTGATCCATTCCATTTTTTGCTCCGCAAAAGGCTTATGGCAAAAAGAAAAAATGTTTTCCCCGGCCTTGAGCCTTAAGCCCCGGGCCTTACGCCGTTGTGTTTATATACTGATTGTCTTGATCTTCCTGTTCCAGGCGAAATAGTCGAAGATAATCCTGGTCACAAATATGGCCGTGAACATGCTTGCGATGATGCCGACGGAGAGCGTGACGGCGAAGCCCTTGACGGGTCCCGTGCCGAACTGGAAGAGAAACATCGCCGCAAGGAGCGTCGTCACATTGGAGTCCAGAATGGTCAGGAAGGCCTTGCCGTATCCCGCCTCAATGGCGGCCCTCGGTGTTTTCCCCGTACGAAGCTCCTCCCGGGTCCTTTCGAAGATGAGGACATTGGCGTCAACGGCCATGCCGATGACGAGTATGATACCTGCAATGCCGGGGAGGGTCAGCGTGGCCTGGAAAGCGGCCATGGTTCCCAGGATGAGGATGATGTTCAGTATGACGGCCACATTGGCCACGAGTCCCGACAGTTTGTAGTAGAAGACCATGAAGATAACAACGAGCATCAGTCCGATGATGGTGGCCATGATGCCCTTGTCGATGGAGTCCTGTCCGAGCGAGGGTCCCACCGTTCTCTGCTCCAGGATCTTGACGGGGGCCGGTAGGGCGCCCGCCCTGAGCACAATCGCGAGATCGCGGGCTTCATCCGGTGTGAAGGATCCCGTGATCTGGGCATCGCCCCCCGAGATTCGTTCCTTGATGACCGGTGCGGAATGGACAATTCCGTCCAAAACGATGGCCAGGCGCTTCCCGACATTCTCCGACGTGATACGGTCAAAATCCTTGGCCCCCTGGGAATCAAATTTGATGCCGACGTAGGGTTCACCGAAACGATCGCTGATCTTGACCTGCGCGTACTCGAGGTTCTGTCCGGTCAGGAGCGTTTTATCCTTGAGAAGGTAGTAGAGCTCCGTGCGCTGGCCTGTCCGCTCGTCGGTCCGGACGCCGCGGACAAGGACGTCCCCCGGGGGAACATTTCCCTTGATGGCTTGTTCCAGGCTGTTTTCTTCATCGAGAAGCTTGAATTCCAGGAGAGCGGTTTTCCCGATGAGGTTGATGGCCCTCTTGGGATCCTTCACACCGGGAAGCTGGATCAGGATCCGGTCGTCGCCCTGCGGGACGATTTCCGGCTCGGTTACGCCGAACTGGTCCACGCGGTTGCGGATGGTCTCGACGCTCTGTTCAAGCGCGGCCCGCCTCATGTCGGCAACCCGCTTTTCCTTGGTCTGGAGGATAACCCTCTCCCTTCCCTCGATGATCTCGGAAGACTTCACTTCCAGATCAGGGTACTGGTCCGTCAGGATCTTTTCAAATTCCGATCTGGCTTCGGTCGTGGAGAGATCCAGGGAGATCAATGTGCCGCTCGTTCGTTCCACGTTCCTGAATTTGATCTTCCTGGCCATCAGGCTCTCCTTGAGATTGTTGGCGAACCTCTCCATGGTACTTTCCATCGCCTTCTGGGTGTCCACTTCCATGATGAGATGCATGCCGCCCTGGAGGTCGAGACCCAGCTGGATCTTTCTCTTCATAAACAGGTTCTTCATGGAGTCCGGAAGATTCGGCACGATAGTCGGGATCAGGAAGTAGAGCCCCACGAGACAGACGACCAGAGCGATCAGGGTCCTGAGTCTGATATCCTGAAACATTCACTGCCCCTTTCCGTTTATTCTTTTGGTGCCTTCTGTAGGACATTGCCGATGTGGCTTCTTGAAACCTTTACCCTGACCTTCTCGGCAATTTCGAGGGTCACCACCGTGTCGGTGAGAGCGACGACTTTTCCGTGAATACCCCCGGATGTTTCGACAGCATCGCCATGCCCGAGAGCGGCGACCATCTCCTTCAATTCCTTCTGTTTCTTCTGGGCGGGCCTGATGAGAAGAAAGTAAAAGATGAGGAAAATGCTCGTCATCATGATGATAAAGCCGATGTCTCCTCCGGGGGATCCCCCCCCCGTACCGCCCATTGCATAAGCCAGACTGTTCAATGTTGTTCCTCCCGTGCTGTCATTTTTTGTACATACCAAATCCCGCTCACCGGTTCGATCCGGAAGCGGGAATGTCAAAGAAATCCTTTATTCTGTTTCGCCGGCCGCGGGCCTCACGCAGGTATCTTCTTCCGGTTCCGGCTCCCGAACACATCGGTGCAGAAATTCCCTGCGGAATTCCACAAACCGCTCCTCCTGAATAGCCGTCCTGACCCTTTCCATCAGGTTCATGTAGAACCGGACGTTGTGGATCGTGTTCAATACCATCGCGAGGATCTCTTTCGCGACAAAAAGGTGCCTCAGGTAAGCCCGGGAATAGTTTTTACAGGTATAGCAGTCGCAGGATTCATCCAATGGTGATGCGTCATCCCGGTAACGGGCGTTTTTTATAACAACCTTTCCGCTATTTGTAAACAAGAATCCGTTCCTCGCTCCCCGGGTCGGCAAGACGCAGTCGAACATGTCGATGCCGTGAAAAACGGCCTCGAGGATATCTTCCGGCGTACCCACCCCCATGAGATACCTTGCCTTGTCTGCCGGCAGGAGCGGTGCGGTCTCCTCGGTAACCCGCCACATCAACTCTTTGGGCTCTCCCACACTGAGACCCCCGAGGGCGTAGCCATCAAACCCGATCCGGGTGATCATCGCTACGGACTCTTGGCGAAGATCCGGGTAAACACCCCCCTGGATGATGCCGAAAAGGGCCTGGCCGTTTTCTTTCTGCGCCTTCTTGCAGCGCTCTGCCCATCGGACGGTGAGGTCCAGGGATTCTTTTGCGTACTTTTGATCGGCAGGGTAGGGGGTGCATTCGTCGAAGCACATCATGATGTCTGCCCCCAGGGCCTCCTGGATCTCGATGGCCGACTCGGGGCTGATGAAGTGCCTGGAGCCGTCGATGTGCGATTGAAAGACGACACCCTCTTCTTTGATCTGACGGAGGGCACCCAGGCTGAAGATCTGGTATCCGCCGCTGTCTGTGAGGATCGGTCCCGGCCAGTTCATGAAACGGTGCAGTCCCCCGAAACCACGGACGAGCTCGTGCCCCGGTCTCAAATAGAGGTGGTACATATTTCCCAGGATCACCTCGACACCGAGCGTCTTCAGGGTTTCCGGCAGAAGGGCCTTCACTGTCCCCTGCGTCCCCACGGGCATAAAGACCGGCGTTTTCACCTCGCCATGATCCGTGGTGATTCGCCCCAGCCTCGCCCGGCAATTCGGATCTGTTTTTAGAAGCTCGAAATGATATGGCATAATCACGATGGAATATTGGAATGATGGAATGCTGGGTCGAAGAAAGAAAAACCCCATCATTCCATTACTCCATGACTCCAATATTCCCCTTTTCAGGTGATCAGCATGCAATCCCCGTAGCTGTAAAAACGGTACTTCTCCTCGATTGCCCTGCTGTAAGCCCCCTGGACAAAGTCCATTCCCGCGAAAGCGCAAACCAGAAGATAGAGTGATGATTTTGGAAGATGAAAATTCGTTATCAGGGTATCGACCCTGCGGAAATGGTAGCCGGGGTAGATAAACAGTCCTGTGCAGCCTGATGTGGCTGCTACTTTTCCCGAGTCATCGGCGGCCGATTCAATCACGCGTACGGCCGTCGTCCCAACAGCAACGACTCTCAGGGCGCTGTTGATCATCGAGGCGGCCTCTTCGGTCATTTCAAAAAACTCTTCTTCCATGAGGTGGTCTTCCACGTTGCGAACTTCGATCGGCAGAAAGGTGCCATAGCCGACGTGAAGGGTGACCGCCGCGATGGGAATGCCCTTGAGCCTGATCTTCTCAAGGACGGCCTCTGAAAAGTGCAGGCCGGCCGTGGGCGCGGCCACCGACCCGGGGGCGCGGGCGTAGACCGTCTGGTATCGCTCGAGATCCCGTCGGGATTTCCCCGTCAACCGGTCCCTTTTGATGTAGGGCGGAAGCGGCGCTCTCCCACATTCCGCAAGAAAGTCCCCGAAAGGGCCCGGCGTCTCGAATCGAACGACCCACTTCTTGTCCGAGAGCCGTTCGATGATCTCGGCTTCGGCCGGGGCATCAAAAAATATTTTCGTCCCGGCCTCTACTCTCTTGGCAGGTCTCAAGAGAACTTCCCAAGCAACGGGGGATTCTGCAGATCCGCCGGTTCTTTCTCTCAGGAGGAGCATTTCAATAAGACCTCCCGATGCCTTCCTGCCCACGAGCATGGCCGGGATGACCCGCGAATCGTTGATAACGAGGATATCCCCCTCTGTCAGAAATTCCGGTATCTCAAAAAAGCGGCTGTCTTTTGTCGAACCATCGCTACGGTTGAGAACCATCATGCGGGATTGATCCCTTACGGGAGCCGGTTCCTGAGCGATGAACTCCTCCGGGAGGTTGTAGTCAAAATCTGAAATCTTCATAAAAAAATATGGAATATTGGAAAGATAGATGGAACATCAGGTTGTTCAACATAAAACGGTTTCACTTCAGGGTTTAAAACCCCGTCATCCACTATTCCAGCATTCCAATACTCCAGTATTCCATTTATCCCGGGGCGGTGATAACTGCAAAGAGGGGTAAAGTCAACAGGATAATTCAAGTTCTGCCGAGGAAAACGAGGAGAAGCCCGACGACCATCGCCAGCAGCCCGAAAATCCTCAGCGTGGAATCCGGCACGGTGTGGATCTTCAGGAAATAGGTCTTGAGCTTTTCAGGAAAGGCAAAGTAGGGGAGTCCTTCAATAATCAAAACCATGCCTATGACGCTGAGAAAGAATCTCATCGTTTACCGGTCCTTTTTATGAATTTGTTTGATTTCTTCCAGAGATCCTCCATCTCCTCGAAAGGGATCTCCCCGGGAGTCTTGCCGAGTTCCTGAAGCTTTTTTTCGATGCCGGCCAAGCGATCCGTGAATCTCCCCGTGGTGGATCTCAGGGCCTCTTCGGCGTCCATCCGGCAAAGACGGCTCAAGTCTGCAATGGAAAATAGAAGGTCTCCTATCCTATCGGTCATCTTCCTTCGATCGCCGGCACCCCATGCCTTCTTGAACGCCGCGAACTCATTCTCAACTTTTTTCAGGAGGTCCTTTGTCTCCCTCCGGTCGAAACCCACACGGGAGGCCTCCGCGGTGATTCTCTGCGCCCTCGCAAGCGCGGGTAGGGAACGGGGAACACGGGTGCCCAAGACAAGATCGGTCTTCTCTTTCTTCTCCACGTTTTTCTTGATTTCGTCCCACCGGGCCTTGACTTCCTGCGCGTCTTTGACCTTGGCGTCTCCGAAGACGTGGGGGTGCCGCCGGGTCATCTTCCGGGCAATCTCCTCCAGAACACCGTCCATGTCGAAATATCCCTTTTCCTGAGACAGGCGGGCGAGAAATACGATTTGGAAGAGGAGGTCTCCAAGTTCCTCCCTGAGGTCGTCGGGAGTGCCGCTTTCGATGGCATCGAGGACTTCATAAGCCTCTTCGAGAAGGTATTTCCCGATCGCTCTCTCGTTCTGACGAAGGTCCCAGGGGCATCCCCCCTCAGGGGACCTCAGTCGGGCCATGATTTCAAGGAGCCTGTCGAATCCTCCGTTTCTGATGTGACGTTTTTTTGACGGTGGATTTATTTTCATAACTGCCTGTTTTTTTAGTGAAATAAAGCGATTGACATTCTTATCACGATTTGGATGAAGTGTCAAAGCGACAGGGGCGATATTTCTTCCCTGCCGTTGCTGATTTTCTCTTGATTTTTTATCTCCAGGATGATAATTCGAAGCGGTTTTCGATGCCGGTTATCTTTAATTAGCACGCAGCATTTCCCACAACGAAAAACGGGGTCCTTTAAACCCATTTCTCAAGACTGTAAAACCCGTCTTTCGTGCCACTGAATAACAAGTCATCAATAATAGAGGAGGATTATTATGGCGGAAGAGAAAAAACTGACAAGAGCGGAAAGGCTTGCCAAAGAGAAAGAGGCAAACCTGAAGCACTGGGAAGAGCAGGATGCCATCCTGTTCAAACATCGTGAAGAGGCTTACAACATAGGCGGTCCGGAGCAGCTCGCGCGTCTGGCGAAACAGAACAAGAAACCCATGCGCGCCATGATCGATATGCTGGTCGATCCCGGCACGGAGTTTTACGAAGTCGGCCTGGACGCCGGCTACAACATCGGAAAGGTCAAACTCTACGGCGGGGAGATCTACGAGTCGGAGAAGAGGGGTCACATTCCCGGTGCGGGGCTTGTAACCGGTGTCGGCGTGGTCCATGGCAAAGACTGCATGATCTTCGCAAACGAAAACCGCTACGCCGCGGGAACCTACTTCCCCATCACACTGAAGAAGCACATGAGGGCCCAGGCCATCGCCGAACGCCTGAGACTGCCCTGCATCTACATCGCGGATTCCGGCGGAATCAACCTGCCCCTGCAGCTGGGGTGCTTTGCCGATGACGGCCATTTCGGAAGCATGTTCTTCAACATGTGCCGCATGTCCGCCATGGGGATCAAGCAGTACACCCTCTCCACCGGCGGCAACACCGCAGGCGGCGCCTATATCGTTTACCTGGCTTCCGAGTCCATCATGATCGAGAAGCTGGCCTTCGCGTTCCTGGCCGGCCCCCCCATGGTGAAGTCAGCCATCGGCGAGACTGTTTCCCCAGAAGACCTGGGCGGCGCTTACGTTCACACCCAGCACTCCGGTGGTTGCGATCACATTGTGAAGAGCCAGGAAGAGGGGATCCAGAAGCTTCGCGACATCATCGAGTTTGAGCCCGGGCAGGCTCTTTATGCCGAGCGCAAGAAATCAGTCGAGCCCAAGTTCGATTTCAAAGAGATGATGCGCAACAATCCCATCAACACCTACCAGGGGATCAATATCAAGGAATCGCTCAAGTGCCTGGCCGACGACAGCTTCTTCCATGAGTACAAGCCGACCTACGGTCTCAACCGCGGTGAGTCAATCGTTGCTGGCAAGATGTGGCTGAAAGGTCTCCCGGTCGGTGTCATTGCCTCCAGCTCAAACGGCGTTATATACATCGAGGCGGCAAGGAAAGCCACGGAGTGGATGATCCGCTGCGGGAACTCCAATCTGCCCGTTCTCTTCATGCAGGGTTCGCCGGGGTACATGGTCGGCAAGTCCGAGGAATGGGGCGGCATCGGAAAGTACGGTTCCGACATGGTCCGCACTTGCGCCGTTCTGAACGTCCCGAAGATCCAGTACGTCATCGGTCCCGACCACGGTGCCGCCAACTACGGCATGTGCGGAAGGGCCTTCAAGCCGGTTTTCTGCTTTACCAACATGAGGGGCCGCACGACCGTTATGTCCGGTGAGACCGCAGGCTTCATCGTCGAGTCGGTCCGCAGGAAGAACATTGTCGACAAAGGCCAGCAGGTGAACGAGGAAGAAATGGCCAAGTTCCGACAGATGATGAGAGACCGCTATGACGCGGAGGGCCACCCCTTCCTGACCGGGTCGCTCCTGTTCCACGACGGCGTCATCGCTTTCAGCGAGGCCCGCAACAAACTGGGCAGGGCCCTGGAGCTCTGCTACAGGGTGCCCATTGCGAGGACCGATTGGGGCGATCTGAAGGTGTAATCCGCAACCTGCAGCAAGAAGGAGGAGAAGCGTATGTCCGACATACTGTTACAGCGAAGAACGGATGATGGAATCCTGATCCTGACGCTCAATCGTCCGGAGGCCATGAACTGTTTCAATTTTGACCTGCTGGCGCAGCTGGCCGACGTGATCCGCGAGGCCAACTTCGACATGAACCTGCGCTGCATCATCATCACCGGCTCCAAGGCCGGTGACGACCCCAAGAAGTGGTCCTTCTCCACGGGCGCCGACCTGAAGGAGAGAAGGACGCTCTCCCAGGACCAGGTTCGCCGGTTCATCTTCACGATTCGCAACGCCTTCACAGCTGTCGAGCAGGTAAGGGTGCCCGTGATTGCGGCCATCAACGGTTTTGCCTTCGGCGGCGGCACAGAACTGGCGCTCGCCTGCGATATTCGCGTGGCGTCTTCGAACGTGCTGATGGGTCTCACGGAGACCAGCCTTGCCATTATCCCCGGCGCCGGTGGAACCCAGAGGCTCCCCAGGATCGTCGGTGTGGCCAAGGCGAAGGAGCTTATTTTCACGGCAAGGAGATTCGATGCCAAGACGGCCCTGGAGATCGGTCTGGTCAGCAGGGTCGTGGAGCCCGACAAGCTGATCGACGCGGCACTGGAGATCGCCAGGGAGATCGCGAAGAACGGGCCTATCGGCGTGGCCCAGGCCAAGTTCGCCATCAACTTCGGAAGCGAGGCGAGCCTCGGCGTGGCCCTGCCGCTCGAGTCGAAGGCATACGAAGTGACCATCCCGACGAAGGACCGTCTGGAAGCGCTTGCGGCCTTTGTCGAGAAGCGGAAACCCGTCTTCAAGGGCGAGTAGGAAGAGATCAAATTTTCCCTCCTCTCGCTGCCGCCGGGGGAGGGAAAATTATGACCGAGAGCTGATAAACGAAATAAATTTAATGTTAGGAGGATTGCTTGTTATGGCGACAGAGTATGATCTCTGGAAAATTTTCCCAAGAATGCCGAAGAAAGTAACCATCGGGGACATCACCATCCGCGACGGTTTTCAACACGAGGAAAAGACCATCTCCACGGCGGCCAAGATATTCTACGGCCAGGAGATGATCCTTGCGGGCTGCAAGGAACTCGAGGCCACCAACCTGGGCAACCCCGCGGGGATCCCCCAGTTCAGGGACGCCGAGCAGGTTATGACGGCGCTGCGGAGCGACGGTTTCAAGAAGCGCTGCGAGCGTGCCGGGATCAACCTGGACAAGGACGTCTGCCTGACCGCTGTGACGATCCGTGAGCCGGCCGTTGACTGGGCTATCGAGATGAGGAAGAAGGGGATCGGCCCCGACCGCATCCTCATGATGGTCTCTACGGACCCCGAGCATCACTTCGCCAATTCCGGTACGACCCTGACCCAGTATTGGAAGGAAGCTGAACGGTGCATCAAGAAGGCCCGCGATGCCGGTATGAAGATGGTCGGCACGGTGAGTACCATCTGGGGGAGCCCCATCAGCGGAGCCACCAAGCTCGAGGACGCTGTAGAGTTCACCAAACGCTGGTTCCAGATCGGAGCCTATGACATCGAGCATGCCGACCATGACGGTTCCGCCTCGGCGGACCAGGTCTACCGTTATTTCTCTATGATTCTCGATGCCATGCCGCAGCCCGAGGCGCATCTCTGCCACCTCCACGAGACAAAGCGCATTGCCGCGGCCTCAATCCTGGCAGCGCTACAGGCGGGTATCTGCCGCTTCGAGGGGACCCTGGGCGGTCTGGGTGGACAGCCCGCCAACTTCCTCGACGACGTTCCCATTCGGGGAACGGGAGAGTATTATTATAAAGATCACCGGTTCGTAGGGCTAATCACGCTTGAAGACCTGCTTGTCCAGATCGATGAGATGGGGATCGAGCATGGTTACGATATAGACCGTGTGTTGTGGCTCGGCAGCAAGATGGAAAAGACCGTCGGCCGCAGGCTCCGATCCGAGGCGATATACAATGGCCGAACGGCTAAGGCCGGAAATCCGCAATTTGGCCGTCCCGGTCTTGCCAAGTTAATCACAAAAGTAGGCGAGAAGCCCGGCCAGAGAGTCCCGCCTGACTGGACTGAGAAAGCCGTTCTCCCCCAGGTTTGGGGACCAGCTGCGTGGAAGAAGTAATCAGCAGGGATTCAAACAGGGGAAGGGTTTTACATTCCCCTGTGTCCATGCTCCATCAACGAAACCGGCAGGTTTCATGAGATGATCAGAACGTATTCATTAGGATAAGATAAAGAGAGGAGGATGTTCAAATGGCTGATGTGATAGCCCCCATGCCCGGAACGATCACGGAAATCCTGGTAAGTGTCGGGGACAGCGTGAAGGCTGACGATGAGCTCGTCATCCTTGAGGCGATGAAGATGGAAAACCCGATTGTCGCTCCGTCGGCGGGGAAGGTGAAGGAGATCAAAGTCGCCGAGCAGGACAAGGTGAACACCAACCAGGTTCTCGTCGTTTTGGAATAGGAAGAAAAATTCCTTTATTGATTGGAGATGCCGGGCCGCAAAATCGGTAGCAGTCCGGCATTCATTTCATCCCTACGATAGACATCGAAACTATGTCCGGGAGGAGGTCTTCCGCCGAGGACTTTCGCAAGGCTTGGGTCTTGAACTGTACCCGGACACCATATATCATGTCCTCAAGAGAGCGTCGTGCGTTCAGCGCCGTTTTCTATTCATGCGGATGTTGAATCCATGAAAAGCCCTTTGCCTGACAAAGCCGTCCTTCATGAAGTCGTCCTGAGGGACGGTATCCAGAACGAAAAAAACATTGTCTCTACCGAAGAAAAACTCCGTCTCATCGACCGTCTGGTGGCTTCGGGGATGCGGCGAATCGAGGTCTCATCCTTTGTGAATCCCAAACTGGTCCCACAGATGGCCGACGCCGAGGAACTCTGGAAGAGGATCGATCGTAAGAAAGGTGTGGTTTATTCCGCCCTCATCCTTAGCGAGCGGGGACTGGACCGGGCGACGGCGTGCGAAGTGCCCCATGTCGGCATCTTCGTGTCGGCGAGCGAGACCCACAGCCGGAAAAACAGCAACAAGTCCATCGCCGAGGCCCTGAAGGAAGTGCTCACTTTGATACGGAAGGCGAGTTCCTCGGGCATCAAGGTCAGGACCGGTGTCATGAACGCCTTCGGCTGTGCTTACGAAGGGAAAATTCTCCCCCGTCAGGTCTTGAAATTGGTCGGAAGTCTTTTCGACGAAGGGCCGGAAGAGATATGCCTTGCAGACACATCGGGATTGGGGAACCCCCGGCAGATGAAAGATATGATAAGCCGCGTGAGGGAACTCACGGGCAAGACATCGATTTCACTTCACCTGCACAACACGAGGGGGCAGGGTATGGCGAATCTCTGGGCCGCGCTGGAAGAGGGGGTGACGATTTTCGATACATCCCTGGGGGGCCTTGGCGGTTGCCCTTTCATTGCGGGGGCCCGGGGGAATATCGCAACAGAAGACACCGTCAGCATGCTGCACGATGCGGGCGTGCGGACGGGGATTGATCTCAAAAAATTGATCGAGGTGAGCCGGGGCTTTGAAAAACACATGGGCCTCACTTTCCCTGCGGCCGTTTCCCACCTGACGGGCGCCTTCTGCCGCTGAATTGTCCATCCAGGAAGAGGTATCATGGCAAATCCGGATTCGAGCATCCTCAAAAAGTCTGCCATGACTCTTGTCCTCGTCGCGCTTTCCCTCTCAAGCGTTTCCTGCGCGTCTCTCTACTTTCAGACACTTCAGCCCCCCGTGGACAGGGTCAAGTTTTCCAGCCTCCGTGATCTCCCCTACCGCGAGCAGTGGGCGGGCTTTGTGTTCAACGGCGAAAAGATTGGATTTACTTACTTGAAGATACAGCCGCTCGAGAATCTGGAGCTTTTTCTCATCACCTCCGAGGCCCACATGCATCTTAAGTTTCTCGGTGTTGACAAGAAAATTTTTCTTCGCAGTGAGGATCAGGTTTGGACCGATCTGCAGCTTGTGGCCTTCCGCTACGATATGAATATGGACGGAAAAATTCTGCTTCTGGAAGGCGAAATCAAGGACGGAAGGTTGCACGCGATCCAGCAGTCGGGTGGAGAGAAGAAGACGCTCGTTAAGGAATTGAACCGCCCTGTTTTCCCTGCTGGCGCCGTCAATTTCTATCCGCTCATAACGGGGATGAGCGTCGGATCGAAGTATCGTTACGACGTTTTCGACCCCCAGACGCAGACGATTACAGAAGTCGCACAGTCTGTCGAGGCCTTTGAGAAAAGCCCGAAGCTTCTCATCGAGCCCTCTTTCAGGGTGGAGACCACCATGCTCGGCCAGGCCGTCACGAGCTGGATTAACCCAGCAGGTGAAACGATTTTCGAGCTTGCCATGGGTGGTGTTCTCATCACCTACAAGGAGGACGAGGGCCGGGCGAAACAGTTCCTCTCCGAGGCCAGCATGAACAAAAAGGATCTCATCCTCGATTTCAGCCTCGTGAAGACGGATCGTGCACTTCCCTGTCCGCGGCAGGCCAGTTACCTGAAGATTGCTCTTGAGGGCATTGCCGGGGGGCTTCCGCTTCTTGAAGGGCCCGGTCAATCCGTCCAGGAGACCATCGAATCGGGGAAGACGGTCGCTCTTTACACGCTCGAGAAAAGTTCCGGTCCCGATCCCATAAAGATCAAAGGGTCTTTGAACGCGGCTGAACGCTACATCTATCTCACCGCCACGGATCATATTGAAAGCGATCATCCAGAGATTGTCAAAAAAGCGAATGAAATCATTTTCGGTGCCCCGTCAGATCTCGACAAAATCCGGCGTCTCACAAAGTGGGTCTCCGAAGAGATCAGGGACGAGATCGTGGACAGCGTTTCGGCTCTCGAGGTCCTTCACACAAAGAAGGGGGAATGCCAGGCCCACACGCTTCTGTACGCGGCACTGGCCCGCGCATCGGGGATCCCGACGCGCCTGGCCGGAGGCCTCGTGTACCTCGAGGAGACGGGATTTCTCTATCACGCATGGGCGGAGAGCTATGCCGATGGCTGGATTGCCGTGGACCCGACCTTCGGCCAGGCAGGAATCGATGCCACCCACGTCAAGCTCACCGAAGGACCCTCGTGGATTTCGATGATGAGTATCGGAAAAGTGGTGGGCCAGGTCAGGGCTCGAGTCCTGGATTACAGAGCCATGTGTCATGAGTCAACAAACTCCCGCCTGAGGCGGGAGCCATTTCTGTCAGAGAAGGAGGCGTTATGACGAAGCGGGGGATGAAGGTCTTTATTCTGATCATGGTCGGACTGTTCATTGCGGCCTGTTCCATCAGCAAAGAGCCGGCTGAAAAGGCCATTAAATCTGCCGAGAGTGTCTTTAATGCCATCAAGGAAGAGGCCTTGAAGTATGCGACGGTGGAGACCCGGGAGGTGGAAAAAGCGATCCTGGCAGCGAAAGACAAATATGACCGAAACGAGTACGATGCGGCCTTCAAGCTGGCCACGGGGCTACCCGACAAGGTCAACCAGCTTGCCACACTCTCCGCGAACCGAAAAATCGAATGGATGAAAAACTGGGAGTCCGCCAGCAAAGAATTGCCTCCCATGCTGGATGCCATTCAGGCAAGAATTGAAGAGCTCGCCAAGCGCAAGAAACTTCCCCCCGGTATGGACAAGGCAAAACTCGAAGAAGCCCGTGCGGCTCATGCAGCGATCACGCAGGCCTGGACCGAGGCAAAAGACACCCACGCAGCCGGCAACCTGATAGATGCGGTTACCAAGGCAAAGACGGCGAGGGAAAAGGCGGCGGAGACCATGACCGCTGTGGGCATGCAGGTTGAGGAAGTGAGTATCGATTAAAGGACTGGATTTCTCGGGTCCGCATCTATAACCAAGCGGAGCGCCACGCCGATGACTGGATTCTTGGCAGAGGTGCACTAGCTGTTTCATTCAAGGAGATGCTGTCCAAACAATCAGTAGGGAGGTGAAATCCGTGTTTAAAAAAATCGTCATTTTTTCAGCATTCATTGCGGGGATATTAGTGATGGTAGTCGTAAACTTTTCGGAATGCCCGGCCCAGGGAATCGGGGGCCCATACGATACCCAGGCAGGGAAACTGGTGGGCAGGAACGTCAATGGCGTGGATGTCATCGAGTTAAACGGCAATAAGATACTCGAGGGAAAAATCAGAAAAGTCTTCAAGCTCACCGGCGCCGACGTCGCTGTCGTGTCCGTGCCCGGCAATGTGAATTGTCCGGCAGGTTTTAATTTTGTCACGCTCAGGAAATCCGATCAACCCCGGGTGTCGGACTGGATCCCTGCCTGCTACGATGCCGAGGGTGAAATCCGGCAGGAAGGGCAGGATATTGTTCTTAAATTGAGGGAGAGTGTTGGTACGTACTCGCTCTACAGGTACAGCGGCGGAAATATCACGAAAACCCTGGAGGTGAAGGAAATCAGGCTGACAGGGGATCAGTGCCGGAAGGTCTATGAGGTGTACACGGGAAAATGCAAGGGGCTCTCCACCGCCCTCGTCATCGATCGCCATCTTTACTTTTACAAGGATGCCGTGGATGTCGATCAATTTTTCAAACTCTGCCATCTGGCGGGTGACGATAACTGGACGCCCGTCTCTTACGATGAGTTCAGGAAGGGTGTCTGCAAAATGCAGGATTGAGTGCGAAAAAATAATATTCTGTCAAAAGAAAGGGGTCTTCAAAGACCCCTTCTTCTTTTTTAACTAACCACTCTCCGCTATCCGCTCGCCACTATTTCATTGGCCGCCCTCTGTATTTTTCTGAAAATTCCACTTGATTTTCGAGATCAACTTGTCTATGGGGAAAAAGGGCCTCCTTAGAGCCGCAAAGTTCTTCGGCGTCTCCGATCATCGGTTGATGCTCTGACGGGCCCTACGAGATGAACAACTCTGTGAAGAAGGCATTTTATTTCGGATTGCGTTTTCGAATTCACTGAACCGGTTTGAAGCTTATCGGCGTAAAAAAAGGAGGGCATCATGTTCAATCAGAGAAGAATCCGGGGGGGATGGACAGCTTTTATCGTCGTTGCTGTTCTTCTGATGATTAATTGCGGTGGCGGCGGTGGTGGAGGCGGCGGTGATAATGGAACTCCCGTCACCTATTCGATATCAGGCGCGGTGACCTCTAATGGTGTCGCACTCCCAGGCGTGACCGTCTCGCTCACGGGTGCCGCATCCATGTCAACGACGACGGATGGAAGCGGCAATTATCAGTTCACAAGACTTTCAAGCGGCAACTACACGGTTACACCTTCAATAGCCGGCTATGGTTTCACGCCGACAAACTTGCAGGAGACCATAAGCGCCTCAGACATCACAGGTGTGAGTTTCGACGCCACCCCGAATACGGCCTGGGCATGGGGTCAGGGGACGATCGGTCAACTTGGGGACGGCCAGGGTATGGATAGCCCTCTTCCTGTTCAGGTCAGTGATTTAAGTCATGTGATTGCAATCGCAGCCGGGAATTATTATTCACTGGCCTTACGCTCTGACGGAACAGTGTGGGGCTGGGGACAGGGGACAAGCGGTCAGCTCGGGAATGGAGGCACAACGAACAGCAACACCCCCGTCCAGGTTCCCGGCTTGAACAACATAAACAAAATAGCAGCCGGACAATCTCACACGGTTGCCGTCAAATCGCCCTGAGAGAGTCTTTGATCGTGTGTTCAAAGTGAACATGCCCATGAAAAAAGGAAGGGGTCATTTTAGACCCCTTCCTTTTTTCTAACTCAGCACTCTTCACTCGCCACGCATCACTTTTTCAACGGCCACTCCCCGCGCTCTTTGAGGACCTCGCGGTACACCTCCATGGCCTCGTTAACGGCCGGCATCCCGGCGTAGGTGGATACCTGGAAAATGATCTCCGTGATCTTCCGGGGATCGCACCCCACGTTCAGTGCCGCGTTGACATGGAGTTTGAATTCCTCCGTGGCGCGCAGGGCCGCGAGCATCGCGCAGGCGGCATACTGCCGTTCCTGAATCGTCAGTACCGTTCGCGAGTAAAGGTTACCGGTGATGTGCCGGGAGAGGTCATTGGCCAGATCCTTGTCAAACTGCCTCCAGGTGAGATAGGGGGGATCCATCTTGATCCCTTTCCCGAAGAGCTTTGCCGCTGTCTCCTGTGTTTTCTTGTTGATGTCGTCTGCCACCGCCTTGGTCCTCCTTTCACATATTCGTTATGGATGTCCCTGAGTTTTTGCCGCCCGATCAGCGAGTTATCAGGTTGCCCCTTTTATTTTAAAACGGGACGCCCTGTCAAGGGCGAAAAAACGCAATTCCAAGGTTTACTTCACGATGTAGATATCCCGATCGCGGTCCTGAAAGTAAAGATGGTTCATCCGGTGCTTCGCCTTGTCGATGGAGTCGAAGATCTTCTCCCCTTCTTCCCTGCAGGCCGGGCAAGCGGTGCTCGGTATGATGATCGCGAAGATGTGATTCCCCGTGCTGGCGGCAGAATCAAGGGTGACAAGGCCCCCGCAGTCGTCACAGACCCTCACGATTTCCTGCTGCTGCTCACGGATGCGGTCGGTATCGTAGTGGATATCCCTCTCGCGCTTGGTATATCTGGCATCACCCAGGAGCTCCGCTTTGAGAGAGCCTCTCTTTTTCCATAACATGTAAATGTCCGACGTGACCTCCTCGATGTATTTCGTTATTTCTTTCGACTGTTTCATCGCCACCGGGTCGTAATCCGGCTCCCTCACCGCGCTGTAGTCCAATCCAGCCATGGCAAGGATGATACCCACATTCACATAGGGCAGTGCCCCCTCGATGGAGTAACCACCTTCGAGGACGGCGATGTCCGGCTTGAGCCGGTCATTGAGGGTGGCGTAGCCCCGGGCGGAAAAGCGCATGTTGGTGATGGGGTCGGAGTAATGGTTGTCCTGCCCTGCCGAGTTGATGACGAGGTCGGGCTTGAACTCTTCCAGGACGGGTGAAATGAGATGGTCAAGGACATAGAGAAACCCTTCGTCCGATGTGTTCGGCGGAAGCGGAACATTGATCGTCGTTCCCAGGGCGTTCGGTCCGCCGAATTCCTCTGGAAAGCCGGAGCCCGGATAGAGCGTCCTTCCGTCCTGGTGAATGGATATGTAAAGCGTGTTCGGGTCGTGCCAGTAGATATCCTGGGTGCCGTCGCCGTGGTGACAGTCGGTGTCCACGACGGCGACGCGTTTGTGGCCGTATTTTTTCCGCAGGCTTTCGATCATGATGGCCTCGATGTTGATGTTGCAGAAGCCCCGCGCGCCATGAACAACCCGCATGGCGTGGTGGCCCGGCGGGCGGACCAGGGCAAAGGCATTATCCACCTCCCCCATGAGGACCTTATCCGCCGCGGTGATGGCGCCGCCCGCGGAGATGAGATGCGATTCCGTGATGACGCTCTTCGCGTCGGGAACGCAGATGTGAACCCGGTTGATGTCCTCCAGGGTGGCCACTGCCGGCTTGAACTCGATGATGTTCTCCAGGTCCAGGAGCCCTTCCTCAAAGACCTGGTCCTGGGTATAGAGAAGCCGCTCTTCTCTTTCGGGGTGAGTCGGCGAAATGGCCCAGTCAAAGGCCGGGAAGAATATGAGGCCGGTCTTTTTCCTTTTCTTTCTCATATTTTTTCCTTCCCGCGGAAACCGGCAATGAGCCCGGGCTTGACCTGGGCCTTGATCCGGATGTTTTTCCCCGTCCTGGAATAACCTCGCACCATGTTGAACTCCAGGTCCTCGACGATCTCCATCTCAATGTCTTCGCCGACGGCGCCGATCTGCAATGCCCTCTGTCTGAGTTTTTCACGGCAGACTTCGATGGCATCCTCTCGCGAGAATTCTGCGGGAATGCTTGCCTGGAGGCCTTCCTCGGCGATGGTCATGATCCTTCTTTCCGTGTCGGCAAGAAGCGTGACCTCCGTCGTGTTTCGCGAAAGCGCCGCCCCGATGGCATTGGCGACCTCGGCGTGGGGTGGAATAACGGCGTTGCAGCCGAGGAGCTCACCCAGCCTGGCGGCCATGGGCCCCGCGGGCCCCCCCACAATATAAAGCATTTCAGGCCTTATGTTCTTTCCCTCCAGCATCTCGTGGATGGTGTAGACGGGCTTGTTATTGATCTCGCCGAGCATGTCACTGGCGGCAGACGCAATCCGTTGGCAGGTTCCCTGGAAAATTCCGTCCGCCGTCTCCCGAAGGGGGATTTTCATCGACTTGGCGAGATGGCCGACAGCCTCGGCGGCCCTGTGGGGATCGCCGATATCCGTGAGACCGAGGACGATCATGGCATCAGTCGGTGTGGGTTGGTGGCCGCCGAAGGCGGCGGCCGGCCCGTCCCGTTCAGGGCCGATGGTGAGTTCGCCGTTTTTGTACCGCACCCTGCTGTCCCCTCCCGCGCCGATGGAGCGTGTCTTGAGTCCACGGATGAGGGTCCTGTGTCCTTCGATGGTGACCCCCAGGGGCTCCAGAAGGGGCACACCGTTGCTAAAGACGGCGATATCCGTCGTGGTCCCGCCCACATCGATGGCAATAGCATCACCCGTGCATTGCGTGAGGCTCAGGATGCCCATGATGCTTGCCGCAGGGCCGGAGAGGAGCGTGTAAACGGGAAATTCGGCGGAATGTCCGATCTCGAAGGTGCCGCCGTCCGCCTTCAGGATGTATATGGGTGTTTCGAGCCCCATCTGCCTCTTGAATTTCAAAATTTCCCGCACGAAGTTGTTGTAGGTCTCCCATAAGGCCGCATTCAGAAAGGTGGTGGCGATGCGTCTGGGGAAATTGAGATTGCCCGACATTTGATGGCCCAGGGAGATGTGCCTGAAATCACCGTTCAACAGATCCCGGATCTGGATTTCCTGCATGGGGTTTCTCGTTGAGAATTTACCGACAACACCCAGGTGATGGATCCCCTCTTTCTTGAAACGCTCCCCGATCCGGCCGATCTCACCGGCATCGATGGATGCCACTTCAGCGCCACGGTGGTTGATGTATCCCGAAACAAAATGGGTGTCATCGCTGATCCTGAGAAGCGACGATGGCAGGCCGGGGCCGCAGGCGATGGCAAGACCCACACGGTCGATCTTGCCCTGCACGATGGCGTTCGTGGAAATGGTTGTGCTGAAAACAATCCTGTTCAGCGCCTTCAAGTTTTCGCCTTGAAGTATTTCGCCCGTCACACCGAGGAGGGACTCGATGAGATTGTCCTGTTTTGTGAGGACCTTGGTTTTTTTCCTGACCTGCAGATTTTCGAAAAGTACAGCGTCGGTGTGCGTACCGCCGACATCGATACCGAGTATCATGGTGAACCCTTTTTTGGCTGAAGGCTTGAGACGAAAGGCGAGGGATACTTGACGAAGAGAAAAGGCCAGCGCCCTGTGCCCTTAAACTTTTTATCACACCGGTTCTGTGCCGTCAAATTTTCCTTGATATTGCTTTTCCAGGGGGGGTAGATAAGCCTCGGGTGTCCGGGAAATTAAATACGCCATGAAAAAAGAATATATCTCCTGCCTCAAGCTCCTTGAGGAATACCATGGCAGGCTCTACGTGGCCGGGGGGCCTGTGCGGGACCTTCTTCTCGACAGAGAAACACCGGACATCGATATCGTTGTGCCTCACAACCTCGGGGGTCTCCCGGCTGATTTTGCCAGGGGTGTCAAAGGCAGGTATGTCCTCCTTCATGACAAGCAGGACCAGGTCACGGAACGGGTTATCATCCAGGGGCAGGCGCCCCTCGTCTTTGACTTCACAAGAATGCAAGGGGCATCCATTGAAGAAGATCTCTCGAATCGGGATTTCACGTTCAATGCCATGGCCCTGCCGTTGGGAGACTTCATCGGGGGAAGGCGGGACAGGATCATGGATCCCCGTGGCGGGCGAAAAGCCCTCCGGGAGCAGAGGATATCCGCTGTCTCCGAGAGGTCTTTTCTTGAGGACCCCCTGAGGCTGCTGCGGGCCTTTCGTTTCGCGGCGGAACTTCATTTTCGGATTGACCCCGAGACCCTGCGGTGGATCAGGACTCACCGGCGCCTCCTCGAAGGCGTCTCCAGCGAGCGCATCCGGGATGAGCTCTGCCGGATCCTCTCGTGCCTTCCCTCCCGCCCCATCGTCGTTGAAATGGACCGTGTGGGAATCCTTGAGGTCCTCTTCCCGGAGATTTCAGCCATGAAGGAAGAGGGGAGGACCAAGATCTGCGGCGTCGATCCGTGGAAGCACGCCCTCGCGGCTCTTCATGCCCTCGAGACGGTGATGGAAAAGCCGGGAGATTATTTTAAGGGTCATGCCAGTGAGTTCAGGGCTTATATAGTCAACGAAATAGCACCCGGCCGGGGAAAAGCGGCGCTCATCAAGCTGGTAGCGCTGCTCGGCGTTGAAGATTCGCCCGGCGAATCGGGGGCGGAGGCATGGGATAATCTGATCCTCAGGTTGAGGCTGTCAAGAAAGGAAGGGGTTTTCCTCCGAAGAATTTCCCGACGCGCTCGTGAACTCAGCGTCCTCATGAGCTCCGATGAAATCTCCCGCAAGGGGGCAGCCCTTTTTTTCTCGAGGAATAAAGATGACTACTTTGGCCTTTTTCTTGTGTACCTGGGAAGCTTCGTGGCTTCCAAAAAATCCGGCCTCCAGGATGCGAAAAAGAAAACTCTGGATTTGCTTTTTCGGTACGAAAAAGAGATCAAGCCCATACTGCAAAGCCCCCCATTGATAGATGGAGCGGATCTTATGGACTCTTTTTATCTCAAGCCCGGGCCGGTCATCGGAAAGATCCTCACGTCTGTCCGGACGGCACAGCTCGAGGGAGTCATCGGGAACCGGAGCCAGGCGCTTGCCCTTGTCGGCAAAGTATTGAAAAAATAGAACGCAGGGGATCTCCGGGCCTCATTTTTTATTTTACATAAGCACCATTTTTTATTAAAAAGCCATTTGGAATCAAGATATTAGAGAGGTATCAATCCTGTGGGCAGGGTGACATTCGGCAAAAAAGGAAAGCGGGTGACCGTCAAAAAAGAGCAGGCGAAGCCGGAGGCAACAAAGTCCCCGGAAGAGGTCGTTCGGGATATCAGATCAGGCCAGCAGATACAGCCGGGGGAAGATTACCGGGAGAGGTCCCTTGCCATCCACGGGCTTATCTGCGCGCGCTGCGCCCGTGAATTTGATGAATCAAATCGAAATCTTTTGACTGTTCACCACAAAGACGGCAATCACTTCAACAACCCTCCCGATGGCAGCAACTGGGAAAATCTCTGCGTTTATTGTCACGAAGATGTCCACAGTCGCGGGCTTCTGGGGGAATACCTGCAGGGGTCATCCGGGGGCCGTCAGGCCGAGACGATATACCGCTCGGACACGGGTGATACTGAAGAAAAATCGGGCCTTGGAAGCCTGAGGGAAAAGTTCAGAAAGGCCCTGGAAAAAAAGAAGAAAAGTTAAACCCCATCCATGCCCCTTCGAGAGCCAAAATTCCTTTTAAAGTTGCCTGTTTTTCGCTTGATTCGTCCTATCGATTGTGCTATTTAGCGAACGTTTTATCAGATTACTGCAACACAATACCTATTCGGAAAATTTTCCGGTCCCGGGAGCGCCCCAAGGCTCCGAAAGCGTTATTCAAAACGAAAAGACAAAGGTCTTAACATTCAAAGAAGGAGGTATGGTACCGTGGAAGTTCTTGATCAGGGAGTAGGAAGGCTTTTTACAGATCCCGATGCCGATAAAGCACGGGCGTTTTTCCGGAAGAAGAGTCGCGCACTCGTACCTAAAGTTATGTCGGTGAAGGAAGCTGTCGAAAAGTTTGTCCACGACGGCGAGTATCTCTGCATCGGCGGATTTGGTGCCAACCGCGTACCCATGGCCGTCGTCCACGAGATCGTCAGGCAGGGCAGGAAGAAAATGGGTTTTGCCGGTCATACCTCGACCCATGATTTCCAGGTCCTTGCGGCAGGGAAAGTCTTTAACCGGTGTGACGTCGCCTACATTGTAGGCCTCGAGGCGAGGGGACTCTCACCCAATGCAAGGAAATACATGGAAAGCGGCGAAGTTGAGGTCAGCGAGTGGACGAACTACAGCCTGGCCGTGCGGTTCAAGGCGGGCGCGGCCGGTGTTTCCTTTTACCCGGCAAGAGACGTGATGGGGACGGACACCTTCAAATATAGCGGCGGAAAGATTATACAGTGCCCCTTCACCGGTACGAGGTATGTCGCCCTTCCCGCCATCTTCCCCGATGTGTCGGCCATCCACGTCCATGAGGCGGACATTTACGGCAACTGCCGTGCGAGGGGGATCACCGTGTCGGACTTTGACGTAGCCAGGGCGAGCAAAAGGCTGATTATCACTGCCGAGAGAATCATTCCGAATGACGAAATACGCAGGGATCCCAGTTACACCGTTATTCCTTACTGGTGCGTGGACGCCGTTTGTGAAGTGCCCTACGGCAGCTATCCCGGAAACATGTACCAGGAATACTTCTCCGACGAGGATCACCTGAGAGAATGGCTCAAGGTGGAGGAGAATCCCGAGGAATTCAAGAAGTTCCTGGACAAGAACATTTACAGCTGCAAGGATCACTTCGAATACATCGAGAAAAACGGCGGTATGCACAAGATACTTGCCTTGAGAGAAAAGGAATGGCTGTTCAAGAAAGCCAGAGATTAGAAAGGAGGAGATAATAAGCTATGGCTGACTATAATGTGATGGAACTCATGATATGCACGGCGGCAAGGGAGCTGGAGGATGGTGCTTCTATTGTCGTTGGCACCGGTGCACCGAATGCGGCAGCGATGCTTGCACAAAAAACCGGGTCCCCCAATTTGGTTATTTTGTTTGAGGCAGGCGGGGCGGCCCCGTTGATTCCCGAAATGCCCATCTCCGTCGGGGACTCCAGGACGACCTGGAAGGCCATTATGGCAAGCGGTATGTGTGAGATCATGGAAACCTGCTGCCGGGGGCTGGTAGATTACACCTTCCTGGGCGGCGCACAGATCGATATGTACGGGAACCTGAATTCCACCCGCATCGGTCCTGACCACCAGAAACCGAAGGTCCGCTTCCCGGGAAGCGGCGGCGCCAACGACCTGGCGTCCTTCTGCTGGAGGATGCTCGTCATGACTCCCCAGGACCCCAAGAGATTTGCCGAAAAATGCCAGTTTATCACTTCGCCGGGCTGGCTCCAGGGCGGGGATTCCCGCGCTAAATCAGGTCTTCCCCTGGGAGCGGGTCCCTACAAGATCATCACCAATATGGCCGTCATGGACTTCGAACCGACGTCCAAGAGGATGAGGATCATGGCGATTAACCCCGGATACTCCGAGAAGGACGTCCAGGATAATTGCGGGTTCGAGCTTCTCAAGGCGAAAAAGATCGTTGAGAACAAACCGCCGACCAAGAAGGAACTCGACATCCTGAGAGAGCAGATCGACCCCTATCGCTACGTGATCGGGAGATAGACGAAGAGGCTTGAGGCTAAGGGCGAAGGGCTAAAGGTTAAAAACCAAAGCCCTGAGCTGATTTCCAGAAAAAAGAAGAACGACAGAGAAAAGCCATGGTTCTTTGACTATGGCTTTTTCTTTTAAACCTCAAGACAGATCAGCACTTCCTTCGCACTCTTTTAGCTTTTGACAGGATTTCAGACGAAGGCCATGGAAGTCTTCCACACGTTGCCGACAAGATCCGGCCCCGGCTTGAGGGTGACCTTGCCCGGCCGCCAGCCGGAAGGCGTTGCCATGGTGCTCTCAAGCACGTGGTGGCAATGCCCCGCTGCCGCCGGGGCATCACCACCCACCGCTCTCCTTCCCTCACATGGGGGTCAGAGGTCAAGCTTTGGGCACTTCGGAGAGCGGGATGCCGATGGCGTCGGCCACCCCCTTGCCGTAGGCCGCGTCGGCCTTCAGGCAGTTGCCGATGCAGCGGATCTTAATCTCCCGCGGCACCTCGGCGATAGCGCTGAACAGGGTCTTAGCCGACCGCTTTTTCACCGCCCTGCCAGAAGCCCTCGAAGACGTTTATGCTACGATCAGGCGAGGTCGAAGCGATCAAGGTTCATCACCTTGTTCCAGGTCGCCACGAAGTCTTGGACAAGCTTCTTCTGCGCATCCGCGCTTCCGTAGACCTCGGCCAGAGCACGGAGCTGGGAGTTGGAACCGAAGATGAGGTCCACGCGGGTGCCGGTCCACTTGACTTTGCCCGTCCTGCGATCGCGTCCTTCAAACATGTCCTTGGCGTCCGATATCGCTTTCCACTCTGTGCCCATGTCGAGCAGGTTTACGAAGAAGTCATTGGTGAGCATCTCCGGCCGCTTGGTGAAAACGCCGTGCCGGGTCTGTCCGAAGTTGGCATTCAAGACGCGCATACCGCCAAGGAGAACCGTCATCTCGGGAGCGGTCAGGGTCAGCAGTTGCGCCTTGTCAATCAGCAACTCTTCGGCCGAAACAGCATAGCGGGCCTTCTGATAGTTGCGAAAGCCGTCGGCCTTCGGCTCGAGGACGGCGAAGGACGCCACGTCGGTTTGCTCCTGTGACGCATCCGTACGTCCGGGCGAGAAGGGAACGGTCACATCGTGGCCGGCATTCTTTGCAGCCTGCTCGACGCCCGCGCAGCCGCCCAGGACAATCAGGTCGGCAAGCGATACCTTCTTCCCGCCGGACTGCGCGCTGTTGAACGTGTTCTGGATGCCCTTCAGGGTCTTGAGCACCTTCGCCAGCCGGGCAGGCTGGTTGACTTCCCAATCCTTCTGCGGTGCGAGGCGAATGCGCGCCCCGTTCGCCCCGCCGCGCTTGTCGGAGCCACGGAAGGTGGACGCCGCCGCCCACGCCGTCGAGACCAGTTGTGAGACAGACAGTCCTGAGGCGAGGATCTTGCCCTTCAGGTCTGCGATGTCTTTCACGCCGATCAGCTTGTGATCGACTGCGGGTACCGGGTCTTGCCAGATCAGCACCTCTGCGGGAACCTCCGGGCCGAGGTAGCGCGAGCGGGGGCCCATGTCGCGGTGCGTCAGCTTGAACCACGCCCGGGCAAAGGCGTCGGCGAAAGCCTCGGGGTTCTGCAGGTAGCGCCGTGCGATCGGCTCGTAGATCGGGTCGAAGCGAAGCGACAGGTCCGCCGTGGTCATCATGGGCGCGTGCCGTTTCGAAGGATCATGGGCATCCTCCACGGCTTTTGATCCGGTGCTATCCTTGGGCACCCACTGGTGCGCGCCGGCCGGGCTCTTTGTCAGCTCCCACTCGTATTTGAACAGCGTGTTCAGATATCCCATGTCCCATTTGGTCGGGTTCGGCTTCCAGGCGCCCTCGAGGCCGCTGCTGATCGTATCGCCGCCTTTGCCAGTGCCGAAGCTGCTCTTCCAGCCGAGGCCCTGCTCTTCGAGGCCGGCGCCTTCGGGCTCAGGCCCCACATGGGACGCGGGGCCGGCGCCATGACACTTGCCGAAGGTGTGCCCGCCGGCGACGAGCGCGACGGTCTCTTCGTCGTTCATCGCCATACGTGCGAAGGTCTGCCGGACGTCGCGGCCGGAGGCGACCGGATCGGGGTTGCCGTTCGGCCCTTCGGGGTTCACGTAGATCAGGCCCATCTGCACGGCGGCGAGCGGGTTTTCGAGATCCCGGTCACCGGAATAGCGCTTGTCGCCAAGCCAGGTGTCCTCGCTGCCCCAGTAGATGTCCTCTTCGGGCTCCCAGACATCCTCGCGCCCGCCGGCGAATCCGAAGGTCTTAAATCCCATCGACTCCAGGGCGACGTTGCCGGTGAGGATCATCAGGTCGGCCCAGGAAATTTTCCGGCCGTACTTTTGCTTGATCGGCCAGAGTAGCCGGCGCGCCTTGTCGAGGTTCACGTTGTCCGGCCAGCTGTTGAGGGGCGCAAGGCGTTGGGAGCCGGACCCCGCGCCCCCGCGGCCGTCGCCCATGCGGTAGGTGCCGGCGCTGTGCCACGCCATCCGGATGAAGAGCCCCCCGTAGTGACCCCAGTCGGCCGGCCACCACTTCTGCGAGTCGGTCATCAGCGCGTAGAGGTCCTTCTTCACGGCCGCAAGGTCGAGCTTCTTGAATTCCTCGGCGTAGTTGAACGCCTCGTCCATCGGGTTGCTATTGCGAGAGTGCTGATGAAGAATCCTGAGGTTCAACTGGTTCGGCCACCAGTCCCGATTCGACGTGCCGCCGCCGGCAATGGATTTGTTTGTCTTTCCCGTTACCGGGCACTTGTTGTCTTCAGCCATACTATTTCCTCCTTCCGTTCTGTGACTTGTCGTTATCTCTCTTGCCATACAACTTTACCATGTCGCGCATGATTCTTAATATCTACAAAGAATAATTATTTATTACAGAGCAAAAAAAGCACGCTTGTAATCAATTCTTCTGCTGGCACTTCGGGCAGAGACCGAAGAAATCGAGACGGTGATGGAATATCTTATAACCCGTTTTCCGGCTCATCTCCTCACTGAGCGCATCGATGTTCATCAGTTCCGGGTCCATGATCTTCTTGCACTTGACGCAGATCGCATGCGGATGAGGCGACGGGTTGTTGCCGTCGTAACGGTTGCTCCCGTCGGGGAAACCCAGCTCCAGGACCTCGTTCAGTTCCTTGAGGAGAGAAATCGTCTTGTAAATCGTGGCCAGGCTCGTGGTGGGGAATTCAACCTTTACCTCTTTATATATGTCATCAACAGTGGGGTGTTCCTCGCTGGCAGCCAGAATCCTGAGAATTGCCAGACGCTGCGGTGTGATTCGAAAATCACGGTCTTTCAGCTTGGACAACATCTCTTCCACGCGCTTTTTGGAGTCTATCGTCTCGTTATGGTGCATCAAGTGTCCATTTTAATATTGTGGGGCCATTATTAATAAACAATAATTATTTTTTGATATATATACTACAATATTTTTAATTGTCAATAGATTATTTTGTGACCCGTATTACTTCGTGAAGGTGGGCCGGAATGACAAAGAAATCATGTTAAAAAGACCGCGGCTTTTATTATTTTCTCCTACGGAAGGTTGGCTGGTGAGTCGAGGCAAAAAAAAATTACGAAACAACGTTTACAGGAACTCAAGGACACCCGCCCCGTTGATCTTACCCTGTTTGAGGAGCAGGAGGGCGCGATTGGCTTCTTCCAATGAAAAGGACTGTATCTCCGTCCGGATGGGGATCTGCGCTGCCTCTTTGAGAAACTCTATTCCGTCCTGTCGGGTGCTCGCCGTGACGCTCCTTATCGTCCGCTCGTCATAGAGGTGTTTCGTGTAGTCAAGAACCGGAATGGCCGTCATGTAAATGCCGCCCAGGGCCAGCGTCCCGCCTTTTTCCAGGCGGGTTAGGGCCAGGGGTACCAGCTCACCGGCGGGGGCAAAGATGACGGCGCTGTGTGTTTTGGCGGGCGGTTGATCATCCGGCGATCCCGCCCAGAAGGCGCCGAGGTGCAGGGCCAGCGCCTGATGCGCACCGCCTCGCGTGAAAACGTAAACCTCGCATCCCCGGTGGACGGCCACCTGGACGGTGATGTGGGCCGCCGCACCGAAACCGTAAAGGCCAAGCCTCTGGCCTTTTTTGATTTCAGAAAGTCTCAGCGCCCTGTAACCGATAATCCCTGCGCACAGAAGCGGTGCGGCCTCCAGGTCCGTGAAGACCTTCGGGATCGGGTAGGCGAAATCCTCGTGGATTTTTGTGTACTCGGCAAAACCGCCGTCGGCGTCAAAGCCGGTGAATTGAGCCTTCTCGCAGAGGTTTTCCTTTCCCGCAAGGCAGAAGGGGCAATTCCCGCAGGTACGGAAAAGCCATGCCATCCCCACGCGGTCTCCCTTCCTGTACCGCTTCGTTTCCGGGCCGCGGGACGCGACCGTCCCGATAACCTGGTGACCGGGGATGATGGGCATTCTGGTCGGCTGGATCTCGCCCTCGACAGTGTGGAGGTCGGTACGGCAGATGCCGCAGGCATGCACCCGGATCAGGATTTCTCCCGGGCCCGGTACAGGGGACGGTACGTTGATGTACTCCAGAGGGTTTTTTTCGACGGCCATGGCCTTTTTCAAAACCATTGCCTTCATGTGATGACCAACCTTGTCTGGTCTTTCATGGTGACCATCTTGTCCCCCACGGAGGTTCCGCAAAAGACACAGGTATAATCGTACTTCTCCCCATTCGTCAAAATGAGAAGAAGTTTCTTCCTGACGGGGACGGCCCTGCGGCATTTCGGACAGAAGAGCTCCGTCGCGTCAAAATCCCTGAACGTTTCCCTTCTCATCTTTTTTCGCTGTCCCTGTCCGGAATCTTTCTGACGTTGGCCAGCCAGGCCGCCGACTCACTGTCGCTTGGAGCCCTGTAGTCTCCGCGCGGCGAGAGCGATCCGCCGGATCCCACCTTGGGGCCATTGGGGATGCAGGACCGCTTGTACTGACTGGTCTGGAAGAAGCGGTAGAGATAGACGCGGAGCCACTTCTTGATTTCGCCGATGGTGTACGCTCTTCGTCGGTGCTCGGGCACATCGGGCCAGGCCCCCTTCTTCTTGTCCCGCCAGGCGCAGTGGGCCATGAAAGCGATCTTTGCCGGCATATAGCCGAAGCGGGTGATGTAGAAAGTGTTGAAGTCCTGAAGCTCATAGGGGCCGATCTCGGACTCCGTCTTCTGGGCGGGCTGCTCCCCTTTCTTTCCCGGGATCAGCTCAGGGCTGATTTCCGTTTCGAGGATGTCCAGGAGGATATCCGATGTCTTCTTCCCGAAGAGGCTTCTGTTTGCCACCCACCGTATGAGGTACTGAATGAGCGTCTTGGGAACACTGACGTTGACGTTGTAGTGAGACATATGGTCGCCGACGCCGTAAGTACACCAGCCGAGGGCGAGCTCGCTTAAGTCCCCCGTCCCCACGACGAGGGCGTCCCGCATGTTGGCCAGCCGGAAGAGGTGGGATGTCCGTTCACCGGCCTGGACATTTTCGAAGGTGATGTCGTAAACCGCCTTTCCTTTCGCGAAGGGGTGACCGATGTCCCTGAACATCTGCATGCAGCTCGATTTGATGTCGATCTCGTTCACCTCGACCCCCAGCGACTTCATGAGGCGAAGAGCGTTACGGTATGTCTTATCCGTTGTTGCAAAGCCGGGCATCGTGTAGGCCTTGACGTTGGACCGCGGGCGCTTGAGGAGATCCATGGTTCGTGCGGTCACGATCAGGGCATGGGTGGAGTCCAGGCCCCCGGAGACCCCGACGACGACGTTTTTGATCCCCGTGAATTTCATCCGTTTGGCCAGTCCCTGGACCTGAATGTTGTAAGCCTCGTAGCAGCGCTCATCCCGCTTTGCCGGATCCGAGGGGATATAGGGAAACCGTGCAATTTCTCTTCCAAGCAGGAGGTGCTTGTCGGGGACATTGATGATCAGAGGTATTTTTCTGAATTTTCGGACGTGGCTCCTGTGGATGCGGGCGTTCTGACCAAAGCTTGTCAGTCGCATCCGGTCCTGCGTCAGGCGGTCCAGGTCGATGTCGGCGAAAATGAGCTGCGGCTCCAGGGAGAATCGCTCGGACTCGGCGAGCAGATTCCCGTTTTCGTAGATCATGGCCTGCCCGTCCCAGGCGAGATCGGTTGTGGACTCGCCGGGACCGGATGCCGCGTAAAGATAGGCCGCGACACAACGCCCGGACTGGTTGGCGGCCAGGCTGTGTCTGTACTCGCTCTTTCCGATGGTCACGTTGGAAGCGGAGAGGTTTCCGATCAGCGTCGCTCCGGCCAGAGCGGCAAAGCTCGAGGGTGGCACGGGGACCCAGAGGTCCTCGCAGATTTCGATGTAGAACCGGAAATTCCTGATATTCCTCACCTGGAAAATGAGGTCCGCCCCGAAGGGAATATCTCCCTGTCCGCAAAGCTCAATCGTCTCCATCAGGATTTCCGCTGAGGGGCTGAACTGGCGCCCCTCGTAGAATTCCCTGTAGTTGGGCAGGTAGGATTTGACGGCCACCCCCAGGATCTTTCCGCGGTAAAGGACAATCCCGCAATTGAAGAGCCTCGCCTGGACCTGCAGGGGCGCCCCGATGACGAGGATGAGATTGAGATTTTTTGTCCTGTCGATGACATACCGGATGGCGTCTCTGACACTCTGCAGCAGGGCTTCCTGCTGAAAGAGATCCTCGTTGGAATAAGCGGAGATGCCGAGTTCCGGGAAGAGGGCGAAGACGGCGTTTCCGGCTGCTGCTTTTTTCGCCATCTCCACCGTATTTTCGGCGTTGAAGGCCGTATCGGAAACTTTGACGTCGGGCACGCAGACGGCGGCCCTGATGAATCCATGGTTATACAGGTTAAAAAAGTATTTCATCCTTCGGCCCTCTTTTCATGCTTCAGCGCTTCACACATCCGGTGAATCCGGATGGCGAGTTCACCGGCTTCCCTCATGGTCCTGCCCATAGAGATGAAACCGTGTTTTTTGAGAACGACAAACATCTCCTGGTCTAGGATCTCCAGAACGCTCTCGACCAGCTCCAGGCTGCCGTAAGGTCTTTTTTCACGGGTCTCCCGGATCGCCAGTTTTTCCGGGCCTGAGAGAACTTCGCGGCTGTGCCCGTGGAAAACGGCCTGAATGTCGGATCGTCGCTGATAGATCGCAAAATGCATCATGGACTCCGAGGAGGGCTCGCGAAGACCGGCGGCATAAACGACTCCTTCGGATAGATCACAGCCCGTGACGGTCACGAATTTATCGTCCGAGAGGCGGTCCTTCCAGCCGACCTGGGAGCCCGTGATGATGAAAGCATTTTCACCTTCTTTCAACCGGAAACTCAGGTTGCCCTGGGAAAATTCACCGTAGGGCGGCGCGAAATTCCGTCGATGAAACTCGCCGCACCAGAATTTCAATTCCTCGAGCCTGGGATCATCAGGGACTGCCTTCCCGATAAACTTCGTGTCAAATTTTACGCCACCGTGCTTTTCCATTCTGCGATGGTCACGTCCCGGCCAATCAAGGGGACGAAAAAATCTTTTTTAAAATATGAATTGTGAGAAAGTCGACCGTTGTTTACAGTTTTTCGGGATAAAAGTATTCGATCAGCTTCTCTTCCGGTGTTAAGCCGCCGATCCCCTTGTGGGAACGGACGCCGTTATAGTAGTTCAGGAACCGTTTG